>Ga0213824_1000260_pt1 | contig 45183 bp, 37 predicted proteins | sample MC6MC0906MG_FD_179892 | JGI IMG/M metagenome (GOLD analysis project Ga0213824, IMG submission 179892) | Enriched soil aggregate microbial communities from Iowa State University, Ames, United States - MC6-MC0906-MG | ecosystem: Environmental > Terrestrial > Soil > Unclassified | place: USA: Iowa...
AGCCTGCCTAAGGAAGATCCATGCGTGCCATCCGTTGCCTGACCCTGCTGCTGGCGCTGTTCGCGCCAGCCGCCTTCGCCGAAGGCCTGTATCAGGTAGAAATGATTCTGGTGCGGCAGAACAGCGTACCCGCCTTCACCAGCCCGTTTGCCCCTGAAGACTGGAGCGCCGGGGCACCGCGCCTGGCAAAAGACGCCGAGCGCCGCCTGGCGCTGGAAGACGAAGCCACCCGCCTGGAAGCCACCGCCGACTACACCGTATTGATGCACAAGGCCTGGCAGCAGCAGGTGGGCAGCGAACCCAGCCGCATCGCCCTGGGCGAAGGCACCGAGCAGTTCGGCCACTTTCCTATCGAAGGCAACCTGAGCATCGCTGAAGGCCGCTTCATCTCGGTCGAGGCCAACTTCTGGGTCAACCAGCTGGACGCCAACGGCAGCGTGCTGCAAAGCGAGCAGTTCAGGCAGAACAACAGCAACGTAAAGGGCGGCCAGCTGACCTTCCTCGACGGCGGGCACTTGGCCGTGCTGCTGAAGGTGACACCACCAGGCACGCCGAAAATGCCGGTGATGGACCCGGAGATGATGGAGCAGTGATGTGAGCGATGGCGATGCGCAGCAGCTGCTAAGGGCTTATCCGGGCTGGGTCGACTTCATCGAGGCTGGCACGCTGGCACGAGGCCGCAGCTATGCTGCGCAAGCGCGGGCACGCATCCTGTCGCAGGATGGCGCAACGATCGAGGCCATCTGCAAGGGCTCGGCAGCCGAGACCTACCAGCAGATAATCCGCCTGGTCGTCAACCATGGGGACCTGCGGGTATTTGGGAAATGCAGCTGCCCAGTCGGGCTCAACTGCAAACACTGCGTTGCGGCGCTGCTGCAATTGCAGGACGGCCCCGACGCCACGGCCCCCCATGAACAATCCGCCCTGTCGCTGCCACCGGACCTCAACCTATGGGTTGAAGCCCTTGAGTCCCCCTCGCAACCAACGCCTCAAGGGCCAGCGCGCAAAGGCCCGGCAATCTATTACCGCATCCAGGTGGATCACGGGCTCTGGCGGCTTGAGCCAGTCAAAGGTACCCGCCAGGCCGACGACACCCTGAAGATCGGCCGCATCACATCGATGCCCGAAATGCTCTACTACACGCCTCGCTACGTCACAGAAGACGATGCGCGGTTGTTGCGCCTGATCGATGCCCGCCGCGAAACGATGGCGGCCACGGTGCAACTGGAGGGCAAACAGGGCGGTGAGCTCTACAGCTATGCCCTGGCCACGGGCCGCCTGCTGTTTGAAGACGACTTGGCGCCACTGTCCCCGGGGCCGGAGCTACATGCCGAGTTCCGCTGGGTCAGGCTGGACAATGGCAGCTACCGTGGCGCCTGGTACCACAATGGTCACGAGCAGTTGCAGGCGGTGCCCATCGAACCCATGCATTATGTCGACCGACAGCAGCATCTGACCGGCAAGCTGCGCCACGACCTCGATCCCTTCATTGCCAGCCAGCTTGCACGCGCACCCATCGTGCCCGAGCACCTGGTCATCCCCTTGAGTCATCGATTGAACGCCTTGAACCGTCAAGTCCCCACGCCCACTGCCGTGAGCACCGAACACATCGAAGACATCACGCCAAGGGGGCGACTGACGCTGGGCAGCCTCGAATTCAGCGCCTACATGCCCAACACCGGGCGGATGCAGCGGCAGATGCAACACCGTGCCGCGCTGGCGTTCAATTACGACGACCTGCGTGCCAGCGGCAACGACGAAAAGCCGTTGACCCGCCTGGTCGGCAATACCAGCCAGAGCATCCGCCGCCAGCCGCAAGCCGAGCAAGCCCTGCGCAAGGTATTGCGCGATCTGGGCTTCAAGGCTGCTACCCGGCAGAGCAAGGCACTGCCCGACAGTGCCGGCGAAATGTATCAGTTGCCCGACGACGAAGCCTGGCTGCGCTTTGCACGCCAAGGCCTGCCGCAGCTGCGCCAAGCCGGCTGGGACATCGACATCCACCGCGACTTCGCCTTCAACCTGCAGGAGGTGGACGACTGGTATGCGAGCATTGACGAGGCGCCTGGCCATGAATGGTTCGACCTGGAGCTGGGCATCGTGGTCGATGGCCAGCGTCACAGCCTGCTGCCAATCGTGCTGCAACTGCTGCGCAGCAGCCCGGAAATGCTGCGCCCCAACGAACTGGCCCGGCGCAGTGACGATGAACACCTGCTGATCGACCTCAACCGCGGCCGCCTGGATGCCCCGGCGTTGCGCGTCGCCCTGCCCTACGGCCGCATCAAGGCCGTGATGGGCACCTTGGGCGAGCTGTACCTGCACGAAGGCACCGCAGGCCCGGCCCTGCGCATGGAGCGCGCCGACGCCGCCCGCCTGAACGAAATCGAAGGCTTGCCCCTGCTTTGGGAAGGTGGCGAGCACGTTCGCGATCTGGGCCGCCGCCTGCGCGATGCCCGCGACCTGCAAGTGGAACCACCCGCCGGGCTGCAGGCCAGCTTGCGGCCTTATCAGCAGCAGGGTCTGAACTGGCTACAGGCACTGCGCGAGATGGGCACCGGCGGCATCCTCGGTGACGACATGGGCCTGGGCAAGACCCTCCAGGCCCTGGCGCACCTGCTGCTGGAGAAAGAGTCCGGGCGCCTGGGTGCACCGGCCCTGGCGGTCATGCCCACCAGCCTGATACCCAACTGGCTGGACGAAGCCCAGCGCTTCGCACCCGACCTGCGCGTGCTGGCACTGCATGGCCCGGGGCGCAGCAAGCATTTCACCCAGCTGCACGCATACGACCTGGTCCTGACCACGTACGCCCTGATCCCACGCGACCTCGAACACCTGAGCGCCCAAAACTGGCACATGCTGGTGCTGGACGAGGCACAGAACATCAAGAGCAGCACCAGCAAGGCCGCCCTCGCCGTCTGCGAGCTCCAGGCCGGCCAGCGCCTGTGCCTGACCGGTACGCCGATGGAAAACAACCTGGGCGAGCTGTGGTCGATTTTCCACTTCCTCATGCCCGGCTGGCTGGGCGACCTCAAACGCTTCAATCAGGACTACCGCACCCCGATCGAACGCCATGGCGATGCTGAGCGCCTGGCGCACCTGGTCACGCGTATCCGCCCGTTCCTTCTGCGCCGCACCAAGGAGCAGGTGGCCACCGAGTTGCCCGCCAAGACCGAGATGGTGCACTGGGTCGAGCTCAGCGATGCCCAGCGCGATACCTACGAGGCCGTGCGGGTGGCCATGGACCAGAAAGTGCGCGACGAAATTGCCCGCAATGGCGCCGCACGCAGCCAGATCGTCATCCTCGACGCGCTACTCAAACTGCGCCAGGTGTGCTGCGACCTGCGCCTGGTAAAAGGGGTAGAAAGCAAAGGCAACCAGGCCGACAAGGGCAAGCTGGGCGCATTGCTGGAAATGCTCGATGAGCTGCTCAGCGAAGGGCGGCGGGTACTGCTGTTCTCGCAGTTCACCTCGATGCTGGCACTGATCCAGCAGGAGCTGGAGAAACGCAAGATCCGCTACAGCCTGCTGACCGGTGACACGCGGGACCGGCGCACGCCCGTGCAGCAGTTCCAGCAGGGTGACAGCGAAGTGTTCCTGATCAGCCTGAAGGCGGGTGGCGTGGGCTTGAACCTGACGGCCGCGGACACGGTGATCCACTTCGACCCCTGGTGGAACCCGGCCAGCGAAAACCAAGCCACCGACCGTGCCTACCGCATTGGCCAGGACAAGCCGGTGTTCGTGTTCAAGCTGATTACCCGGGGTACGGTGGAAGAGAAGATCCAGTTGTTGCAGCAGGAAAAAGCGGCGCTGGCGGCCAGCTTGCTGGATGGCGGGCAGGCTGGGCAATGGCGCATGGGCGAGGAAGAAATCGAGGCCCTGTTTGCGCCGTTGCCAGGCAAGCGCGGGCGATAATTGATTCGGAGTGCAAGCCTTTAGGGAGCTTTCGCCTGCAAGATCGAGCGCCGCCCGCGCGGCGCATCGCGAGCTGCGCTCGCTCCTACGTTTGTTTCGGGCCAATCATTCCTTGGGGATTTGCGCGCGAACGCTTTGGCGCATGTCTCGGTATTGCGTCGTATGGACAAGGGGGTCGCGCGCGCCTGTCACAGGCTTGACTGGCCCGAAACAAATGTAGGAGCGAGCGCAGCTCGCGATGCGCCGCGCGGGCGGCGCTCGATCTCGCAGCTAACAAAACCCTCACGACAGGCGCTTCATGCTCAATCGACCAGCTGAGCTTCCTTCAACGCCCCCAGCGCCTCCAGCCAGCGCGGCTGCTGGCGATAATCGGTGCGTGCAAACCCTTGCCCGCGCATCCGCGCAATCCGCGGCGACGGCTTGACCTTCATACGCTGCGCCGCACTCAGTGCCAGCTCTGCTGCCGCCCGGTCATTGCACACCAGGCCCATGTCACAGCCCGCGCTCAACGCCGCCTCGATACGGCTGGCCGCATCACCCACCACATGCGCACCGGCCATCGACAGGTCATCACTGAAGATCACCCCGGCAAAGCCCAGCTCGCCGCGCAGGATCTCCTGCAGCCAGCGCCGCGAGAAACCGGCTGGCTGGTTGTCAACCTGCGGGTAGATGACATGCGCCGGCATCACCGCCGCCAGCTGCCCGCTCAGGCGCGTGAACGGCACCAGGTCGGCCTGGCGTAGCTGCTCAAGGCTGCGCTCATCGGTAGGAATGGCGACATGCGAGTCAGCCTCGGCCCAGCCATGCCCCGGGAAGTGCTTGCCACAGGCAGCCATGCCCGCCGCATTCATACCGCGGATGAACGCCCCGGCCAGTTGCGTGGCACGCAGTGGGTCACCCTCGAAGGCACGGCTGCCGACCACGGCGCTGCGTTGATGGTCCAGGTCCAGCACCGGGGCAAAGCTAAGGTCCAGGCCAACCGCCAGCACCTCGGTTGCCATCAGCCAACCGCACTGCTCGGCCAGGTACTCGGCGTTGTCGTTGTCGGCCAGCGCACGCATGGCGGGCAGGCGCACAAAACCCTGACGCAGGCGCTGCACGCGGCCGCCTTCCTGGTCTACCGCCAGAATCAGGTCGGGCCGTATGGCGCGGATCGACGCGCACAGCTCGCGCACCTGGCGCGGGCTGTCGATGTTGCGGGCAAAGATGATCAGGCCGGCCACTTCGGGTTGGCGCAGCAAGTGACGGTCTTCGGCGGTCAGCCATTTACCGGCGATATCCACCATCAGGGAGCCTTGCAGGCTGACGGTCATGGGTAATCCTTCATTGAAAACAGAGAGAGGCCCACTGGGGGCAAGCGGCTTGTTCGATGCGCACCGGGCAATGGACCGGCACCCGCTCGAACAGGCTTAGCAAGTCAGTGTTGCGCAGGCGTACGCAGCCATGGGACAACGCCAGGCCCATGGGTTCCGTATCCGGCGTGCCGTGCAGGTAGATGTAGCGGCGGAAGGTGTCGACCGCGCCCAGGCGGTTGATACCCGGCTCACAGCCGCTAAGCCAAAGGATGCGCGTGAGTATCCAGTCGCGACCCGGGTATTGCGCGTGCAATTCCGGCGACCACACCTCACCCGTCCAGCGCCGCCCGGCCAGTACTGCAGCAAGCGGCAGGCCCGCGCCAATTTTAGCCCGCACCTGGTGCAGGCCGCGCGGTGTGCAGCCCGAGCCGTGGCGCTCGCCGGCACCGTTGCGCGCCGTGGAAACCGGCAGGCGCACGCGCAGCTGGCCACGGGCAAAGCCATACAGGCATTGGTCGGCAAGGGAAATGTGCAACAGATCGAGATCGGGCATGGGCGCTAGCTTAGCCGAAGCGCCCTGCCCCGCCCAGCCTTCAGGCCTTGGCGGTGATAGCGGTAGTCTTGCTGCGAGGGCGCAGCTGCGCCGTCGCCATGGCCTCGTCGGTGACGCCGCTGTCGGCACGCATGCCGGCGGCCAGGAACGGTACCATCAGGCGCATCACCTGCTCGATCGAGGTATTGATGCCGAAGTCAGTTTCGGCAATGGCCCGCAGCGCCTTGATACCGGACATGCTGAAGGCGGCGGCGCCGAGCATGAAGTGCACGCGCCAGAACAGTTCCAGTGGCGGAATACGCGGCGCGGCCTCGTTGACCAGCAGCATGTAGCGGCGGAATACCTTGCCGTACATGTCTTCCAGGTAACGGCGCAGGTGGCCCTGGCTCTGGCTGAAGGCCAGGCCCAGCAGGCGCATGAAGATCGACAGGTCGTTGTTGCTGCGTGGTTGCACGGCCAACGCCTGCTCCACCAGCATCTCCAGCAGCTCTTCGAGGCTGGGCTTGTGCTCCGGTTTGGCCTGGCGACGCTCCAGCTCTCGCTCGAGGCTGGCGCAGAAGGGGCCGAGGAAGCGCGAGAACACCGCCTGGATCAACGCCTTTTTAGAGCCGAAGTGATAGTTGACGGCCGCCAGGTTGACCCCGGCCTTGCTGGTAATCAGCCGCAACGAGGTCTCGGCAAACCCCCTTTCCGCGAACAGCTGCTCGGCAGCATCGAGAATGCGTTCAACGGTTTCCGATTGGGCCATGACTACTCCGCGTACTCCGCCAGACAAACAGATGTTTGAAACATACGTTTCAGCCCTGCTTCTGTCAAGGCTCGGTGACCGGCCGGTCGCCATTTAAAAGCCCCGCACGGCAGGGTGCAAGCGCCACCGCCAGGTTTATTGCGCCTTTTGGCTTGCAGCGCATCCAGTACTGTATATAATCCCAGTCACTGTACAAAAAGACAGAGCGCTCACCATGTTGAAACTGACGCCACGCCAAGCCGAAATTCTCGCGTTCATCAAGCGCTGCCTCGAAGACAACGGCTTCCCGCCGACACGTGCCGAGATCGCTCAGGAGCTGGGCTTCAAGTCGCCCAACGCCGCCGAGGAGCACCTCAAGGCCCTCGCCCGCAAGGGTGCGATCGAGATGACCCCGGGCGCCTCCCGCGGCATCCGCATCCCCGGCCTGGAAACCAAGCCAGAAGAAACCGGCCTGCCAATCATCGGCCGGGTGGCTGCCGGCGCGCCGATCCTTGCCGAACAGCACATTGAGCAATCCTGCAATATCAACCCTGCCTTCTTCCACCCCCAGGCAGATTATTTGTTGCGCGTCCACGGCATGAGCATGAAGGACGTCGGCATCTTCGACGGCGACCTGCTGGCAGTACACACCTGCCGCGAGGCCCGCAACGGTCAGATTGTCGTGGCCCGCATCGGCGACGAAGTCACCGTCAAGCGCTTCAAGCGTGAAGGCAGCAAGGTCTGGCTGCTTGCCGAAAACCCCGAATTCGCCCCCATCGAAGTTGACCTGAAAGAACAGGAACTGGTGATTGAGGGTTTGAGCGTCGGCGTCATTCGCCGCTGATCCAGGAGGCGTCATGCAGCAGTTCATTCACGCACCCGAGCAAGCCCAGTTGCCCCTGTTCGAAGCATTCCTCGCCCAGCCCGTACTACCGGGCCTGAAAGCCAGCGAACTGGCGCGCAAGAGCAACCAGCCCGAATTGTTCAGCGAATTGGCGCTGCGCGGCGCCCCTGGGCACTGCCAAAGCCTGCTGGCACCGGTACTGCGCGAGCTGAGCGAAGAGGACGAGGCCCGTTGGCTGACCCTGATCGCCCCACCGTCGAGCCTGACCCAGGCCTGGCTACGCGATGCCGGCCTCAACCGTGAACGCATCCTGCTGCTGCATCCTCGCGGCAACCAAACCCCGCTGCAACTGGCCTGCGAAGCCTTGCGCCTGGGCCTTAGCCACACGGTGGTCAGCTGGCTGGGCAACGTCAACGCCACCGCACGCCAGCAATTGCTGCGCGCCGCCAGTGTCGGAAACGCACAAAGCCTGAACATCCGCCTCGGCTGATGCTCAGGCTTTGCCTGTCATTTGAAGAAACCTGATGCCCTGCTGCACCTTCAGTGCAGCACGCGCGGCCCTTCATCACGCTCGAGCTCGCCATCCATCAGGCGACCGGCCATCTGCACGCCAACACTGAGCATGGCCTTGGCCACTTCTACATGCTGGCCCTGCAGGAACACCTTGGCGTCTTCCGAGAAATCCAGGGTTACCAGAGAGCCCTCATCCTCGGCGCGACGCAGTTCGATGCGGCCATCAGGCAACTCGACAATTTCCAGAAAAGACGTAGACATAAATGGCAGTTCTCCGCGAAAGGCCAGCATTGTACCAGCCGAAACAGCTATCAGCACTCACTCAAAGCGTCGCGGAAACGTCTCACCAGGCCCTTGAGGTTGTTGCGCCAGCTTTCCAGCTCGGCACGCGACAGCGCAGCAGGCTCGGGCTCATCGAGATTGACGGCCTGGATCAGTGGCTGTGTGACGTCGGTTTTTGGCGCTTTCCTGGCGACCGGTGGTCGGAACAAATCGGCATAAGCACTCAGCATTTGCGCCAGCCACGTTTCACGCTGGCGGGCCAACTCCAACAGCTCTGCCACTTCCGGTATGGCGATGCCGTTCAGCGCGTCGTCGGCCAGCGCCTGCTCAACCGTTGCGACAACCGGCAGGCGGTAGAAGGCTCCGATTTCATGGCAGAGGCCCAGCAGCGCGCCATACAGGTGGAACAGCGTCGACTCACGCTCAGCCTGAACCAGGCCTTGGGCATTCATGGCCTGGCTTTGTTCAGCCTTGGCCATGGACTCAAGGGCGAGGCCGGCAAAGAACAGTTTCTGGTTGGTGCGGGTATAGGTTTCCTGGGCCATTTCTGGGCCCTCCCATCAGGCTGCAAGGCGAATACATGCATCATAAATGATTAGGGCCGCAAAGCGGCCCCAATTACAACGCTGTGATCAGCGCTTGTCTTCAACCTTCCAGGCGTTGCCGTCGTAGAACGCCTTCCAGCCGGTCGGCTTGCCATCGACCTCGGACTGCACGTACTGCTCCTTGGTCTTGCGGCTGTAGCGGATCACCGCCGGGCGGCCTTCCGGATCCTTCTGCGGCGCATCGCACAGGAAGTGGTACTTCGGGTCGATCTCATGCTTGTGCGGCACGATTTCAAGCACCAGCGGCGCACGTGTTTCGCGGTTTTTCGGGAACTGGCTGGCGGCCAGGAACAACCCCGAAGCACCGTCACGCAGCACGTAGGTGTCGTCGACCTTCTCGCACTTGAGCTCCGGCATGTCCACCTTGTCCATCTTCGGTGGCGCGGCCTCGCCGCTCTTGAGCAGCTTGCGGGTGTTCTTGCACGCCGGGTTGGTGCAGCCGAAGAACTTGCCAAAACGGCCGGTCTTCAACTGCATCTCGCTGCCACACTTGTCGCACTCCAGGCTCGGCCCTTCGTAACCCTTGATGCGGTAGCTGCCCTCTTCGATCTCGTAGCCAACGCAATCGGGGTTGTTACCGCAAATGTGCAGCTTGTGCTTCTCATCCAGCAGGTAGGCGTCCATCGCCGTCGCACAGATCGGGCAACGGTGCTTGCCCAGCAGCACGCGGGATTCCGATTCACCCTCGTCATCCGCGGCGATCTCATCACCCGGCACCAGGTTGACGGTGGCTTTGCAGCGCTCTTTTGGCGGCAGGCTGTAACCCGAGCAACCCAGGAAAACACCCGTGGAAGCGGTGCGGATCATCATCGGCCGGCCACATTCCTTGCACGGAATGTTGGTCATGGTCGGCTGGTTGGCGCGCATGCCGCCTTCGCTGGACTCGGCAGTCTGCAGCTTCTTGCTGAAGTCGCCGTAGAACTCGTCGAGCACGTTCTTCCAGTCACGCTCGCCCTGGGCCACGTCGTCGAGGTTCTCCTCCATGTCGGCGGTAAAGCCGTAGTCCATCAGGTTGGAGAAGCTTTCCGACAGGCGCTCGGTAACGATGTCGCCCATTTTCTCGGAATAGAAACGGCGGTTATGCAAGGTCACATAGCCACGGTCCTGTATCGTCGAGATGATCGCCGCATAGGTCGACGGGCGACCAATGCCGCGCTTTTCCATTTCCTTGACCAGGCTGGCTTCGGTGAAGCGCGCCGGTGGCTTGGTGAAGTGCTGGCTCGGGTCGATCTGAATCAGCTTCAACGCTTCGCCCTGGACCATCTCTGGCAGCACATCGTCTTCGCCCGGCTTGCTCTGTTGCGGCAGCACACGGGTATAACCGTCAAACTTGAGGATACGGCCCTTGGCACGCAGCTCGAAGTCGCCAGCAGCCACGGTGACGCTGGTGGACAGGTACTGCGCGGGCGGCATCTGGCAGGCCAGGAACTGGCGCCAGATCAGCTCGTACAGGCGCTCGGCGTCGCGCTCCATGCCACTGAGCTTGGTCGGGTGGATATTCACATCGGAAGGCCGAATCGCTTCGTGCGCCTCCTGGGCCCCTTCCTTGCTGCCGTACACCAGTGGCGCCTCCGGCAGGTACTGTTTGCCGAACTCGCGCTCGATGTAGCTGCGCGCCATGTCCAAAGCATCGACCGACAGGTTGGTCGAGTCGGTACGCATGTAAGTGATGTAGCCGGCTTCGTACAAGCGCTGGGCCATCATCATGGTTTTTTTCACCCCGAAGCCCAGGCGGTTACTGGCCGCCTGCTGCAGGGTGGAGGTAATGAACGGCGCCGACGGCTTGCTGCTGGTCGGGCGGTCTTCACGCTTGACCACGCTGTAGCTGGAAGCCTTGAGCTTTTCCAGCGCGGCCATGGCCTGGGCTTCGTTCAGCGGCTTGAAGGCCTCGCCCTTCTCGCGCGCCACCTCGAAACGCACCTTGGCGTTCTTGGCGGTACCGAGGTCGGCGTGGATCTCCCAGTACTCTTCCGGGATGAATGCGCGGATTTCACGCTCGCGCTCCACCACCAGCTTCACCGCGACCGACTGCACACGGCCAGCAGACAGGCCGCGAGCAATCTTGGCCCACAACAGCGGCGAAACCATGTAACCGACCACACGGTCGAGGAAGCGCCGCGCCTGCTGGGCGTTGACCCGGTCGATGTCCAGCTCGCCCGGCTGCGAGAAGGCTTCCTGGATCGCCTTTTTGGTAATTTCGTTGAACACCACGCGCTTGTAGCGGGTGTCGTCACCACCGATGGCCTCGCGCAGGTGCCAGGCAATGGCTTCCCCTTCGCGGTCCAAGTCGGTTGCGAGATAGATGGTGTCGGCATCCTTGGCCAGGCGTCGCAGTTCTTCGATCACCTTTTCCTTGCCAGGCAGGATCTCGTACTTGGCCTTCCAGCCGTGATCCGGGTCGACGCCCATGCGTGCCACCAGCTGGCGGCGGGCCTTATCTTTCGGCGACAGGGCCGGGGCCTCACCCGCGGCCTTGCCACGCTTGGCGGCCGGCTCTTTGCTCGCGCTGGCCGAACCGCTGGTGGGGAGGTCTCGGATATGGCCGATACTCGACTTCACCACGTACTGGTTGCCCAAGTACTTGTTGATGGTCTTGGCCTTGGCCGGGGATTCCACAATGACCAGCGATTTGCCCATGGATCGGAGTATTCCTGAATCTGAAAATGAAAAACGCGTCAGGTACCAAACGCGGCACCGCTATATATAGTGGCAAAAGTGTGAGGTCAAGCTCGGGTGATCACTCGTGCGACTTGCCCAGCAACCCAGGCAGCCCTTCTTCGGCCTTGACCAAAGCAAAGCGTGGCACCTGCTCGCCGTCAACCTCGACAGACTCCTGGAACATCAAAAGGGGGCGCACCCAGAAGCTGTAATCACCATACAGGCATTGGTAGAACACCATCCACTCTTCGTTCTCGGAGTGCCGCGCAACGCTGAAGACACGGTACTCAGGCCCTTTGTAATGCCGGTATACGCCTGGTTGTATCTGCATGTTGCCCACCCTCTTGAATAAACCTGTAAAAACAAAACCGGGGCACAAGGCCCCGGTTGCTATCCCGCAACGCGATCAGACGCGTTCGAAGACCGTGGTGATACCTTGGCCGAGGCCGACGCACATGGTCGCCACCCCCAGCGTACCGCCATTCTGCTTCATGACGTTGAGCAGGGTGCCCGAAATCCGTGCTCCGGAGCAACCGAACGGGTGGCCCAAAGCGATGGCGCCGCCGTGCAGGTTAACCTTCTCATCCATCTTGTCGAGCACTTTCAAGTCTTTCAGCACCGGCAAGGCCTGTGCAGCAAAGGCTTCGTTGAGTTCGATGAAGTCGATATCAGCCATGGTCAGCCCGGCGCGCTTGAGCGCTTTCTGGGTCGACGGCACAGGGCCATAACCCATGATCGCAGGGTCGACACCCGCCACCGCCATCGAACGGATTACCGCCAATGGCTGGATACCCAGGTCCATCGCGCGCTGGCCGGACATGACGATCATGCACGAAGCGCCGTCGGTGATCTGCGACGAGGTACCGGCAGTGACAGTCCCGCCTTTCGGGTTGAACGCGGGCTTGAGCGACGCCAGGCCTTCAAGGGTGGTTTCCGGGCGAATGGTTTCGTCGAAATCGAACACCTTCAGGAAGCCGTTCTCGTCATAGCCCTGCATCGGGATGATCTCGTCCTTGAACTTGCCTTCGACCGTGGCCTTGTGGGCCAGCTGGTGCGAACGCACGCCGAACAGGTCCTGCTGCTCACGGGTAATGCCATGCATCTTGCCGAGCATTTCTGCAGTCAGGCCCATCATCCCGGAAGCCTTGGCCGCATGCAAGGACAGGTGCGGGTTGGGGTCCACGCCATGCATCATGCTGACGTGGCCCATGTGCTCCACGCCACCGACCACGAACACATCGCCGTTACCGGTCATGATCGCCTGGGCAGCAGTGTGCAACGCGCTCATCGAAGAGCCGCACAGGCGGCTGACGGTCTGCGCTGCAGACGTGTGCGGAATCTGGGTCATCAGCGACGCCATGCGGGCGATGTTCCAGCCCTGCTCCAGGGTCTGGTTGACGCAGCCCCAGATCACGTCCTCGACTTCTTTCGGGTCGACCTTGCCGTTGCGTTCCAGCAGTTTGCTGATCAGGTGCGCCGACATGTCTTCGGCGCGGGTATTGCGGTGCATGCCACCCTTGGAGCGGCCCATTGGCGTGCGACCGAAGTCGACAATCACCACGTCTCTTGGATTCAGGCTCATATCAAATCTCTCGCTCTAGCTCGTTGACCGCTCAGTTGAAGAAGCGCTGGCCGTTCTTGGCCATTTCACGCAGCTTCGCAGTCGGGTGGTACAGCGGCCCCAGATCGGCGTATTGATCGGCCAGGGCGACGAATTCGGCCACACCGATCGAGTCGATGTAGCGCAGCGCACCCCCGCGGAAAGGAGGGAAACCAATGCCATAGACCAGGCCCATGTCGGCTTCAGCGGCGGTTTCGACAATGCCGTCTTCCAGGCAGCGCACGGTCTCCAGGCACAGCGGCACCATCATCCAGTTGATGATGTCTTCGTCGGTGACTTCACGCTGCTCGAACACGATCGGCTTGAGCACGTCGAGCACGGTGGCGTCGAAGACCTTCTTCGGCTTGCCGCGCTTGTCGGTTTCGTAGGCGTAGAAGCCCTTGCCGTTCTTCTGGCCCAGGCGGTTGGCCTCGTACAGCGCGTCGACGGCCGAGCGGCGCTCGTCCTTCATGCGGTCCGGGAAGCCTTCGGCCATCACGTCGCGGCCGTGGTGGCCGGTGTCGATGCCAACCACGTCCATCAGGTAGGCCGGGCCCATCGGCCAGCCGAACTTTTCCATGACCTTGTCGATGCGCACGAAGTCGACACCGGCGCTGACCAGCTTGGCAAAGCCGCCGAAATACGGGAACAGCACGCGGTTGACCAAAAAGCCCGGGCAATCGTTGACCACGATCGGGTTCTTGCCCATTTTCTTGGCGTAGGCCACGGTGGTGGCGACCGCCACTTCACTGGACTTCTCGCCACGGATGACTTCCACCAGCGGCATCATGTGCACCGGGTTGAAGAAGTGCATGCCGACGAAGTTTTCCGGGCGCTTGAGCGCTTTTGCCAGCAGGTTGATGGAGATGGTCGAGGTGTTGGAGGCGAGTATCGCATCGTCCTTCACCTGCCCTTCCACTTCCGCCAGTACAGCTTGCTTGACCTTCGGGTTCTCGACCACAGCCTCGACGACAATGTCGACATTGGCGAAATCGCCATAGGACAGGGTCGGGCGAATGGCGTTAAGCGCCTCGGCCATCTTGGCTGGGGTCAGGCGGCCCTTCTCGACGCGGTTGCCGAGCAGCTTGGAGGCCTCGTTCAGGCCCAGCTGGATGGCTTCCTCGCGAATGTCCTTCATCAGGATCGGGGTGCCCTTGACCGCCGACTGGTAAGCGATGCCGCCACCCATGATGCCAGCGCCGAGCACGGCGGCCTGCTTCACGTCGTGGGCGATTTCGTCATGCGCCTTGGCCTTGCGCTTGAGCTCCTGGTCGTTCAGGAACAGGCCGATCAGGCTTTCGGCAACCGACGTCTTGGCCAGCTTGGCAAAGCCTGCGGCTTCGACTTCAAGGGCCTTGTCGCGGCCGAAGCTGGCGGCTTTCTGGATGGTCTTGATGGCTTCGACCGGGGCCGGATAGTTCGGGCCGGCCTGACCGGCGACGAAGCCCTTGGCGGTCTCGAAGGCCATCATCTGCTCGATGGCATTGAGCTTGAGCTTTTCCAGCTTTGGCTGACGCTTGGCCTTGTAGTCCAGCTCACCACTGATGGCACGCTTGATCAGGTCCAAGGCACCGGCCTGCAGCAAATCAGGGGCGACCACGGCGTCGACGGCACCCACTTTCAGGGCGTCTTCGGCACGGTTTTCCTTGCCGGAGGCGATCCACTCGATCGCGTTGTCCGAACCGATCAGGCGCGGCAGGCGCACGGTGCCGCCAAAGCCGGGGTAGATGCCCAGCTTGACTTCCGGCAGGCCGATCTTGGCGCTGCTGGACATGACCCGGTAGTCGGCGGCCAGGCACATTTCCAGGCCGCCGCCCAGGGCGATACCGTTGATGGCAGCAACGGTCGGCACTTCGAGGTCTTCGAAGGCGCTGAAGATGCGGTTGGCTTCCAGGTTGCCGGCGACCAGTTCGGCCTCGGGCAGCTTGAAGTTGTCGACGAACTCGGTGATGTCGGCGCCGACGATGAACACGTCCTTGCCACTGCTGACGATAACGCCCTTGACCGAGGCGTCGGCCTTGATGGCATCGACGGCCTGGCGAAGCTCGTTCAGGGTCAGGCGGTTGAACTTGTTGACGGACTCACCCTTGAGGTCGAACTTGAGCTCGACGATGCCACTTTCAAGAGCCTTAACCGTGATGGCTTTACCTTCGTAAATCATCAACTGATCTCCACGATATGGAAGCTGAACTGTACACGCCGATCGCTGCAGCAGAAGCAGGCCTAGCTGCCCTGCCCCAGGCACACCCGTCAGCGCGCTAGTCGGAAGTATGGCTTGGCGTCATGACATACAAACGCTCAATTCATACGCCCGTTTGATTTGGGTGTGCACACATTCTCCGAAAAGATCGGCGTTGTCAAATGCTCACGAGCACGGCGAAAACGCGACTTTCCAGTCACTTTGTATCGTCTGGGTACAAAACATGATGACAGTGATCGCCGACCATTCATGTCAGCGATTGACCACGGCCGATTGAATAACGCTGCGACTTTCGACTTGCGCGGCAACCCAAGGCGGCTACACTGCCACCTGCTTGAATGAATACCCGGCCTGCCTGGCCTTTTCTGCGCAGCAGAACGCAAAGCGGCGACTTGGCACCCCACCCCTTCAGGGTTCTGCCAAGCCGCCGCTTTGTCGTTTAAAGCCCTGAACGCCTACGCCGTACCTGTAGGAGCAGCCTTGTGCTGCGAAGCGGCCGGTATGCCTGATAGAGGTGTTCCGGGCGTATCGGCCTCTTCGCAGCACAAGGCTGCTCCTACAGGTACGAGGTGGCCCCGGGGTTCAAGCCAGGGTTTCGAGGACGTAGGCAACATCCTGCAACACAGCCGTATCGCCCCGTTCAGTCCAGTACAGGGCGATCATCCGCGCATCGGCTTCGACCTTGTAGACGCTCGCCGGCAAGCGCGCCAGAGGCTCAATGAAGCGTGGATCTTCGCAGGGCTCACGCCACTGGTTCCACCATACCCCCGGGCTGATCTGCCAGAAGCTGAAGCTGTCTTCGTGCCCCCGACGCCGTGCCCGATGGTACTGCGGGCAAGGGCTTGGCGGCTCCTTTTCGAGCCAGTGCGGCCATTGCTGCGGCGCCAGCTGCATACCCAGCCCCATTCGCCGTGCCTCCAGGCGCAGCTTCATCTGCTCGCTCTGCTTGCGCGAGCCGCGCAGCCAGGAAAGCGGGCTGAGAATCAGCGCAAGGATTGACACCACCAGCAATACCGTCATATCAGTAGTTCCCATAAAGCGTTGCAAATGAGCTGGTTAGCCATTTCACGGAAGACCCGCCCGAAAGCGACCATACTTCTTCTATCGCGATTGTCAGGAGTACCGCTCATGTCCTACGAACATCTTCTGGTCGCCGTCGACCTGACCGAAGAATGCGACCCGGTGATCAAGCGCGCCATGGCGCTGGCCAAACCTTCGAATGCCAAGGTTTCGCTGGTGCACATCGTCGAGCCGATGGCCATGGCATTCGGCGGTGACGTACCCATGGACCTGTCGCAACTGCAACAGCAACAGTTCGACCAGGCCAAGGAGCGCATGGACCGCCTGTTCAACAAATACCCCGACATCCAGCGCGGCGATTCGCACCTGACCTACGGCCAGCCGCGCCAGGAAATCCACCAACTGGCCAAGGACCAGAGGTGCGACCTGATCGTGGTCGGCAGCCATGGCCGCCATGGCCTGGCGTTGCTGCTGGGCTCCACGGCCAATGACGTGCTGCACGGCGCGCCGTGCGATGTTCTGGCGGTGCGGTTGCAGAAGAAGGCTGATTAAACCGCCCCGGCCCTATCGCCGGCAAGCCAGCTCCCACAGGGATACCACAAGGCTTGAAACCTGTGGTGCACCTGTGGGAGCTGGCTTGCCGGCGATAGGGCCAGTTCGGCTGACGCCTATCAGCCTTCCAGCTCGGCCCAGCGCTCTACCAGCGCATCCAGCTCACCTTGCAGCTTCTCGATCCGGGCCAGCACCGCCGACGTTTCCGCAATCGGCCGCTGGTAGAAGCCCGTCGCGTTCACTTCTTCCTGAGCCTCTGCCATGCGCTGCTCAACCTCGTCGATCTGCCCAGGCAGCATCTCCAGCTCACGCTGCAGCTTGTAGCTGAGCTTTTTCTTCGACGCCTCTTCCGCCACCGGCGCAGCCACAGGGGCGGGTTTGTCCTCGACTTTCTCCACCACCGCGCTGTTGAGTTCGGACTTGCCACCCTTGCTCTCGGTCACACCCAGCAGCTTTGGCGAGCCACCTTGGCGAATCCAGTCCTCGTAGCCGCCCACGTACTCACGCACCTTGCCCTCGCCTTCGAACACCAGCGTGCTGGTGACGACGTTGTCGAGGAAGGCCCGGTCGTGGCTGACCATCAGCACGGTGCCCTTGTAGTTGGACAGTACTTCTTCGAGCAGCTCGAGGGTTTCCACGTCCAGGTCGTTGGTCGGCTCGTCGAGTACCAGCAGGTTGGCCGGCTTGCTGAACAGCTTGGCCAGCAGCAGGCGCGCACGCTCGCCACCCGACAATGCCTTGACCGGCGTGCGGGCACGCTGAGGGCTGAACAGGAAGTCGCCCAGGTAGCTCAGCACGTGGCGGTTCTGGCCGTCGATCTCGATGAAGTCACGGCCTTCGGCCAGGTTGTCGATCACGGTCTTTTCCAGCTCAAGCTGGTGGCGCATCTGGTCGAAGTAGGCCACTTCCAGCTTGGTGCCCCGCTCGACCTTCCCCGAAGTGGGCTCCAGGCCGCCAAGCATCAGCTTGAGCAAGGTGGTCTTGCCGGTGCCGTTGGCGCCCAGCAGGCCGATACGGTCCTGGCGCTGCAGGACCATGGAAAAGTCCTTGACCAGCATTGGCCCGCCGGCGTGATGGAAGCTGACGTTTTCCAGCACCATCACCTGCTTGCCGGATTTTTCTGCCGACTCGATCTGGATGTTGGCCTTGCCCTGGCGTTCGCGGCGCTCACCACGCTCCACGCGCAAGGCTTTCAGCGCACGCACGCGGCCTTCGTTACGGGTGCGGCGGGCCTTGATGCCTTGGCGGATCCACACTTCTTCCTGGGCCAGGCGCTTGTCGAACAGCGCGTTGGCGGTTTCTTCGGCGGCCAGTGCGGCCTCTTTGTGCACCAGGAAGCTGGCGTAGTCACCGTTCCAGTCGATCAGGCCGCCACGGTCCAGTTCAAGGATGCGGGTGGCCAGGTTCTGCAGGAAGGACCGGTCGTGGGTGATGAACAGGACCGCGCCGTTAAAGCTGCGCAGGGCCTCTTCGAGCCAGGCAATGGCACCGATGTCCAGGTGGTTGGTAGGCTCGTCGAGCAGCAGCAGGTCGGGCTCGGACACCAGCGCCTGGGCCAGCAGCACACGGCGGCGCCAGCCACCGGACAGCTCGGCCAGGGTCTTGTCGGCCGGCAACTGCAGGCGGCTGAGGGTGCTTTCCACCACTTGCTGCAGGCGCCAGCCATCCCGGGCTTCCAGCTCGTGCTGGACGTGCATGAGCTTTTCCAGGTCTTCGTCGTTCTGGATATTCATGCTCAGGTGATGGAACTGTGCCAGCAACTCACCGACGCCATCCAGGCCTGCGGCCACCACATCGAAGACCGTGCGATCGTCGGCCACCGGCAGTTCCTGCGGCAGCTCGCCGATCTTCAGGCCCGGGGCACGCCAGACTTCACCGTCGTCGCCCTTCTGCTCGCCCTTGACCAGGCGCAGCATGCTGGATTTGCCAGTACCGTTGCGGCCGATGATGCACACCCGCTCACCACGAGCGATCTGCCAGGACACTTTGTCCAGCAGCGGCATGGCGCCGAATGCGAGGGACACATCGCTGAATTTGAGCAGGGTCATGTTGGTCTCCATAAATCGGGCGCGCATTCTACCTGACTTGGCCCTCGACGGCATCCGCTTGGCCACCCGACGAGCGCTTTGCGACATCTGGTCGAAGTTAATATCCCGATACAAGCACAGTGCTTTCACCCGCCGCCGGCAAACAGCTAAGCTAAGGCAATTGCTTCCAACAGTGCTGGCTCCGCCGTCACTTCCCCATGGTTCAACTGCCCGGACGTATCATGCGCAGCCGCCTGTTACATATTGCATCCTGCCTGCTGCTCACCGCTGCCACCTGCGCGGCGCAGGCCACCGACCTCACCCAGCAACGCCAGTACTACGACGAGGCCAAGCGCGCACTGGCCAAGGGCGACAAAGGCCCGTACCTGCGCTATGCCCAAGCCCTGAGCGACTACCCGCTGACACCCTACCTGGCCTACGACGAGCTTACCGCCCGCCTCAAAAACGCCAGCAACCAGGAAATCGAAGGCTTTCTTGCCAAGCATGGCGACCTGCCACAGGCCAACTGGATGAAATTGCGCTGGCTACGCTGGCTGGCCGAGCGCGGCGAATGGGACACCTTCGTCAAATACTACGACCCCAAGCTCAACTTTACCGAACTGGACTGCCTCAACGGCCAGTATCAGCTCAGCCATGGCCTGCGCGCCGAGGGCTACGCCACAGCCGACAAACTGTGGAACGTCGGCAAGTCGCAACCTGCCGCCTGCGACACGCTGTTCGGCATGTGGGCGGCCGAAGGCCAGCTGACCGAAGCCAAGCGCTGGGAACGCACCAAGCTGGCGGCCCAGACCCGCAACTACGCCTTGGCCAACAACCTGGTCAAGACGCTGACCACGCTCGGCCCGCAGGGGCGCCTGCTGGTCGACGTGGCGCAGAAGCCTGAGCTGCTCAACCAGCCGTCGCGCTTCACCCCGGCCAACGAAGCCATGTCCGATGTGGTCAGCCTCGGCCTGCGCCGGCTGGCCCGGCAGGACCCGGAGCGGGCCATGGCACTGCTCGACGATTACGCCCAGCGCATGCACTTTTCCCGCGACGAGAAGGTTGCCATCGCCCGCGAAATCGGCCTGACCCTGGCACGCCGCTACGACCCGCGCGCACTCGACCTGATGACCCGCTACGACCCCGAGTTGCGCGACAACACCGTCAGCGAATGGCGCCTGCGGCTGCTGCTGCGCCTGGGCCGCTGGGAAGATGCCTACGCGCTGACCAAGCGCCTGCCCCAGGACCTGGCCGGCAGCAGCCGCTGGAAATACTGGCAGGCACGCAGCCTGGAACTGGCCCAGCCGAACAACCCGCAGATCCCGCTGCTGTACAAGACCGTGGCCCGTGAGCGCGACTTCTACGGCTTCCTGGCCGCCGACCGGGCACAGACACCGTACCAGTTGAACAACAAGCCCCTGCTGCTGAGCCCGCAACTGGTCAAGAAGGTCCGCAACACACCCGGCATCCAGCGTGCACTGGAATTCCACGCCCGCGGCCAGATCGTCGAGGGCCGCCGCGAGTGGTACCACGTCAGCCGCCACTTCACCCGCGACGAAATGGTTGCCCAGGCACGCCTGGGCTATGAGCTGCGCTGGTATTTCCCGGCCATCCGCACCATCAGCCAGGCGCAATACTGGGACGACCTGGACATCCGCTTCCCGATGGCCCATCGCGACACCCTGGTGCGCGAAGCCAAGGTCCGCGGCCTGCATTCGAGCTGGGTATTCGCCATTACCCGCCAGGAAAGTGCATTCATGGAGGATGCGCGCTCGCCGGTGGGCGCCAGCGGCCTGATGCAGCTGATGCCGGCCACGGCCAAAGAGACCGCGCGCAAGTTCAGCATCCCGCTGGCATCACCGGCGCAGGTGCTGAACCCGGACAAGAACATCCAGCTGGGCGCAGCCTACCTGAGCCAGGTGCACAGCCAGTTCAACGGCAACCGGGTGCTGGCCTCGGCGGCCTACAACGCAGGGCCCGGGCGCGTGCGGCAGTGGCTGAAAGGCGCCAAGCACCTGAGCTTCGATGTGTGGGTGGAATCGATCCCGTTCGACGAAACGCGCCAATATGTGCAGAACGTGCTGTCGTATTCGGTGATCTACGGGCAGAAGCTTAATTCGCCGCAGCCGCTGGTAGATTGGCATGAGCGGTATTTCGATGACATGTAAGGCCTGCTGAGCCTGTACCGGCCTTATCGCCGGCAAGCCAGCTCCCACAGGTAGCGCACAAGTCTTCGAACCTGTGATGAACCTGTGGGAGCTGGCTTGCCGGCGGTAGGGCCGGTTCAGGCAGCACATTCACTCCAGAACTTCCACCTGCATTCCTAGTTCAAGCCACCCACTGCCATCCACCGCCAGGTTCTGCCCGAACAGTACATCCCCCTCCTTTTCGCGGAAGGTCTTCAGCGTTGCCATCGGCTCGCGGTCGGCACTGCGCTCCCCGGTGGCCGGGTCGATGGTAGTGAAGATGCACCGCACACTGGGCTTGAGCAGGCGAAATTCCAGGTTGCCGATACGGATCCGCTTCCAGCCATCCTCGGCAAACGGTTCTGCCCCTTGCACCACCAGGTTGGGCCGAAAGCGCAGCATTTCCATGGGCCGGCCAACTCGCCGGTTGAGCTCGTCCAGCGAGCCCTGCCCAATCAGCAGCAAGGGGAAGCCATCGGGGAACGCCGCCCGATCACTGTTGTAGCCATAGCCATTGGGCAGGTAACGCGCGCGCTGCTCCGGGCAGTGCACCAGGCGCACGGCCTTGCCCAGCAACGCGCTCAACCAGGCCGCCGCTGCGTCGCCGGCATCCGGCACGCGCAAGGTGTCGCGCCAGATCGTCACGCCGCGCAGGGCGTCATCGGCAGCGGGCACAGGCACCTGCAACGGCACCCGCCCAGGCGCCTGCAGCAGCAACTGGCCGTTGTCGTCATCGCACGCCTGCAGCTGGCCAAGTTGCGGCCAGGCCCGCTGGGTCAGGCAGCGTCCATTTTCTTCCTCCACGACCATCCAGCGCCGGTCGCCCTGCAACCCCAACAACCCCACCCTTGATGCCTGCAGGCTTTGCGCCTGACCCGACTTCACCGGGTATCGATACAGCTCACTGAGAAACATCCCTGCCGCCTCGCGTCATGCCAAAAGCCAAGCTTATACCCGGCAGGCCCAGCGATCACGCAGTGGCGGCATCCAGTAGCAGGCGTTGCTTGACCACCTCGACCAGACGATCAGGCTGGAACTTGGACAGGAAGTTGTCGCAACCTACCTTCTTCACCATGGATTCGTTGAAACTGCCCGAGAGCGAGGTGTGCAAGACTACGTAGAGCTGGCGCAGACGGGCATCGCTGCGAATTTCGGTGGTCAGCCGGTAGCCGTCCATTTCCGGCATTTCGGCGTCGGTGAACACCATCAGCAGCTTTTCGCACACGTCCTCGCCGGCATCGGCCCAGGCCTTGAGCATGCGCAACGCCTTCAGGCCGTCACTGGCCATGTGCAACTTCACGCCCAGCTGAGAAAGGGTGTCGCGCAACTGCGCCAGGGCCACACTGGAGTCGTCAACCAGCAGCACCTCGCGGCCACGGGCGCGGGCCAGCACCGGGTCGGCGAGCTTTTCGCCGGAAACCCGGGCGTTGTACGGCACAATCTCAGCCAGCACCTTCTCCACGTCGATGACCTCCACCAGCTTTTCATCGACCTTGGTGATGGCCGTCAGGTAGTGCTGGCGCCCGGCGCTGGCAGGCGGCGGCATGATCGACTCCCAATTCATGTTGACGATGCGGTCGACGCCGCCCACCAGAAAGGCCTGTACCGAACGGTTGTACTCGGTGACGATGATGGTGCTGTCCGGCCCTGGCTGCAGCGGGCGCATGCCGATCGCCTGGGACAGGTCGATCACCGGCAGCGTCTGGCCGCGCAGGTTGACCACCCCGCAGACGAAGGCGTGGCGTTGGGGCATCAGGGTCAGCTTGGGCAGTTGCAGCACTTCCTGCACCTTGAACACGTTGATCGCGAACAACTGGCGGCCGGCCAGGCGAAACATCAGAATTTCCAGGCGGTTCTCACCCACCAGTTGCGTGCGTTGGTCTACTGTGTCGAGAATGCCAGCCATTGGAAAACCCCCAGGCTTGAGTCAAAAAAGTGAAAGCATCCACCCTGTATCGGCGGCTTCACGTACACCTTGACCCTTGCGGGAAAATGCCGTGAAGGCAATTGATATCACTTTACCATCATGCTTTACTGCGGGCATTCCACGGTAAATCAACAGGGCGACAAAAGTTCCCCACCTGAGCCCGATATCAGGGAAACCCCTAGCTGCAATCGGGTGCAACCTGATGTTCGCGATATCCTTTAGCCATTAATGTGACGCCATTCTCAATGCATGAATGGAGTCAGGCTTTTGCTAGCTATCGTTTTGGCGTGCCCGCCCCCTGCGCCTGCCCTACGCGCGGGGACCTGATCATGGACACTGCCTTACCGTTCGAAGACGCCCTGCAGAATTACCTGCTGGATGCCCAGGTATTGCTGACCCAGGCCCAGGAATGCCTGCAGCATCTGGAACTGATCGACAATGATCCGGATGCCTGCCGCTGCCTGGACAACACCCTCGACAACCTTGCCCGGCAGGCCACGCGCCTGGGCCTGCGTGAAGTCGCCCATTACACCAACGCCCTGCAGCAGTTGCTCGCCCCCGCCTGTCACGTCGGTTGCCTGCAACGTGAAGCCCTGCCCGCGCTGGGGGCCTGCCTCACCTTGCTGGCCTGGCAACTGGAACTGCTCGATACCCGTACCGGGCGATTGAACCTGGACATCGGCGAACAACTGGTGTTGCTGAGCGACCTGGCCAAGGTCGTGCAAAAACCCTTTGCGCCGGCCTGTGCTTCCTGCGACGAGCAAGGCAGCGTTTGCCTGCACTCGCACACCACAGAGGCAGTGGGCAAAGGCAGCGGCCGGTGGGATCCATCGTATTAACCTGACACAAAGTGCAACTAAGCACGATTATTCACGCCCCGCCGAGATCGAACTTGGAAAGTGCTGCAAGCTTTCGGCGGCCACGTTGAATCATTGCCGCACTCGTTGCACGACCAGTGCGTAATGCGCGATCAATGGGTGGCATTTTGCTACCCGCCAATGCCCGACTTGCAGGCGTTTCAAGGCGTTACCCAGCCGCGACCGATACAGTGCGAAGTGGTAATATGCGCCCCCACAAACGCTTGCAACCTGAATAAAGGTTGAACGCTCACGTGTTCGAAAAAACATCGAAAGTACTGCGCCAAAGCCTCTGAGCAGCATTGTGCAAGGCCTCCATCAGCAATACTTCAGTGGCTTCCTTACCTATGCTCCCACGCTTGAAGACTTCTTTGCGTTGCTGGTCCCGCGTTGCCCTGCTGCGTTGGGCGACCGCCGCGCTATGCGTGGCCTCGCTGGGTGCCAACCTGATACTGCACCTGGCCAACCAGGCCGTCCCGGCCAGCCTGCTGGTGCTGCAATTGGCCGCTACGCTCGGTACCGTGGTCTGCCTGGGCCTGGGCGCCAGGTCGATCAGCCTGCGCCCGGCAGAACTGGCCGAGCGTATGCTCAAAGTCCAGGAAGACGAGCGCCAGCATTTGAGCCGGGAACTGCACGACGACATCGGCCAGATGCTCACTGCCGCCAAGCTGCAACTGCAGTGGCTGCAACGGCGCATGCCCGACGAGCTGCAGAGCCACTGCAACACCCTGCGCAGCACGCTGGATGACACCCTGGGCAACGTGCGCGACGTGTCAGCCCTGCTCAACCCTCGGCAACTGGCCAGCCTTGGCCTGGAAGCCAGCCTGCGCGCGCACCTGGTACGCACCCTGGCCAGCAGCGGCGTGCACTGGAGCCTGGCGTGCAACCAGCGCCTGGGCGGCATCGACGAGGCGGTGGCCATGGCGGTGTTTCGCATTACCCAAGAGGCCGTGACCAACATGCTGCGCCATGCCCAGGCAAGCAACCTGATCATCCAGCTGCAACGCACCCCGGAGGGGCTGGCGTTGTCGATACACGACGATGGCCGTGGGTTCGTCCCGGCACGGCACCCGGCCGAAGCTGGCCAGCGTGGCCTGGCCGGCATGCAGGAGCGGGTCACCGCGTTGCAGGGCCGCCTCGACATCACCAGCCAGCTCGGCCTGGGCACGCGTATCGAAGCGGTGTTCCCCTGGCCTGCGCGTACCCAGCAACGCGCCGGGAGTACTACCACCCATGCCCTGTAGACTGCTGCTGGTAGACGACCACTCGCTGATCCGCGCCGGTGTGCGCGCACTGGTCTGCGACATCGCCGGCTATGAGGTAATCGGGGAGGCCGACGACGGCAGCCAACTGCTCGAGTACGTGCGCGCGCTGGCGCCCGACATCGTCTTGCTGGACATCTCCATGCGTTCGACCAACGGCCTGGACGCCCTTACCCAACTGCGGGCAAGCGGCAGTACCTGCAAGGTGCTGATCCTGTCGATGCACACCGACCCGGACCTGATCATGCGGGCCCTGGAAAGCGGCGCCCACGGCTACCTGCTCAAGGACACCAGTGCCACCGAGCTGGAACACGCCCTGGGCGCGGTGCGCAACGGCGAACGCTACCTCAGCCCGGCTATCGCCCACACCGTCATCAACCAGGCCCTACGGCACACCACGCAGGGCAAGCAAGCGGCTGGCGAGCGGCATAACCTGACGGCGCGACAACTGGAAATCCTGCGCCTGATCGTGCGCGGCAAGGCCACCCGGGAAATCGCCACAGGGCTGGGCCTGTCGATCAAGACCGTGGAAACCCACCGCTCGCAAATCATGAAGCGCCTGCAGATTCATGACGTGGCCGGCCTCGTGCTGTTCGCTGTACGCGAGAACATCATCAGCCTGGATGACTAAGCAACGGCGACCCGGCCGGCAGGTGCAGGCGTAACGCGGCAGGCCTGGCCTGGAAGCGCAGGCTATCGGCCTGCAACGGCTCGCCATCAAGGTTCATGTCCAGGCCTTGCGCGCTCTTGATCTCTACCCAAGGCAACCTGGCGCGGACGAACAGGCCGTCACCTGCCAGCAGGTCGCGCAGCGCGCCCACCATCTCTTGCGGCGCGGGCAGAATGGCGATGTCGAGCAAACCGTCATTCACAACCGCGTCGGGGCATAGCACTTGCCCGCCCCCCGCCTGGCGACCATTGCCGATACCCAATGCCAGCAAGCTGCCCTGCCACTGAAAGTCAGGCCCCTGCAGCTCCACCGAGGCTGCCTGCAGTTCGCTGAAACGCGACAATCCCGTGAACAGGTAGGCCGCAGCACCCAGCACTTTCTTCAGGTCTTCGGAGGTGTTGGCGGTGACCTGGCTACCAAACCCGCCTGTGGCCATGTTGAGAAACAACTGGTCGCCGGCCTGGCCCAGATCGATGGCCTGCGCCGGTGTATTCAGCAGCGCCAGCGCCGCGGCAGGCTCCAGCGGTATGCCGGCGGCTCTGGCGAAATCGTTGGCCGTGCCAAGGGGCAACAGCGCAAGGCTGGCCTCGGCACATGCCAGCCCCATCGCCTCGGCCACATCCCGCAAAGTGCCGTCCCCACCGCCTGCGACGATATGGCTGTAGCCAGCCGCCAGCGCCTCGCCAACCAGGCGCTGCGCGTCACCGGCCTCCCAGGTGACTCGCACATCCAGCACCCAGCCAGTATCGCGCAGGTCGCGCACGGCGCTGCGCAGCTCTTCATTCATCGCCTGCTTGCCGTGCAGGATCAGCATAGCCTTGCGCCCTTGCATCGCGCGTCTCCGTGAAGTTGACCGACCCAGATCTCGACCACGCACGCGCCCGGATCGTTGCATGCCCGCAAAAAAATACAGAAGCCAGCGTGGTCTTTGCCCCACACCCGATAATGCGCGCTATGCTCAGAAAATAAACTTTTGACAAGTTTTTGACCCAGGCAAACAACTCCTCCTCTGGAGTCAGTCTTTTGACGCCGGTTTGCCGGGCTTGAACCCCAGCCAAGGACGCGCCCCCGGCAGTGGTGTTAAGCACCCCGCCGATGGGCGCGTCTTTTCATCCGCGGCCTTTAGCGAGGATTCCGGGTCATGCGCATTCTCTGGACACTGCCTTACCTACCATGGCCGACCACCAGTGGCAGCAAGACCCGGCAATACCACCTGATGCGCGCACTGGCACAGCAGGGCCACCGCATTACCCTGTTGGCGCAGTCGAAAATCCCCCTCAGCGATCCCGCCCGCGAAGCCCTGGAGCCACTGCTCGAACGCCTGATCGTCATGCCCCGCCGGCCACTGCACAGCCCGCTGAACCTGCTGGCTTCGCCCATCATCGACTACCCCATGCGGGCCATCATCAACGGCCTGTCCCCTTGCCTGCGGCACCGTTTCGAGCAATTGCTGGACGAACCCTGGGACGTGATCCAGATCGAGCACAGCTATAGCTTCCAACCGTTCGAAAAGGCCCTGCAGGCCCGCGGGCTGCCCTACATGCTAAGCGAACACACGCTGGAGTCGGTGATGGGCGGTGCCTGCCACGACCGGCTGCCGCTGTGGCTGCGCCCACTCAACGCCTTTGACCGCTGGCGCTACCGGCGCTGGGAACACAGGGTGCTAGGCCAGCCCACCGAACTGGTGGCGGTCAGCGCCCACGATGCCGAGCTGATCGCGCAGATCAGCGGGCGCCCGGTGAACGTGGTGGTCAATGGTGTGGATTGTGATTTCTACCAGCACGTGGAACCTGCGTTACACAGCCAGCGCCTGTTGTTCGTCGGCAACTTCGAATATGGCGCCAACCAGGAGGCCATCGAGTGGGCGCTGGAAGACATCATGCCCCAGGTGTGGATGAGCAACCCGGCGGTGCGCCTGGCAATCGCCGGGCATGCCCTGCCGGCTAGCTGGAAATTGCACTGGAACGACCCGCGCATCGAATGGTTCGGTTACCGTCCTGACCTGCGTGAGTTGCAAAAACGTTCGGCACTGTTCTTCGCGCCGCTGCGCTATGCCGGCGGCTCCAAGGTCAAAATCCTCGAGGCCATGGCCGCAGGCCTACCGGTGATCACCACCGGCAAAGGCGTATCGGGCCTTACCGCAAACAACGGTGAGCACTACCTGGGCAGTGATGACGGCGACCAGTTGGCGCTGCTGATCACCCAACTGCTCAACCAGCCCTGGCGCATGAGCCAGTTGAGCGCTGCCGGGCGCCAGTTCGCGCGCCAGCGCCATGACTGGAGCGTGGCCGCCCAGCAACTGGAGAACGTGCACATGCGCCTGGCCCAGGCGGCACCGGCCGAGGCCGCGCCACTGGGCAGCGCCTGGCTGGGCCGCTCAGCCAAGTAGCTCGCTGAAAGGAATGAACGGCACGCTGTCGCCCTGCTTCGGCGTGCTGCCCTCACGCACTTCAACCAACCCCTCGGCCCATGCCGCGCTACGCAGCACGCCGGAGCTCTGGTTCTTGTAGATCCGCACCTGGCCTTGCTCGATACGTGCACGCAGGTACTCGCGCCGCGTGCCGGGTTTGGGCCAGTCAAAGCCTGCCGGCATGTCGAAGCGCAGCGGCGTGACATCGACCACGCCCTGGCGACGCAACAGATAGGGCCGGGTCAGCAGGCCAAAGGTGACCAGGGTAGAGGCCGGGTTACCCGGCAGGCCGATCACCGGCACGCCCTGGAAGTGGCCAAAGGTGAGTGGCTTGCCCGGCTTGATCGCCAGCTTCCACAAGGCCAACTCGCCGGCTTCGCGCAGGGCCGCTCCCAAATAGTCGGCCTCGCCCACCGAGACACCGCCGGTCGACAAGATCAGATCAACGTCACCCAGCGAGGCAAGGCACGCCCGGGTAAGCCCCAGGTCATCCGGCAAGATGCCTGCATCGACCACGTCGCAGCCCAGCCGCTGCAACCAGCTGACCAGCAGCCGGCGGTTACTGTTGTAAATTTGCCCCGGCCCCAGGGGCAGGCCGGGCTCGACCAGTTCGTCACCCGTGGACAGCACCGCCACGCGCACCTTGCGCACCACGTCCAGTCGGCCGTGGCCGAGGGTCGCTGCCAGGCCCAGTTCGATCGGCCCCAGCCGGGTGCCGGCGCTCATCACCTGCTCGCCCTTGCGGGTTTCCTGGCCTTGGGGCCGGATGTTCTGATCGGCCTGCAAGGGTTCGAGAAAGCGAACCCGACCGTCGTCGACGACCACGGTGTTTTCCTGCATCTCGACGCAGTCGGCACCTTCAGGCACTGGCGCGCCGGTGAAAATGCGCGCACAGGTGCCGGGCTGCAGCGGCTGCGGCGCATGGCCGGCGAAGACCCGCTGGCTGACCGGCAGTGGCTCGCCCTGCCAGTCGGCTTTGCGCAAGGCATAGCCGTCCATGGCACTGTTCGGCCAGGGCGGCAGGTCGAGCGAGGCCACCAGGTCGGTGGCCAGCACGCGGCCCTCGGCCTCGGCCAACGGCAGGTTCTCGATGTCACCGATGGGCGCCGCTTCGGCCAGCGCCAGCAGTTGCTCCAGGGCTTGCTCTACCGGCATCAGTGGCCGTGCCTGGCGGACCTCAGCCACGGCTGTCACAGGCCGCTGCCTGTTTCAGGTGCGCCACGAAGTTGCAGGGGCGATGACGGGCATCGAGCTGCTCGGCAAGGATGCCGTCCCAGCCCGTGCGCACCGCATTGGTCGAGCCCGGCAAGCAGCACACCAATGTGCCATTGGCCAGCCCGGCCAAGGCGCGCGACTGCACGGTGGAAGTGCCAATGTCGGCCACGGAAATCTGCCGGAACAGCTCACCAAAACCGTCCACCTGCTTGTCCAGCAGGCAAGCCACCGCCTCGGGCGTGCTGTCGCGCCCGGTAAAACCGGTACCGCCAGTAATCAGCACCACTTGCACGCTGTCATCGGCGATCCAGGTGGCGACCTGGGCGCGGATCTTGTACAGGTCGTCCTTGAGCAGTACCCGCTCGGCCAGGCGGTGGCCCGCGGCGCTCAGCCGGTCGACGAACAGCTGGCCAGAGGTGTCGGTGTCGAAGGTGCGGGTGTCGCTGACCGTCAGCACGGCGATGTTCAGCGCCACGAAGGGGGTATCTGCCTTGGCTTTCATGGGTGTCCGTCACAACAGGATGAGATGGCCGCAGTTATATCACAGCGCACCTTTTCCGGCGTTGCCCCCAGCAGCCTTGCCCTGGATCAACAGGACAGATTTGTCGCTATGCTGCACTTGGAGTGAACTTGCACTAACGTCCTGCGTCATAAATGTCATCTAGCACCATCGCACTTGGAGAAACACGATGATCAAACGGACCCTACCCGCCTTCATGCTCGCCTTGGGCCTGGGCGCCCTCGCTGGCTGCTCTACCCCTACCGTCATCACCCTGAACGATGGGCGGGAGATCCAGGCAACGGACAAACCGTCTTTTGACGAAGACTCCGGTTTCTACGAATTCGAACAGCTCGACGGTAAGCGCACGCGCCTTAACAAGGACCAGATCCGTACCGTCAAAGAGCTCTGACAAAGGCCCCTTTTTGCCAATGGCCCTTTGAACAACAAGGGCTTGTGGGCGAAAACGGGATGCAGTAGGATTTTGTTCATCGGAGTGTAGCGCAGCCAGGTAGCGCGTCTCGTTCGGGACGAGAAGGCCGCAGGTTCGAATCCTGTCTCTCCGACCAGATCCTTCAAAAAGCCCGCCTTGCGCGGGCTTTTTGTTGCAACTGCAAAAGGTCAGGCGCTCAAGCGCGAGGTCACTTCACCCAGCTGCCCCGACAACCCATGCAGCCGTTGCCCCGCCTGTTCGGTGTGTTGCACCGACGCCTGGTTGGCGGTGGCAATACGGGTGATTTCGATCAGGTTGCGCGAGATGTCTTCGGCCACGCTGGTCTGCTCTTCGGCCGCCGTGGCGATCTGCCGGTTCATGTCGCGGATCGCTTCTACCGCCTGGGTGATGCGCTGCAGCATCTGCCCGGCCTGTTGCACCTGCTCGGCCCCCTCTTCGCTTCGCTGCTGGCCGCTTTCGATGGCTTTGACCGCTTCCACCGCTCCAGACTGCACCGCTTCGATGATCTGGTGGATCTCGGCAATCGAGGCTGCCGTGCGCTGGGCCAGGCTGCGCACCTCATCGGCCACTACCGCAAAGCCACGCCCGGCCTCACCGGCGCGGGCCGCTTCGATGGCCGCGTTGAGCGCCAGCAGGTTGGTCTGCTCGGCAATACCACGGATCACTTCCAGCACTTTGCCGATGCGGGTGCTGTCATGCTCCAGGTCGCGGATTACCGCCGCAGTGCCGGCGATTTCGCGATTGACCACGCCAATGATGTCGATGGTCTGCTGCATTACCTGCTCACCTGCCTGGGCACTGTGGTCGGCGTCATCCGCCGCGCGGGCAGCTTCGGCAGCATGGCGGGCGACTTCCTGAGCGGTGGCGGACATCTCGTGCATGGCCGTGGCCACCTGGTCGGTACGCTGGAACTGGTCGTGGGTACCGCGAGCCATGTCGCCGGCAATGCTGCGCAGCTGGCCGCTGGCACCTTCCAGCTCCTGGGCATTGTCCTTCAGCCGGCCGACGGTGTCGGCGAGGAAGTCGCGCAGGGTATTGGCCGCACGCGCCAGGCGTCCCAGTTCATCCTCGCGACGGCTGTCCACCCGGGCGGCAAAACGGCCCTGGCTAAGCTGCGCGACATACTCGATCAACTGGCGTATCGGCTCGATCAGGCTGCGGTTGATCAGCCACAGGCTGAGCAGCCCCACCAGCACCGCCGAGGCCAGCATCACCAGCAGGCCCATCCATACCGTGCGTTCTGCGCTGGCGTTGATGCTGGCCGCGCGCTGGCGGGCATCGGCACGCAGCTGCTCGACCAGTTCGCTCATCTGCTCACTGGCGGCGCGATCCACGCCCTTGACCGCCAGGTCGCCGGCTACTGGATCGCCACCCGCGGCGAGGAAGGCCTGGCGGCCCAGCGCATAGGCCTGGCCCAACTGCCGGTGGCTGTCACGCAGCTGCTGCAACGGCGCCTTGAGCCTGGCATCGCTGCTGTCGATCAATTGCCCGAGCAGTTGTTGCACCTGCTGCTCGCGGGCCTGAAACTGCTGCCAGTACTTGTCCATCTCAGCCGGCTGACGCCCGCGCAGCAGCACGTTCTTCCACTCCTGTACCTGGATCTTGAACTGCAGGTTGGCCTCGTCAATCAATTGCGAGGCCCGCAGCGGCCCGTCCACCAGCTCGGCATAACCGCGCACGCTGGACGACAAAAACTGGAAACACACCAGGGCGATCAGCAGCATCGCCACCAGGCTGCCGCCGAGCAGCGAGAGAATTTGCACTCTGAGGGATTTACGCAACATCGTGGATCTCGAAACCGGAAGGAAAGGAATGGCGCGCATCGGCAGCACCAGGTAAGACATTCCATGTCCTTGTTGGCAGGCCAAAAAAAAGCTGCCATCAAGCAATGGCAGCCAGGTCGAGCACTTACGCAACAGTTGAGCCAGATACTCTCAGGCAATTGCTACAAAATTGTTACAAACTCGCGACGCGTTAGCCGCTTGTGAATTGCAAGGCCGCCAGCCGTGCATACAGCGGGCTTTCCTCGATCAGTTGACGGTGGGTGCCCACCGCCACCACCCGGCCTTTGTCGATGACCGCAATGCGCTCGGCATGCTGCACCGTGGCCAGGCGATGGGCGATCACCAGCGTGGTGCGCCCGGCCATCAGGCTGGGCAATGCCTGCTGGATCAGGTGCTCGCTCTGCGCGTCGAGCGCGCTGGTGGCCTCGTCCAGCAGCAGGATAGGTGCATCGACCAGCAACGCCCGGGCAATCGCCAGGCGCTGGCGCTGCCCGCCAGACAGGCCGATGCCGCCCTCGCCCAAGGGCGTCTGGTAGCCTTGCGGCAGCTGCCGGATGAACTCGTCGGCATGAGCGCCGTGCGCCGCGGCTTCGACTTCGGCCTGGGTCGCATCGGGGCGGCCATAACGGATGTTGGCCTCCACCGTGCCGCGAAACAGCGAAGGGTTTTGCGCCACCAGGGCGAATTGCCGTCGCAGCTGGTCGGGATCCAGTTCGGTCACCGGCTGGCCATCGAGCAGGATGCGCCCTTGCTGCGGGTCGTAGAAGCGCAGCATCAAATCGAACAGGGTCGACTTGCCCGCCCCCGAGGGGCCAACCAAGGCCACGGTCTGCCCGGGCTCGATGACCAGGCTCAGGCCATCGACAGCCGCCACCGAAGGCCGTGACGGGTAGGCGAACACCAACTGCTGCAGCTCGATATGCCCGCTGGCCCGCTGCTGCGGTAGCGGCTGCGCCACACTGGGTGGCAGGATCGCACTGCGCGCCGCCAACAGCTCGGCAATACGCTCGGCCGCACCGGCTGCCCGTTGCAGCTCACCGATCACCTCACTGAGGGTGCCGAACGCGCTCCCGACGATCAGGCTGTAGAACACAAAAGCCGCCAGCTCGCCTGCAGAAATACGCCCGGCGATCACATCCATGCCGCCGACCCATAGCATCACCCCCACCGCCCCCAACACCAGCACGATCACCAGGGTAATCAGCCAGGCCCGTTGGGCAATTCGCTTGCGGGCCACACCAAATGCGGCTTCGACCGTGTCGGCGAACCGCTCGCGGTCGTGCGCCTGGTGGTTGTAGGCCTGTACCGTCTTGATCTGCCCCAGGGTTTCGGCCACGTAGCTGCCCACATCGGCCACCCGGTCCAGGCTCTGCCGCGACAGGCTGCGCACCCTGCGACCAAACAGCAGGATCGGTGCCAGCACCAGCGGCAGCGCCACCACCACGATGCTGGTGAGCTTGGGGTTGGTGATGAACAGCAGCACCACACCGCCAATGACCATCAGCGCGTTGCGCAGGAACATCGACAGCGATGAGCCGATGACCGATTGCAGCAAGGTGGTGTCGGCGGTCAGCCGCGACTGGATCTCGGAACTGCGGTTGTCTTCGAAAAAACCGGGGTGCAGGCCAATCAAGTGGTCGAACACGGCACGGCGGATATCGGCCACGCAGCGCTCGCCAATCCACGACACCAGGTAGAAACGGCTGAAGGTGCCCACTGCCAGGGCCAGCACCAGCAGCAGGAACAGCCCGATGGTCTGGTTGAGCTGGTGCGCGGAGCGGGTCATGAAGCCCTGGTCTACCAGCAGGCGAATGCCCTGGCCCATGGACAGGGTGATGGCGGCAGTGACCACCAGGGCCAACAAGGCCAGCAGCATCTGCCGGCGGTACGGACGGACGAACTGCCAACCCAGGCGCAAGGCACGGCGGTGGCGAGGGGAAACCGATTCGGGCATGGTGGCGACCACAGTGGCGGGGAAGCCGCAGACTACCATTCATCCGGGTCCGGGAAATGCGTGCAGCTTGGTATAACGCATCGGTCTAAAAAATGATGGAGCTTTGGAAGCGTTTCTGTTGGACTGTTGCTGCCGTGACACAGAAGCTGTCACAGGCCAGTCACGGCGCAGGGCTACCCTGAACTTGAACCTGAAGAGGAGACAGTGCATGAGCTTGCAGCATGGCAGCGACAACCAGAAGCCCCAGACCACCCCGCAATCACAGGCGTGCGGTTCGATCATCGACGGCAAGGGGCGCGAAGTGCCTATCACCGAGCAGATGATCCAGCAGGCCTGCAAGGCCCTGGAAGAAAGCCGGGTCGAGCGCGTACACAAAGGTTGATCGGCGATTTTTTTGCAACCCGGCGCCTGCGCCGGGTTTTTATTGCCTGCAAGTTTGCTTGGGCCCTTGTGGGAGCGGCCTTGCGTCGCGAAAGGGCTGCAAAGCAGCCCCGGCAACCCATGCCGCGCTGCTGAAATCCTGGGGCCGCTGTGCGGCCCTTTCGCGACGCAAGGCCGCTCCCACAAGGTAAGCGCAGATAACTCCAAGACTTGCTTAAACCAACTCCGCCCCCAAGGCACTGACCAGCTGTGCCAGCTGCGGCGACTCTCCACGCAAGCGCACCGCCAGCCCTTCGATCTCGCGCCGAGGCGGGTATTGCTTGCGCAACTGGTCGAACGCCGCACGCTGCTGCTGCGGGTCATCACTCAGGCTGCGACGGAAGTCGGCATCGTCGCGACGTGGGTCGTACACGGCGCGGCACAGGGTCGCCAATGCCCAGGCTGGGTCGGTGCTGGCGTCCAGCTCGATCTGCGCCAGCGGCGGCCGGGGCAGCAAGTCTGCCAGCTGCACCTGCTCGCCCACACCCAGGAAACGACACAGCGCCTGGTAGATCTGCGCCGTGCCACGCTGGCGGCCGTCGAGGCTGTACCCGGCAATGTGCGGCGAGGCCAGTGTGCACAGGTCGGCCAATTGCAGGTCAACCTGTGGCTCGCCCTCCCACACATCCAGCACCGCATGCACGTCTTCACGGTCCAGCAGCAGCTCGCGCAAGGCGGCGTTGTCCACCACCGGGCCACGGCTCGCGTTGATCAGCCAGGCACCTGGGCGCAACTGTGCGAGCTGCGCCTGGCCCAACAGGTGCCAGGTCGGGTGCTCGCCACCGCGCTGCAATGGGGTATGCAGGCTGATTACATCGCACTGTTGGACAATGGTTTCCAGGCTGACGTAGTTGCCGCCCTCGGCGGCCTGGCGCAACGGGTCGCACACCAGCACCTTCCAGCCCAGGCCGTGCAGCACCCGCACCAGGCGGCCACCCACCTCACCCGCGCCTACCACGCCATATACGCGCTCAGGCAGTGCCGCGCCATCCAGCTCGGCCAGGGTCAGCAGGCTGCCTAGCACGTAGTCGACCACACCGCGGGCATTACAGCCCGGCGCACTGCTCCAGCGTATGCCCGCCTCGGCAAAGTAGTCCAGGTCGAGGTGATCGGTGCCAATGGTGCAGGTGCCGACAAAACGTACACGGCTACCTTCGAGCAACTGGCGGTCGACCTTGGTTACCGAGCGCACCAGCAGGATGTCGGCGTCCTTGACGCTGTCGGCATCGAGGCTTCGGCCGGGGTAACGGCGAATTTCACCGAAACCCTGGAAGAAGGCATCGAGCAGCGGGATGTTCTCGTCGGCAACTATCAGCATGGCGCTCTCCTGTCTGGGGAACGCAGTGTAGGCGCATCGCCGGGCGTGTTCCAGAGCGCTTCAGTCGGCTTTTTTGCGGATCCAGTACAGGAAGGTACCGGCGTCCTCTTGCTGTTGCAGCAGTTCGTGGCCGAGGAAGTTGCAGAATTTGGGAATGTCGCGCCGGGTCGACGGGTCGGTGGCGATGACCTTCAGCAGGCCACCAGCGGCAAGGTCACGCACGTGCTGGTGCAGCATCATCACCGGTTCCGGGCAGTTCAGGCCGGTGGCATCGAGGATGGCGTCGGGGGTGAAATCGGTCATGGGGGGCTCCGAAAATGATCGCCATTGTCGCGCATAGTATGACGCGGTCCAAGGGGGCTCAGACGCATGCCTTCATCTTTGTGTGTATGTCGAGATCGAGCGCCGCCCGCGCGGCGCATCGCGAGCTGCGCTCGCTCCTACGTTTGTTTCGGGCCAATCATTCCTGTGCCATTTGCGCGCGAACGCCTTGGCGTATGGCGCAATATCGCGTCGTACAAACAAGGCGGTCGTGCGCACCTGTAACAAGCGTTACTGGCCAAAAACAAACGTAGGAGCGAGCGCAGCTCGCGATGCGCCGCGCGGGCGGCGCTCGGTCTCAATGCAAACAGCAAATGCAAGCTATCCACCGGAAAAACTCAGCGCGGTTTCAGATCGAGCCGGCGCAGGTGGCAAGTCACTTCCTCACGGTCGTGGTACAGCTGCTTGCAGGCAATCGACACCCTGATCTTGCGCGCCTTGAACGTCGCCTCCATGCGGTCGAGCAGCCGGCGCACTTCGGCATAGCGCTGCTTCATGGGCAGTTTCAGGTTGACCACCGCCTCGCGGCACAACCCCTCGCCCAGCCAGGTTTCGATCAGCGAGGTGGTGCGCGCCGGCTTCTCGACGATGTCGCACACCATCCAGTCCACCGGCTGCTTCGGCTGCCAGGTAAAACCATCAGCCATCAGGTGCTGGACCAGGCCGGTGTCCATCAGGCTTTCAGCCATCGGGCCGTTGTCGATGGCGGTCACCAGCATGCCCCGGCGCACCAGCTGGTAAGTCCAGCCACCCGGCGAGGCGCCCAGATCAACGCCGGTCATGTCATCGCCCAGGCGCTGGTCCCATTGCTCGCGCGGGATGAACTGGTGCCACGCTTCTTCCAGCTTGAGGGTCGAGCGGCTGGGGGCCTCGCGAGGGAATTTCAGGCGCGCAATACCCATGGGCCACAGCGCACTGTTGTTGGCCGGGGCAACGCCGGCAAATACCCGCCGGCCGCTGATGAAGGTGAGCAACAGGCGTGGGCGGCTGGCGTCGTCAACCAGGCGGCCGGCCTTTTCCAGTGCCTTGCGCAGCGGCACTTCGAACTTGCGGCAGAAGGTGGACAATTCCTTGCCGTCGTTACTGTCCAGCACTTCCAGCCACAGGCTGCCAAACACCGGCAGCTCGGCCAACTGCGCCAGCAGCACACTGATGCGGTCACTTTCCGGCAGCTCGACATAACCGCCCCGGGCCCACTGCCGCGGGAAAATCAGCGCGTTGAAACGCAGCGCCCCCATCAGCCGCTCGGCACCGCCTTCTTCGGTACAGACAAACTCGGCGCTGGCACTGTGCGGCTTGCCTTTGGCATAGCCCGCAATGCCCAGGCGGGCGGCATGTTCGCTGATTTCGGCGCACACCTCGCCCTCGAAACCGGGCCGGCAATGCATGAACAGGGTATTCATCTCTCACTCCACTACGGCTGGCGCGCAACAGGCGCCGGCAGGGCGGCGATAATAAAGGAAGTTCGGAACCTGCGACACGCCCCGCCGGTCCAGAAAAGGGTCAGGGGCCGCAAAGCGGTCTAACCTGACCACTCAGCCAGATCCGTACCGTGCGGATCGACACAGAGCGGTGACACCGGCAGACCTTGAGTATTTGCCGGGCACCGGCGCAGAAGGAGTTGGCAATGCCCTCGCTCGATAGCCTGAACACCCTCAAACCCCTCCAGGTCGGGAACCAGACCTACCACTATTTCAGCCTTGCCGAGGCCGCCCGCCAGTTGGGTGACCTGCAACGCCTGCCCATGTCGCTGAAGGTGCTGCTGGAAAACCTGCTGCGCTGGGAGGACGGTCTTACCGTCACCGGCGACGACGTGCGCGCCATCGCCCAGTGGCTGAGCGAGCGGCGCTCTGACCGCGAGATCCAGTACCGCCCGGCGCGGGTGCTGATGCAGGACTTCACCGGCGTGCCTGCCGTGGTCGACCTGGCCGCCATGCGCGCAGCCATGGCCAAGGCCGGCGGCGACCCGCAGCGGATCAACCCGTTGTCACCGGTGGACCTGGTGATCGACCACTCGGTGATGGTCGACCATTACGGCACCCCAAAAGCCTTCGGCGAGAACGTGGATATCGAAATGCAGCGCAACGGCGAGCGCTATGCTTTCCTGCGCTGGGGTCAGAGCGCCTTCGACAACTTCCGCGTAGTGCCGCCGGGCACCGGTATCTGCCACCAGGTCAACCTGGAATACCTCGGCCGCACGGTGTGGACCCGTGAAGCCGATGGCCGCACCTACGCCTTCCCCGATACCCTCGTTGGTACCGACTCGCACACCACCATGATCAATGGCCTGGGCGTGCTCGGCTGGGGTGTCGGCGGCATTGAAGCAGAGGCGGCCATGCTCGGCCAACCCGTGTCGATGCTGATCCCCGAGGTAATCGGCTTCAAACTGACCGGCAAGCTGCGCGAAGGCATTACCGCCACCGACCTGGTGCTGACGGTAACGCAGATGCTGCGCAAGAAGGGTGTGGTGGGCAAGTTCGTCGAGTTTTATGGCGACGGCCTGGCCGAACTGCCCCTGGCTGACCGTGCGACCATCGCCAACATGGCGCCGGAATATGGCGCTACCTGCGGTTTCTTCCCGGTTGACCAGGTGACGCTGGACTACCTGCGGCTGTCGGGCCGCCCCGAAGCCACCGTGCAACTGGTCGAGCAGTATTGCAAGGCTCAGGGCCTGTGGCGCCTGCCGGGGCAGGAGCCGCTGTTCAGCGACAGCCTGGCACTGGACATGCACGAGGTCGAAGCAAGCCTGGCCGGGCCGAAACGGCCGCAGGACCGCGTGGCGCTGGGCCAGGTCAGCCAGGCCTTTGACCATTTCATCGAACTGCAGCCCAAGCCGCTGGCGAAGGAAGTCGGCCGCCTGGAAAGCGAGGGCGGCGGCGGCGTGGCGGTGGGCAACGCCGACCAGGCCGGCGAGATCGACTACAGCCATGAAGGCCAGACTCACACCCTGCGCGATGGCGCCGTGGTGATTGCCGCGATCACCTCGTGCACCAACACCTCCAACCCCAGTGTGATGATGGCTGCCGGGCTGGTGGCGAAAAAGGCCGTGGAAAAAGGCCTGCAGCGCAAACCCTGGGTCAAGAGCTCCCTGGCGCCGGGCTCCAAGGTGGTCACAGACTACTTCAAGGCAGCCGGGCTCACCCCCTACCTCGACCAACTGGGCTTCGACCTGGTCGGCTATGGCTGCACCACCTGCATCGGCAACTCCGGCCCGCTGGACGAAGCGATCGAGAAGGCCATCGGCAGTGCCGACCTCACCGTGGCCTCGGTGCTGTCGGGCAACCGCAACTTCGAAGGCCGCGTGCACCCGCTGGTCAAGACCAACTGGCTGGCCTCGCCGCCGCTGGTGGTGGCTTACGCACTGGCCGGCAGCGTGCGCCTGGACCTGACCCGCGACCCGCTGGGCACCGGCAAGGACGGCCAACCGGTGTACCTGCACGATATCTGGCCCAGCCAGCAGGAAATTGCTGCGGCTGTGGCTCAGGTCAATACCGCGATGTTCCACAAGGAATACGCCGAAGTGTTTACCGGCGATGCGCAGTGGCAGGCCATCGAGGTGCCACAGGCTGCCACCTACGTGTGGCAGGCCGACTCTACCTACATCCAGCACCCGCCGTTCTTCGACGACATCGGCGGGCCGCCCCCCCAGATCGCCGACATCCAGGGCGCGCGCGTGCTGGCGCTGCTGGGCGACTCGGTGACCACCGACCATATCTCCCCTGCCGGCAACATCAAGGCCGACAGCCCTGCCGGGCGCTATCTGCGCGAGAAGGGCGTAGAACCTCGCGACTTCAACTCCTACGGCTCGCGGCGTGGCAACCATGAAGTGATGATGCGCGGCACCTTCGCCAACATCCGTATCCGCAACGAAATGCTGGGCGGTGAAGAAGGCGGCAACACCTTGCACGTGCCCACTGGCGAGAAGATGTCGATCTACGACGCGGCCATGCGCTACCAGCAGGAAGGCACCCCACTGGTGGTAATCGCCGGCCAGGAATATGGCACCGGTTCAAGCCGCGACTGGGCGGCCAAGGGTACCAACCTGCTGGGCATCAAAGCGGTGTTGGCGGAGAGTTTCGAGCGCATTCACCGCTCCAACCTGGTGGGCATGGGCGTGCTGCCGCTGCAGTTCAAGGCCGGCCACGACCGTAAGCAACTGGTGCTGACCGGCAAGGAGCGGATCGATGTGCTGGGCTTGAACGGTGCGCAGATCCGCCCGGGCATGAGCCTGCCGTTGCGCATTACCCGCGAAGATGGTCGCCAGGAACAGATCGAGGTGCTGTGCCGGATCGATACCTTGAATGAGGTGGAGTACTTCAAGGCCGGTGGCATTCTGCACTATGTGTTGCGCCAGATGATCGCTGGCTGAGGCTGGGAGGTTCGCCTGCAGATTTGCGGCGCTCTCGAGACCGAGCGCCGCCCGCGCGGCGCATCGCGAGCGAAGCTCGCTCCTACGTTTGTTTCGGGCCAATTTTTCCTGTGCGATTTGCGCGCGAACGCCTTGGCGCATGTCGTGATATCGCGCCGTACAAACAAGGCGGTCGCGCGCGCCTGTCACAGGCATGACTGGCCCGAAACAAACGTAGGAGCGAGCTTCGCTCGCGATGCGCCGCGCGGGCGGCGCTCGATTTCACAGGCGCCAGAGCTCCAACGACGAACCAACCCCAGCCCCATTAAATAATCATTCAATAAAACCAGTGGCTTGCCGATACCTGTCCAAAGCCCTGCGGACTATCACCCCATGCGTAACAACCAGCCGATTACCCAGAGAGAACGGACTTTCCCTGCCCAGCAGCGGTTGATCTCCACCACCAACGCCAAGGGCGTGATCACCTACTGTAACGATGCCTTCATCGACATCAGTGGTTTCACCCGCGAAGAGTTGACCGGCGCGCCGCATAACCTGGTACGCCACCCCGACGTGCCGCCTGCCGTGTTTGCCCATATGTGGCAAACCCTGAAGCAGGGCCAGCCGTGGATGGGCATCGTCAAGAACCGCTGCAAGTCCGGCGACCACTACTGGGTCAACGCCTACGTCACACCGATTTACGACAATAACCAGGTTGTCGGTTTCGAGTCGGTGCGGGTCAAGCCAACCGCTGAGCAGATTCGCCGCGCCGAAGCACTGTACCAGCGCATCAACCAGGGTAAGCCAGCGGTACCTCGCAGGGACAAGTGGCTGCCGGTGCTGCAGGACTGGTTGCCTTTCATCCTGATCAGCCAGGTGGGCTTCCTGATCGGCAACTGGCTGGGCCATTCCTGGGGCTTTGCCCTGGCTGCCGCGCTATCCGTACCCCTGGGCCTGCTGGGCTTGAGCTGGCAGCAGCGCGGCCTCAAGCGCCTGTTGCGCCTGGCCGAACAGACCACCTCCGACCCGCTGATCGCGCAGATGTTCACCGACAGCCGTGGCGTACAGGCGCGCCTGGAAATGGCCATGCTCAGCCAGGATGCCCGCATGAAAACCTGCCTGACCCGCCTGCAGGACAGTGCCGAACACCTCAGCGACCAGGCGCGCCAGTCCGACGCCCTGGCGCACAAGAGTTCCTCGGGGCTGGAGCGCCAGCGGGTGGAGACCGAGCAGGTCGCCGCCGCCGTCAACCAGATGGCCGCCACCACCCAGGAAGTGGCCAACCACGTACAGCGCACCGCCGACGCCACCCAGGAAGCCAACCGCCTGACCAGCCAAGGCCGACAGATTGCCGGGGAAACCCGCGAGGCCATCGAACGCCTGTCGGCAGCGGTAGGCGAAACCGGTCAGACGGTCACCCAACTGGCCAAGGACAGCGACGAGATTGGTGGCGTGGTCGATGTGATCAAGGGCATTGCCGACCAGACCAACCTGCTGGCACTGAATGCGGCCATCGAAGCGGCGCGAGCCGGTGAAATGGGCCGTGGCTTTGCCGTGGTGGCCGACGAAGTGCGTCAGTTGGCCCAGCGCACTGCCGAGTCCACCGGGCAGATCCACGGCCTGATCGCCAAGCTGCAACAAACCGCCAGCAACGCCGTGTTGACCATGGAAACCGGCCACCGCCAGGCGCAGGAAGGCGTCGACCGGGTGATGCAGGCTGACGAGGCACTGGTGGGGATCAGCGAAGCGGTGGCCAACATCACCGATATGGCCACCCAGATTGCCGCCGCGACTGAAGAGCAGACTGCAGTGGCCGACGAGATCAGCCGCAACATCAGCACCATTGCCGAACTGGCCGACCAGACCGCCGAACAAGCGCAGCATTCGGCACTGCTGAGCGAGGAACTGACCAGCACGGCGGGTAGCCAGTATTCGCTGGTGGAGCGGTTCAACCGCTAACGCTCGCGACCTGGCACTCCACCGCTGCGGGTGGCACCGGCTCTGCCGGTGTTCGCGGCTAAAGCCGCTCCCACAGGAACCGGGTGACCTTGAAGCCTGCGCTGTACCTGTGGGAGCGGGCATGCCCGCGAAAAAACCAACGCGGTGGATGGCACCGGCCCTGCCGGTGTTCGCAAGCATGCCCGCGCCCACAAGGACCGCGCATGCCTGTTGTCTGTTTTACCAATCCAGCCGCAGGCGGCTCTCGAAATAGCGCTCTTCGCCGCTCAACGGGTCCTCGAAACGCAAGCTCTGCGCCAGCAGTTTCAGCGGCCGCTGGTAGTCATCCTCTGCATTGAGCAGCTGCGGATAGAACGGGTCATTGCAGATTCCCGCCCCCAAGGCCGCCATGTGCACGCGCAACTGATGGGTCTTGCCAGTCACTGGCGACAGCCCATAGCGCCACAGCTCCCCGTTCTTTTCCAGCACCTCGGCCAGGGTTTCACTGTTGGCCTCACCCGCCACCTCATGCATACGGAAAAACGGCTCGCCATGCACCAGGCGGCTTTTGTGCACCAGTGGAAATGCATGCTGCGGCATAGCCGCCGCAATGGCCTGGTAGCGCTTGTCGATGCGCCGTTCGGGGAACAGGCGCTGATAGGCGCTGCGGCTGTGCGGGTTGGCGGAAAACAGCACAAGCCCGGCGGTGTGCCGGTCAATGCGGTGCAACGGCACCAGGTGTGGGTTATCCAGGCGACGAATCAGGCGGCGCAGCAAGGTCTGCTCGACGTATTCACCGGTTGGCGTCACCGGCAGGAAATGCGGCTTGTCAGCCACCACCAAGTGTTCGTCCGCGTGCAGTACCACCTCCTGCACCGGGATCGGCCGCTCGTTCGGCACTTCGCGGAAGTAGTGCAAACGCATGCCACGCTTGTAGGGTAACTCGGCGGCAACCGCCCGCCCCTCGGCATCCAGCACCCGGCCACGGGCAAAACGGTCGAGCCACTGGGCGCGGTCGATGGCCTTGAAATGGTCGCACAGGCAATCGAGCACCGTCGCCCAGTTACCGGGGGGCAGGCACACCGTGCTGGCTTGCTGGCGGGCGGGGTCGAAGGGCGCGGTCATGGCAGGGCTCGAAACGTTCACGGCCGCGCATTATCGCCCAAGCCCACGCCCTCAACCAGCCTGGACTATCGCTTCGCTGCGTTCCTTCAGCCAGCGCAACACCTGCACCGGTTCCCAACGACCCGGGTCGTAAAGGGCATAGAGCAACCCCTGGTAACCCACCACATCCAGCCCACGGTGATAGCCGGCACGCTGGAACAAGGCCTCGATCTCGGCGAAGCAGGTATTGAAGTGGACTTTACCGAACGGCGTGCGGTCGTCGGTCACCAGGCCTTCGAGGCGCAGTTCCAGAACGGCGTCAGCCACCCGATCTACGGGCATGCGGTTGACGCTGTACTTGAGTTGCTCGACGTTGAGCATGGCTTTACCTCGATACTGTATTTATATACAGCATACGAACATCCCCTTGCCGCCGTCAATGCGCTTCATTGCAGCCCCGGCAGGTAGCCACTGCCTTTGCGGATGGTCAACACCTGCCGACGCGGCGTGCCCCGGGCCACCGACAGATGCACCCACTTGTCGAACTCGAGGATGAGTTGATCGAACGGCACGGCGCTTTCGCTGATCCTGCGCACGGTTTCCCGAGGGCTGACTTCAATGACCGTAAAGTCCGCCGCCAGGCCTTGTACATGCTGGCTGTTCGTGGCACCGCCGATCAGCCGGTTGACCCTCTCGCTGCGAAAACCGCTGCTGACAATGATCGGCGCGCCGAACAGTGCGCGCACTTGCTCCAGTGCACCACACAGCAATTGCAGGTTGGCCCTGGCTTCAGGGGGTGGGGTGTTGTCGAATCCGTCCCTGGCGGCGAGCTGGGAAACGGTCATTTCATCGAACGTGAAATGTGGGGTGATCAACATGGCGAGCTATTCCGATGATGAGGGAGGTAACGGCGCCAGAGTGCGCCGGCACCTGATCATCAGCTCGCGTCACAGATCATGGAGCAGGGTTGCAACTCCTCTGCTGCCCTCATTGCCCAAGGAACGCCACCACCTGTTCGGCATCGAACGGCCAGTGCAGCTCGGCGGCATTGTCGCAGCGTCGCAACACCGGAATGATCAGGCCGTAACGCTCGAACAAGGGCTCGCTCTCGGCAATGTCGACCAGCTCCACCAGCAGGCCATGATCGACGAAAGGCATCAGCACCGCTTCGGCCACTTCACACAGGTGGCAGCCGAGGGTACCGAACAGTTGGCATTCAGGCAGCATGGGGCAGGTCCCGGTTTGGCATGCGGAGAAACCTATTCTAGGTCTGTCGCGCGCGTCATGCACCTGACCTGGCTCAATCCTGGCTGGTAGCGCCGATACGGTGCAGCGACAAGTCAGCGCCCTGGAACTCCTGCTCATGGCTCAACCGCAGCCCATGCAGCGCCCGGATTGCGCCATACACGGCAAAGCCGCCGGCCAATGCCACCACCACGCCCATCAGGCTGCCCAGCAACTGGCTGGCCAGGCTGACGCCGCCCATGCCGCCCAGCGCCGTCTGGCCAAAGACGCCACAGGCGATGCCACCCCATACTCCGCACAGGCCATGCAGTGGCCATACCCCCAGCACGTCGTCGATCTTCCAGCGGTTCTGCGCTGCAGTGAAGGTCCAGACGAACAACGCGCCGGCCACCAGGCCGGTGGCCAGTGCGCCAATCGGGTGCATCAGGTCGGAGCCGGCGCAGATCGCTACCAGGCCGGCCAACGGCCCGTTGTGCAGAAAGCCCG
>Ga0213824_1000263_pt1 | contig 44860 bp, 10 predicted proteins | sample MC6MC0906MG_FD_179892 | JGI IMG/M metagenome (GOLD analysis project Ga0213824, IMG submission 179892) | Enriched soil aggregate microbial communities from Iowa State University, Ames, United States - MC6-MC0906-MG | ecosystem: Environmental > Terrestrial > Soil > Unclassified | place: USA: Iowa...
CCGGAAATGCAGGGTAAGACCATCGTCGTAATCCTGCCCGATTCGGGCGAGCGTTACCTGTCGAGCATGTTGTTCAGCGACATGTTCAGCGAGCAGGAAAACCAGCAGTAATCGGCCTTGCCGCTGACCCTGCGCAACAATCGGCGGCCTGGTTTATTGCAAAATCTTCATGAATGCGATCCCGCCCGGGTTGTTTTTACCGGGGCGGGATCGGTTTATGATGGCAGGATGATTTTCAGGAGAGCAGGTGGCGCAGCCCTGGCTCTTCCCCAAGGAGTGAAAGCATGACCTTTTCCTTTGCAGCCAAGGCGGGCGTCTTGCTGGTGTTTTTCGGCAGCGTGCTGTTCGTGCACCTGCGCGGCAAGGCCCGCCTGCCGGTGTTGCGCCAGTTCGTCAACCATTCGGCGCTGTTTGCCCCGTACAACGCCTTGATGTACCTGTTTTCCGGTGTGCCGTCCAAGCCCTACCTGGACCGTCAGCGTTTCCCTGAGCTGGACGTGCTGAAGGACAACTGGCAGGACATCCGCGAAGAGGCCATGCGCCTGTTCGACGAAGGCTACATCCGCGCCGCCGAAAAGGACAACGACGCCGGCTTCGGTTCGTTCTTCAAGAAAGGCTGGAAGCGTTTTTACCTGAAGTGGTACGACAAACCGCTGCCTTCGGCTGAAGCACTGTGCCCGCGCACTGTCGAGCTGGTCAGCAGCATCCCCAACGTCAAGGGCGCGATGTTTGCGCTGCTGCCCGGCGGCAGCCACCTGAACCCGCACCGCGACCCGTTCGCAGGCTCGCTGCGCTACCACCTGGGCCTGTCCACGCCGAACTCCGATGCTTGCCGCATCTACGTCGATGGCCAGGAATACGCCTGGCGTGACGGCGAGGACGTGATGTTTGACGAAACTTACGTGCACTGGGTCAAGAACGAGACCGACGTTACCCGGGTGATCCTGTTCTGTGACATCGAGCGCCCGCTGAGCAGCTCGCTGATGACCCGCATCAACCGCCAGGTCAGTGCCTTCCTCGGCCGCGCCACCGCGCCGCAGAACACCGACGACGAGCGCGTGGGCGGCATCAACCAGGCGTACGCCTGGAGCAAGCGGTTCAGCAATAAAATCAGCACCCACGTGAAGCAGTTCAAGCGCGCCAACCCCAAGGCCTACCGCGTGCTGCGGCCGGTGCTGGCGGTGGTGGTGGCATACGCGTTGTATCGCTGGTTGTTCTGATTCTGCGAATGGGGGCGCCAAACGCCCCCACTCTTTTCTCAGGCCGGCTCCAACGCCTCGACTATCTTCCCACGGCTAAGGTGCACCACCTTGTCCGCCGTATCGAAATACCGGTCGTCATGCGAGATCACGATGATGGTCTTGCCCAACCGCTTCAGGTCCGGCAGCAGCTCGGTGTAGAACACCCGGCGGAAGGTCGGGTCCTGGTCCGCCGCCCATTCATCGAACACCAGCACCGGCCGCCCGTCCAGCCAGGCATTGACCAGCGCCAGGCGCTTGCGTTGGCCGGTCGACAGGTCGGTGGTGGTAAAGGCGCCATCACGCACGCTGACCTTGTGGGCGATCTCCAGCCGTTCCAGGTAGCGTGTGGCATCGCTGGGCAGGCTGTGCTCGTGCTCTGGCAGGTCTTCGAACAGGTAGTAATCGGCGAACACAGTGGTAAACAGCTGGCGGTAGTCGTCCAGTCCCTCCGGGCCGACAGCCTTGCCGTTCAGGCGCACTTCGCCGCGCTGCGGGGTGTACAGGCCCAGCAGCAGCTTGATCAGCGAGGTCTTCCCGCAGCCGTTTTCACCGACGATGAACAGGATTTCGCCCGGCTCGATGCTCAGGTTCACCGGCCCCACGCGAAATGGCTCGTTGCCGTCCACTGGCGGGTAGGCGTATTCGACGTCGTGCAGTTCCAGGTGCGCCGTAGCCGTGGCTTCACGCTTGACCGGCGGCTCCAGCAGCAGGTGCGGCTCGGGCGACGAAAAGCGCTCGGCCAGGTCGGCAATGCGGCGGAAAGCCACCTGGGCGCGGCCAAGGATTGGCAGGTTGCCGATCAGCGTCTCCAGTGGGCCTTTCATGTACAGCAGCACCAGCACGAAACCGCTCATCACTGCCGGGTCGTTGCTCGGCCATAGCGATTGAAGGGCCAGGGTAAGGCCGATGACCACGAAGAACAGCATCGAACCCAGGCTCTTGGCCACCACGAAGATGTTGATGGCACGGATGTGGGTGTCGGCGATGAAGTCGGCGGTGCCCTGGATATTACGGGTGAGCATGGCATGGCGGCGGCGGCGGTCGATGCGCAGCTCCTTGGCGCCTTCAGCGATGGCCGAGTAGTGCTTCTGCAGGTTGTCTTCGGCATCGCGAGCGGCGTTGAAGCCGGCCAGGCCTTTTTGCCGGGCGATGTACTGCACACCACTGCCGATGCCGATGGCCACCAGGGTGATGACGAAGATCGGCCACGACAGCCAGGCCAGGTAGGCCATGCAGCCGGTCACCGTGGTCAGCGAGATGGCCAATGGGGCGAAGGCGAAGGCGAAATCGCTGATGGTATCGACGTCACGGGTCAGCACCGGGATCAGGCGGTGAGTGCGGTAGCGTTCGATCTGTTCGATCGGCGCCGACAGCACTTTGGCACCCAGGTCCTTGCGCAGGCGGGCAATCACTTTCTGGCCGACGTAGTTGGTGCCGCTATCGGCCGCCACGCTGCTGACCAGGGCCAGTACGCACAGGCCGGCGAAGGCCAGGATCACACCCTGGCTCATGCCGCCGTCAGCGTGCAGGCCTTGGTTGACGGTAGCCAGCAGGGCAGTCACGGCGAGGCCACCGAGCATGCCCAGCAGCACCGACACGATTACCGCAGGGCGGTAGGGTTTGAGCAGGCCCAGCAATTCGCGGATGGCCCCGGGAGAGGAGGTTTTCATGAAGCGTGATCTCGCTGGTGAGGTGGGGGCGGGGTCAGCTGCCAAGGGTCAGGGTGCCCTTCATCAAGGTGCTGTGGAACGGGAAGGAACAGTAGAAGCTGTAGTCGGTACCGGTCTTCAGCGACCGGGTGTCGAGGGTGACGCTGTCCTTTTCGCCGCCGCCGATCAGGCGAGTGTGGGCGATGACCCGGGTGTCGCCAGGTTTCACATAGCCCTGCGCCTCGCCGGCCTTCTGGCCGTCATCCAGCACGCCTTGCATGTCGGCTGCGGTGCTCAGCACCCAGTTGTGACCCATGACGTTCTTTGGCATGTCACCGGGGTGGGTGAGGGTGACGGTGAACGAGGTGCACGCCTTGGGTACGGTGATGGCGGCCTTGTCGAAGGTCATCTGGTCGGTGCCATGGATTTCCACGGCGCATTGCTCCGCCGACCAGGCGGCAGGGGCCGCGGCAAGCAGGGCGAGGAGCAGAAGCTGGCGAGTCATGTACGGTTCCTGGGCGATAAAAGGGTCACATCGTTCAGACGAACCGGCGCGGCTGCGCTTTACCTGCGTGTGCTGCCCTGGTGAATTTCCCGCTGGCCCGCTCGTTCATCTAGTCAGGCGCCGCCATGGCGCAAAACCCGATTACGCCGCCAAAGCGGCCCTGGCTTGAGGTGACCGTACATGAGTGAACTGCTGAGCTTTGCCATCGAACCCCTGGACGCCACGCGCGGCAACCTGCCGCTGCTGGTGCGCGCACCGGAGCCGGGGGTTGACCTGCTGGAGGCCTTTGCCGAATTGCAGCCGCTGGTGGACCGGCACCTGCTGCAGGCGGGTGGCATCCTGTTCCGCGGGTTCGAGGTAGGTGGCGCCGAAGCCTTCCGTCAGTTTGCCGCCTCTTTCGGGCACCCGCTGCTCAATTACGAGTTTGGCTCCACGCCACGCAGCAACGTGACAAAGGGCGTTTACACCTCAACGGAGTACCCCGCGCACCAGAGCATCCCGCTGCACAACGAGCAGGCCTACACCCTGGAATGGCCGATGAAGATCTGGTTCTACAGCGTGATCCCCGCCGAGACCGGTGGCGAGACGCCGATTGCCGACAGCCGGGAGGTGTACCGGCGCATGCCGGTGCGCATTCGCCAACGTCTGGAAGAGAAAGGGCTGATGTACGTGCGCAACTACGGTAACGGCCTGGACGTGGAGTGGTCGCAAGTGTTCAACACCGAAGACCCGCGCCAGGTCGAGGCCTACTGCCGGGCGCATGCCATCGAGTGTATCTGGAAGGACGACGGCGAGCTGCGCACCCGCCAGCGTTGCCAGGTGGTGGGGCGCCACCCCGTGACCGGGGACAATGTGTGGTTCAACCAGGCGCACCTCTTTCATGTGTCGAACCTGCAACCAGAAGTGCGTGAGTCGCTGATGGACATCGTCGAGGAAGAGGACCTGCCGCGCAACGTGTACTACGGCGACGGTACGACCATCGAAGATTCGCTACTCGATGAAGTGCGCGGGGTGCTGGATGACTGCACCATCAGTTTCCCTTGGCTGGCGAATGATGTGCTGATGCTCGACAACATGCTCGCGGCGCATGCGCGGTCGCCGTTTACCGGCAAGCGCAAGGTGGTGGTAGCGATGGCCGAGGGGTATTCCGAACTGCTGCGCTGAAGGGCTCTGAGGTACCGTGTTCCTGCAGTGTTATCACTGTCCTCAGGAACGATGCAGGACCTGTGGGAGCGGGTTCACCCGCGAAGAATCCAGCGCGGAGAATGGCACCGGCTTTGCCGGTGTTCGCGGCTGAAGCCGCTCCCACAGTGATTGCGTCAACTTTTAGAGTCTCGGCAAGCCCGTTCTCCGCTGCCCCCCTAAATCAGCCCCCCATGCCTTCGTCTGACAGTTACCGCTCGACTGCCAGGACACCGCTCGACATGAATGCTGATCAAACGCTCAAGCTCGCCCGCCGCTTCATCGAACTCAGCCCCGACAAGCGCCGCCTGTTCCTCAAGGCGCTGCAGGGCGAGGGCATGGACTTTTCCGTGCTGCCGATCGCGCCCGGTGTGGAAGTAGCTGAGCGCGACCAGCTATCGTACGCCCAGCGGCGCATGTGGTTCCTCTGGCAGCTCGACCCGCAGGGCGCGGCGTACAACCTGCCCATGGCTGTGCGCTTGCATGGCACGCTGGACCTGGCTGCCCTGCAGCACGCCTTCGACGCCCTGATCGCCCGTCACGAAACCCTGCGTACCCGGTTCGTCGCCGATGGCGATGACGTACGCCAGCAGGTCGATGCGGTCGCTGCCCCGTTGCAGCTGCGCCAGGATGCCCTGGCCGAACTGGATGAAAGTGCCCGCCAGGCCGCTGTCGAGTCCATCGCCGAAGCCGAGGCGCTGACCCCGTTTGACCTGGCCAGCGGCCCGCTGCTGCGTGTGCGCCTGCTGCAACTGGACCCGCAAGATCACGTGTTGCTACTGACCCTGCACCATATCGTCGCCGACGGTTGGTCGATGAACGTGCTGATCGACGAGTTCCTGCGCCTGTACGACGCCGCCGTGGCGGGTACCGACGCCACCCTTGAGCCGCTGCCAATCCAGTATCGCGACTATGCCCTGTGGCAGCGCAGCTGGCTGGAAGCCGGAGAACAGGAGCGCCAGCTGGCTTACTGGCAAGCCCGTCTGGGTGATGACCATTCACCGCTGGAACTGCCATTGGACCGCACACGCCAGGGCCGGCCCAGCTACCGGGGCGCACGCCACGAGTTCCCCATCGCCACAGACGTCGCCGAGCGCTTGCGCGGTGTGGCGCGCAAGCACAACGTCACCCTGTTCATGATCCTGCTGGCTGCCTTCAAGCTGCTATTACAGCGCTACAGTGGCCAGGCAACGATCCGCGTCGGCGTCCCCATCGCCAACCGCAACCGTGCCGAAGGCCAGGGCCTGATCGGCTGCTTCATCAATACCCAAGTGCTGCACACCGAGATCGACCCGCTGCTGGACATCACTGGGCTGCTGCAGCGCGTGCGCGAGACCGCTTTGGGCGCGCAAAGCCACCAGGACCTGCCGTTCGAGCAGTTGGTCGAGGCCCTGGAGCTGCCGCGCAGCACCGAGAGCCCGTTGTTCCACGTACTGTTCAACCACCAGGCCCAAGTGGCTGATGTGCAGGCCATCGAAACCCGTTCGGGCCTGACCCTGGCGCCGATCGCGCTGGAAAAGCACACCGCCCGCTTCGACCTGGCGCTGGACACCCACGAACGCGCCGGGCAGTTGCACGCGGCTTTTACCTACGCAACGGATGTGTTCGACACCACTACCGTCGAAGCCTTGGGCATACAGTGGCTGGCCTTGGTGCAAGCGCTGGCTGATGAAACCGGTGGTGCTGTAGGTGAGCTGGCATTGCCGGGCCTGGCCGTTGCCCACAGTGAGCCGAAGCCGGTCGAGGCACCCTTGCTGGTGCTCCAACGCTTTGCCGCTGTCGCCAGCAGTCACCCCGAACGTACGGCGGTAATGGCCGCGGGCGAGCAAGCCAGTTTTGCCGAGCTCGATGCCCGTGCCGAAGCTATTGCCGGCCGCTTGAACCAGGCCGGGGTGGGGCCGGACACGCTGGTCGGCGTGCTGGCCGACCGCAGCGTTGGCATGCTTGCCAGCATCCTTGGCGTGCTCAAGGCCGGTGGCGCATACCTGCCACTTGAGCCTGAACAGCCGGCCGAACGCCTGCACTACATGCTGGCCGACAGCGGCACGCGCCTGGTGCTGGCCCCCGGTAGCTGGCAGGCCGAACTTGCCGATGGCGTGCAGCGCATCGACTGGGTGCAGACGGGTAACGTCCGTGCCGTTCGCCTGGCGCCCGAGCCGGCCAACCTGGCCTATGTGATCTACACCTCTGGCACCACCGGGCAACCCAAGGGCGTGGCGATCAGTCACGGCGCTCTGGCCAACTACGTGGATGGCATCGCCGCGCGCCTGCCGGTCGAACGCATCCGCAGCATGGCCCAGGTCTCGACGCCGGCTGCCGACCTGGGCCACACCATGCTGTTCGGAGCACTGTGCGGTGGCCACACCCTGCACATGCTGTCACGCCAGCAGGTGCTGGATGCCGAAGGCTTCGCCGCCTACCTGGCCGAGCATCAGGTAGATGCGCTTAAAATCGTGCCGTCTCACCTGGAGGCGATGCTGGTGGCCGGCCGTTCGGCATTGCCTGCGCAGTGCCTGGTGCTCGGTGGCGAGGCCATCAGCCCGGGCCTGCTGGGCAAGATCCGCCAACTGGATCCGGCACTGAAGGTGTTCAACCACTACGGCCCGACCGAGACCACTGTCGGCGTGCTGGTCGCCGAACTTGACGAGCACGCCAGCCTCGGCAAGCCATTGGGCAATACCCGGGTTGTGGTACTCGACCGCTGCCTGCAGCCGCTGCCAACCAAGGCCAAGGGCGAGCTGTACATCGGCGGCACCGGTTTGGCCCGTGGTTACCTGAACCGCCCGGCGCTCACTGCCGAGCGCTTTGTCCCCGACCCAGGCGGCAGCCACGGTCAGCGCCTGTACCGCAGCGGTGACTGGGTACGCCAAGGCAGCGACCTGCAATTTGTCGGGCGTATGGATGGCCAGGTGAAAATCCGTGGCTACCGCGTGGAGCTGGCCGAAATCGAAAACCAGCTGCGTACGCTGGACGGTGTCGCCAACGCGGTGGTTCGCGTTCATGGCCAGGCCCCGCAACTGCAACTGGCCGCATGGCTGGTGCCCACACAGGTGCCGGCCGACAGCATGGCCTGGCAGGACACCATCCGCGCCACCCTCAAAGGCCTGTTGCCCGAGCACATGGTGCCTGCCTATGTGATGGTGCTGGAGCACATGCCGGTCACCGTCAACGGCAAGGTCGACCTGAAGGCATTGCCAGAGCCGGTCGCTACCCAGGTGGCGTACCAGGCGGCGCAAACCCCGCTGCAAGTGCAGCTGGCACAAATCTGGGCCGAAGTCCTGCAGGTACCGCAGGTAGGCCTGACGGATAACTTCTTCGCCCTCGGCGGCCACTCGCTGCTGGCCACCCAGGCCGTATCACGGGTGCGCAAGCAACTGGGCGTGGATCTTGCGCTGCGCACCCTGTTCGACACCGTCGATTTGCAGGCCTTTGCCCAGGCAGTGGCCGAAGGCGAGCAGGGCGCAGGCCTGGAGATCGAAATACTTGACCGCCAGCAGCGGCTGCCAGTGTCCCGTTCGCAGAACCGCCAGTGGCTGTTCTGGAAGCTGAACCCCGAAAGCCTGGCCTACAACACGCCAATGGCCGTGCGCATGCAGGGCAGTCTTGACCGTGCGGCGGTACAGGCTGCGCTGGACGCCTTGGTCGCCCGCCACGAGTCGCTGCGCACGGTGTTCGTCGAGGCCGAAGGCTTGCCTTGGCAGCGTATTCTGCCGGCCGCCCCGGTGACCATCGGTTTTGAAGACCTCAGCGGCCAGGACCACGCGGCGCAGATGCGCAAGCTGGAAGCCGAAGCCTTCGTGCCGTTCGACCTGGAGTGCGGCCCGCTGCTGCGTGCCCGCCTGTTCAAGGTGCATGCGCAGGAGCACCTGCTGTCGCTGACCCTGCACCACATCGTTTCCGATGGCTGGTCGATGAGCCTGCTGGTGCGCGAGTTCGCTGCTGCCTATAACGCAGCGGCCACCGGCCAGACACATGCCATCGAGCCGCTACCGGTGCAGTACGCCGACTTCGCCGCCTGGCAGCGCAAATGGCTTGCCGAAGGGCAGATGCAGGCGCAGATCGACTATTGGAAGGCCCGCCTGGAAGATGACTTCGAAGTGCTGGAACTCCCCGCCGATCGCATTCGGCCGCAGGTCAAAAGCTACCAGGGCAGCCGCTTTGACGTGCGCCTGCCGCTGGCCCTGACCGAGCGCCTGCGGGCACTGGCGGTGGCATCCAACGCCACGCTGTTCCATGTGTTCCTGGCGGCTTACGCCATCGTGCTGTCGCGCTACAGCCGCAAGGGTACGCTGAACATCGGCGTACCGGTCACCAACCGCAACCGCCTGGAGCTGGAAGGGCTGATCGGCTTCTTCATCAATGTGGTGGTGGCCCGTATTGGCGTGGATGGCAGCCAACCGTTCCCGCAGCTGCTGGCCGCGATCAAGGAAACCACCTTGCAGGCCCAGGCCAACAAGGATGTGCCGTTCCTGGAGGTGGCCGAGGCGCTGTACCCCGACCGGGACCAGGGCGTGAACCCGTTCTTCCAGGTGCTGTACAACCACCTGCGCGACTTGGGCGAGCAGGTGTCCAGCGATGCCCTGCACGGCCTGAGCGTCAAGGAAGTGGACCTGCTGGAGCCGGGCGCGCAGTACGACATTTCGCTGAACACGCTGGAGCGGTCCGATGGTGTGACGGCTTCGTTCAACTACTCGACCGACCTGTTCGACGCAGCCCGTATCGAGCGCATGGCCGGGCACTGGCAGGCGCTGCTGGAGGCCATCTGCGCCGAACCGCAGCGTTGCGTTGCCGAGCTGGACTTCCTTGGCAGCACCGAGCGCCAGCAACTGACCCATGGCTGGAACCCGACGCCAGCAGCCAGCAGCGGCCTGTGCGCGCACCAGTTGCTGGAGCGTCAGGCACGTGAGCGGCCAGACGCCTTGGCGCTGATTTTCGACGACCAGCAGATGACCTATGCCGAGCTGGACCGTAGCAGCAACCAGCTGGCGTATCGCCTGCGGGCACTGGGCGTAGGCCCGGACTGCCTGGTCGGCGTTGCCGTCGAGCGTGGCTTGGGCATGGCCTTGGCGCTGATCGCCATTCACAAGGCCGGAGGCGCGTATGTGCCGCTGGACCCAGACTACCCGCAGGATCGACTGGCCTACATGGTCGAGGACAGCAAAATCGGCTTGCTGCTGGCCGATGCCGCCTCGCGTGAGCGCCTGCAGCTGGCCAAGCAGCTGCCTTGCGTGGTGCTGGAGCCTGGCAGCGAGTGGTTGCAAGCCTGGCCAGCCGAGCGGCTACCGAACCTGGTTACGCCACAAAACCTGGCATACGTCATCTACACCTCCGGTTCCACCGGTATGCCCAAGGGCGTGGCCATCGACCACCATGCCTTGTCGGTGTTCTGCCAGGTGGCCGGCGACTATTCGCGGTTGAGCCCGCACGACCGTGTGTTGCAGTTCGCCACTTTCAGCTTCGATGGCTTCATCGAGCAGTTCTTCCCGCCGCTGGCCTGCGGCGCCTGCGTGGTGCTGCGCGACCTGCGGCTGTGGGATACAGCCACCTTGCTGGATGAAATCAACCGCCACGGCGTAACCGTGGCCGACCTGCCTGCCGCCTACTGGCGCCTGTTGGCGCTGGAGCGTCGCGGCCCCGAAGCCTATGGCCGACTGAAGCAGATTCACGTGGGTGGCGAGGCAGTGCCGGAAGACGCCCTGCGCGCCTGGCTGGCCGATGGGCCGCCAGCCGTGCGCCTGCTGAACACCTATGGCCCGACGGAGGCCACCGTGGTCGCCACCACCTATGACTGCTCTGTGATGACCGAGCAGCAGATCAGCCTGGGGGGGGTGCCTATCGGCCGAGCCTTGCCAGGCCGCAGCCTGCATGCGCTGGACGATGGCCTGGCGCCAACCCCGGTGGGTGTGCCCGGTGAGCTGTTCATCGGCAGTGCAGGCTGCCTTGCACGCGGTTACCACCAGCGGCCATCGCTCACTGCCGAGCGCTTCATCCCCGACCCGTTCGACCCTGTTGGCGGTGGCCGCCTGTACCGCACTGGCGACCTCGGCTACTACGACGAGAACGGCCAGCTGGCCTATCGCGGCCGGGTCGACCATCAGGTGAAAGTACGAGGTTTTCGCATCGAGCTAGGCGAAATCGAGCAGTCCCTGCGGGCGCACCCGGACGTGCGCGAGGCCACCGTGCTGGCTATCGACCTGCCCACTGGCAAACAACTGTGTGCCTATGCCGTGCCAGTTGAAGGCCACAGCGGTGACTTGCGCCTGGCGCTGAAGCAGTACCTCAAGGGCAGCCTGCCGGACTACATGATCCCGTCTTATCTGGTGACCCTGCCAAGCATGCCCCTGACCCCCAGCGGCAAGCTCGACCGCAAGGCGCTGCCGCTGCCCGACCCAAGCCAGCCGCAGCATGACTACGAGGCGCCACAGACCGAGCGGCAACAGCAGCTGGCCACGCTCTGGGCGCAGTTGTTGAACGTTGCCCGGGTGGGCCTGAACGACAACTTCTTCGAGCTGGGCGGCCACTCCCTGCTGGCCGCTCAGGCGGTGTCACGGATCAACGTGGAGCTGGGGCTCGACGTGCCCCTGCGGCTGATCTTCAGCCACCCCGAACTGCGCGCGTTCGCCCAGGCACTGGACGAGCAAGGTCTATCGCTTTCCGACGACGGCCTGAGCGATATCGAACAAATGATGAACGCATTCACAGAGGCCTGATATGGAACTCACTGCAGCACAACGTATCGCCCAACGTTTCGTCGGCCTCCCCGTGGAGCAGCGCCAGCAGATCCTGGAAAAGATGCAGGCTAGCGGCCAGAGCTTCCGCCTGCTGCCCATCGTGCCCGCACGCCAGGGCCTGGCGCGCATCCCGCTGTCGTATGCCCAGCAGCGCCTGCTGTTCCTCTGGCAGTTGGAGCCTGACAGCCCGGCCTACAACGTGCCGATGGCGGTGCGCCTGAAAGGCGCGCTGGACCAGGCGGTGCTGCAACAGGCACTGGATGCGCTGGTGCAGCGTCACGAGTCACTGCGCACACGCTTTGCCTCTGATGAGGGGGCGTTCCATCAGGAAATTCTCGATCACTGCCCGCTATCGCTGGAGCGGGTGATGCTCGACGGCCCGCCCGATGAAGCCTCGTTGAGCGTGGCCGTGGACGCAGCCCTCAAGCAGCCGTTCGATCTGCTGACAGGGCCGCTGCTGCGGGTGACCCTGCTGCGCGTGGCGCAAGAGGAGCATGTGTTGGCGCTGAGTATGCACCACATCATCTCTGACGGTTGGTCGAGCGATGTACTGGTGCAGGAGTTCATCCAGCTGTATACCGCCCTGGCCGAAGGCCGTCAGGCGCAGTTGCCGGCCTTGCCGATCCAGTACGCCGACTACGCCATCTGGCAGCGTGCCTGGCTGGAAGCCGGCGAAGCACAGCGACAGCTGGAATATTGGCAGACACAGCTGGGCGATGAGCAGCCGGTGCTTAGCCTGCCACTGGACTTCGAGCGCCCGGCCACGCCAAGCCAGCGCGGCGCGGTGGTGCGCGTGGACATTGCCGGCGAACAGGCCGAAGCCCTGCGCAACCAGGCGCGCAAGGGTGGCCATACGTTGTTCGTGCTGGTGCTGGCGGCCATGGCGGTGGTGCTGTCGCGTTACAGCGGCCAGGCCGATATCCGCATCGGCGCGCCGAACGCCGGGCGCAACCGCAAGGAGCTGGAAGGCCTGATCGGCTTCTTCATCAACACCCAGGTGCTGCGCGTGCAGGTGGACGAGCGCGCCACCTTTGCCGCGCTGCTGGAGCAGGTCAAGGACGTGATCGGCGGCGCACAGTCGCACCAGGAACTGCCGTTCGAGCACCTGGTGGATGCCTTGCTGCCAGAGCGCAACCTGGCCCACAACCCGCTGTTCCAGTTCAAGATCAACCAGCACGTGGCCGCCAGCGACACCGAACGCAAGCGGCTGGGTACGCTGGAGGTGGAGGGTTTTGCCCGTGACGGTGGCGACGCGCGCTTTGACCTGGCGTTCGATTTTTCCGACAAGGCCGAAGGCATTGAAGGCTACTTCACCTACGCAACTGACCTGTTCGAGCAGGCCACCATCGAGCGTATGGCTGGCTCATTGCGCCATGTGCTGGGTGCGCTGACCCGCGACCCGCAGCAGGTAATCGTCGACTGCCCAGAGCTTGTGGCTGCGCTGCCGGCTGCTGTGCAGTCTTATCCGCAGGGTGACATTCTTGCGTTGTGGCGCCAGGCCATAGCCCAAGGCCAGGCCCACGGCGGCGTGCGAGCCGGTGAGCGGTTCATGACCCAGGCCGGGCTGGAGGCAGCGTCCAATCGCCTGGCCAGCTTCCTGCGCCAGCGCGGTGTGGGTGCTGGCAGCATCGTAGCCTTGTGCTTACCGCGTTCCATCGAGTGGGTCAGCGCCTTGCTCGCGGTGCTCAAGAGCGGTGCGGCTTACCTGCCGCTGGACGGCCAGCAACCGCAGGAGCGCCTGCAACAACTGATTGCTGACAGTGGTGCTTCAGTGCTGTTGCACGAACCCGGTGATGACCGTTTCACCGACCTGCAAGGTGTACAGGTGATTGCCTGCGAGCACACCGCCTGGGCAACCTGCAGCGACAGCCCGGTCGAGGTGGCCATCGCGCCTGAGCAGCCGGCTTACCTGATCTACACCTCCGGTTCGACCGGCCAGCCGAAAGGCGTGGTGGTCAGCCACGGCGCGCTGGCCAGCTACACCCAGGCCGTGCTGGAGCGCCTGCAACTGCCGGGCTCGGCCAGCATGGCAATGGTGTCCACTCCCGCAGCCGACCTGGGCCATACCGTGCTGTTCGGCGCTCTGGCTTCCGGCCGCTTGCTGCATCTGTTGCCACAAGAGCTGGCATTCGACCCGGATGGCTTCGCCAGCTACATGACGCAGCATCAGGTTGGCGTGTTGAAGCTTGTTCCGAGCCACTTGCAAGGTTTGCTGCAAGCAGCCCGCGGTGCTGATGTACTGCCCGCCGAAGCGCTGATCCTGGGGGGCGAGGCATGCAGCTGGAGCTTGCTGGAAAAGGTCCGCGAACTGCGCCCAGGCTGCCGGGTAATCAACCACTACGGCCCGACCGAAACCACGGTCGGTGTGCTTACCTTTGAACCCGGCCCGCCTGTGCCAGGCTGCCGTACGGTGCCGGTCGGTCGCCCGCTGGGCAATGCCTGCGCCCAGGTGTTGGATGGCTACCTCAACCCACTGGCGGCACAGGTGCCCGGTGAGCTGTACCTGGGCGGGCAGGGCGTTGCCCAGGGCTACCTGGGCCAGCCCGCGCTGACCGCCGAGCGCTTCGTGCCGGCCGAGAACGGTTTGCGCCTGTATCGCACGGGTGACCGTGCACGGCTGACGGCCGATGGCCTGGTCGAGTTCATTGGCCGTGCCGATGACCAAGTTAAAATCCGCGGTTACCGCGTGGAGCCGGGCGAAGTTGGCCGAGTGTTGGCTGGCCTGCCGGGCGTCAACGATGCGGTGGTGCTGGCGTTGCCGCTGGAGGGCGACGCCGAGCGCTTGCAACTGGTGGCCTACGCCGTGGCCGAAGGTGGTGTGACCGTGCAGCAGTTGCAGGCGCAACTGCAAGCACGCCTGCCGGACTATATGGTGCCGGCACAGATGCTGTTGCTGGAGCGCCTGCCGCTGACCGTCAACGGCAAACTGGACAAGCGAGCGTTGCCAGCGCCTGGCGCAGTGAGCCGTGGTTATGTGGCGCCAGAAGGGGCGATAGAAGAGAAACTGGCCGCCGTGTGGGCCGATGTACTGAAGCTGGAGCAGGTGGGTAGCAGCGACAACTTCTTCGAGCTGGGCGGCGATTCCATCCTCAGCCTGCAGATCATCGCCCGCGCCAAGCGCCAGGGTATCAAGATCACCCCCAAGCAACTGTTCGAGCAACAGACCATCGCCCAACTGGCCCAGGTGGCCAAGCGCATCGAGGCCAAGCAACCTGCCACCGCATCGGCACCCGTGGACCCCGGTATCAGTGGCGAGGCGGTATTGCTGCCCGCCCAGGTGCGCTTCTTCGAGATGGCTATTGCCCAGCCTGCGCACTGGAACCAGTCCGTATTGCTCGAACCGGCCGACCCGGTACAGGTGTCGCAACTGGAAGCAGCCCTGCGCGCGGTGGTTAAACACCACGATGCCCTGCGCCTGCGCTTTACCCAAGGTAGCGACCAGTGGCAAGCACGCTTCCAGCCCCTGGACACTGCGCCGCTGCTACGCCAGCACACGTTGGCCTCGCTGGACGACATGGACGCTGCCGGCAATGACGTGCAGGCCAGCCTGAACCTGGAGCACGGGCCGTTGCTGCGTGCCGAACTGTTCGACTTCGCCGATGGCCAGCAGCGCCTGCTGCTGGTGGTTCATCACCTGGTGGTGGACGGTGTGTCGTGGCGCGTCCTCCTGGAAGACCTGCAGGAGGCCTATCAGCAATTGCTGAACGGCCAGGCCTTGAGCCTGCCCGCCAAGACCAGCCCGGTGAATACCTGGGCCGAGCGCCTTGCCGCTCACGCCAGTAGCCCGGCCTTGCACGCACAGCAAGGCTACTGGCAGCAGGTGCTGGCCGGCGACAACGCCGAACTTCCGCGGGACAACCCACAGGGCAGCCTGGACAACACCCATGCCCGCACCGCCGCCACGCGACTGGACGCCGAGCGTACCGCCAAGCTGCTGAAGCAGGCCCCTGCCGCCTACCGCACGCAGATCAACGACCTGCTGCTGACTGCACTGGCGCGCACGCTGTGCCAGTGGAGTGCCCAGGACAACGTACTGGTGCAGCTGGAAGGGCATGGTCGCGAAGACCTGTTCGACGACCTCGACCTCAGCCGCACCGTGGGCTGGTTCACCAGCCTGTTCCCGGTGCGCCTTGCGCCTGGCCACGACCTTGGCCAATCGATCAAACGGGTGAAGGAGCAGTTGCGCGCAGTACCGGACAAAGGCATCGGCTATGGCCTGCTGCGCTACCTTGGCGCCCCCGAGGTGCGTGAGCAACTGGCGAGCGCCGCCCAGCCCCGTGTCACCTTCAATTACCTGGGCCAGTTCGACGCCAGCTTCGATAGCGAAGCCAGCGCACTGTTCACCCCAAGCAGTGAGGCGGCAGGCCGCACCCAATGTGCCGGAGCGCAGTTGGGTAACTGGCTGAGCATCACTGGCCAGGTGTACGGCGGCGAACTGTTCCTGGAATGGACCTACAGCGCCGACGTCCACCACCCGGCCACCATCGAGCGCTTGGCCCAAGCCTACGGGCAGGCCCTGACAGAACTGGTCGAGCATTGCTGCAATACCCAACACCAAGGTGTGACGCCATCTGATTTCCCGCTGGCCGCGCTGACCCAGGCGCAACTGGACAGCCTGCCGCTGGCCGCCGGGCAGATCGCCGATGTGTACCCGCTGTCGCCCATGCAGCAGGGCATGCTGTTCCACACCCTGTACGACCAGCAGGCCGGCAACTACATCAACCAGCTGCGCGTGGACGTGCAGGCGCTGGATGTGCAGCGCTTCAAGCAGGCCTGGCAGGCCACTTTCGATGCCCACGACATCCTGCGTACCGGCTTCCTCATGCAGGGCGAGCTGGACCAGGCGGTGCAGGTGGTACGCAAGACGGTCGAGCTGCCATTCAGCGAGCACGACTGGCGCGGCCAACCGGCGCTGGAGCAGGCCTTGCAGGCGTTGGCCGAAGGCGAGCGCCAGCGCGGCTTTGACCTGGCCGCAGCGCCATTGCTGCGCCTGGTACTGGTACGCACGGGCGATGACAGCCACCAGCTGATCTACACCAACCACCATATCCTCATGGACGGCTGGAGCACCTCGCGCTTGCTGGGTGAAGTGCTGCAACGCTATGCCGGGGTGGTGCCACAAGCGCAGGCCACTCATTACCGTGACTACATAGCCTGGCTGCAAGGCCAGGATGCCGCCGTGGCAGAAGCCTTCTGGAAGGCCCAGCTGGCTTCCCTCGATGAGCCGACCCGTTTGGCTCAGGCCATCGCCGGCAGCGCAGGTGCTGGCGGCAGCGGCTACGGCGACCGTCGCCTGGCCTTCGACCGCGAGCAGACCGCACGCATCGAAGCCTTCGCCCGGGCCAACCGGGTCACGGTCAACACCTTGGTGCAATCGGCCTGGCTGCTGCTGTTGCAGCGTTGCACCGGCCAGGCCAGCGTGTGCTTCGGCGCCACGGTCGCCGGCCGCCCGGCAGACCTGCCCGGCGTGGAAGAGCAGATTGGCCTGTTCATCAACACCCTGCCGGTGATCGGTGTACCGCGTGCCGAGCAGACTGTAGCCGAGTGGATCGGCCAGGTGCAGGCTGGCAACCTGGCTGTGCGCGAATTCGAGCACACCCCGCTGTACGACGTGCAGCGCTGGGCGGGGCAGGGCGGTGACGCGCTGTTCGACAGCATCCTGGTGTTCGAGAACTACCCGGTGTCCGAGGCGCTGCAACAAGGCGCGCCCGGTGGCCTGCGCTTTGGCGAGGTGGCCGTACAGGAGCAGACCAACTACCCGCTGACCCTGGTGGTGGAACTGGGCGCGACCCTGTCGATGCAGTACAGCCATGACCGTACGTTGTGGAGCGACGACACCATTGACCGTTTGGCGGGCTACTTCAGCAACCTGCTTGAGGCGCTAACTGAAAACGCTGATGCACTGGTCGGTCAACTGCCAATGCTGGCCCAGGCAGAACGGCAACTGATGATCGAAGGCTGGAACCATACCCAAGCGGCCTATCCGAACGAGCGCAGCATTCATTCGTTGATCGAAGCTCAGGTATTCGCCACCCCGGACGCTCCGGCACTGGTGTTTGGCGAGCAGTCTCTGAGCTACGCTGAGCTCAACCGCCGCGCCAACCAACTGGCGCACAAGCTGCGCGAACTGGGCGTTGGCCCGGATGCGCTGGTGGGCATCGCCATGGAGCGCAGCCTGGAGATGGTCATTGGCTTGCTGGGGATTGTGAAGGCAGGCGGCGCCTACGTGCCGCTGGATCCGGAATACCCGCAGGACCGCCTGGCCTACATGTTTGAAGACAGCGGTATCGCCTTGCTGGTGACCCAGTCGCACCTGCGTGACAACCTGCCGATTCCGGCCGGCCTGCGCAGCCTGGACCTGGATGTCGAAGACCTCAGCGGCTTCAGCGACGCAAACCCGGCCGTCGATGTGGCGCCGCTGAACCTCGCCTACGTGATCTACACCTCCGGCTCCACCGGTCGCCCGAAAGGCGCCGGCAACAGCCACCAGGCGCTGGTCAACCGCCTGTGGTGGATGCAGAAAGCCTACGGCCTGGACGCCAGCGACAGCGTGCTGCAGAAAACCCCGTTCAGCTTTGACGTGTCGGTGTGGGAATTCTTCTGGCCACTGATGACCGGCGCGCGTTTGGTCGTGGCTCAGCCAGGGGCGCACCGTGACCCGCAGCTGCTGGTCGACATCATCAACCACCATGGCATCAGCACCCTGCACTTCGTACCGTCGATGCTGCAGGCGTTCATGACCCACGAAGCGGTCGAAAGCTGCACTAGCCTCAAGCGCGTGGTGTGCAGCGGTGAAGCGCTGCCGGCCGAGCTGGCGCGTCAAACCCTGCAACGGCTGCCGGCTGCGGGCCTGTACAACCTGTACGGTCCGACCGAAGCGGCCATCGATGTGACCCACTGGACCTGCCAGCCGGACGAAAGCATCAGCGTGCCGATTGGCCAGCCGATCGACAACCTCAAGACGCATATCCTCGAAGGCAGCCTGCAACCGGCCGTGCGTGGCAGTGCGGGCGAGCTGTACCTGGGCGGGGTCGGCCTGGCTCGCGGCTACCACCAGCGCCCATCGCTGACCGCCGAACGCTTCGTGCCGGACCCCTTCAGTGATAACGGCGGGCGCTTGTACCGCACCGGCGACCTGGCGCGCTACCGCGGCGATGGCGTGATCGACTATGCCGGGCGTATCGACCACCAGGTGAAAATCCGCGGCCTGCGTATTGAACTGGGCGAGATCGAAGCGCGCCTGCTTGAACTGCCAAGCGTGCAGGAAGCGGTGGTGCTGGCGCAGGACGGACCGAGCGGCAAGCAGCTGGTGGGTTATGTGGTGCCTGCCGACAACACGCAAGATGAAAGCGCACTGCGCGAAAGCCTGCGCGAAGCGCTCAAGGCCGGTTTGCCGGACTACATGGTGCCGGCTCACTTGTTGCTGCTCGACACGCTGCCAGTGACACCGAACGGCAAGCTGGACCGCAAGGCCCTGCCGCAGCCGGACGCCAGCCAGTTGCAGGGTGAATACGTTGCACCGCAAAGCGAGCTGGAACAGCAGATTGCGGCGATCTGGGCGGATGTGCTGAAGCTGGAAAAGGTCGGGCTGAACGACAACTTCTTTGAGCTGGGTGGGCACTCCTTGTTAGCCACCTCGGTAATTGTGCGCATCCAGGAGCAAGCGGGTGTAGCGGCCGAACTGAAAGAACTCTTCGAGTTCCCGGTGCTGGCCGACTTCAGCCGCCGGCTCGAGGGCAAGGCGCCAATTGTCGATACCACCCAGGACCAGCTGGCCAGGTCCCTGGCGCTGCTGGATAGCCTGAGCATGGAAGAACTCGATGAACTGATTTCCTGAGCCTTCTGCCTTGTGGCAGCAATGGTCTTGCATAAGCTCTGCAAGCTGGCGCCATCACTGTGGGAGCGGGCTTGTCCCGCGAACACCGGCGAAGCCGGTGCCATGCACTGCGTGGCCCCCTTCGCGGGACAAGCCCGCTCCTACAGTGGACACTCCTGCAGGCCTGGAGCAGCCTCCAGTCTCATGCGTACAGATGCCGCGCGATACCTGCCACGAATTTCCGGCTAAATCCATGCCACCACTCAACCGTCTAACTACGGAGGAAATTGATGAGCTGATTTCTTAGGAGATTCCCTGTGCAAGAGCTGCTCGATACAGTCGTATCGTTGTCCACCCAAAAACGTAAGGCGTTGGCAGCCTTGCTCAAGAAACAAGGCGTGAACCTGTACGGTGTTACGCCAATCCTCCCGAGGCCCCCTGAAGAACCGGCGTTGCTTTCCTATGCCCAGCAACGCCTGTGGATTCTGTCGCAGCTGGGCGAGGTCAGCAGCGCGTACAACCTTTCGTCCGTCTTGCGTTTCAAAGGCCATCTGGACATCCAGGCCCTGCAGCGCAGTTTCGAGACCTTGATCGAACGCCATGAAACGCTGCGTACCACTTTCCAGCTGGAGGGGGATCGGGCGGTTCAGGTAATCCACCCTCGCATTCCTTTCGAACTGGCTATTGAAGTGCTGGAGCAGGCTGACGACAACCATCTGCGTCAGCGTGTCGAGGCCGAAGCGCACTTGCCTTTCGACCTGCAGCAGGGCCCGCTGCTGCGTGTGCACCTGCTGCGTCTGGCGGCGGACGAGCATGTGCTGGTGTTGACCCTGCACCACATTGTCTCCGACGGCTGGTCGATGCCGGTGATGGTCAACGAGCTGGTGCAGCTCTACCACGGCCACAGCCAGGGCCAGGCGCTGGAACTGCCGGCACTGCCGGTGCAGTACGCCGATTACGCCACCTGGCAGCGCAACTGGATGGAGGCCGGCGAACAAGAGAAGCAACTGGCTTACTGGACTGCCCAGTTGGGTGATGAGCAGCCTGTGCTGGAACTGCCTGTTGACCGCCCGCGCCCTGCCGTCAGCAGCTATCAGGGAGCGCGTGTCACGGTTGCGCTGGATAACGGCTTGGCTGCGGCGCTTAAACAACTGGCCCAGCAGCAGGGCGTGACACCGTTCATGTTGTTGCTGGCCAGCTTCCAGGCACTGCTGCACCGCTACAGCGGGCAGCCCGACATCCGTGTAGGCGTGCCGGTCGCCAACCGCAACCGGGTCGAGACCGAGCGCCTGATCGGCTTTTTCGTCAACACCCAGGTGTTGCGCGCCGAATTCGATCTGACGATGACCTTCAGCCAGTTGTTGCAGCAGGTAAAGCAGTGCGCACTGGATGCCCAGGCCCATCAGGACCTGCCGTTCGAGCAGCTGGTCGAAGCCTTGCAAGTCGAGCGCAACCTGGGCCACAGCCCGCTGTTCCAGGTGATGTACAACCACCAGGCCAAGGCAAAGGGCGAGCGCTACAGCTTGCATGGGCTGGAGATGGAAGAGCTGGCCTGGGACAGTCATACGGCCAAGTTCGATCTGACCCTTGATACGTTCGAGCACGAGCAGGGTATTGGCGCGGCATTGACTTATGCGACGGATCTGTTCGATGCCACAACCATCGAGGGCATGGCCCGGCATTGGTTGAACCTGTTGCAGGGAATCGTGCGTGATCCCGGGCAGCGAGTGGTCGACTTGCCGATGATGGCTGAGCATGAGCGAATGCAGGTCATTCATGACTGGAATCGCACCCATACAAGCTTCCCCGGCGAGCGCACACTGCACCAGCTGATCGAAGCGCAGGTCCAGCGCTCTCCGGATGCCATCGCCCTGAGCTGTGGCGGCCAGACACTCAGCTACGGCGAACTGAACCGCCGGGCCAACCGCCTGGCGCATCGCCTGCGTGAGTCGGGCGTGGGCCCGGACGTGCTGGTGGGGCTGGCCGTGGAGCGTAGCCTGGAGATGGTGGTCGGCCTGCTGGGCATCCTCAAGGCAGGCGGTGCTTACGTGCCGTTGGACCCTGAATCCCCGCAGGATCGCCTGGCCTATCTGTTCGAAGACAGCGGCATTGCCCTGTTGCTGACCCAAACCCATTTGCGCGCTGCCTTGCCTGCGCCAGCGGGTATCCAGTGCCTGGCGCTGGACGAGCAGGCCCTGGCCGGCTACAGCGACGCCAACCCGGATGTGTCGGTGTCGCCGCAGAACCTGGCCTACGTGATCTACACCTCCGGCTCCACCGGCAAGCCCAAGGGCGCGTTGCTGGCGCACCATAACGTGGTGCGCCTGTTCGCGGCCACACAAGGCTGGTTCGGCTTCGATGCCAGCGACGTGTGGACGGTGTTCCATTCCTACGCCTTCGACTTCTCGGTATGGGAGTTGTATGGCGCCCTGCTGTATGGCGGCAAGGCGATCATCGTGCCGAAGGATGTGGCGCGCTCCTCGCAGGACTTCCATGCCTTGCTGGTAGACGAGCAAGTCACGGTATTGAACCAGACCCCTTCGGCGTTCCAGCAACTGATCCCGGTTGCCTGCGAAGCCGCGCAGGCTGGCCGGAAACTGGCCCTGCGCTATGTGGTGTTTGGGGGTGAGGCGCTGGATGTGAGCAGCCTCAAGCCGTGGTTCGAGGTGTTCGGCGATGGCCTGCCACGGTTGATCAACATGTATGGCATCACCGAGACCACGGTGCATGTGACCTATCGACCGATTGGCCTGGATGACCTGAAGAAGGTCGGCAGCAGCCCGATTGGCGAGGTGATTCCCGACCTCAGCTGGTACCTGCTGGACGGCGCGCTGAACCCGATCGTACCGGGCAGCCACGGTGAGCTGATGATTGGCCAGGACGGCCTGGCTCGCGGCTACCATGGCCGCCCGGCGCTGACCGCCGAGCGTTTCGTGCCGAACCCGTTCGACGGGCAGGGCGGGCGGCTTTATCGCTCGGGAGACCTGGCCCGTTACGCGGGTGATGGTGTGATCGAGTACCTGGGGCGTATCGACCACCAGGTGAAGATTCGTGGCTTCCGTATCGAGCTGGGCGAGATCGAGGCGCGCTTGCATGAGCAAGACGACGTGCGGCAGTGCGTGGTGCTGGCTCAGGATGGCCCGAGCGGCAAGCAACTGGTGGCCTACGTGGTGCCCGCCGACAGTGCGGTGGTCGGCAACCCTGAAGCGCAAGTGGCCTTGCGCGAAACGCTGCGTGAAGGGCTCAAGGCCAGCCTGCCGGACTACATGGTGCCGGCCTACGTGCTGTTCCTGGCCGAGCTGCCGCTGACCGGCAACGGCAAGCTGGACCGCAAGGCGCTGCCACAGCCGGATGCCGGCCTGCTGCAGGGCGAATACGTGGCCCCACAGAGCGCGCTCGAGCAGCAGATCGCGGCGATCTGGGCCGATGTGCTGAAGCTGGAAAGGGTTGGCCTGAACGACAACTTCTTTGAACTGGGTGGGCACTCGTTGCTGGCCACCCAGGTGATGGCGCGCCTGCAGATGGAGCTGGGCGTCAATCTGCCGCTCGGCCTGTTGTTCCAGGCCGCAGATCTGCAGACCTACGCAGCCATGATCAGTGGCCTGAATACCAATACCGATGCTGACCTGGATGACCTCCAGGACTTCATGAGCGAGCTTGAGGCAGTTTGAGATGCAAACAGATAACCGAAACATGGAACTGGTACAGCGCTTTATCGGGCTGCCTTCGGCGCAGCGCAAGCTGTTTCTGGAGAAACTTGCATCAAAAGGCATGAGCCTGGCTCAGCTCCCAATTCCGCAGACACGTCAGAACGCAGAATGGTTGCCGCTTTCCTATGCTCAGCAGCGGCAATGGTTTCTCTGGCAATTGGAGCCGCAAAGTTCGGCCTACAACATCCCAGCGGCCCTGAGGTTCAGCGGCGAGCTGGACATCGCCGCTTTGCAGCGCAGCTTCGAGGTCCTGATCGGCCGCCATGAAATCCTGCGTACCACGTTCAGCCTGGAAGATGAGCAGGCGGTACAGGTTGTTCATGCAAGCTTGAAGTTCGAACTTGCCGTGGAATCTGTGGCGTCTCAGGAGCCGGGCATCTTGCAAGCTTGCCTGGAAGCTGAGGCCCGGCAACCCTTCGATCTGCAGCATGGGCCGCTGTTGCGTGCCAAGCTGTTGAAACTCGCTCCCCAAGAGCACGTACTGGTGCTCACGTTGCACCATATCGTTGCAGACGGCTGGTCGATGCCGGTGATGGTCGAAGACCTGCTTCGGCTTTACGAGGGGGCCAGCCAAGGGCATGACATCCAGCTGCCCCCGCTGCCCATTCAGTACGCCGACTACGCCATCTGGCAACGAGCGTGGATGGATGCCGGTGAAAAGGACCGGCAACTGGAGTACTGGCAAGCTCAACTGGGCGACGAACAGCCTGTGCTGGAGCTGCCGACAGACCGTCCTCGTCCGGCCCTCCATAGCCAGCAAGGCGCGCGGCTGGAAATCCCACTGCCTGCCGAGCTTACCTCCTCGCTCAAACGGTTGGCGCAGCAGCAAGGTGTTACACCCTTCATGTTGCTGCTGGCCAGCTTCCAGACGTTGCTGCATCGCTATTCGGGGCAGTCGGATATACGCGTGGGTGTACCCATCGCCAACCGCAACCGTGTGGAGACGGAGCGTTTGGCAGGCTTCTTCGTCAATACCCAAGTATTGCGTGCCGAGTTTGGGTTGAACATCACCTTTGCCGAACTGCTGGAGCAGGTCAGGCAGCGTGCCCTCGGTGCCCAAGCGCATCAGGACCTGCCGTTCGAGCAACTGGTCGAGGCGTTGCAGCCTGAGCGGAGCCTAAGCCTGAGCCCGTTGTTCCAGGTGATGTACAACCACCAGTCGCAAACCCGCCAAGACACCGCTCGCACCCTTCCCGGGCTGGTGATGGAGGAACTGGCCTGGGGCAGCCATATCGCCAAGTTTGATCTGGCACTGGACACCTTTGATCATGAGTCTGGCATCAGCGCAGCATTGACCTACGCAACCGACCTGTTCGATGCACCTACCATCGAACGCATGGCCGCACACTGGGTGAACCTCCTTGCCAGTATCGTGACGCAACCGAACCAGCCTGTGGCGGGCCTGTCGATGCTTGACGGCCAGGAACTGCAACGCGTCCTTCGTGACTGGAACAGCACGCAGGCGGATTATCACGCCGATCAATGCATGCACCAGTTGTTCGAGACCCAGGCAAAGGCAACGCCTGACGCACCGGCATTGCTTTTCGCTGAGCAGGAGCTGAGCTATGCACAGCTTAACGAGCGTGCCAACCAGCTGGCGCACAGGCTCCGGCAGCAAGGCGTAGGTCCGGATGTGCTGGTAGGTATCGCCATGGAGCGTACCCCGGACATGGTCGTTGGCCTGTTGGCCATTCTCAAGGCCGGCGGCGCCTACGTGCCGCTTGACCCGGAATATCCACAGGACCGCATTGAGTACATGCTCAAGGACAGCCAGTCGATATTGCTGTTGTCCCAATCGCACCTGCTTGCGCGCATGCCCGAGGAGTTTCATGCCAGGACGTTGTTGCTTGACCAGTTGTCCTTGGCGTCCTACCCCACCACTGACCCGGTTTGCATCACACAGCCGGGCAACCTGGCGTACAGCATCTACACCTCAGGTTCCACGGGTAAGCCCAAGGGCGTGCTGATCGAGCACCGCAACGTTACTGCGCTGATCGGCTGGGCACATGGTGTTTACAGCCAGCAGGATCTGTGCGGTGTGCTTGCTTCCACGTCGATCTGCTTCGACCTGTCGGTATGGGAGCTGTTTGTCACGTTGTCGGCTGGCGGCTATGTGGTTCTGGCGGCCAACGCCCTGGAGTTGCCTCATCTGGCAGCCAAAGAGCGTGTGCAACTGATCAATACCGTGCCGTCAGCGATCAAGATGCTGCACGAGACCGGAGGCTTGCCGGCTACCGTGCGCACTATCAACCTGGCCGGGGAAGCCTTGAAGCAGTCGTTGGTCGACGACCTGTACGCCACCGGGCATGTTCAGCAGGTGTATGACCTTTACGGCCCTTCGGAAGACACTACGTATTCAACCTTCACGCTTCGTGCAGCCCATGGCAAAGCCAATATTGGCCGACCCATCGCCAACAGTTCGGTCTATCTGCTGAGTGATGCTGTTGCGCCAGTGCCGGTGGGCGTGAACGGTGAACTTTACATGGCCGGGGCAGGCTTGGCGCGTGGCTATCTGGGGCGTCCGGGGCTGACTGCCGAACGTTTCATTCCAGACCCGTTCGACGAGCAGGGTGGCGGCCGCATGTACCGTACCGGCGACCTGGCCCGTTATCAGGCGGGTGGCTTGATTGAATATGTCGGCCGTATCGATCATCAGGTGAAAATCCGCGGTTTCCGTATCGAGCTGGGTGAGATCGAGGCGCGGCTACAGGCCCATGAGACTGTACGCGAAGCGGTCCTGCTGGCGCAGGATGGCCCGTCTGGCAAGCAACTAGTGGGTTATGTCGTGCCGGTTGATGAAGCGCTGACGGGCACGCCCGCGCAACAATCGTCGCTGCGTGATGCATTGCGTTCCCGGCTCAAGCAAAACCTGCCGGAGTACATGGTACCGGCACAGTTGCTGTTCCTTGCCAAACTGCCATTGACCCCTAACGGCAAACTGGATCGCAAGGCGCTACCGCAGCCCGATGTCAGCCATTTCCAGGCCAGCCATGTAGCGCCCCGTTCGGAGCTGGAACGTGAAATTGCAGCGGTATGGGCCAGCGTGCTGAAGCTTGAAAAAGTGGGTATTACCGATAACTTCTTCGAGCTGGGCGGCGATTCGATCATTTCCTTGCAGGTGGTCAGCCGGGCGCGGCAGGCTGGCGTCCAGTTCACGCCCAAGCAGCTGTTCCAGTACCAGACAGTGCAGGGCTTGGCATCGGTTGCCCGGCTTGCTGACAACCTGGCTATCGATCAGGGCGTTGTCACGGGCTCCATGCCCCTGACGCCGGTGCAGCACTGGTTCTTCGATCAGGCGATTACCCGACCACATCACTTCAATCAGTCTGTACTGTTGGCACCCAGTGAACAGATTGATGCCCAGCGGCTGAGTGCAGCGTTGGGCTGCGTGTTACAGCACCATGATGCCCTGCGCCTGGGTTTCGATCAGGTAGCAGGGCAATGGCAAGGCACCTTCTTGGACGTGGATGCCCATGATGTTCTGTGGGATCGTTCAGTCGACGATATTGAGGCGCTTTCGCGCCTGGCTGATGAAGCTCAGGCCAGCTTTACCCTTTGCGGCCCGTTGTTGAGGGCAGTGCTCGTAACGCTTGCCGACGGCGCCCAGCGACTGTTGCTGGTTGTCCATCATCTGGTGGTGGATGGTGTGTCATGGCGCGTGTTGCTGGAGGATCTGCAAGGGGCATACCAGTTTCTTGCAGCAGGCCAGCCGGTAGCCTTGCCGGCCAAGACCAGCTCCTTCAAAGCGTGGGCCGAGCAGGTGCAACGCTACGGCAAGAGTGATGATCTGGCGCAAGAATTGGCCTATTGGCAGGATCACCTGTGTGATGCAGACGATGCCTTGCCTGTTGACAATCCGCAGGGCGGCAATCTCCAACGGGATGCTGCTTATGCCAGCTCCCACCTGGATGCGCAGTGGACTCACAAACTCTTGCATGAGGCCCCGGCTGCCTACCGCACCCAGATCAATGATTTGCTGCTGACGGCCCTCGCCCGTGTCATTTCTCGCTGGACCGGGCGTTCTCAGGTGCTGGTGCGGCTTGAGGGCCATGGCAGGGAAGATGTTTTCGATCAGATTGACCTGACGCGGACCGTGGGGTGGTTTACTAGTATCTACCCGGTGAAACTGGACGTGCAGCCGCAACTCGACAGCACGATCAAGACCATCAAGGAGCAGTTGCGCGCGGTGCCTGACAAGGGCATTGGCTATGGTCTGCTGCGTTACATGGGAAGCGATGAAAGCCAGGACATCCTTGCGCAGTTGCCAAAGGGCGAAATCGTCTTCAACTACCTGGGTCAATTCGATGGCAGTTTCGCAGATGAAAATACCTTGTTCCGACCTGCCAGGGAGTATGGTGGGGCGAATCAAAGCGAAGACGCCGCCTTGGGTAGCCTGTTGGCACTCAATGGTCAAGTTTACGCTGGCGAACTGAAAATGGGCTGGACGTTCAGCCGCGAACTGTTTGACGAGTCGACCATACAGCGTCTGGCGCAAGAATATGTCGAGGAACTCAAGCAACTGATCAGCTACTGCTGTGATGCAAGGCATCATGGCATGACGCCGTCCGATTTCCCGCTGGCTGCACTCAACCAGGCGCAGCTGGACAGCTTGCCGATCGATGCCGCCCAGGTGGCTGATATCTACCCCCTGTCGCCGATGCAGCAGGGCATGTTGTTCCACACGCTTTATGAGCAAAATGCTGGTAACTACATCAACCAGCTGCGCGTAGATGTGGAAGGCCTGCAGGTCGAGCCGTTCAAGCAAGCCTGGCAGGCCGCCTTGCAGGCGCACGGTATTCTGCGCACTGGCTTTATCTGGGAAGGCGATCTTGACCAGGCAGTACAGGTGGTGTGCCGTAGCGTTGCGCTACCTTTCGAAGAGCATGACTGGCGCGGGCAGCCTGCGCGCGAGCACGCGCTACAGGCATTGGCCGAGGGAGAGCGGCAGCGAGGCTTCCCCTTGGATGCAGCACCGTTGTTGCGGCTGGTGCTGGTGCGTACCGGCGCCGATCAGTACCACTTCATCTATACCCACCATCATATTCTGATGGATGGCTGGAGTACTTCGCGCCTGCTGGGCGAAGTGCTCCAGCGTTACACCGGCAATTGGCGGGCTAGCAGTACCACGCATTACCGCGATTACATCGGCTGGTTGCAACGCCAGGATGGCAATGCTGCCGAGACCTTCTGGAAAGGCCAGTTGGCCAACCTGCAACAACCTACACGCTTGGCTCAGGCTGTGCGTTTGCCCGTAGACGGTCGACCATCAGGCCACGCTGCGCTGCATGACATTTTTGACCGGGAGCAGACCGCTCGAATCGAAGCGTTCGCCCGCACCAATCGAGTCACCGTGAACACCTTGGTGCAATCGGCCTGGATGCTCTTGCTACAACGCTATACCGGCCAGGACACCGTTTGTTTCGGTGCCACGGTGGCCGGGCGCCCGGCTGACCTGCCAGGCGTCGAAGAGCAGATCGGGCTGTTCATCAACACGTTGCCAGTTGTTGGCTCGCCGCGCAGCGAACAGACGGTCGGGCAATGGATCAACCAGGTTCAAGCAAACAACCTGGCCATGCGCGAACTGGAGCACACACCGCTTTATGAGATCCAGCGCTGGGCCGGCGCTGGGGGGGAAGCGCTGTTCGACAACATCCTGGTGTTCGAGAACTATCCCGTTTCCGAAGCCCTGCAACAGGGGGCGCCCAGCGGCCTTCGTTTTGGCGAGGTAGACAATGTCGAGCAAACCAACTACCCGTTGAGCGTGGCAGTAGGGCTGGGCAACGTACTTTCCATCCGCTACACCTATGATCGTGCGTTGTGGAATGAAATTGCCATTCAAGGTGTTGCCGGGCATCTGCGTAATGTACTTCAGGCGTTGGTCGAGGATGCGAACAGGCCGGTGAGTGAGTTGCCGCTGCTTGATGAACAGCAGCAGCGCCTGGTAGTCGAGCAATGGAACCGTTGCCAGCCAACCGCCACGGACGGGCTCAGCGTCAGTGCCTTGATCGAGGCGCAGGTGGCACGGACTCCACAGGCACAAGCTGTGCGCTTTGCCGATGAATCGCTCACTTATCAGGGGTTGAACGACCGGGCCAATCAGTTGGCCCATGAGCTACGTGCGCTGGGCGTTGGCCCTGATGTGCTGGTGGGCATCGCCATGGAGCGAGGCCTGGACCTGGTCGTGGGCTTGCTGGCGATTCTGAAGGCCGGGGGCGCTTATGTGCCTATGGACCCGGAATACCCGCGTGAGCGCCTGACCTACATGCTTGAAGACAGCGGCGTGCATTTGCTGCTGACCAACCACGCCTGCCAGGCGAAACTGCCGGTGCCCGATCAGGTTGAATGCGTGTTGGTCGACCATGGCGCGCTTCGCATGGCTGAGGCCCCTGGCAATCTGCCAAACGTGACCGAACCCGGCAACCTTGCCTACATGATCTATACATCAGGGTCCACGGGTAGGCCGAAAGGTGCTGGTATTGATCAGCAGGCACTTTGCTCCCGCTTGTTATGGATGCAAGCGGCCTATGCGCTTGGGGAAGACGACGTGGTGCTGCAAAAGACCTCGTTCAGCTTTGATGTATCGGTGTGGGAGCTGTTGTGGCCGCTGACCTGTGGTGCCAGGTTGCTGTTGTCCCGTCAGGGTGATCAACGTGATCCGGCGTTGTTGATCGAGCTGATTCGTACCCATGGCGTGACCACCCTGCACTTTATTCCTTCCATGCTCAGAAACTTCCTGGAGGCCGAGGGGCTGGCCCAGTGCCACAGCCTCAAACGCCTGTTTTCAGGCGGGGAGGCGTTGTCCAGTGACTTGCTGAACAAGGCCCTTGAGTGCCTGCCGCATGTGCAGATCTACAACCGCTATGGGCCGGTGGAGGCAACCATCAACGCGACTCACAGCCAGGCTTTGAGTGCAAGAAATGGCGATGTCGAGATCGGTAATGCGCTTCCTGATACACGCATTCTGATTCTTGACGCAGGGTTGCAGCCTGTACCTGTTGGTGTCTGCGGTGAGCTCTATATTGGTGGCAAGGCGCTGGCGCGGGGCTACCATCGCAAGGCGCTGCTCAGCGCCGAACGTTTTGTTCCCGATCCGTTCGCACAGCACAGCGGTGACCGGCTTTATCGTACGGGTGACTTGGCCCGCTATCGCGTCGACGGTGCAGTGGAGTATGTGGGCCGGATCGACCATCAGGTGAAGATCCGAGGTTTCCGGATCGAACTCGGTGAAATCGAGGCATGCTTGCAGGAGCATGCAAGCGTTCTCCACGCCGTGGTGGTGGCGCAACCTGGCCCGCAGGGCCATCAACTGGTTGGCTATGTAGTGCCTGCCCCCTCGGCCGGGCCTGAGATCGATGACGGGCAGTTGGCAGAGCTGCGCGATGCGCTTCGTAGCATCCTCAAAGCGAGCCTGCCTGACTACATGGTTCCAACGCACCTGATGTTTTTGCAGCAACTGCCGCTTTCTCCAAATGGCAAGTTGGACCGCAAGGCGCTGCCGCAGCCCGACGCCAGCCTTCTGCAGGCAGATTACGTGGCGCCGCAATCGCAGCTGGAGAAACAGCTCGCTGCCATCTGGGCGGATGTCTTGAAGCTCGAAAAGGTGGGGCTGACAGACAACTTCTTCGAGCTGGGCGGGGATTCGATCATCTCGCTTCAGGTCGTCAGCCGTGCCCGCCTGGCGGGCGTGCAATTCACACCCAAGGAGTTGTTCGAGCATCAAACCGTGCAGGCGCTGGCAGCGGTAGCCCGGCGTTCGACGGGCCTGGTTATAGACCAGGGGCCGGTAACCGGAAGCATGCCCTTGACGCCGGTACAACGGCGATTCTTTGCGGTAGAGATACCTGCGCGGCACCACTGGAACCAGTCGGTGCTTTTGCGTCCGGGCGCGCCTCTGGATATGTCCACCCTCACCACTGCCCTGCAAGCCTTGCTCGACCATCACGATGCGTTGCGTTTGCGCTTTGAGTGTACCGAGGGCGACTGGTCGGCACACTTTGCTCCCCAGCAGGCGCAGGCGGTCATTTGGCAACGCGCTCTTGAAAGTGTCGAACAGCTCCATGCGCTCGCCAACGAGGCGCAGCGAAGTTTGAGCCTGGAGCATGGGCCGATGTTGCGCGTGTTGCTGGTGACGTTGCCCGATGCCAGCCAACGGCTGTTGTTGGCCATCCACCATCTGGTGGTGGATGGCGTGTCCTGGCGAGTACTGCTTGAAGACTTGCAGCAGGCTTACCAGGCAGTCAACGCCGGGCAGCCTGTGAAACTGCCAGCCAAGACAAGCGCCTTCAAGGCTTGGTCGCAGCGCCTGCATGCGTATGCGGGTAGTGCTGAACTGCAACGTGAAATGGCCTACTGGCAAGCCAGCTTGCAAGGCATCGGAAGTGCCCCATTACCAGTGGATCATGCCGCGGGCCGCAACCTGGCCAAATATGCCACTTCGGTGGCGACCCAGCTCGACCCGACATATACCCGCCAGCTGTTGCAGGAAGCCCCTGCGGCTTACCGCACGCAGATCAACGACCTGCTGCTGACTGCATTGGCCCGGGTTGTTGCCCGCTGGATCGGGCAACCTGAGGTGGTCATCCGGCTGGAAGGGCATGGGCGCGAAGACCTGTTCGACGACATCGATGTAACCCGAACGGTCGGGTGGTTCACCAGCATTTACCCGGTGAAGTTGAAGCCCATCACGCAAATGGCTGCCTCGATCAAGGCTGTCAAGGAACAACTCCGGGCTGTGCCAGACAAGGGCGTAGGTTATGGCGTACTCCGTTACCTTGGGGGGGAGGAACAGCAGCGTGCGCTGGAGCTGTTGCCTCAAGGAGATATCGTTTTCAACTACCTCGGGCAGTTCGATGGCAGCTTTGCAGATGAGGCGGCATTCCTGGTTCCGGCAACCGAGCGATGTGGTGAAGGCCAGGATGAAAACACGCCTCTGAGCAGCCTCCTGGCCATCAATGGCCAGGTTTATGCTGGTGAGCTGAAGCTGAGCTGGACCTTCAGCCGGGAAGTGTTCGAGGAGTCGACGGTTCAATACCTGGCCGATGAACTCGCCCAGGAACTCAAGGCTGTGATTACTCATTGTTGTAAGGCGGAGCATCATGGTGTTACACCTTCGGACTTCCCGCTGGCCGGGCTGACCCAGGCACAACTGGACAGCCTGCCGCTGCCTGCCGCCGAGATCGCCGATGTCTATCCGTTGGCGCCGATGCAGCAAGGCATGCTCTTCCACACGTTGTTTGACCAACAGGCCGGCAACTACATCAACCAGCTGCGCGTGGCCGTGCACGGGCTGGATGTGCAGCGCTTCAAGCAGGCCTGGCAGGCCACTTTCGATGCCCACGACATCCTGCGTACCGGCTTCCTCATGCAGGGCGAGCTGGACCAGGCGGTGCAGGTGGTACGCAAGACGGTCGAGCTGCCATTCAGCGAGCACGACTGGCGCGGCCAACCGGCGCTGGAGCAGGCCTTGCAGGCGTTGGCCGAAGGCGAGCGCCAGCGCGGCTTTGACCTGGCCGCAGCGCCATTGCTGCGCCTGGTACTGGTACGCACGGGCGATGACAGCCACCAGCTGATCTACACCAACCACCATATCCTCATGGACGGCTGGAGCACCTCGCGCTTGCTGGGTGAAGTGCTGCAACGCTATGCCGGGGTGGTGCCACAAGCGCAGGCCACTCATTACCGTGACTACATAGCCTGGCTGCAAGGCCAGGATGCCGCCGTGGCAGAAGCCTTCTGGAAGGCCCAGCTGGCTTCCCTCGATGAGCCGACCCGTTTGGCTCAGGCCATCGCCGGCAGCGCAGGTGCTGGCGGCAGCGGCTACGGCGACCGTCGCCTGGCCTTCGACCGCGAGCAGACCGCACGCATCGAAGCCTTCGCCCGGGCCAACCGGGTCACGGTCAACACCTTGGTGCAATCGGCCTGGCTGCTGCTGTTGCAGCGTTGCACCGGCCAGGCCAGCGTGTGCTTCGGCGCCACGGTCGCCGGCCGCCCGGCAGACCTGCCCGGCGTGGAAGAGCAGATTGGCCTGTTCATCAACACCCTGCCGGTGATCGGTGTACCGCGTGCCGAGCAGACTGTAGCCGAGTGGATCGGCCAGGTGCAGGCTGGCAACCTGGCTGTGCGCGAATTCGAGCACACCCCGCTGTACGACGTGCAGCGCTGGGCGGGGCAGGGCGGTGACGCGCTGTTCGACAGCATCCTGGTGTTCGAGAACTACCCGGTGTCCGAGGCGCTGCAACAAGGCGCGCCCGGTGGCCTGCGCTTTGGCGAGGTGGCCGTACAGGAGCAGACCAACTACCCGCTGACCCTGGTGGTGGAACTGGGCGCGACCCTGTCGATGCAGTACAGCCATGACCGTACGTTGTGGAGCGACGACACCATTGACCGTTTGGCGGGCTACTTCAGCAACCTGCTTGAGGCGCTAACTGAAAACGCTGATGCACTGGTCGGTCAACTGCCAATGCTGGCCCAGGCAGAACGGCAACTGATGATCGAAGGCTGGAACCATACCCAAGCGGCCTATCCGAACGAGCGCAGCATTCATTCGTTGATCGAAGCTCAGGTATTCGCCACCCCGGACGCTCCGGCACTGGTGTTTGGCGAGCAGTCTCTGAGCTACGCTGAGCTCAACCGCCGCGCCAACCAACTGGCGCACAAGCTGCGCGAACTGGGCGTTGGCCCGGATGCGCTGGTGGGCATCGCCATGGAGCGCAGCCTGGAGATGGTCATTGGCTTGCTGGGGATTGTGAAGGCAGGCGGCGCCTACGTGCCGCTGGATCCGGAATACCCGCAGGACCGCCTGGCCTACATGTTTGAAGACAGCGGTATCGCCTTGCTGGTGACCCAGTCGCACCTGCGTGACAACCTGCCGATTCCGGCCGGCCTGCGCAGCCTGGACCTGGATGTCGAAGACCTCAGCGGCTTCAGCGACGCAAACCCGGCCGTCGATGTGGCGCCGCTGAACCTCGCCTACGTGATCTACACCTCCGGCTCCACCGGTCGCCCGAAAGGCGCCGGCAACAGCCACCAGGCGCTGGTCAACCGCCTGTGGTGGATGCAGAAAGCCTACGGCCTGGACGCCAGCGACAGCGTGCTGCAGAAAACCCCGTTCAGCTTTGACGTGTCGGTGTGGGAATTCTTCTGGCCACTGATGACCGGCGCGCGTTTGGTCGTGGCTCAGCCAGGGGCGCACCGTGACCCGCAGCTGCTGGTCGACATCATCAACCACCATGGCATCAGCACCCTGCACTTCGTACCGTCGATGCTGCAGGCGTTCATGACCCACGAAGCGGTCGAAAGCTGCACTAGCCTCAAGCGCGTGGTGTGCAGCGGTGAAGCGCTGCCGGCCGAGCTGGCGCGTCAAACCCTGCAACGGCTGCCGGCTGCGGGCCTGTACAACCTGTACGGTCCGACCGAAGCGGCCATCGATGTGACCCACTGGACCTGCCAGCCGGACGAAAGCATCAGCGTGCCGATTGGCCAGCCGATCGACAACCTCAAGACGCATATCCTCGAAGGCAGCCTGCAACCGGCCGTGCGTGGCAGTGCGGGCGAGCTGTACCTGGGCGGGGTCGGCCTGGCTCGCGGCTACCACCAGCGCCCATCGCTGACCGCCGAACGCTTCGTGCCGGACCCCTTCAGTGATAACGGCGGGCGCTTGTACCGCACCGGCGACCTGGCGCGCTACCGCGGCGATGGCGTGATCGACTATGCCGGGCGTATCGACCACCAGGTGAAAATCCGCGGCCTGCGTATTGAACTGGGCGAGATCGAAGCGCGCCTGCTTGAACTGCCAAGCGTGCAGGAAGCGGTGGTGCTGGCGCAGGACGGGCCGAGCGGCAAGCAGTTGGTGGGCTATGTGGTGCCTGTCGACAACACGCAAGATGAAAGCGCGCTGCGCGACAGCCTGCGTGAGGCGCTCAAGGCCGGTTTGCCGGATTACATGGTGCCGGCTCACTTGTTGCTGCTCGACAAGCTGCCAGTGACACCGAACGGCAAACTGGACCGCAAGGCCCTGCCGCAGCCGGATGCCAGCCAGTTGCAGGGTGAATACGTTGCGCCGCAAAGCGAGCTGGAGCAGCAGTTAGCGGCGATCTGGGCGGATGTGCTGAAACTGGAGAGGGTCGGTCTGACCGACAACTTCTTCGAGCTAGGTGGCGATTCCATCATTTCGTTGCAGGTGGTAAGCCGTGCACGTCTGCAGGACATTCAGTTCACACCCAAAGAGTTGTTCGAAAACCAGACGGTCCAAAGGTTGGCGGCGATCGCGCGACGCAACGTGCGTAGTGCTGTCGATCAAGGGAAGGTTTCTGGCAGCATGCCATTGACTCCGATCCAACAATGGTTCTTCGCCGAAGACATCCCTCAGCGTCAGCACTGGAACCAGTCCGTACTGTTGCAGCCGAGTGAAATACTGCATAGCGAAACCTTGGGTGCCGCATTGTCCGCGCTGGTGGAGCATCACGATGCATTGCGCTTGAGTTTCGACCAAAGCGAAAGCGGCTGGCATGCGGCGTTCAAGGAGGCTCCCCAAGCATTGCTGTGGACGCGTTCGGTAACGGATGCCAGCCAATTGTCGCTGGTGACCGAGCAGGCGCAGCGCAGCTTGAACCTTGAGCAGGGGCCACTCTTGCGCGCAGTGCTCATCGACCTGGCCGACGGTGGGCAACGCCTGCTGCTGGTGATCCACCACCTGGTCGTTGACGGTGTCTCGTGGCGCGTACTGCTAGCAGATCTGCAACAGGTTTACCTGGCGCTGCGGGACGGTCAACCGCTGAACCTGCCGGAGAAGACCAGTTCGTTCAAAGCCTGGGGGCAGCAATTGCGGGACTACGCGGCGAGCCCGCAGCTAGTGGCGCAAATGGACTACTGGCAGGCGCAGTTGCAAGGTACGAGCGATGCGCTGCCGTGCGACAACCCGCAAGGCGGCAATCTGCAAAAACACGCTGCCTCGGTCAGCAGCTGTCTGGACCGTGAGCGCACACGTCAACTGCTTCAGGTTGCTCCTGCGGCATACCGCACCCAGATCAACGACCTGTTGCTGACTGCATTGGCCCGAGTGGTTTGCCGCTGGACTGCACATCCGCAGCTGCTGGTTCGCATGGAAGGTCATGGTCGTGAAGACTTGTTCGAGGGTATCGACCTCAGCCGGACGGTGGGTTGGTTCACCAGCATGTACCCGGTAAACCTGCACCCACAGCGTGGCATGGGGGATTCGATCAAGGCGATCAAGGAGCAACTTCGGGCGGTGCCGGACAAGGGCATGGGTTATGGGCTGCTGCGTTACCTGGGCGATGAGCAGGCACGCAATACGTTGGTGCAGCTACCGCATGGCGAAGTCGTGTTCAATTACCTTGGCCAGTTCGATGGTAGCTTTGATGCATCCTCTGCTCTATTCGTGCCGGCCAAGGAATACCCAGGGGCACCTCAGGATAAGTCCGCGCCACTGGCAAGCATGCTAACGATAAATGGCCAGGTATACGGCGGTGAGCTCAAGTTGAACTGGAGCTTCAGCCGGGATCGGTTCGCGCCGGCCACACTGCAGCGCTTGGCCGATGACTATGTGACCGAACTCAACGCATTGATCGAGCATTGCTGCCTTCAACAGCACACCGGTGTCACACCTTCGGACTTCCCGCTCGCTGGCCTGAACCAATCTCAACTGGACAGCTTGCCAGTACCTGTTCAACAGGTCGCTGATATCTATCCGTTGTCGCCGATGCAGCAAGGGATGTTGTTCTATACCCTGCAGGGATCGGAGAGCGGGCTGTACATCAATCAGACCTCGGTGGAAGTGGCCGGGCTCGAGATTGATCGTTTCATTACGGCCTGGAATCAGGTGATCGTGCGTCATGACATTTTGCGCACCGGGTTCTGGCTTTCACCCATGCTGGCCGAGCCACTTCAGGTGGTGCACCGCCAGGCCGAATTGCCAACGCGGGTCCTGGACTGGCGTGGGCGTGAGGTGAGCACTGACGATCTGCAAGCCTTGGCAGCGGATGAAACGGCGCAAGGTTTCGATCTGATGAGTGCGCCATTGATGAGACTGACACTGGTCAGGCTCGACGATGAGCGTTTGCATCTGATCTGGACGCGACACCATATCCTCATGGACGGCTGGAGCAACTCGCGCCTACTGGGTGAAGTTCTGCAGTGTTACCACGGTCAAGGGTCGAGTGTGCCGGTCACGCGCTTTGCAGAGTACATTCGCTGGCTCGCCCGCCAGCCGCAGGCTGCATTGCAGGCGTTCTGGTCGGGCAAGCTTCGCGAACTCGAAAGCCCGACCCTGTTGGCAGGGACGGTTGCCCCGTATGCCGACAGCAAACTTGAGGGTCACGATGCGTTGTACCTGCACTGGGATGCCGCGAAGACCTCGCGCCTGCGCCAGCAGGCACAGCGTTTGCGGGTAACCCCGAACACCCTCATTCAGGCCGCCTGGCTGTTGTTGCTGCAACGCTATACCGGCCAGTCCAGCGTCTGCTTCGGCGCAACGGTTGCGGGGCGGCCGGCGGGACTGGCGGGTTCGGATGAAATGCTGGGCCTGTTCATCAATACCCTGCCCGTGGTCCAGGCTCCACAACCGGACGTAGTGGTGTCTGACTGGTTGCAACAATTGCAGGCCTACAATTTGGAGTTGCGCGACCATGAACATGCAGCGCTGGCGGACGTACAACGCTGGGCCGGGCAACCGGGGCAGGCGTTGTTCGACAGTATCGTGGTCTTTGAAAACTACCCCGTGGATGAGCGTTTGCGCGAAAGCGCCGATAGCACCCTGCGGTTCGGTGAAGTCAGCAACCGTGATGTGACCAACTTCGCCATGGACCTGGCCGTACACCTGAGCGAGACCTTGTCGGTCGAGTTCCTCTACCTGCGAAGCCGCTTCACCCAAGCGGCCACCGATGCCATACGCGGTAGCTTCGAGTCTTTGCTCACGGCCATGCTGGATAATCCCCGGGCCGCCATCGGCAGCCTTGGCATGCTCACTTCGGCCCAGGTGCAGCAGACGGTCGCGCGTAATCGGCTGCCGGCCGGCGAAAGCAGCATGCTGCACCTTGCCGGGCAAGTCGCGCGGCATGCCTTCGAACGTCCACACGCATTGGCCGTGAGTTGCGGTGAGCAGGTATTGACCTACGCCGAGCTGGATCATCGTGCCAACCGATTGGCGCATCATCTGACAAGCCTGGGGGCACGCCCTGAAGTCACGGTCGGGATCGCCCTGGAACGGTCAGTGGACGTGATCGTGGCATTCCTCGCAGTGATGAAGACCGGCGCCGCCTACGTGCCGCTGGATATAGACTATCCGCAGGACCGTCTGCAGTGGATTGTCGAAGACTCCGCCATGCATCTGCTAGTCACCAGCAGTGGCTTGCGTGAGCGCTTTGCCCAGGTTCGCAGCTGTGTTGAGCTCGACCTGCTGACAGGTCTTGAACTACCTGACAGCGCGCCGCAGGTGCAGGTGCAGGATGACAACCTGGCTTACCTGATCTATACCTCCGGCTCTACCGGCAAGCCAAAGGGTGTGGCCGTGAGCCATGGGCAGATACGCATGCATTGCCAGGCTATCGCCCAGTTGTATGAGATGGATACAGCGACCCGCGAGCTGCTGTTCATGTCGTTTGCATTCGACGGTGCTCAGGAACGCTGGCTCTCGACCTTGTCGAGTGGTGGCAGCCTCGTGGTACGCGACAACCGTTTGTGGACGGCCGAAGAAACCTGGCAGGTGTTGCATGCGCAGCGCATCGATATTGCCTGCTTCCCGCCAGCTTATCTGCAGCAGTTGGCAGAATTCGCCGAAGCATCGACGCAGGCTGCACCACCGGTGCGAATCTACTGCTTTGGCGGTGATGCCGTGCCTGATGCGCTGTTCGAGCTGGTCAAGCGTACGTTGCGTCCTCAATACCTGACCAATGGCTACGGGCCGACAGAAACGGTCGTCACGCCCCTGTTGTGGAAGGTATCGGCGCAGCAGTCGTGCGAAGCGGTCTATGCACCGATCGGTGAACGGGTCGGTCTGCGTACCCTGCATGTACTCGACCAGGACCTGAACCCGTTGCCTGACGGCGTCGCCGGCGAGCTCTACATCGGTGGCGAGGGGGTGGCGCGAGGCTATCACCAACGCCCGGCGCTGACGGCTGAACGCTTTGTCGCAGACCCGTTCAACCCAGGCTCACGTCTGTATCGCACGGGAGATCGGGTACGCCGTCGTGCCAATGGGGTCATTGACTTCATCGGTAGGCTGGACAACCAGTTGAAGGTCCGTGGGTTCCGTATCGAGCCGGGAGAGATTGAAGCCCGTCTGCGCAACCTTCCTGATGTCAAGGATGCGGTGGTCGTGGCCCGCGAGGTCGCCAACGGCAAGCAACTGGTGGGCTATGTGGTGTCAGCAAACGCGATGGTAATGTCGGCGCAGTTGCGTGATGCGATGCGTGCCGAGCTGCCCGATTACATGGTGCCAGCACATGTTGTCCTGCTTGCGTCGATGCCACTTACACCAAACGGCAAGATCGACCGTAACGCACTGCCCGCCCCCGAAGCTACCGGGCAGCGCAAGCGTGTGGCACCACGCAATGATATCGAGCGTGTACTGGCGCGTATCTGGCAGGAGGTGTTGGAGGTTGACCAAGTCGGGGTCGACGACAACTTCTTCGAGCTTGGTGGTGACTCGTTGCGGGTGCTGAAGATGCTGTCCAAGGTACGCGCGCACGAAGATCTGCCCATCGAGTTGAAGTTGCGCGATGTCATGGCCAAGCCGACTATTGGCGAACTTTCGGGCTTCACTATCGCAGGAAATGACCTTGACCCGCTCTTGCTGCTCAACAGCCGAGTGGCCGATGCCACACCGTTGTTCTGCCTGCACGCAGGCTTCGGCACGGTATTTGACTACGAGCCGCTGGCGCGTCGCCTGGATGGCCATTGCAGTGTCTACGGCTTGCAGTGCCGCATGTTCCTGGATCGTGATTGGGAAGACGACTCCCTGGAGTCGATGGCCATTGACTACGCCCAGTACATCCGCCAGAAACAACCTGAGGGCCCTTATCGACTGATGGGTTGGTCGCTGGGTGGATCACTGGCGGTGATGGTTGCTCGTGAACTGGAAAACCAAGGGCAGCAAGTAGCGGCGCTAGGCCTGGTTGACAGCTTCATGCCCAAGCCAGAGGTAGTACCGGCTGAAGGCGACTGGGGTAATGATTTGCGTGGTTTCCTGAGCGTGGTCCTGGGCATTGCGAAGGAGCAACTGCCCGCGGGGGTGGTGCCTGTCGATACCGAGGCGGCTGCCCTGGAACAAATGGTCCAACAATGGCGCGCCGATCATTGCGAGCAATCGGCCTATGCCGATATCAGCAGCGGCGAGTTGGCCCATACTTTCGTCGTTGCCATGCGATTAAAGGCGCTGTCCTCACAGATCAGCGGTTTGCCGAGCACCTCGGCACAGGCCTCATGCTGGTGGGCGGGCGACACCGTCAGCCCGTACTGGACCCGCCGTAGTACCGTTAATGTGGCTATCAACGCCGGGCATTACGACATCCTCAAACACCCGGAAGTGATTGATGGCCTGGTGACAATGGTGCAAGAGGTAGACAAGGTAAGTGACTGAGGGAGCATGCCCCTGAACCACGGGCTTTGCCTGGGCTCAGCAACCTGCGGTGTCATTCGTCAAGGATGATTCCGCAGGTTTTTTTTGCTTCGGCTGCGGGTGCAGCCCTGCCGCTATCCTGGTAGGGCAGGCTTGTTGCCCCTTGGCGGATACTGATTGCCGGTACCGGGTAAAAAAAACGCCCTTCACGAAGAAGGGCGCTGTTCACACTGGCTTGCAGGATCAGAAATCGTAGCGGACATCGAGTGTTGCATTACGTGGTGCACCGTAGTGACCGTAGCTGCCGGCCATGCCGGAGTAGTATTTTTCGTCAAACAGGTTGTTGACGTTGACGGTAGCCGCCAGGTGTTCGGTGACCTGGTAGCGAGCCATGAGGTTGACGACGGCATAATCGTCATCCTTGGCCTTTGCGTTGTTGATGTTGGTAAAGGTCAGCGATTTGCTCGAATCCCAGTTCACGCCACCGCCTATCGTTAACTTGTCCCAATCGCCTTTGAGGTGATAGGTGGTCCACAGGCGGAAGGTGTCCATGGGCAATTGCGTGGTCAGGCGCTCCCCATCGGCATCCTTGGTTTTGGCATGGCTATAACCTGTCTGTACGTTCCAGCCCGGTGCGATCTCACCCGTGACTTCAAGATCGAAGCCCTTGGTCTTGGCCCCGTCGACTGCGCGATAGGCCGATGAGCCGGTTGGAGTGAGCTGGCCAGGATCGAGTTCGGCAAAATTGTCGCGCTCGACCATGAATACAGCAGCGCTGGTGTTAAGCCGGCCCTGGAAGAACTCGCCTTTCCAGCCAGCTTCGTAGTTCTTGCCGACAACCGGCTCGAGGACTTTGCCATCCTTGTCCATCGAAGTTTGCGGCTTGAAGATGTCGGTGTAGCTGAAGTACACGGATTGTTCAGGCGTCAGGTCATAGATCAAACCTGCGTACGGCGTTACCTGGCCGGTTTCACGCATCTTGCTGACCGTATTGGTGTTGGCGATCAGGGATGTCAGGTCGGAGTCGTAGGTGTACTGCGAAACTCGGGCACCAAGCAGCAGGTGCAGATCATCGGTGACGTTGAAACGGTTGGCCACGTAGTAGCCGCTCTGGCGTGTCTTGATGTTGAAAATCAAGGATGGACGGTAGCCGTCGCGTGCCAGGTAGTTGTCCCAAGTGTAGAAGTTGAAGGTGGCGATCCCGCCCGTCTGGGAGCGGTGGTCATTCTCGTATTCAGAGTAGTTGTAGCCCAGTACCAGATCATGGCTGCGGCCGAACAGGTCGTAGGTGCCAGCGAGATTGACGTCCAGGCCTTTTTGCGTTTGGTCGGCAGAAATCTTGGCCCGCTCGGCGCTTGCCGAACCGGTTGCTTCGTTCAGGTAAGTGACACCCGACGTGCTCCGATACCATCCCAAGTCTGCGTCTCGGTCCACATCCATGTAGTTGGCCACTACCCGCAGCTTCCAGTCGTTCACCAACTGCTGCTCCAGGGTAGCGGTGTAGTTCATGGTCTCGAAATCATCGTACATCCACCGTGCGCCAGAACTGGTGGAGCGGGAGAAATCGGTCTGCTTGCCATTGGTGAACAGCAAAGGAACGCCAGGCGAGCCAGTTGAGCGGTATTTCTGGTAGTCGACGCCAAAACGTACCAGGGTCGTGTCGGTCACATCGGCCTCGACGACGCCATAAAAGATTTCGCGTTTCTGGTCGTACCAGTCCATGAATGTGTGGTTGTCTTGCTTGGCCGCAACCATGCGCCCTCGCACATTGCCAGTTTCAGTCAACGGGCCAGAGACATCGGCTTCGCTGCGGTAATTGTCCCAGGAGCCTACGCTGCCCTTGATATAAGACTTGAACTCATGGGTTGGTTTTTTGCGGATCAGGTTGATGACTCCGCCGGGTTCGCCTGCCCCTGTCATGAGGCCTGTGGCGCCGCGGACGATCTCTACCCGGTCGTACAACGCCATGTCCAACAGTGTGCTGGGCATGTTGCGCGTCTGGTTCTCTTGGCTGGTATTGACGCCATCGAACTGGTAGGTGTCGATGGCGCTGCCACGCGAATAGACGTTGAAACGTTCCCCGCCGTCTTGGGAAATGGTGATACCTGGCGTCTGTTTCAGTACGTCGGTAATAGCGCCCAGATGCTGGTCATCCATGCGCTGACGGGTGACAACGGTGATTGATTGCGGTGTTTCACGAAGCGACAGGTTCATTTTCGTGGCCGTGCTTGTCACGCCCGTCGTGTAAGAGCCTGTGCCTTCGGTGGTTGCGTCTAGGCCGACGCTATTGACGTTAGTCGCCGAAAGCTCGACCTGGCCGTCCTTTGCGGCAGAGCCCGCCGTTACCGTCACCGTATTGCCGTCGATCTGATAACGCAGCCCACTGCCGCCCAGCAGGATGCGCAGCGATGTCGCGAGGTCGTGACGGCCCTTAAGTGCCGAGGACTGCAAGCCACCGATGTCCTCCGGGCTGTACAGCAACTGCGTATCCGTCTCCTTGGCCAGCGCCTGCAACGCCGAGTTCATCGACTGCGCGGGAATATCCAGCGCCCATTCCTGCGCCTGCGCCTGCACCTGGGCAACCATCGCAGTGGACAACGCCAGCCCCAGGCCTACGCGCGACAACACGTGCCGGGGCCGAAGGGAATGACGGATCAGTAACGCTTTTGCAAGCGGGTTGAGCGGGCCGGGCAAGGACTTGGACATCTATTGCGGTCTCGTTGGCAGAAGGGTTTTTTAATGTCAGCTATGTGACGCAGCACCTGTGAAAAACCGGAACGATTCTTATTGGCTATTTTTTTCACCAGTGCTGCGTTAACCGCGTCACAACTTCACAGTTCACGTGCTACGCGAAAACCGAGAAAGTCGCCGCGGGTTGTCTTGAGGCGGTCATTGCGGTTGGCCGAGCGGGAGAAAATTGGCGGCTCGCCCCAGTCGTTGCCACGCATGTGCGCGCGGATACATTTCGGGTCCTGAACCCAGGCGCTGCCGTCGGCGGGGGCGCCTTCATAGCTTTCGTGGTAGCAGTCGGCAACCCATTCGTAGACGTTGCCGTGCATGTCGTACATGCCAAAGGCATTGGCCGGGTAGCTGCCCACTGGGGCTGTGTAGGTGTAGCCATCGCGAGGGCCGTAGGTGTTGGCGTGCTTGCTGATTTCGTACTTGCCCGGCTCGTCGAAGGGGAAGGGGAACGGACCGGTGGAGCCGCCGCGGGCGGCGTATTCGCGCTCGGCCTCGCTGACCATGCGGTAGGGCTTGCCGGTGGTCTTGGCCAGCCACTGGGTGTAGGCCTGTACTTCGTCGTAGTCCACGCACACAGCCGGCTGGCGGGGCCCTTGCTTGTAGGTCGGCTTGCTGGCCTCGCACCAGCGGCCGGGGCGGTCGTCGCCGCTCTTGATGACGGTGCCGGTGGCCTTGATGTAGGCGTCCAACTCGGCGGCGGTAACCTGGTAGCGGCTCATGGCGAAGGGCTTGGCGAAGGTCACGGTGTGCAGCGGGCCTTCGTCAGGCTGGCGGCCGACTTCGTCGTCGGGGGCGCCCATCACGTAGCTGCCGGGGGGTAGCACGACCATTTCCGGGCAGTCCTTGCAGTCCTTGAATATATCGCCGGGCTTGGCGGCGTGGGCGTAGGCGCTGACCAGCAGCAGGCAGGTGATCTGGGCTGGCCGGTAGAGCCAGGCTTTTGCGTTCATGGGTGATCCTCGGAACGGGTGAATGCGTGCTGCGTTTCGCATTCAGACGAGCCGGAGCGGTGGAAAATTAACCAGTGGCCAATCGGATGTGGCCTGTGTAGGAGCAGCCTTGTGCTGCGAAAGGGCCAGTGCTGCCTCATACATATGTGCAGGGAGTGATGGCCTCTTCGCAGCACAAGGCTGCCCCTGCACAGGAGTGTGCCGGCCTGGTAGTTGCCAGCCATGTGGCGCCGGGCTATAGTCCAACCCACTGTTCTCTTCCCGAAGACCTGTTCATGCCAGCCAGCCCTTCCACCACATGCTTTGCCATCGCGCCAGTCGCGGGCATGGTCGTGCGTGGCAGCCAGCAGCCGGTCATGATCAGTCACTACCCACCACCTGTCAGTGGCGTCGTAGGCGGCGTAGCTCCGCCTCCTTGCGTGGTTGTGCTGGGCTGATCGGCTGCTTGCCGAACCCCTTCGCACACGCAACCTACTGAACACGGTCGGCTACTTCCCTCGCTGAAGCGCACGCCGTCCGTTTGGCTTTCCTGCCTACTATCAGGTGGCAATACATGTCTGTCTTTACCAAAGCATCCGTGGCCTCGGTGGCCACTACCAGCCTGTTCGTCCTGCTGTGGAGCAGCGGGGCGATCGTCTCCAAGCTGGGCCTGGCGCATGCCAGCCCGTTCGCCTTCCTGCTGTTGCGCTCGGCGCTGGCCTTGGCCGGCCTGCTGCTGATCGGCCCGCTGCTGGGGCTGCGCTGGCCGCGCAGCCGTGGGGC
>Ga0213824_1000264_pt1 | contig 44742 bp, 51 predicted proteins | sample MC6MC0906MG_FD_179892 | JGI IMG/M metagenome (GOLD analysis project Ga0213824, IMG submission 179892) | Enriched soil aggregate microbial communities from Iowa State University, Ames, United States - MC6-MC0906-MG | ecosystem: Environmental > Terrestrial > Soil > Unclassified | place: USA: Iowa...
ACGGGTGCAACAGGATCAACAGGGCCGACCGGTGCAACGGGACCAACAGGTTTAACAGGGTCGACCGGTGCAACGGGACCAACAGGTTTAACAGGGTCGACCGGTGCAACAGGATCAACAGGTTTAACAGGGCCGACCGGTGCAACGGGACCAACAGGTCTAACGGGACCAACAGGTTTAACAGGGCCGACCGGTACAACGGGACCAACAGGTTTAACAGGACCGACCGGAGAACCTGGGGTTATTGGCCCCATAACAACAACCAATTTATTATATTATACTTTTTCAGATGGAGAGAAACTTATATATACAAATGCAGATGGGATAGCTCAATATGGTACAACGAATATATTATCACCTAGTGAGGTTTCATATATTAATTTGTTTATTAATGGAATTCTGCAACCACAACCATTTTATGAAGTTAGTACTGGTAAACTAACTTTATTGGATAATCAACCACCATCGCAAGGTTCTTCAATTATTTTACAATTTATCATTATTAATTAAAAAAGACAGATCCTTAAATGAAAAGGAATCTGTCTTTTTTGTTCTACATTAAAGTAGTTAAAATTAAGTGACGATAAATTCGATTGTGATTGGAATTCCACCGTCTAATGCATCTCCGCCAGGAATTGTAATAGCGCCAGTAGGACCAGTAGTAACACTGGAGTTCACGCTTGGCTGAAGAATACCGTTTACATACAAGTTGTAATACGTGAAAGTCGGAAAAGCAGTTGCAGTAGTACCCGCATCGTTTAAACAAGCTGTGGCAGCAACCGCAAAGGCTGCACCTGTTCCTGTTCCAGCTCCTAGTGTAGATGTAAATCTTCTAGAAGCCATAAATGGTTGAATGATTGGCAATTAAATTTCACTCCTTTAATTATTTTTTTTGAACGAAGTATAGAATAACTTGTCCACTATATTGTATGAAAGTTTTTTATAATAGAAACGGCTTCATGATTATAGAAGGAACACAATATTAGTAAAGGTATCATTGTTAATTATTTGAAAGAATGATGTTGTTACTTTTGGTATATGCTAATGATTAATTTGTGTTTTAATTTATAAATAAAAATGTGCTTTTGGACCTAATAGATAAACGTGGAAAAATAAAATAAACTCTTAAGTTTAGGTATTTAATCTAAGCAGTCAATTATTAAAAACATATAATTAATATGTGAGTCATGAACATAATTAAATGTTGTTTTAAAGTTTAATTATAATGCATGTTTCCTATTTTAAGTGAATATATAACATAATTCTTTGTACACTTTTATGGTCCTTATAATAGGAAAACACTCAACTATAAGAAAAGTAAGGAGGAAATAAATGAAACATAATGATTGTTTTGGTCATAACAATTGCAATCCAATAGTTTTTTCAGCAGATTGTTGTAAAAATCCACAATCAGTTCCTATTACTAGCCAACAATTAAGTCAATTAATTACTCTACTAAATTCATTAGTATCAGCTATTACAGCATTTTTTGCAAATCCAAGTAATGCAAACAGATTAGCGTTACTCGATTTATTTAATCAATTTTTAATTTTCTTAAATTCCTTATTACCTTCCCCAGAAGTTAATTTTTTGAAACAATTAACTCAAAGTATTATAGTTTTATTACAATCTCCAGCACCTAATTTAGGACAATTGTCAACATTATTGCAACAATTTTATAGCGCCCTTGCACAATTCTTCTTCGCTTTAGATCTTATCCCTGTATCCTGTAACTCAAATGTCGACCCTGCAACTTTACAACTTCTTTTTAGTTTATTAATTCAATTAATCAATGCTACTCCAGGGGCAACAGGAGCAACAGGGGCAACAGGAGCAACAGGAGCAACAGGAGCAACAGGAGCGGGAGCAACAGGTCCAACAGGTCCAACGGGTCCAACAGGTCCAACAGGTCCAACAGGTCCAACAGGTCCAACAGGTCCAACAGGTCCAACAGGTCCAACAGGCCCAACAGGCCCAACAGGAGCAACAGGCTCAACAGGAACAACAGGAACAACAGGAACAACAGGAGCAACTGGCGGTGGAGCTATTATTCCGTTTGCTTCAGGTACAACACCAGCTGCGTTAGTTAACGCGTTAATAGCTAATACAGGAACTCTCCTTGGATTTGGATTTAGTCAGCCTGGTGTAGCTTTATTGGGTGGAGGCGATATCACATTAGCGCTAGGTGTAGGTGATTATGCATTTGTAGCACCACGCGATGGAGTGATTACGTCGTTAGCAGGATTCTTTAGTGCAACAGCTGCATTAACTCCATTAGCACCTGTTCAAATTCAGATGCAAGTATTGATTGCATCTGCAGGAAGTAATACGTTTTCACCACAAGGGGCACCTCTATTATTAACACCAGCACTTCCCGCAATAGCGATTGGTACTACAGCATCAGGAATCGAAGCTCTTAATATTCCAGTAGTCGCTGGGGATAAAATATTATTATATGTTTCATTAACAGCAACAAGTCCAATAGCTATAGTTCTTGGATTTGTTAGTGCAGGTCTTAATATCGTCTAATTTGTTACAATGTTTAATTGAAAATTAAACAGGGATTTGTATATAGTCCTTCCTAATTTTATTAGGAAGGACTATATTTTTGTAGAAAATAAGTAATGAATCAATTGAACAATTACTCTTTGTTAAGTTTATATAAAAAATATATTTTACACTTTATCGTTAAAGGAATAAATTATATCACTTGAAAAATGTCCTATCAACAAAAAAAGATGAATTCTACTATAAAAGAATTCATCCATTAAATAAACTATTTATTTTTATTACAATTACATCCTTTTTTCTTTACATATCCTTGCTCGGCTAAATCTCTTTGTGATTGGGAGTTGGAAGACTGAGAATTGGAAGATTGAGAGGATGCTGATGAACTACTATTTTTATTATTAGAGTAGTTTTTTCGATAATTATAATTACTCATAGTACTATCACCTCCAATTTAATATATAAATATTATATGTATGTACACTATCAATCGTTACTATTATTAATAGGAAGAGAAGATACAATAAAAAAATCTCCTCGGTATTTTCCTAGGAGATAAATGATGATTCTTTTGGAAATTTACAAATTAATAGCCCCAGTAAAGAGGAAAGTAATAAGAATCTTGGCGATAGGGATTAGGTTGTTGAGCGCGGGGGGGGGGTTGGATGATTTTTCATTTCACGGTTTTGATTGCAATTTGCCGGAGGACCAATTACAGTAGTTGATTGAATAGGAGAAACCGCTTGTTTCCATTGTTGTTCATTGAGACAGTAAGTATGCGCCATCATATGAGCCGGAGTTAACCTTAAAATGTCAGAACCGAAAATAACTTCTGGAGTTGGGGCATTGAAAATAGCTAATAAATGAGTATTATCTGCTGTAGCAATTTCATAATGCCACCACGCTTGTGGAATGTTGGCAACTTGCCCCTGTTTTATCGGTAAGTTTAATATTTGATTCGTAAATGGATTAAGTAAAGAAACAACAGCAGACCCTGAAATACAATAAACAAGTTCAGCTGCATTTTGATGAATATGTGGTTCTACAACATTTCCTGTACTTAAATAAATATCTAATAAAGAAGTATTTTCTAAAGTATTTAATTGTTTAATGCCAAGTACATTTATATAATTTTGGGCATCTTTCCGGAAAAAATTACTTTTATTTACATCATAAGTAAAATTGGTTGAGGGAGAGGTATAGTCGATGTTGGAAGTCAATTGTATTACCTGCCTTTCTATAGGTAAGTTAGGTTACAAAATTAAGATATGTGTCTAGTCTTTGTTTCGTGCTGTTGTCGGTAGCTTAATAAATTCACTTATTCCATAAAGAATAAGGTATTAAGATTAAACTATATTCGTATTCCTGTTCATATTTTGGGTTGATGGAAAAAAGTAATGAAAATGTTAATTTAAAAGTACATCAATCATTTATAAGGAGTGAATGTTCATGTCATATAGTGAAATGATTAGAAATGAAGTGCTCAGCTGGGCGGGTGTTTCTGAAAAACCGCATCGATTTGGTGGTATTGAAATAAATTATGGTAAGAAAGAACTTGGCCATCTTCATGGTGATAAATTAGCTGATTTACCATTTCCGAAGTTAAAGCGAGATGAATTAGTGAAGCAAGGATTGGTAAAACCACATCACGTATTACCTGAATCAGGATGGATTAGTTATTATATAAAGAGTGAAGAGGATATTCCATTTGCAATTGAGTTATTTCGTATGCAATATGACCGAATTAAAAAGTAATGAAATAAAGTAGGGTAATAAAAATTTATTTTTATGTCACATCCCTCCTAATTCGTTCGTCTTGTATGTAGAACGATAAGGAGGGATTTTATTATGAAGAAATTTGATGTAGCAATTGTTGGCGGTGGGCTTGCTGGATTAACAGCATCTATATATTTAGCGAAAGCTGGAAGGAAAGTTATTGTATTGGAAAAATCAAGTCGCTTTGGTGGTCGAGGGATGACTATAAATAAAAATGGCATTTGCATGAATCTTGGTGCACATGCTTTATACAGAGGAGGAGCAGCATTTTTAACTTTTAATGAGTTAGGTTTGAATCTTCCAGGTGGAATGCCATCTACAAAAGCACATGGAATATGGAAAGGGGATGTATTTACCATTCCAACAGATTTTCGCTCTATTTTATCAACACCGTTACTTTCATGGTCTGCAAAAGTACAATTCTCTCGTCTTATGATTCATTTAGGGAAATTAGATGTAGGAAAAGTTCGAAAAATAAGTTTATCTACTTGGGCAGAAAATGAAATAAAAGATCCAATGGTTCGAAATATATTTTATGCGCTATGCCGAACAACAACATATACGTTTGCTCCTACAATACAATTAGCATCATCTGTACTAAAGCAAATACAGCTGTCTATGAAAGAAGGAGTATTTTATGTAGATGGTGGTTGGGAGACGATAATAACAAAATTAAGAGATATAGCGAATAATGTCGGGGTGCAATTTTCGGCTAATAAACATGTTTTGGAAATAGAGCATTACGAAGATAAACAAAGAATACATTGTTTTGACGATGAGTTATTTGAAGTAGGTACAGTCATCGTGACGACTCCACCAAAAGAGGCTTGTAAAATAATAAAAGGTGCAGAAGGAACAAGTTTGCATAGATGGAGTGAACAATCGGTACCGGTTACCGTCGCTGCATTAGATATTGGTTTAAGACGTTTAATCAACCCTACACATCAATTTACATTAGGGTTAGATCAACCTATATTTTTCACGAATCAATCAAGAGCAGCCAAATTAAGTGAAGATGGAGCAATTGTAGTAAGTTTAATCAAGTACCATAATCCTATGCTAGAGATAAATCATTTTCATGATGATCAAGAACAGTTAGAAAATACGATGGAGTTGCTACATCCTAATTGGAAAAGAGAAGTTGTTGCAAAGCAATATTTACCGAAAATAACGGTAGTACATGATTTTCCTCATATTGACCGTGTTGAAAAACCGGGCCCTAATATACCTGAAATGCCAGGTGTTTACGTTGCAGGAGATTGGGCTGGGCATGATGAAATATTAGCTGATGCTGCGGTAGCAAGCGGGAAACGTGCAGCGTTACACATTTTAAAGCAATTAGAAAGTGAGGCAGTTCATCATGGAAACGGAGCAATTATATGAAGCGTATCAACCATTATTATTTTCATTAGCATATAGAATCCTTGGGAGTGTTATGGACGCTGAAGATATCGTTCATGACGTATTTATCGCGGTAAATAATATAGAGGATGTTCAATCTATAGAAAATATGAAAGCATATTTGTGTAAAATGGCGACAAATCGTTCAATTGATAAAGTACGTTCGGCAGCGCATAAACGTAATTTATATGTAGGGGTGTGGTTACCAGAGCCATTTGTGGAAGAGACTGATGAGCCAGCAGAGTCATTTGTAATGAAAGAATCAATTTCTACGGCATATTTATTACTTTTACAACAACTGTCTGAGGTAGAAAGGGTTGTTTTCATATTAAGAGAGGTTTTGAGTTATGACTACGAGGAAATAGCTTCAATTGTTGATAAGAGTAGTGTGAATTGCCGGAAGATCTTTCAACGCGCACGAAAAAGTATTTTAGATAAGCCGAAGCAATCAACACTAAGTACGAAGAAAATGGCTGCCTATGTGGAAAAGTTTGTATCATCATTACAGTGTGGGGATGCAGAAGGCATGTTAGAAGTATTAAAAACAGATGCGATATTTAAAGCAGATGGTGGTGGTAAAGTTACAACTGCTATTAATCCGATTTATTCTGCAGATAAAATTATACGTTTGTTCTTTGGAATTACAAAACGCTTGCCAGAAAAGTATAGTGTTGATTTCAAAATAGTAAATGGTGCACCGGGCGTTATCGTTACAATAAATAATAAAGTGACGTATGTACTTTCATTCGCATTTGAGGATGAGAAAATTTCAAACATTTATATGATGGTTAATCCTGAAAAACTTATGCACTTAAATGTAATAGTATAAAAAAGACGCATTTCTTTAGAAGTGCGTCTTTTTTTTATTTTTCTAACATTTCAAGAGGTACATCTTTTTCGCCGGCTACCTCAAATTTTATTTCCCCGTCTTCTTCATAAATACGTGAAATAATCGGTATAGTAATCATTAATTTTTTATGCTGTTTTCGCTTTCTAGCGGCATCTAAGCTAATCACGTTCATTGTAAGCATCCTTTCTTCTAGAAATATATAAACAAAAGAAAATGCGTCCGGAAAGGGCGCTTAATTGAATTTGAAATACCGATTCATTTAAATGGGGTTTATATTATTTAATAACTGCAATTTAATTAAAAATAGTATGAATGGAATAATTGCACGTAGAAATTAACTTTACCAAAAAACGAAACAATATGCTATAAAAAAATTTAAAACTTTGTCATATAACGAGAAAAAGGGTTTCGTTTCGCATATAATGAAAAGTAGACGGGCAGCAAGAGCTTTTTCATCATATTGCTTTTTGAAAGGCGATGAAAAGGATGGATACTGTAGATTCATTATTATCTCAACTTGAACAATATGGAGAAGAGCATGATCGAAATAAAAAAACGCGGGAAGAAAAATTACGGAATATTTCTCGTGAGATGGGGCAATTTTTATCAATTTTAGTAAAAGGGTGTAATGCAAAAAACATTTTAGAAATTGGAACTTCTAATGGTTATTCTACATTGTGGTTAGCTAATGCGGTAGAAGAAACAAATGGAAATGTAACAACTGTAGAGCTTTCTTCAGAACGGGTTGGAGAGGCAATTGTAAATTTTGAAAAGGCAAACCTTGTACAGAGAATTGATGTCCATAATCAAGAAGCTGGGGCGTTTTTAGATTCGCAATTAGATCATTCATTTGATTTTATTTTCCTAGATTCAGAACGTACACAATACTTGTGGTGGTGGGAACATATAAAACGTATTTTAGAGCCAAAAGGTTTGCTTGTTATTGATAATGCAACTTCACATACAGAAGAATTAGCGGAGTTTATCAAGATGATTGAAGAAGATGATACGTACGAAACGGCGTTATTAGCTTTTCAAAAGGGAGCATTCGTTGCTCGAAAAAATAAGTAGAAGCGAGCATGACATAATTATCACATTGAAAGATAACAAATGTCAAAAGATTGAGTGCTGTATGATTTGAAGGAGATTGACCAATCGAATTTAAAATTAGAATGAAGAGGTAATAAATAATGGGATCCGTAAAGAATCCGCCTTCAGCATGTTCCTCTCTAGGTCTTAAGTCTGAGGAAAATAATGAAGAGAACAGGTATACTTATACTATGAAACAGGGAATGACTGCATAAGCAGGTATTACTTGAAAAATCGATTTCAAGCAAGCAAAATGTGTATGAAATACGATATATTAGATGAAATATAGTGCATATAAATTCGCACATATAAATAAAGGAGCGATTTTGTTGACTGAACTCGAGAAAAAAGAACCTGTATCGATTGTGAAAGATAATAATGTAGAAGTAGTAGTGGATACAGTAATAAAAGATGCAGAACTTGAACAATTAAATAAAGAAGCTGATCTGTATGTACAAAAGTTAAATAGCGAGCAAAATACAGATTTATCAAAAGTATTGTCGCAGCTTGGAGACTTAGGAGATAAAGAGCAGCAAGCGGCAGGACAAACGCTATCAGCTTTAAAACGTCCTGTGACAGCAATGATGAATGGAAAGAATGAAGAAATTCCAAATACATTGTTAGAATTACGAAAAGTGGTATCAGAGCTTGATCCGAATTCATTAAAAGCAAGTGGTATGAAGAAAATTATGTTTAAAGTATTCAAAAAAAATCCACTTGAAACATACGTGCATAAATATCAATCTATAGATAAGCAAATTGAGGAGATTATAAGATCCCTTCTAATTGGTCGTGACAACTTACAAGAAGATACAGTTGGTCTTGAAATGCTTAAAGAACAATCGCACGATAAAATTCACGCTCTTGATAAACAAGTATACTTAGGAAGAAAACTGGCAGGCATGCTTGAAGCCGAGAAACAAAACCCAGAACGTCAAAGGGATATTCCGTTAATAAATGATGCATTAGAAAAGATACTTGTACGTACACGTAATATGCAGCAAGCAAAAAGTGTATTATTACAATCTATCGCATCTGTAGACATCATTAAGAAAAATAATGAAAAGCTATCAGAGGCAATTCGTAATGCAATTACGATGACGCAAAACGTTGTAACGGTTTCAGCTGCAATACAGCTTGCATTAACAAATCAACGTAAAACAATTGATGCTGTTAATGCAACAAATGAAGCGATTGAATCAATGGTATTAAGCAATTCTCAAGCATTAAAACAAAATACAGAAGAAACAACAAAACTCCTTGAAAATCCTGCGATTAGCATGGATAAATTACGTGAATCATTCCAAAATGTATTTGCCGCTATTGAAGCATCTGAGAAATCGTCAGAACGTATTATTGAGTCTAGTAAGAAATTTGTAATTGAACTAGATACATTTAATGATGAGATGAAGCAGAAACTCATTCAGCGTCCAAGGAAATAACAGACTTTTAGAGGAGGTGAAAAAATGAGTTTCATTCAAGGAGTATTATTACTACTAGGGTCATTACTTTTAATCGCATTTACTGTCGTTGTTTTAGTTGTATACTTCGGACGTAAACTTTATTTTTCATGGACGAAACCATATAAGAGAGCACAAGATTCCATTGAGAAATTATCAAACAAATCGACACCGTTTTTACAAGAGTTTACGCAACATCCACTTTTTTATCGCTGGATTCGTACGGAAGGAAAGAAAGAACAACATATATTGAATACTCTTTTCTGTACATCAGGTCAACGTACGAGAGAACAAGTATTTTCAATGTTACCGAAAGAAAAACAGAAAAAAGTGCATGTAATGGCAAAAACAACGAAAAAGCTTACAAATGAAGATATCGATGTGGCCGCGATGAAAGTGAAAGATTTCTTAAGACAAGAAACGCAGCAAACTGTAAAACCGTCAGACCTATCGTTTTATAAATTGTATTTCTATGATCGATATCCAGATGCATTGAATACAATTCAAGCGTATAAACGCTCGATAAATCCTTCATTACAAAGAACGGTTGATGATATTACAATTTCAGTATTAAATGCATTGCCGTACTATCAAGAGCAGCGTATGTTTGAACAACAACATAAACTTGAAACGTTCTTAATGAAAGATTTAACTGCGATGTTATCTTTAGTGGTGCAATTACCTCCGTCACAACGACCAGAAAAAGAAGAAGAGTTAAAAGTCTACTTGCAAAATTTCCAAAAAGAAATGGAAGTAGTAGAGCGTGATATTCGCGACTCCATTGATCATGATTTGAATGTGAAGATGAGAGCAGCGACTGAGAAGTTTAAGAATAAATAAAAAAACGCCTTAAAAGCTAAGTATTACAGCTTTAAGGCGTTTTTTTTTATGAGATTTTATTTTGCCTTTACGGTAGTATAACTAGAAGCAACACTCTCATTATGCAATCGATCAACTGCAGTTACCGCATACGTATACGTTTCTCCAGAAATAGCCGTTTTATCTACATAAATTTCTCCAAGCTTTGTTTTTCTTACAGTAGTAAGTAAATTTTTGGGGGTTTGTATATCCACTTCATTTTTGCCATTTACACGGTAAATGGCGTAATAAGCAGAGTCATTCTCTCTATCATCAATGATACCTATAGCAATACCTTCATCTCTTGGAATAGCACCTTTTAAAGTTGGTTGTTTGGGTGGATCATGATCAAGCCAAGGCATAGGCGGGATTAATGCAGGGTGTTTATATATGTCTTTTGAGAGTCTATCTTTAATTCCAAGTGGATTGTTATTTATATCTTTTAAACTGAAATGCATACTACCTTTTATTTGTGGATATTGATGGTTTAAAGCGATTTGCTTTGGATATTCTTCTGGCTCAGACCAAGCAGGCACAGAGTTGTTATTTATTTTATAAGCCGCTTGACCGATGTATAGGTGAATCGGTTTGTTATTTGTTTCTTTTACCCACCAATCTACTAATATATCATATGCAGCAGGTGTGAAACCTATATTCCAATATATTTGAGGTGTAATGTAGTCTATATATCCTTTTTGTATCCACTCACGTGTGTCAGCGTAAAGGTCATCGTAGTTTCTTTGACCTGCAGTTGTGTTAGAGCCAGTTGGATCGTCAGCTATATTTCGCCATACGCCAAATGGGCTAATGCCAAACTTTACGTATGATTTTTCTTGTTTTATAGCAGTATTTAAACCTTTGACAAGTTCATTAACATTGTTACGTCGCCAATCTGCTATATTTGTAAATTTACCGTTATTATACGTTTCGTACGCTTTTTGATCAGGGAATTCTTCACCAACTACTTTATAAGGATAAAAATAATCGTCCATATGAAGAGCATCAATGTCATAATTTTTCACGATTTCTAAAGCACCTTCTGTTATAAACTTTTTCACTTCTGGAATACCAGGGTTGTAATATAATTTCCCACCATAAGGTACAACCCAATCCGGATGCTGTTTTGCAGGGTGATTATCCGATAATCGATTTATATCAGTGTGATTCATCGTTATTCGGTATGGATTAATCCATGCGTGGAATTCTATATTTCTTTTATGTGCTTCTTCAATCATAAATGCGAGTGGATCATATCCAGGGTCTTTTCCTTGTGTACCCGTAATGTATTCAGACCAAGGACCGTAATTTGAAGGATAAAAAGCATCAGCAGTTGGTTTAATTTGTACAACGACTGCATTCATACCAGTGTTTTTTACATCGTCTAATAATCTAATAAATTCTTGTTTTTGATTTTCAATTGGCAAGCCAGTTTTTGAGGGCCAATCAATATTAAGAACAGATGCGATCCATACAGCACGTAATTCATATTTTTTGTAAGTAGTATTTACTTCAGCATAAGTAGAGTGGGGGGAAATGAAAGAGAACGGAATAAAAAAGATGACGATACAACATATCATTAATAAACGTTTAACAATCATTTATACGCCTCCCTATCATATGATTATCTAATATATTATCTGAGGCGGGGTTGGCCTTGCAATAGAGAAAATTGCATATTGAAACATTAATTTAATAGGAAAAATATTTTTAGTGAAATTTACTTTCATTATAACTAAATCGTTTCATTACTTCATATGCTTGTTAGTAAAGTGAAACTTCCTTTCATTCGAAGGGGATAATTTATAAGTATAGGAGGATTAATAAATGAAGGTTTTATTCGTTTGTTCTGGAGGGATGTCCAGCGCAATTGTTGTAAACGCTTTAAAAAAAGAGGCGGAGAAAAAGGGTGTAAACATGGAAGTCCATGCGATTGGAACAAGTGAGGTGGAAGAAGAAGTAAAGAATGGTTGGGATGTTGTAATGGTTGCACCTCAAGTAAGACACCGATTTGACTCTGTAAAAAAAATTGCAGAAGAAGAATCTATCCCATGCGGTATCATACCGCCACAAGCATACACGCCGCTTGGCGGACCGACTTTATTAAAAACTGTAAATGATTTAATTAGTTAGGGGGAAGCGTTATGAATAAGTTTGTCACGTTTCTTGATAAAAACTTATCTGGACCGATGGCAAGGCTTTCAGAACAGAGGCATTTACAAGCAATCCGTGATGGAGTTATTTCAGCATTACCATTTATCATCGTAGGAAGTTTCTTTTTAATCGTAGCATTTCCGCCATTACCGAAAGATAGTTTCATATCCGTTTGGGCATTAAAGAATCAAATAAGTATATTAATACCATATCGTTTAACGATGTTTATTATGTCTTTATATATAGCATTTGGAATAGGATATAATTTAGCGAAAAGTTATAAGCTAGATGCTTTATCAGGGGCACAGCTTGCAGTATGTTCATTACTATTAACATTAACACCTGAATTAATTGATAAAAAAGGCTTTATGCTTCCGATGACAAATCTCGGAGGTCATGGATTATTCGTGACGATGATTGTTTCTATTTTATCAGTGGAGATTTTAAGATTTTGTAAGAAGAAAAACGTAACGATCAAAATGCCAGAACAAGTACCACCGTCAGTAGCGCGTTCGTTTGAAGCACTTATACCTGCGGCTTTCGTTATTATTATTATGAGTCTTATTACTGTCGTTTTTAAAGTGGATGTACATTACGTTGTGGATAAATTAGCAGCACCGTTAGTTAAAGCTGGTGATAGTTACTTTGGTGTTATTATACCTGTATTTTTAATTACGTTTTTCTGGTCTTTCGGAATACATGGTGTATCCGTTGTGGGTACTGTAGCGAGACCACTTTGGGATGTATATTTAGGGAAGAACGGTGAAGCCGTAGCAAGTGGTGCAAGTCATTTTCCATTCATTGCACCAGAGCCGTTTTATCAATGGTTTATATGGATTGGTGGCTCGGGCGCAACGCTAGGACTTGTATTAGCCATGATCGTATTTGGTAGATCGAAATATTCGAAAGCATTATCGAGAAGTTGTATTGTACCTGGAATTTTTAACATTAATGAACCAGTTATATTTGGTTTACCAATTGTCCTGAATCCAATTTTAATTATTCCTTTCGTTATTACGCCGCTAGTAACAGCTACTATAGCATATGCTGCAACTGCAATGGGATTTGTAACACCAACTCATATTATGCCGCCGTGGACACTACCAGCTCCAATTGGTGCATATTTAGCTACAGGAGGAGATTGGCGTGCAGTTGTATTAGTTCTAATAAATATAGCAATATCATTCCTTATTTATCTACCATTCTTTAAAATGTACGACAAAAATATGCTTGAAATTGAAAAGAATGGCGACGGAGAATCTGTTAATCCGTAATTTTTATACTGTATTTATGAGTGATAGGTATTTTGCCTATCACTTCTTTCACATGAAGTCCAGAGAGGGTGAAATGGAATGAATATAAAATTTAGTTATAAAGGTGTATTTTTATTACTATTTGGAGTCATATGTGCGAATTTACTATTCGTACCTTTATTAAGAATGCTAAATCTATCACAAATGCATAGTATATGGCTCGTTACAAGCTTTGCGGCAAGTATTTTGCTTACAGTAGTTGTTTCTTTCATTGATGGATCGTTTACATCGAAAGCTCAGTTGTTCTTTAGATTTATATTATTTTCGATTGGTTGTACGTTTTTAACTTACATGATTGTTTTTTAGTAAATAGGAGGTCATGCATGTTATGTATATTGCAGGGTTAATGTCCGGTACATCGTTAGACGGAATAGATGTAGCGCTCGTTCATATAGAAGGGAGTGGTGTAAATTCTAAGGTCGAACTTATACGTTTTACTACTGTTCCATTTTGTAACGATATAAAAAATGAAATACAACAATCGTTATCAATAGAAAATTCAAATGTCCAACTCATATGCAGTTTGAATTTTAAGCTCGGTTTATGTTTTGCCAACGCTGTAAAGGAAGTTTGCAAAGAGTCAAATATTTCATTGGAAAAATTAGATTTAATAGGTTCTCACGGACAAACGATTTATCATCAGCCAAAGCAAGATGGTAATATGATTCCCTCAACGTTACAAATTGGAGAGCCAGCAGTTATAGCATATGAAACGAACACTACGGTTATCTCTAATTTTCGAACGATGGATATGGCAGCAGGGGGACAAGGTGCACCACTTGTACCATATTCAGAGGTCATTTTGTATCGTCATCAAACTAAAAATAGACTACTACAAAATATTGGCGGGATCGGTAATGTTACAGTAATACCAAGTCATCTAAGTGATAAGAGTGTTATTGCTTTTGATACTGGCCCAGGAAATATGGTAATCGATGATGTATGTCAAAGATTATTTTAGTTTCCATATGATCAAAATGGTAGGATTGCAAAACAAGGAGTAGTTGTAGATGAAATTTTGACATATTGTATGAATCATCCATTTTTGAAAATGAATCCACCGAAATCAACTGGTAGAGAACAGTTTGGAGAAGAATTTGTAAGTGAATTATTGAAGCGGTTTGAAAAGCATGATAAAGAAAATATATTGACGACTGTCACGATGTTTACAGCAAGTTCAATTGTTTATCATTATAAGAAGTTTATTCTGCCGTATTATGAAATCGATGAGGTGATTTTAGGCGGTGGTGGCAGTTATAATCGTACACTTGTTGAAATGATACGGTATGGATTGAAGGAAGAAAAATGCACAATATTCATTCAAGAAGATATAGGCTATTCTTCAGAGGCGAAGGAAGCAATCGCCTTTGCCATTTTAGCAAACGAAACACATCATCGTAATCCGAGTAATGTGCCGAGCGCAACAGGTGCAAAGCAATCTGTAGTTTTGGGGAATATAACATTCTCTCCAATAAGATGATGAAAATGAGGTGAACATATGAAGTATATGATAGGAATAGACGGTGGGGGAACAAAGACAGAAGCAATTGCATTTGATAAAGACGGAAAATCACTTGTAAGAGTTACAAGTGATTTTGGAAATATACTAATAGATTTTGAAGAAGCTATTTTACATATTGTGGAAGTGATAGATCAATGCCAGAAAGCTCTAATAAATAGCAATTGCGTTTGTATTTGTTTAGGGTTAGCGGGTGTAAGTGGAGCAAATACAAATGAATTAACATTACGTCTAAAAAAGAAGTACGGAACACAAATTGAAGTTTTTAATGACGCAATGATTGCACATGCAGCTGCTTTAAATGGGAAGGATGGAATTTTAACGATTGGCGGTACAGGTGCAATTTGTATTGGAAAGAAAGGAGAAGCGTACGAGTATAGTGGGGGATGGGGACATATTTTAGGAGATGAAGGAAGCGGATATTGGATTGCATTGCAAGGTTTAAAGAGAATGGCAAATCAATTTGATCAAGGAGTTACACTTTGTCCATTAAGCTTAAGCATTCAAGACGAGTTTCAACTATTAACATCGTCTTATATAAAACAACTAGTATATAGTTCTTCAAAAGATAAAGTTGCAGCAATCGCACCATTAATTATTCGGGAGGCGAGAAATGGGAATGATGATGCAAATGAAATTATGCAGCAAGCTGGTAAGGAATTAGCGAGAATTACAGTAAATAATTATAATAAGATGCAGTTTGATGTATTAACTTCAATTGCAGTAAGTGGCAGCATACTGCGTTTCGTTCCTGAAATATATGCTGAATTTAAGAAATGCTGTGAGGAAAGTATGGGAGAAGTTATATTTGTATCACCATCAGAGATGGCAGTGAAAGGAACATATTATTTAATGAAGAATATATATTTTTAAAAATAGCTGTATGAGAATTTTTGTATGATTTGTAAAAATATGATGTTAAAATGTATAAAGGGATGTAAAGCATGAAAAGTACAATATACATAGTTATTGAATATTGTATAAGTACTCCCATGTAGAAAGTGAATGATTATATGATTAATAGTATGCAGTTTTTGTATTTGGTGGCTTCTTATTTATTTGGAAACATATTGACCGCTTATTTAGTAACGAAATGGAGACATAACGTTGATATTCGAGATGAAGGAAGCGGGAATCCTGGCGCGAGAAATATGGGGCGTGTATATGGAAAAGGATATTTCATCGCTACATTTTTAGGTGATGCAATTAAAGGGGCAATCGTAGTTTCTATTGCAAAATACTTTTTTGGAGATTCTACATTTGTAATGTTAGCTTTACTGGCTGTTTTACTTGGACATATTTATCCAATTGTATTTAAAGGCAAGGGCGGAAAAGGCATATCAACATTTATCGGAGGATTAATCGCATTTGATTATTTGATAGCGCTTACCCTTGTTGCTGTTTTCATTATATTTTATTTAATCTTTAAAGGATTTACTAAGCCAGGGTTAATTACAATCGCTTGTTTACCATTTTGCATGATTTTATATTCTTACTCAATTGTTACGACTTTTTTAAGTGCTCTTATTATTGTACTTATTTTATATGTAAATCGAGAATGAAATGAATTTTTAATAAGTGGAGTGATCTCCACTTATAATTTTTATTAAATACATAAAGGAGATACAACATGGGGTTAAATTATAAAGTTGCTGATCAAGCTTGGGAATTTGAACATATACATAAATTGAATTATAAAACATTTGTAGAAGAAATTCCGCAACATGAAGAAACGAAAGACCGTGTTCGTATTGATCGTTTTCATGATGAAAATACATATTTAATTTGTTTAGATGACGATAAATTAGTAGGTATGGTTGCATTGCGAGGAAAACGACCATTCTCATTAGATAATAAAATTTCAAATCTAGATTTTTATTTGCAAGAACATGGAGAAAATGTATATGAAATTCGTTTACTTTCAGTAGAACGTGAATATAGAAATGGAAGAGCGTTGTTAGGTTTAATTCGCTTTTTACATCGTTATTTGCTTCTAAATGGATATGAATTGGCACTCATTTCTGCGACAACACGTGAACTACCTTTATATGAGCAAATGGGATTCAAGTCTTTCTATACATTAGTTGGTACAGAAAAAGCAGCCTTTCAGCCAATGTATGTTACCCCTGCTATGTTTGAAGCGTCGAGTGTAGGAGGGATAATGACGAAAGAATTTACGTTTTTACCAGGTCCAGTAGATATTGAAGAAAATGTTCGAAAGGCATTTTCTACTAAGCCTATTTCGCATCGTTCTAAGTCATTTCAAGTGACAATGGAAAATGTCAAAAAACGTTTACTGCAAATGGCAAAAGCGAAACGTGTGCAAATCATGTTAGGAACAGGGACGTTAGCAAATGATGCGATTGCTTTACAGTTACGTTCTTTAAAAGGGAAAGGACTAGTATTAACAAATGGGGAATTTGGTAATAGATTAGTTGGACATGCAGTACGCGCACAATTACATTTTGATACGTATAAAAAAGAAATGGGAAAACCGTTTATTTATACCGAATTAGAAAAAATAATGGAAACTGGCAATTATGAATGGCTTTGGTTTGTTCACCATGAAACATCAACCGGAATGTTAAATGATTTAGAAGAACTAAATGTTTTATGTGAAAAGTATAAAATGAAAATATGTGTAGATTGCATTAGCTCAATTGGAGCAATACCGATAGATTTGAATGATGTATATTTTGCAAGTGGTGTTAGTGGAAAGGCAATTAAATCATTTACTGGATTATCTTTCGTTTTTTATAATCACAATGTGAAAGTAAATGAGACATTACCGGCCTATATAGACATTGGTATGTACGAAGAAAATGAAAGTATTCCATATTCACATTCATGGAATTTAATGTATGCATTGCAAGAAGCCTTAAAAAGATTTGATGATGAAAAAGCATTTGAAAAAATAAAAGAGACGTATGCATATATTGAACAAGCTATTGCTACTATGGGTTTAAAACTTGTTTCACCTAAAGAACATGCTGCGCCAATCATACTTACCATTCAATTAAAAGAAGGTCAGTATTCTAAAGATGTAGGCGATGCGTTAGCGTTACAAGGATATATCGTCCATTATGAATCAGCGTATTTACAAAAGAATAACTGGATCCAAATTGCATGCCTGAATCATTACAAAGAACGTGATATAAAGAGGATGTTGAATTGTTTGCATATGTGTGTATTACAGAGTGAGGTACATATATAAAGACTTTTTCTTAATATACGTGGTTTCGTATAAAGGAGATGCTACATACGAAAACTGAGGAATAGATCATTGGAAGAGGTGTTAGTATGATAACTAAAAAACTACCGTTACATATAGATGATATTAAAAAAGCTCAAAATATTCTAGACAGAAATGCTCGTAAAACGCCACTAGTAAAATCATTTTATTTGACTAGTAAAACAGGCGGAGAAATTCACTTAAAATTAGAAAATATGCAATTAACGGGTTCTTTTAAATTCCGTGGTGCATTTAATAAAATGTCACAGCTAACAGATCAGGAAAAAGAGAGAGGAGTAATTGCTTGTTCCGCTGGTAATCATGCGCAAGGAGTTGCTTTATCTGCTCATTTACTTGGTATTAAGAGTAAAATTGTGATGCCGATTTCTGCCCCTCAGGCGAAAGTTGAAGCAACTAGAGGATACGGATCAGAAGTGATTTTATATGGTGAAACTTTTGATGATGCGAAGGCAAAATGTGAGGAGATTATTAGGGAAACAGGCGAAACATATTTACATCCATATGATGATGTAGAGGTAATGGCTGGTCAAGGTACAATTGGTTTGGACATTCTTGATGATATGTGGGATGTTGATACTGTCATTGTACCAATTGGCGGAGGTGGAATTATTTCTGGAATTGCTGTTGCATTAAAATCTTTTAATCCATCCATTAATATAATTGGTGTCCAAGCAGACAATGTTCATGGGATGAAGGCATCTTATGACAAAGGTACAATTGTAGAACATTATGAGGCACCTACTATAGCAGATGGTTGTGCAGTTAAAATACCTGGTAACTTAACTTTTGAAGTAGTAAACGAATTAGTAAATGATATTGTAACAGTATCAGAAGGTGAATTAGAAGTAGCGATGAAAGACTTATTACAGCGGGGTAAAGCAGTTGTAGAAGGGGCTGGTGCATTAGCTACGGCTGCTCTACTTGCAGGGAAAATGGATACATATATTAAAGGGAAAAAAGTAGTAGCGGTTATATCTGGTGGGAACGTAGACTTGCAGCGCATTTCCAGTGTTTGTGAGCAATTTTTTGTAGCCAATGAAGTGAAATAGTATTTATAAAACATAAATTTTATGAAAGCAGAGCTAAGACAACTAATCTTAGCTCTTACTTTTTGTCTACCGTGTAGGGCATGTTATAATACACATGCTTTATTTTCCGTATAGTGAATTATTAAATGTAATCGTCTATATTCAAAGAGAGCTCAAATAATTATATCAATATTGTCGAAACGGAAACAGAAATTTAATATAATGGTTTTAAAATATGAATGAGCTGTTAGGAGGATAGGCCATGAATAAGGAAGAACAGGTCATGAACGGTTTCAGGGAATTATATAATAAGATGGTTTGGCTTAATAAGGATAAAATGGAAGAAGGTCTTAAAGGTTTTAAGTCTTCTGAAGTACATTGTATTGAATACATTGAAAATAATGCCGATTCTAACGTGACACAACTTGCAGAGGCTTTTTATGTGACTCGCGGTGCAATAAGTAGAATGACTAAGAAGCTCATAAACAAAGGCCTTATCGAAAGTTACCAGAAATCAGAGAATAAAAAAGAGATCTATTTTAAGCTTACTGAACAAGGGAAAGAAATATATAAAATTCACGAAGAGTTGCACAGTGAGTTTCAAGAACGGGATAAAGTTGTATTTGAGCAAGTAACTGAGGCAGAATTCGACAGTATAATTAACTTCGTGGAAAAGTATAGTAGGCATTTGGATGCAGAAATAAAGAAACAAGGTATACATATTAAGTCGTAATAAAGTTGAAGCGTTCATGCGAGATACATTTAGATAATAAAAAGGTAGCCTGTTCACAGTAAGGCTACCTTTTTATTATCTTGTTTTTGTTGACTAATCAACAAAGTGGAGTTATCATTTTGTTGACAAAGCAACAAAATGATTTGAGAGGGGAAGTTAAATGTCTATATTTAGATCACAAAATGAAAGCGAAACTGAAAAAAACATCGATACACACGCTTTAATATTCGGTCTTATTTCTGTATTTCTTTGTGGTATAGGTTTCAGTATCATTATGCCTGTAGTGCCATTCTTAGTGCAGCCTTATATAAGTAGTCCGGAAGAACAAGCTCTAGTTGTTACGCTACTGACCTCTGTTTATGCTGTCTGCGTGTTTTTCGCTGCTCCTGCACTCGGAGCTTTGAGCGATAAATATGGCCGTCGTCCATTACTTTTAATATGCCTTTTCGGTTCTGCAATTGGATATTTAGTTTTTGGTATAGGAGGGGCTTTATGGGTACTATTTGCTGGACGCATCATAGAAGGAATAATAGGCGGGAGTATAGGTACAATTTTTGCATATTTTGCAGACATCATTCCTCCAGAACAGAGAACGAAGTACTTTGGATGGGTGAGTGCAGTGGTAGGTGTAGGAACCATTATTGGACCAACTCTTGGGGGATTACTTGCAAAGTTTGGTAATTCTGTACCTTTATATTTTGGAGCGTTCATAACTTTATTAAATGTTTTATATGGGATGAAATATATGCCCGAGAGTCTTGCCAAAAATAATAGGTTGAAGGAGATTACTTTTGTAAAGTTTAATCCTTTTGCACAGCTTGCAAACATACTTTCCATGAAAAATTTAAAATGGTTACTTGTCTCAGCGTTTTTACTTTGGATACCTAACGGATCTTTACAAGCAATTTTTACACAATTTACGGTGGATACTTTTAGCTGGAAGCCTGCATTAATTGGACTAATGTTTTCAATCATGGGATTTCAAGACATCATTTCACAAGCTTTTATAATGCCAAAGCTTTTAATCAAGCATAGTGATAAACAAATAGCAATACTTGGGATGGTTTCGGAGATTATTGGTTACAGTTTTATTGCGGCATCTGCTTTATTTTCCCTATATCCTCTTCTAATCGTTGGGATGTTACTGTTTGGTTTTGGTGACTCGATTTTCGGGCCTTCATTTAATGGGATGCTCTCAAAGTCTGTCGATTCTAGTGAACAAGGAAGGATTCAAGGTGGTAGCCAATCTATTCAAGCTTTGGCAAGAATGATTGGTCCAATTATTGGAGGGCAAATCTATGTATCACTTGGTCATGCTGCACCTGCTTTTATGGGGATGATTCTTATAGTAGTTGCAATAGCAGTTTTGTATAGGGGCACGCATGTAACTGTATAAACTATCTGCACTATTATGGTCTTTCTTTATATAAGAATGTCTCTATTGGAATCTTTCCTAAATGAATTGTATAACAGATAAATATAAGAACAAATAATAGGGTGTCAGAACTTAGGAACAAGTACTGGCACCCTATTTGTTTACGACTTGAGAGCTAAGAGAAATTAAGAATGTATTCTGTAATGGTCTCATGGTGAAGGTTAAATAGAACTATCAATAATTAAAGTTCGCTTTTTGAAAGTAAAAAGCTAGGTAAATGACTAGATAGTTTCATTATACTTGTGCTGAAGTAAATAATGACTCCATTTTTACTTTGCTCTTCTCTCGAATTTCAGCATCTGCGTGTCTCATAACATATTTATGCGCTACAGCGATTGCTAAAACATCATCTAATAAACCAATCCCAATAATAGCAGCTATATCTGGAATGAAATCAATAGTTAATACGTAATAAGATAAAGCGGCTAATATTATAAATTTTGCTTTAGTAGGTAACTCTTTTTTTCTCATTGTGTAGTATAAAATAATACTTTCATATACGCTAGATTTCCCAAGGTTTGCTGAGCTTTTTTTGAATTTTTTCCAAAGTGTCTGTTTCTCCATATTAACACTCCTTTTACAAAAACATAGATTTTTTAAAAGGATAGACAAAGAAGCGAAAGAATAATCAATTTTATTGTTTTTTCTTATTGTATATTTCGATATTTATAAGCGAATACCTGTTCAAAATAAAACAATGCTTGTTAAGCGATACGATTATGGAGATGGACGAAGAGAAAATCTGTTTTGGAAAGCAAATAAGTTTCCGATAGAGGTTTCAATGAATTATTTTGTGCTCTGCAACGAAGGCAGAAAAAACTTTTGATTTCTTAATACCAGTTATCTTGAAAATAATTATTAGATTGTTTATAGCGTATATGAATCCGAATACAACAATAATATTGAAAGGAATTAAGGATATAAATAATCAATCACTTACATTCATTCCAATTTTGGCTGGTTTTAATATAGCTAATTACCTCGTTTCTTATGATTCTAGTACTTGCTGGTTCATTTGCTACAAGTGTTTTTGCTGATAGAACGTTTATTATCTCTAATTTACCAAAACAACCATATCGTTTTGGTGTAGGAGTTTATGAGGGCGTAGTAGCTCATAGTACAACGACTTCTGAAATATTCAAAATTATGAATATCGTACATGGAGAAACGCATTTGTTCAATATGCTGTTGATTGAGATGAAACAATCCAAATCGCAAATATAAAATACATTGCAGATGGCGATGGACTTGCTGCTAATAAACGATTTGTACATGTAGAGTTATGTGAAACAGACCATACAAAGCTCGAGCGTTCATATGAAAAATACGTAAAACTTTTAGTGGAAATCTTAAAAGATAACAAGTTATCTGTAGAAAAAGGATTATGGATTCACTACGATGTGATTAAATATTTTGGTGGAGAGCAATGGATTAAGAACAATCCATCCTATGTGAAGTTTAGTAAGAAAAGTACAGTAGATTCTTCTATTGTAGGAAAGCGTGTTGTTTCTAAAGTTAACATTCTACGTTTCTATGATGCTTGATCTTGGCAGGATAAAGACGTGGATGGTTTTGTAGATGTAGGTGAGGTATTTATAATTTTTAGGAAGTTAAATATGGAAGGTTCAGTACAATTCAAGGTGCACAATAGTATAGGGAAAACATATTATATTACGATCAATGAAGTTTATGTATATGTAACTGTATTACTACAGTATAGTACACTCATAGGAGGTAGTTATGTGTTTGATAAAAATGAAATACAAAAGATAAATGGGATACTTCAAGCTAATGCATTAAATCCAAATTTAATTGGCCCTACACTTCCCCCAATCCCACCATTTACTTTACCCACAGGCCCAACAGGAGTAACGGGTCCAACAGGAGTAACGGGTCCAACGGGAGTAACGGGTCCAACAGGAGTAACGGGTCCAACGGGGGGAACGGGTCCAACGGGTCCAACGGGTCCAACGGGGGGAACGGGTCCAACGGGGGAAACGGGTCCAACGGGGGAAACGGGTCCAACAGGAGTAACGGGCCCAACAGGAGAGACAGGCCCAACAGGAGGAGCTGAAGGTTGTCTTTGTGATTGCTGTGTTTTACCTATGCAAAGCGTTTTACAACAACTTATTGGAGAAACTGTTATTCTGGGCACTATTGCAGACACACCCAACACGCCCCCGCTTTTCTTTCTATTTACTATCACTTCCGTGAATGATTTTTTAGTTACAGTTACAGATGGTACCACAACCTTTGTGGTCAATATATCTGATGTAACAGGGGTAGGTTTTTTACCACCAGGACCACCTATTATATTACTTCCACCTACCGATGTAGGATGCGAGTGTGAATGTCGTGAACGACCAATTAGACAATTACTGGATGCGTTTATCGGATCTACAGTAAGTCTTTTAGCAAGTAATGGTTCTATTGCAGCAGATTTTAGCGTGGAACAAACAGGGCTTGGTATAGTACTAGGGACATTACCTATAAATCCAACTACAACCGTTAGGTTTGCAATTTCAACTTGTAAAATTACAGCTGTGAATATAACCCCTATTACGATGTAGTCTATTTCTTTCAGAAGTATCTGTTGCTACTCGATAAGAAAAGCACAGTTTATTTGTCCACTTTGAAAACGTATTGTTTACAAAGTGGACAATCTACGTTTCTAGGATGCTCCATCTTGGAAGTATAAAGATGGAGCTGGTGCTGTAGATGCGGGGATTTATGATTGATGCAAAAATGAGTGTCAATGGTTCGCCACAGTACAAAGTACACAGCAGTAAAGGGAAAACATACTATGTTACTGCAAATGAAGCCTATTTATTCATCTAACGCACTATACCTTCATGAGTAATTAACCATGCCCCCTTAATCTTTCTATATCCTTCATTTGTAAATTTCTTACTACTATATTATTGGCGTACAATATATGGCTAAATGTATCTAATTGGTTTTCTAAACACACAAAATTCCCAAATTGATATGGTAAGGCTATAAAAACTATAATGTAAAATAATAAATATCTCTAGTGCACTATTAGGATTTTTCCATTCTATATTGCAAACCTTCTTTCTGAAAGATAAGCTCATATGCTAAATCAGAATGAAGGTTATATAATGCTTTCGTATTACATATTAAATTGTAGAACTTAGTTCCTTGATGTACATATTGGTGTAATTAATTTTGAATTGGTGAAACAATGATATTTAAAATTAGGTTAATATCTTCATTAAAGAAGTTATAGGAGGGAATAACTTGGGCTCATTATTTGATGTAATAGCAAATGTTATTTTATTTTATCCTCGAAATGATATGAAATTAAAACATCATATTGCAAAATTAAGCGAATTTGAGTGGTTTCGAAGGCTACACGAAGATACAAAGTATACAAGGTTAATTTGGAGTAATAGAAAAATTAAAAAGTTCATTTTGTCTTCTATTAACATGGAAGCATTAATAAAATCGGAGAAAAAACAAAAAGAATTTATCCATCTAGTACACGATGAATATAAAAAAAGAAGGTAAGAATTTTTTTTATTTTTCATATTTGGCGAAACAAATGGTACAATGAAAGCTAATGTGAAAAATAAGGAAAAGAAGTGGTCTATTTGAAAAACTTTTTAGAATTAGGAATTAGTGAAACTTTTAATCATACATTACGTGAAAATGGAATTACAGAAGCAACACCAATTCAAGAGAAGGCAATTCCTGTTATTATGTCAGGTAAAGATATTATTGGGCAGGCGAAAACAGGAACGGGTAAAACGTTAGCATTCGTGTTACCGATTTTAGAAAAAATCGATCCAGAGTGTAGTGATGTTCAGGCTTTAATTGTTGCGCCAACAAGGGAACTAGCACTGCAAATTACAACTGAAATTAAAAAAATGCTTGTTCAAAGAGAAGATATTAATGTACTAGCGATATATGGCGGACAAGATGTAGCACAACAATTGAGAAAATTAAAAGGCAATACACATATTGTTGTTGCGACACCAGGACGATTATTAGATCATATACGACGTGAAACAATTGATTTAAGTAATCTTTCAACGATTGTACTAGATGAAGCGGATCAAATGCTTTATTTCGGTTTCTTATATGATATTGAAGATATTTTAGATGAGACGCCTGGTAGTAAACAAACGATGTTATTCTCAGCAACGATGCCAAAAGATATTAAAAAATTGGCGAAGCGTTATATGGAAGAGCCGCAAATGATTCAAGTACAAAGTGAAGAAGTAACGGTAGATACAATTGAGCAGCGTGTCATTGAGACGACAGATCGTGCAAAGCCAGATGCACTTCGTTTTGTTATGGATCGTGATCAGCCATTTTTAGCAGTTATTTTCTGTCGTACAAAGGTTAGAGCAAGTAAGCTTTATGATAATTTAAAAGGACTAGGTTATAATTGCGCTGAACTTCATGGTGATATACCTCAAGCGAAACGTGAAAGAGTTATGAAGAGTTTCCGCGAAGCTAAAATCCAGTACTTAATTGCGACTGATGTAGCAGCTCGTGGACTTGATGTAGATGGTGTAACGCACGTATTTAACTTTGATATCCCTGAAGATGTAGAAAGTTATATTCACCGAATTGGCCGAACAGGACGTGCAGGTGGATCAGGTCTTGCAATTACGTTCGTTGCAGCGAAAGATGAAAAACATTTAGAAGAAATTGAAAAAACGCTTGGTGCACCAATACAAAGAGAAATAATCGAACAACCGATGATAAAAAATGTAGATGAAAATGGAAAACCGGTACAAAAGCCGGCTCCAAAGAAATCAGGTCAATATCGTCAAAGAGATAGCCGTGAAGGTTCAAAAAGTGGTTCAAAAGGTGGTCCAAGAAACGATTCAAGAAATAGTTCGAGAAATGATAACAATCGATCATTTAATAAGCCAAGTAATAAGAAAAGTAGTACAAAACAAGGTCAGCAAAGACGTGGCCGTTAAATAGTTATTATTCTAAAAGAGTCGCAAAGCATTGCGGCTCTTTTTTATTTTTAAACAACGCAGTCGATATTAAGTACAATGGTGATTGCATAGGAATAACTCTTGAAATTTCATTCACCGTATTAAAAAAATTCATAAAGGAAATAGAAAGTAGGGTGTTGTATTTGTACGATAATAGGAAACTTTTTACTAACTAAACATATAATTTAAATAGACCGACAGTCGGTCTGGTGGGAAGGAGAACATGAATGCGAATTGTAAAGGAGTATGAGGAGCGTAGAAAGGAAATTTTAGAAACTGCTGAACGTTTATTTGTTACGAAAGGTTATACGAAAACAACAGTAAATGACATTTTAAAAGATATAGGGATAGCAAAGGGGACGTTTTATCACTATTTTAAGTCGAAAGAAGAAGTAATGGATGAAATCATTATGAGGATCATTAAAGAAGATGTTGCTAAAGCGAAAGCAATCGTCTCTAATCCAAATATCCCAGTTTTAGAAAAGTTATTTCGAGTTTTAATGGCGCAATCACCAAAATCAGGAGATGTTAAAGATAAAATGATTGAACAATTTCATCAGCCAAATAATGCGGAAATGCATCAAAAAAGTATAGTGCAATCCATTATTCATTTATCTCCTGTTTTAGCAGAGATTTTAGAACAAGGAATCGCTGAAGGCATATTTTCTACACCATACCCACAAGAAACGATTGAATTATTACTCTCTTCAGCACAAGTTTGACCATGAAAGGTTTCATCTCAATGGTTCATAGCTAGAGAGCTTTAACCTATGTAGTTATTCTATAAGAGGTACTATCTACAAGTCAATAACTATGTAGAATTGATACATATAGATTACTTGCGAGGGCGATCGAATTAGTTGCCAGCTCATATTGAAAGATAAATAAAGGACTTATATGATGGACAAGTTAGTTAAACTACAGAGGTGAGCTAAATAGATTTACCTAGCTCGTATACGCAAAGTAACTAGAGGGATGGATTATGTAGTTAATCTGTGGAGGATAACTATGTAGTCGATCTCTTTTGTTTATCCTGAGAAGGTATAACTCACAGTTAAGCTCTTGAGTCAGGATTCTCAATTTTAGTGCTAATTAGTGTTCTAGCTAGGTTGCCTCGGGGAGATTTCTACACATGAATACACGAGGCAGGGATTATTAGGTGAAGCTGATAAGTTAAATACAAAAATAACGTGGTCAAGCACTTTTTGTAACGACCTCCACAGTTTTAGTCTTTGAGTTAACGTTCTCAAGGGAGATATTGTAAAGGATTATTAACTAATAGATTCACTGAGACAGCAAACTAACAAGGTGTACTATTCAGACAAAACTTGTGAGCTAGTATTCGACAAAAGTAGGAGACTAAAATAGGTGCCGTCTCAGGTGGTATTGATAGGGGAAAATTGGGAATGAATAGAATAACTATTTATGAAAACTAAGAGGAGGAATATAAAATGTTTAAGTGGTTTAAGAAGTGGGAGAAGTGGGTTAACGGGCACGATAATCTAGATCAGGCTGCTATTGAGTTTTATATCGGTGACGATAGAGTCGTTCTCATAGGTGCTGATGCAATGAACTTTGTAGCTAACTTTAATAAGAAATACCAAACTCTATATGTTGAAAATAAATTAACTGGAACGAATATACGATTTAGGGTGTCTCATGCGGGTACCTACAAGAGAACAACTTATAAAGTAGCAATTGGGAGGTAGGAAACTAATGGATATTATGGAGATAGTAATAAACAAGTGATTTGCTGGCTCGGTCGCTTTGTTAGTTGTAGCTATAGGGAGTTGGTTCTTCCTATGGAGCGATGTACCTAAAAAGAAGTGAGGCATCCAGCTCAGGGGGAAGAAAATAAATAGGTATCACCTAAACACTGTTTGTATCTAAGCAGTGTTTTTCTATGGAGTTTGCACCTCGGTGATTCGTTGACACTCTGATGATAAGCTGGGGAGGTAGGACTCTTAAGTCATATTGTTAGACGTAATAATTCGGTTATAAGTAATTATGAGGAAGAAGCTTAGAGAGTGTTTTCATGGAGTCTTATTAACAGGCTTTGAATATTGGTATAAACTAGTAATAAGTAAGGAGGAGAAACATGGCTATTAAAATTGATTTGTTTGAATTTCCGACTAAAGAAGAAATGCTACCATTACTACAAGAAAGTCCACTTTACAATTATAAAGTCCAGAGTGATTCATTTAATTGGACTAACAAAGAACTTTTTTGGTTTGATAAATTAGACCATCAGATTTTTACAATTGAGCTTGCTAGCTCGTTAAACAAAAGAATCTTTCAGTTAAACTTGGGTTATGCATATCTTTTATATTATTCAAACCGAGGTATTTCAGATGGAGAATATCTATTCCTAAATAACCTTACGGATGAAGAGTGGACAAATAAGATCCACTTTGATCAGAATATTGATGGCGTATTTCAAAAAGCTTTCACTGCTTTAGATTTGTTAGCTCATTTGTTATTTGCATGCTTTGGATTGAAAACTGAGAGGAAAAAGGAGAGAAAGCTTATAAGAATTAATAAAAGCTTTCATAATGCAATGTCTCAGATTAAGTTTATAGATAGAGAATTATACAATAAATTAGAGGGAATTAGAGGAGCTAGAGAGTTTCAAGAAGCCTCTAAGGTGAGGAATGATATAGTACATAATCAACCACCGTATGAGAAGTGGAATCAAAAAGTAAAACACTCAAATGGAACTGAATCAATGGTAACTAAATATACGCCATCTAAAAGGTTACTAGAGATTGCACAAGGTTTACTTGAATGTATACAACGGATATTTATAATAATTGAGGATAATTTGAATAAGAAAATAGCTTGCTCATAAAGAACGGTTACATTGTTTTACCTCAGTAGAAACCTATTAACCATTGAATTAGCAAATTAGCCCGCTATATAGGTTGGTACTCTATAGTGTTGCTCAATAGTAGGCAATTATGAGGCAGATACTGAGAGAAGAGGATGCTTAGATGTCTACGTGATTACCCAGAGAGGTAAACCCCCACCTCCATGTGGTCACTTCTCAGTACATCAACATAGGAACTATAAAGGGTATAAACTATAACTATTTAGCTCTACCTGAGAAGGTGGAATACTCTTAGAGTATACCCAGTTAGGTACTATTCGTGTTGTTCCACCTCATCAATACAAACAAAAAGGTAGAACCTTTATAGTCCTACCTCACTAGTTTTATTCATTGTTAACATACTCACAGTTATTCCTTCGAGTCTATACTAAGATTACATAAAACGATAAATAAGTGTAATCATTTAACTAGGGAAGCGAACCTTGCTGTTAAGCCTTTTTGGTATTACATAAAGTTATTACATAAAATATTACACAAAACCTTTACATTTAATGATCGCTCATGTTACATTAAAGGTACAATAAATGTAAGGGAGAGTAACCTAATGAGAATCGCTTATGCTAGGGTTTCGACTGATGAGCAGTTACTTGATAGACAACTAGAAGCGCTAAACAAGTATGGCTATGATAGATTAATCCAAGAGAAATATACCGGAACTAAAAAAGATCGAGCAGGATTAACCCAGCTCATGGATACAGTACGAGAAGGTGATACCGTTATTGTAGAAGCCATTAGCAGGTTAGGGAGAAACACTCTGGATATTCTTACAACTGTCGAAGAGTTAAATGCCATGGGTGTTACTTTCGTGTCACTAAAGGAAAACATGGATACTTCAACGCCAACTGGAAAAGCTATGTTCTCTATGATGGCAGTAATCAGCCAACTCGAAAGGGACTTAATAGCAGAACGAACAAAAGAAGGACTAGCAAGCGCAAAGAAACGTGGAGTTAAACTAGGTAGACCTCAACTAGACAATGATAAAATAAGGGTAGCTCTACAGATGTATGACTCAGGAGAATATTCCATCAAGGACATTGTTAGTCAAGTGGGAATATCTCAAGGTAAGCTATATAAAGAGATTAATAAGAGGAAATTACAAGAAGGAACTACGAGATAGGTGACAATTAAGTTGCTGCCTCGTGGTTCTTTTTTATTTGTATACGAGTATGAACCCTGTAGATGCATCTCTTGAGAATGTACCTAACAGTATTCTCGTGTGCGGATCTGATAATCGGATACGTAAGTTGATACTTGTATGTACGGTTGAGGAGTGCCAGCTCAGATGTACTACTTGTGTCGTTGCCCTGTATGGCTAGACTCTGTGCCCTCTGATAGTTGCTCTCGTTAGCTGCCTTTCTGTGACCGTTGAGGGGATACTCCTTGGCTCGTCCTCTCTAGCCCCACATATTATAAAATGGGGGGAGGGTGCGCACGTACGCATGTAGCCTCACAGAGAAAATATACATACAGAAAATCGGCTCCCAGTTAGTTACCAATGAGCCAGCCCCCTAGAGTTTTACCTAGCACATTATGTACCAATCAGTTTCCACCTCCTCAGTTTTTTCTAAAAAGTTTTCTCCCAACATCGAGCCTTCTCCCTAGTTCACTATCTACGAGGACGTATATTTTGAGTATTACCTAGGTATGACCTATATTCAGAATATATGAATACTATTGGTTCCTAACAGGTGATGGCATATAATTAAAATAAACAAAGGGGGAATATTCATGAGTGACGTAAAATTAACTAATGAGGTAATCGGCCTGAAAGATAAGCGCGATAGTTTAGTTGACAAGGTGGAGGTACTTAGCAAAGTAAAAGAATTATTGTGGTTACTGGAATTAGAAAAGGCTACTATTCAACAGGTTGCTGATTATTACGAAGTAGGGGTACCCTCAGTAAGAAAGATAATTAATAAACATGAAGAAGAATTTATATTGGATGGATACGAAACAAAATCAGGAAAGGATATAGAGGGTTCTTATAGAGACAAAATGACTCCACAAGAAATCTCAATAAAAAAAAGAGGATCATATACGGTAACAAAGAGAAATGGAGATGAATATATATTCTCTAGCAACAAGACCGGCTTATTTCCTAAGAGGGCTATCCTCCGAGTAGGAATGCTTTTACGTGGCTCTAAAGTTGCCGAAGAGGTTCGTGCTCACCTGTTGAATACTGAGGAGAACGCAGCACAATCAGTTGAAACTTACGAGATTGCCCCTGAGATGGAATTGCATATAAGACTAAAACGAGCGGTTGCTACAAAGCTACCAGCTCTAGGTGATACATTTGATAACTCTGAGTTTGAAAGTAAACAAGATAGGTCCCATAGCTTAGAAGGAAATTTCTATAGCTCAATTACCAAGTCATATGTAAATGGATTAGTATTGTGTGGGTTATCGTTTAGTTTACTACTGATAAAGCCATTTACTAATCAAGAACAGATTAGACAAAAGATTAAATAGTTATTGCACTTAAGGTTACAATTGTATAGCGTATCTCATAGGTAGGTAAGAGAAGTTACCTTTAAGAACGTAATAAGGAGTAGACCTCCTCAGTCTAACTCCTTATATCTAACTATCTATAAAGCAATTATTCCTTATCGTGTTTGTTCCACATATCCAACTTGCCATCTTCGAATCTCAGCATAGCAAAATCTATATTGCCTTCACCTTTGTAGATTATGGTTTTTATGTAGCCCTCCTCTTTGTAGAGTTCACCTACGCCGCCAATCAACTGAGCTACTTCCTCACGAGTCATATCATCTTCAAGTGCTTCAAACTCTCCCTCGTTTATGTACCCCTGAGATTGCTTATAATCTTCAAATGGTGCCTTCGTCGTAACTTCTTCTTCCTGTGAGCAGGCAGCTAATAAGCCGATACTTATAAATAAGGCTCCTAATCTAAAGTGTTTAACCATATAAAATCCCCCTTGGTTTATTCTATTCGTTCTCATGGTTGTCCTATCAATATCGCTTATTGGACGTACTCTATAAGTTCCTTAAAAGTACCAGCTCTAACAGATTACTCGTACAGTGTTCTCTATTAGTTTGCTGTCTCATGAATACACTATTGCAACTAAACTAATGAATTTAGCTTTAAAGATATGTCTGATAGTTAACCAATTAGAATAATTCCTAGAGGAAGAAATAAAAGAACTCTAGAGAATAACCTAATTAGGGATACCTATATAGATCTCCTTCCTCAGTATTGAATTTTAAATGAACTTAAAACAATAACTATATGAGAAAGCCAAAAGAGCTATACCTATAGAGTTTAAATCTTTAAAGACTTGTCTATCTCTGTTCAGAGAAGGTAAATCTTTAAAGCATTTCTCTATAGGTATAGCTCTATTAGTTTATCCTTCTCTAGGTTATAGGTATTTAAAATATTTAAAACAAAGGTCTATAGTGAGGTAGCCTAATAGATTATTCTCTAGAGGTAATACCTTAAAGGCTTTTCTTCTCGTTACCGAGATAGGTAAATCTTTAAAGGATTTCTCCTAGAGTCCTTCCTCAGTAGACCTTTATATTTTAAAACTGAGATGGACTAATTAGGGTTAACTACTAGGTTTATTCTCCATAGGTTTAACTACTCAGTGCAGGTGCGTAGAGCTAGCTGAATAGTGTCGACCCCTAGCGAAAGCTAGTGATACCAAGGGTTACAGCCGTTTTTGAGATAGCTAAAAAGGTACAGAGTGCCAAAAATGAGCACTTTTAGGATACCTCCTAGAGGTGCGTCTCTCCAAGGGAAGCTCGTAAGCTTCCTACTAGGACTTGCCTCCAGAGAATAATAACTATTCAGCAATATGAGGTGGAATCCCCCTATAAGATATAAGAGGGTAATTGACCCTGAAATAGGTTTAGTCCTTAGATTCACAAGGGGTTAGGTCGAAATAACATGTTCACTTTCATGTGCATGCTTTTTGGGAGATTGTTTTTGTGAAATAGTAAACTGCATGAATTTAACCTCCGAGGATGTCCACTAGTGCTGGCGTGGCGATCTCTACAGGTATATCTTGTGTCTTATTTTGAAACGTAATTCAATAGGAGGAGTTAACCTTTTGAGATGAGATGCAGTAGTACCATGTTACTACTTTAAATATGAAGCAATTAATGAGGTGGAATATTGATGGCAAACTTACAAGTGTTCGATGGAGCTTTAGGAGAGGTTGCGGAAATCGTACTATAGTATGAGGGCATAAAAGAGGGGGATTGCATCTTAATAAGTTAACTTGTTAGATGAGACGGGATGCTGTATTGTCACAAAGCTAGTACTATATATATGAAGCAATTAATGAGATGGACAAGTAGCACAACAAAGAGTGACCATGCTCCATCTACTAAAGTGTAGAGGTTAATAAGGGTTATTGCTCTGAAGTCATTTCTTCCCTCTTTGAAGTGTCTTGCGAGGAACAACTCTTTACCGCACACCTCTAAAGCGTTGCTCATTATTCATTAACAACTCTCCGGTTGTATAAGCTAGTTCGGTCTTGTCAACCAGCTAGCTCCTTTTTTGCACGGAAAGTATAACTATTTAAACAACTATACGACTAACATAGATAAAACTAATAAGGAGGAAGCCAAATGACAATCATGTTCTTTATTGACTTAGAGGATATCTGTAAGCGACATAACAAGACACTTACATTGTTAGCCGAGGAGGCAGGAGTCACAAGAGCGACACTATCTCGGGTGAAAGCTACAAAGTCGATCAATATGGTGACGTTGAGCAAAATCGCTACTGCTCTACAGATTGAACATCCAGAGAAGCTAATCAAGGTAATGAAAGGTTAACAAAGGGGGCTAGGCAGACAAAGCTGAGGAGAGGATGACTAATAAAGAGGAAAATTGAAGCAATGCAATTCAAACAGGAGTATCGCTTACTCGAGTTAGCTTACGAGTCAAAACTAAGAGATTTAAAACTGGACATTCACTTGAAATCAATCACTAAGTAGGTAGCTAGATGAAGAGATATCAGCTATCTCAGGTAGGAGACGGAAAGTTGGACAAACATGCAGCGCTAGTTAGCAAGGTTTATAGCGATGTATACAACACAGACTCGACACAGCTCGTTAGCATTACCTGTACAGAGATAACTGAGGAGCAATACAACGAACGTAAAAGTAAACTGGAGGAGGAAGAATAATGGATAACACTTGGGATAAATACTTAGAGTGGAGAAACGAAAAAGGCTACACTGGGTTATCTACTGAGGATCAATACAACGAGTTTTTATCTCAAGTAGTAGAGGGGCCAGAGAATGAAAATCTAAATAGAAAAGAGCTACATGAGACAGAAGAACTATTCAGCGACCTCACTGTTAAGGACAAGGTAGCTGAAACTTTTGAGGCTATCCGCTCGCTAGTCACTGTAGGAGCAACTATTACGTATGACGATTTAGCGCAGCTAACTGGTTTATCCTTGAGAACGGTAAAACGCCACGTAGAGGAGCTACAAGAGAAAGGGTACTTGCATATCACACGAGGTATTCACGCTAACACCTATTACTATGGAGTGGATATGAGAGATACTATCGAGAAGAAGAGCATTCACTTTGTAGATACTTTTGAGTGGGGTAACGGGACCGAGGACGTTGCTGGAGAGGTTACTACCAAGGATGACATTGGTGAGATCCACGTAACGATGTATAACATTGAGGGGATGCTGGAGAGAACTTCTCAGTTTATGAGAGAGGTCGGCTGTCCTGGTCGACATGATCATACTACGAAAAAGGCAAGCTAGTAAACAACTAAAAGGAGCTGGAGAAAATGACAAATAACTTACAGGTATTCGACAATGGATTAGGTGAACTAAGAGTTACCGAGAAGGATAACCAAGTGTGGTTCGTAGCTAAGGATGTATGTGACGTATTAGAAATCCAAAACACATCAGATGCATTAAAAAGACTAGATGAGGACGAACGGGCTAGTTTCAATCTAGGTCGTCAAGGTAACGCTAATGTAATCAACGAGAGCGGACTCTATAGCTTAATCTTAGCTAGCCGTAAACCTCAAGCGAAAGCCTTCAAAAAGTGGATTACATCAGAGGTACTACCGAGTATCCGTAGAGACGGTGGCTACATGGTTACACACGAGGAAGAGTCAGAAGAGGATCTAATGGCTAGAGCACTTATCTTAGCTCAGAAGACACTACAGAGGAAGACTGAGAAGTTGAAGCAAGTAGAGCGACAACTAATCGAACAGGCTCCTGCTATCGAGTACCACGACAAAGTGTTGTCTATTGAGGGCTACGCTACAGTGACAGATACAGCTAAGGCACTCGGTATCAGATCCGCTCAGATGCTCAACAAGATGTTGCTACAGAAGAAGATAGTCTTCATGAGCAAGAAAGGTGACTACTTGCACACTGCCAAGTACAACTACATGAGGGAACAAGGAATGATTAACTACAAGGCACTCGAAAAGAAACGACTACAATTGCTTATCAGCGAGACAGGAAAGAAAGAGATAGCTAAACTACTAGGTATCATCGAGCGGTAACCCCTACCCAATTGCTTCACTAGGCTCACCCACCCCGAGCCGACTATATATATTCCTAACCAAACTAAACTTAAACCCAAAGGAGAAATTGATTATGATGGAAACATTAAAAAACTTATTAGTAGGTAACACAAAGGTTAAGACTACAGAGGTAGCAGAGAAGGATATTAACAAGTTAAATACTCAAGAGTCAGACCTACAAGGTCAACTATCACAAGCACAATCAGAACACTTAAAAGTAAGCAACGCTCTAGAGATTATCTCAGCTAGCTTAATCATTGATGAGAACGACAAACAAGCATTAGCTACCAAAAAGAAAGCTGAAGCTAAACTTGAAGGGTTAGCTAAGCAGATTAACGAGGTAAGTGAGAAGCTGTCAGTGGTTAGCTCTAAGAAACAACACGCTGTACAAGAGTTATATCGCTCTCGTGGAGAGGTAGCTCGTAAGCACAACCAAAAGGTTCGACGAGATATGGTTATCGCTAGCAGATTCAACCGAGCATTCGGTATAGAGGATGTCTTCCAGTTAAACACTCAACATGACCAAAGTATCGACTTAGGAGTTGAATATGGATTAGGTGCTATTGATAGCCTTGACTCTAATAGTGAAGATTGGAAGTTCATCGTACAGTTAAGCAATGAAGATACTGCTGAAGGTGATCGCCAAGCAAATGTAATCGCTAGAGATTTAGAAGAAGCTATCAAAGGTGTATTTGAGAAACACAACGTAGAGTTACAGGAGCAAACGTTAGTTAACCTATCTCGTATCTAAGCGAGGCAAGATAATTATATAGAGTTGGATGCTGGGTAACTACTTGCTGAAGTCCTACGAGGCGGAGAGTAGTTACTCGGTAGATTGACTCCACTAAAGGAACAAAGAGTGTGACTAGGAGGCTTTAGCTATGCTAAGGTCTTCTTTCTCATATAAATTAATCTAAGGAGGTAGATAATATGTTTAAGCAATTTAAAGAGTCAGGACAATTGATAGACAACTTCTTGGTAAGCAACTCAGATGGCGACCTAGTCAAGGATGCTGAGTTGTTCTCAGTAGGTGTACACCGAGGTAAACCCTACACAGTAAGTGACCTACATGCTTTAGCTAACTCATTTAACGCTGAGGAGAATGTTCCTTTGCAGCTAGACCACAGTACCAGTGTTCGCGATACCGCTGGTTTTCTCCAAAGCGTATCTGTAGTAGGTAACAAACTGATGGGTAAAATCAGGATAGTTGACGAGGCTATCAAGAAGAAGGTGGCTAATAAGACCGCTAAAAAAATTAGTATTTCATTCTACACAGACAATCAAGGTAAGCCTACAAAAATTCGAGAGGTGAGCCTAGTAGCATTCCCTCAGGTGAGAATAGCTCAAATGTTTAGTGAGCAACCCCAACTAAATGACCGCCAGCAAGAACTATACGAGAAAGCAAAAGAGTTCCAGCTCCAAATGAGATTTAGAGAGTTACAAGCTCAAGTAGAAAAGAACAACCTCAAGTTAGAACAAGCAAAGCAGGAGCTGGTTCAAGAGAAAGCTCAGGCACAAGCCTTTAGAGAAGCTCGAGAGGAAGCTGAGTATCAAACTTACATGGCTAAACTTAGAGGAGAATACACACACAACTTTACTGCCGAGGAAGAAGCACAATATAAGGCTTACCTAGACAGTTTTAAATAAGGAGGTAGACAATACAGTGACTAGACCTAACCCCCTACCAGATGGACTAAGAGAATATATTAACAACGTAGCTGACAGGCTCCAGAGTGGCGACCTCAAAAGGGAATTTGATGAGACGGTAACCATAAAGGAGAAGCTACAGAAAGAAGAAAGTATCTGTGGAGCTATCATGAAGAGTGGAAAAGTATGTACCAAGAAGCCGACTAATGAGAAGAATCTCCGTTGTAATTGGCATGGTGGTAAAAGCACAGGAGCTAAAACCGAGGAGGGAAAGAAAGTGAGAGATGCAAACTTAAAGAAGGGACACGAAAAGACGATCCATGGGATTTACTCCCGCAATTTCCTTGAGGAGTGGACTGAGGAGGAACGAGCTTTTTACGATAACACTTGGATTTACTACAAGGAAAATTACGACTTAGAGCCGCTAGATGAGGTAGCGTTAGATCGCTTCCTTATTAATAGTATCAAAGCTATGCGAGTTGACTCTGTGGGTATGAACTACGCAACCAACTTAAAGGTTAGCCTAGTGGACTTTGAAGGGAAGGCAATTCGTCAGGCTGAAACTCTAGGGCTTAACCGTAAGTACCGCAAGAGTCGTGACAATTCAGATAATCCTAGTGGGGTTAACTACTCGCTGTTATTTGACGGAATGGATAGTAACTAAATAAGAAACTTATGAGGACGATAACCACCTAGTTACTAACGAGCTAGGCTTATTTGTTGTTCTCATGAGTCACATACAAGGATGGTGAGAACACAATGGCTCCTCCTATCGAAATCATTATAGATGTCGATGATAGAGTATCGGGTAAGTTTAGAAATACCTCTACAGAAGCTAAGAAGATGGCGGCTATCATCGGAGGCGCCTTCTCAAGGGTTGCTAACTCAGCGGATGTAGCTTTAGCAGGTACAGGCTTAGAAGCTTTTACAGGAGAGGTGGCTAGAACCATGTTAGCACCGTTCTATGGAGATACTATGCAGGAAACAGTTGATAAGCACACCTCAGGGGGTAAAGTGCTAGATGTAACTGTTAAGAGTATTATTGAGCTGGAATACAAAAGAGAAGCCTTTAAGCCGTACAACAAAATAAAGAGATTAACAGAAAGAGAGGAAACTAATATGAACAAATATATCAAAGTAGCTGTTGCTTATAAGTTTAAACCTGAGGGGGAAGTGTATAAGCAGGCACACTATAGAGAGGTAACACCTGAGGAGCATTTCAACACAGTTAAGATTGATACGTTCCACATGTTTAGTAACCTGTTTGATAAGTTAGTCTACCTCGAGGGAGTTAATGTTACTGAGGTAAGTGAGTTAGAATATCGAGGGGGTAGGGCTGAGGAGGAAGCTGAGTTGAGATTCCTCCAACAGATTACACTGGATGGTTGTGTCTCGTGAGGTAGCAATCAAAAGCCACCTTTGATTCATCGGTTGTGACTAAAATTGCTTTACCTGAGGAGAAAAAGACTTTGGAATTTTGAAATGAAAGAATTGGATATATACAACTTATGGTATTATATAAGGATGTTAGGAATTAGTGAGGAGGTATATTTTTGGACTTTGAAAGAATACCTATATTATTAAAACGATATGATTTTAAATCGAAAATGAACATATGCCAACATTATTCAAAGGATATTATGGCTATTGATGGGTTGGTAAAGTCTAAAGAATTAATAAACAAAGTGTTACCGTGGGAATTAGAGACATTCGCTTTATTTTCTATAATCACGTTCAAAGAATATTCTGAACGTAAATTCGAGGATCAAAAAGAACGAAAAAAATTCATTGAAATAATTAATACAATTAAGGATTATATACCACCAAGACTAGAGGATTCTAAAAATAGCAACAAATTTTTAGAATATTTTTTAATAGTTACTGGGTTAAATCAATTCCATATACAAGAAAACGTAGGATATAAACTTTATAGGTATTCTTATATATTTAATTTTGAAAATCCGTCTATAAATATGAAACAGCAATTCTATGAGAAATTTGGATGCAGTTACGATGAATTTAAAAAACTAGGATTTATTATCCAATGCCTTTTTACAAAAGACCTCAATAAACTCTTGGTACCCAGTATTTATGACTATGTATTTAAAAAATACAATCATGTAATAAAGCACCTCTTGATTGAACGTGAAGATTACATATCGCTGCAAGAGAAAGTTACAAAAGATATTACGCAATATATATATGGCTTTAAATACTTTTATCAATTCCCTTTTATTTCTTATCGTCAAGAAATTTTTTTACCGTTACCTCATCTTATTATGCAATCTGTTACATCTTCTCTATTGTTTCGGTTAACTGAAGGAAATAATGCACTTCGTCAATTATTTGGAAAAGAGGTTCTTGAGAGTTATATTTTACACATATGTGGTTTATCCCAAGATTTTGATGAAATTATAGGAGAATATCCGTATAAGTATAAACGAAATAAGAAGCGTACATTAGATATAATGATACGAAAGGCTAACCAATGTTTAATGTTGGATAGCAAAAGTATGAGTCCGAGGGTTTCTCTGAGAGATTTAGATGAACTTGATGTAGAGCATACGATTAATCGCATGGTTGAATCTGTAGTTCAAGTTTACCAACATATAACTGAACGTTTTCAAAATGAATATTATCCTTTTAGTGTAAGCAATGAATTCTCAAAAGAAAACATTTTTGGAGCTGTGATTTTATTTGAGGACAGTTATATCCGAAGAGAGCTCATAATGAATAGAGTTGCGGAAAAGTTAGAAATAGATTCTGAAGGCGAAGATTATAAGTATCTATGCTCTAATGTTAAACTGATCAGTTTGTATGAATTAGAAACAATGATATTTCAAAAAGAAAATGTGTTTCAATTACTTGAAAATAATAGTTGTAGTGAGGAAAAGTGGTTTGATTTTACATTCATTGATTATAGTAAAACTGAAAACGCAGGGGTAATTGAAGAGATTTCTCGAACAAGTGCAAGTATGAGAGAGGTTTTAGTTGATTTCGCAGAGGGATTAGTCGAAGAAGGTCTTATAACAAAGTGATACTAAAAACTAACTTTATCGCATAATTCGGTTGAGTAAATTAAAGTGTGAATTGAATTTCAAGGAAGCCCCCTTTAATTTCTGTAGATATACCTGCTTTATTCATCTCATCGTAAATTGCTAGTACCTCTGAGAACGCCATCTCTTGAGTAACCTCATAGCCTAGATCCTTCATCATTCTAAGTTGCTTTGAATCTATTGTATTAGCAATAATCTTCATTAATTTATCTAATTCCCTTGGTTCTGCTGCAACTATATATATCATATGATGATTTAGAGCAATTAGCTAGAGAGATAGGATCTGTTCAATGAGTGCATAAACTGTAATGTCAGTTACTGTAATGATTAATCCTGAGGAGGATAACAAAAGAGCGGGCTCTAATAGGACAGCTCTTTTGTTATAACTTATTATCATTATGAATGTTAACCTGTACAGCTTGAACCTGTGGAGTTAAAAATTCTCCCCAGTTAATTCATCTAGATTAAAACTAAGAGTTTTAGAGGTTTTGCCAGCTCATAAGATAACTACATACATAACACCTAGTTGGAATGTATCTACTTTGCACACTTTATTAGTAATACGAGTTAGTGAGTCTTGGAAGTTAGATATTAGAGTATCAATCTCCTCCATGACCATATCGAATTTAGTTGGTTGAATAGTGTTTGTTGTCATAATAATTTCTCCCTTTAGTTTTTGTTTATTTACACGAGATAGGTAATACTTACAGGTGTACAATCATGAGTGAAACGATGCAACCGGCTGCGTAAAGAAAGGTAATGCTGCCGCCAGCTACCAAGGTTGATTTAACCCAATCTTTAAGTTTCAACTTATTCGCCTCCTGTGGAGTCGAACCTTTACAGCTATTCCTGCTCGTGATACCATAGGGAGGAAAGAGCCTTATAGGTTCGACTGAATTGCTTAGGAGTACTACCTGAGGTCGCCAAACTTCAAAGGGTAGTGCTCCTTTTATATTTAATCTGTTAGTTTCTTGCCAGCATACAAACGAGTTAGCATATCGTCTATCTTACTGGCTTTACCAACTGTCTCGATCTTCTTGAGTTGGTTATATGCGTTATATAGCCTTTTGGCATCCTCGCTAGTATCCAACCCGTAGAAGTCTTTTATCTTGCTATAGAATCTTTGTTGCTTTGTTTCCATTTGCTCACCTCGTTTCCTCAGTGGCTTAATTACATACTACATTAGAGGTTCCTGAACCGTCAATAACTTTTGTGGATTATTTTCAAAATTTCCTCAAAAGGTGCTAAATCTCACTAAGACTCACAAAAGGCTCATACACAGTGATTAGCTTTTTGAGGTGCAAACATTAGAGGTTACAACCTAGAAGTTCGTACAAGGGAATCTGAGAGGTCGTTTCCCCTGAGATGGTATCTCAGTAGGCACATCAACGAGTATAAGACGTTTAAAAGGTTGTATAAGCCCGAACGGGAACTCGATCAGTTAACCACCCTTAGTATGTAATCAAGAATACAGCTAATAGCACCAACTCAAGGATTAATACTGAGGAGGGCAAAAAAACAGTTGTTAAGGATATTACTCAACAGTAATAATAGGGGGATCGCCAGCATTTTAGAAAAAACCAGGTTAAGAGCATGCAAGATTTTATACAGTTTTTCGGCTAATTCAGTAACAAACGAGAACCCTAAAACCTACGCTAGGATAAGAATGCATAAAAAATTGCATAGAATCATAGAAAAAGAAAAAGGTGGAGTCCTTTTGAGAGTAAGATTCTCCCTTGTCCTTGCTACCCATAATGTTACGTTATGTTAACCTTACATGAATATAGTATGCATAATATTTTGATATGATAGAGTAATACAATGTCTTACATAGGGAGAGAAATTTTAATGAACGCTATTCAATCCGTTCAATTAGATTTCATTGTTCAGCATGGAAATTATGTTCAAAATAAAAATTCGTAAAAGGACTGAACTAATATGACTAATAACAAAATACAACAAGAAACTAGAAAAAGATTAAGAAGTATATTAGGTGGTATCAAATCAAGAACATGTAATCCTGACAACCAAAACTATCATCATTACGGGGGGAGGGGTATCACTATTTGTGAGGAATGGAAAAACAGTATAGATTCATTCGTTGAGTGGTCACTAGAAAACGGATATAAAGAAGGGTTGTCTTTAGATAGAATAAACCCAAACGGAAATTACGAACCTTCAAATTGCAGATGGGCTAACGCAAAACAACAAGTTAGAAACCTAAGAGATACATATCGAATAGAATTTAAAAATAAAGCGTACGCATGTTTAGATGTTACTGACACGTTTGGATCAAACAAAATTATTATAGATAACGAAATAACGTACACAGTCTTTTCTGTTACAAATATAGTGAACTACGATTCATTAAACTATCTATTAAGAGGTTTTGCAGGGTATGGTTTAACACTAGAAAATTTATTATGGTTATATCACAACAGAACACTATCTGATTTTATTGAGGAAAACATTTTATTTGCTTTCAGTGTCGCTAGTGGCAAATTTAAAATAACAAGAAATGTTTTAAAATATAATGAGCAATCAGCAAAAGATATTGCGTTAACATTTAAACAAGAAACGGAAAAACTTTTAAATAGTAATGAGGTTAACAAAGGGAAAACATTCAACAAAATGGATGTGACAGAAACAGAAGAAATATTCTCACAAAGCTACTACTTTTTAAAAATGTACGGTATATTCACCAAAATCTACACAATGAACCCATTAAACAAAAAACAAGTAACATTAATCGTAAATGAGGAATTAAGGTTAAAATCAAAATACTTTATTGAAGAAGAAATAAAAAATAACAAAGAATTTAACAACCTTTTAACCCAAATAGAACACTATCTAAAAGACGTATTCTACACACCAATAACAAACAACCAAAAAGGAGAATAATTAAACTGTAGCATCCATTCGTTCCACCTACATATCAATCTGGATTAATATAGCTTAGCCATAATAATATGAAGTATTCACATAGTGGATGCTTTATATTTTGGAAGAGATGGAGTTTTAAGAATCCCTTAGCGTATAAAAACGTTAAAATGTGCGTGCTACCCCAATAAGAAATCACAAAAGGAATGAGCATTTACTGTAAAATAAGATTAGACGTATTAATATTCTAATAAAAAAGATATGCAAAAAATCGAGGTGATGCACATTAGTAGAATATTGTGAAGTATCGATGCTTGTTTAACCAACAGATAAATCGGAATTTGAGGAGGATAATAACAATGAGATTAACGAAAGATGTAATACAAAAACTCTTAGATTTAAATGAGGGATTTGCGAAAACGACTGATTTCGTCGATAGAAATTTTAAAGAAACCAATCACTACTTAATTAAGGGTGGAAAATTACTCATACGCTCTACTGGCAAGACATCATGGGCTGATAGCCGTTTTGATAATAACACCATTGCGGATATAGACCAAACCAGAAGATTTTTGAGAAAAGTCATTGATGTGCTAAAAACTGAAGGAATCAAGTAGGCAAATTCCAATTTATCGTTAGTTAATTCTCAGTTTTCTTATATTATGATATAGTGTCTCGTTAAACTTCCGAGAACGAGAATTATGTAAATGAGCTGTCCAAATGGATAGCTTATTTTATTTTTGCTTAGCTTGGTTTTTTCCGAAATGCTGGCGGTATCCCTAATAGTGTATGTTTCTCCTCAGATTAATCTTGTAGGAAATTGAATAACTTACATTTTAGCTTTCTTTGCTCAACAGACATCATCTTTGAGAGAACGCCAAACAGATAACCTTTGAAGTCTTTTATAATCTTGTTCATCTTCAGGGCAAATACAGATTGTTTGAACGCTGAGATTGCTACCTCAGTTGTATCAACTAAGTCAGGTGCATACTTGCTTGCAGCCAATTTAACTTTACCCCAAATAGCATATATCTCCTTAGCTGTACCAAAGAAGGGGGATACTGCATTGATAAATTCCATAGGTACACATGAGTTAACCAAATAAGATGAATCTAAATCATCCAGTTCAACAGGTACGCTATTACGTATCTTTAATTCTTTAGAGCTTTTAGTTTTAGTTGTAATGGCTTCGTTCTCGTGAGATGGCTCGTCAAGTTGCTCGGGAGTAGGCTCTACAGCTTCCTTACAAGATGCCAGCTCATGGTGACGCTCAAAAGGATTAATTACACAGATGAACGCTGAGTAGCCACCCTTAACAGGTTTAAACTGTTCAATACGAGTAACGATTCCTAGCTCGCTGAAACGTTTGAGGGCACGCTGAATAGTACGTTTA
>Ga0213824_1000267_pt1 | contig 44160 bp, 39 predicted proteins | sample MC6MC0906MG_FD_179892 | JGI IMG/M metagenome (GOLD analysis project Ga0213824, IMG submission 179892) | Enriched soil aggregate microbial communities from Iowa State University, Ames, United States - MC6-MC0906-MG | ecosystem: Environmental > Terrestrial > Soil > Unclassified | place: USA: Iowa...
TCGGCAGCGCCCAGTACGACGCCATGCTGATCAACGACGAAGCCGTGGGCACCGACCTTGGCAAGAAGTTCGTGCTGGTCATGGACAAGGACAACAAGGCCACCTACCGCGCCGTGGAACTGGGGCCGAAGCTTGAAGGCCTGCGCATCGTGCGCAGCGGCCTGGCCAAGGACGACCGCATCGTGGTCAAGGGCCTGCAGCGCGTACGCCCTGGCTCGCCCGTCACGCCGGAAGAAACCGCAATGGCCAGCGAACAGACCCTCGCCGCCCTCGCCCAGCAGCGCCAGGCCCTCGAGGCCAGCAACCCGGCGCAGAAGGTAGCGGGCTCCACTGAGAAAGTCGCCAGCGCCCAGGCGCCACGCGGTTAAGGGACCACACCGATGAACTTTTCGAAATTCTTCATTACCCGGCCGATCTTCGCCGCGGTGCTGTCGCTGGTGCTGCTGATCGCCGGTTCCATCTCGCTGTTCCAGCTGCCGATCAGCGAATACCCGGAAGTGGTACCGCCCACCGTGGTGGTGCGCGCCAACTTCCCCGGCGCCAACCCCAAGGTGATCGGTGAAACCGTTGCCGCGCCGCTGGAGCAGGCCATCACCGGTGTCGAGAACATGCTGTACATGTCCTCGCAGTCCACCGCCGATGGCAAGCTGACGCTGACCATCACCTTCGCCCTGGGCACCGACCTGGACAACGCGCAGGTGCAGGTGCAGAACCGCGTCACCCGTACCCAGCCCAAGCTGCCGGAAGAAGTGACGCGTATCGGTATCACCGTCGACAAAGCCTCGCCCGACCTGACCATGGTCGTGCACCTGACCTCGCCGGACAACCGCTACGACATGCTCTATCTGTCCAACTACGCCATCCTCAACATCAAGGATGAGCTGGCGCGCCTGGGCGGCGTGGGCGATGTGCAGCTGTTCGGCATGGGCGACTACTCGCTGCGCGTGTGGCTGGACCCGAACAAAACCGCTTCGCGCAACCTCACCGCCAGTGACGTGGTCGCGGCCATTCGCGAGCAGAACCGCCAGGTGGCCGCCGGCCAGCTGGGCGCCCCGCCCGCCCCCGGCTCGACCAGCTTCCAGCTGTCGATCAATACCCAGGGCCGCCTGGTCAACGAGGAAGAGTTCGAGAACATCATCATCCGTGCCGGTGCCGATGGCGAAATCACGCGCCTGAAAGACATCGCCCGGGTCGAGTTGGGCTCTAGCCAGTACGCCCTGCGCTCGCTGCTGAACAACCAGCCGGCCGTGGCCATCCCGATCTTCCAGCGCCCAGGCTCCAACGCCATCGAGATCTCCGACGAAGTGCGGGCGAAAATGGCCGAGCTGAAGAAGGACTTCCCGGAAGGGATGGACTACAGCATCGTCTACGACCCAACCATCTTCGTGCGCGGCTCCATCGAAGCTGTCGTGCACACGCTGTTCGAAGCGCTGGTGCTGGTGGTGCTGGTGGTGATCCTGTTCCTGCAGACCTGGCGCGCTTCGATCATCCCGCTGCTGGCTGTGCCGGTGTCGCTGATCGGTACCTTTGCGGTGATGCACCTGTTCGGCTTCTCGCTCAACGCGCTGTCACTGTTCGGGCTGGTTCTGGCCATCGGTATCGTGGTGGACGACGCCATCGTCGTGGTGGAGAACGTCGAGCGTAATATCGGGCTGGGCCTGAAACCGCTGGAAGCCACGCAAAAGGCCATGAGCGAAGTGACCGGACCGATCATCGCCACAGCGCTGGTGCTGTGCGCCGTGTTCGTACCTGCCGCGTTCATTTCCGGCTTGACCGGGCAGTTCTACAAGCAGTTCGCGCTGACCATCGCCATCTCCACCGTGATCTCGGCGTTCAACTCACTGACCCTGTCGCCAGCACTGGCTGCGGTGCTGCTGAAGGACCACCACGCACCCAGGGACCGATTCTCGCGGTTCCTCGACAAACTGCTGGGCAGCTGGCTGTTCGCCCCGTTCAACCGCTTCTTCGACCGTGCCAGCCACAGTTACGTCGGTGGCGTGCGCCGGGTCATCCGCTCCAGCGGCATCGCCCTGTTCGTCTATGCAGGCCTGATGGGCCTGACCTACCTGGGCTTTTCTTCAACGCCGACCGGTTTCGTACCGGCCCAGGACAAGCAGTACCTGGTGGCCTTCGCCCAGCTGCCGGACGCCGCCAGCCTTGACCGTACCGAGGCGGTGATCAAGCGCATGAGCGAAATTGCCTTGAAGCAACCAGGCGTTGCCGACTCGGTGGCCTTCCCGGGCCTGTCGATCAACGGTTTCACCAACAGCCCGAACAGCGGCATCGTGTTCACCCCGCTCAAGCCGTTCGATGAGCGCAAGGACCCGAGCCAGTCGGCTGCGGCCATCGCCGCCGCGCTGAATGCCCAATTTGCCGATATCCAGGATGCCTACATCGCGATCTTCCCACCGCCACCGGTACAGGGCCTGGGCACCATTGGCGGCTTCCGCCTGCAGATCGAGGACCGCGGTAACCTGGGCTACGAGGCGCTGTACAAGGAAACCCAGAACATCATCGCCAAGAGCCACAACGTGCCGGAACTGGCGGGCCTGTTCACCAGCTACCAAGTCAACGTACCGCAGGTCGATGCAGCCATCGACCGGGAAAAGGCCAAGACCCACGGCGTGGCGATCACCGACATATTCGACACCCTGCAGGTCTACCTGGGCTCGCTGTACACCAACGACTTCAACCGCTTTGGCCGCACCTACCAGGTCAACGTCCAGGCCGAGCAGCAGTTCCGCCTCGATGCCGAACAGATCGGCCAGCTGAAGGTGCGCAACAACCTGGGCGAGATGATCCCGCTGGCGACCTTCCTCAAGGTCAGCGACACCTCCGGGCCCGACCGCGTGATGCACTACAACGGCTTCATCACCGCGGAAATCAACGGCGCGGCCGCTCCGGGCTACAGCTCCGGGCAGGCCGAGGCGGCCATCGAGAAGCTGCTGAAAGAGGAACTGCCCAACGGCATGACCTTCGAGTGGACCGACCTGACCTACCAGCAGATCCTCTCCGGCAATACCGCGCTGCTGGTATTCCCGCTGTGCGTGCTGCTGGCGTTCCTGGTGCTGGCGGCCCAGTACGAAAGCTGGAGCTTGCCGTTGGCGGTGATCCTGATCGTGCCGATGACCCTGCTGTCGGCGATTACCGGGGTAATCGTCTCGGGGGGCGACAACAACATCTTCACCCAGATCGGTTTGATCGTACTGGTGGGCCTGGCGTGCAAGAACGCGATCCTGATCGTCGAGTTCGCCAAGGATGAACAGGCCAAGGGCCTCGACCCGCTGGCGGCGGTACTGGAAGCCTGCCGCCTGCGTCTGCGGCCGATCCTGATGACCTCGATCGCCTTCATCATGGGCGTGGTACCGCTGGTGTTCTCCTCCGGTGCCGGCTCGGAAATGCGCCATGCCATGGGTGTCGCGGTGTTCTCCGGGATGATCGGCGTGACCGTGTTCGGGCTGTTCCTGACCCCGGTGTTCTTCTTCCTGATCCGCCGTTTCGTCGAGCGTCGCCAGGCCCGCAAGGCCGAACGTGCTCAATCGCTGGAGAGCCACGCATGAACCTGCTCAAACCCCTGACCCCGAGCCTGCTGGCACTGGCCCTTGCGGCCTGTGCGGTAGGCCCGGACTACAAGGCGCCGGCCACTGAACCTGCGCATCTGGACAGCGCCGTGCAGCCCAAGGCCTTCGACCGCAGCCGCTTCGAGAGCGTGTGGTGGAAACAGTTCGATGACCCGGTGCTGAACCAACTGGTGCAGGCCTCGCTGGACGGCAACCGCGACTTGCGCGTGGCCTTCGCCCGGCTCAAGTCGGCGCGGGCGATTCGCGACGATGCTGCCAACGACCAGTTACCGGTGGTCACCAGCCGCGCCAGCAGCGAAGTCGGCAAGGGCCAGGTGCCTGGCCAGACCGAGCAACGGGTCAACAGCGAACGTTACGACCTGGGCCTGGACATGGCCTGGGAGCTCGACCTGTTCGGCCGCATCCAGCGCCAGATCGAAGCCAGCGACGCCCAGGCCGACGCCGCCCAGGCCGACCTGCAGCAACTGCAGGTCAGCCTGATCGCCGAGCTGGTCGATGCCTACGGCCAACTGCGCGGCGCTCAATTGCGCGAGAACATCGCCGTGGCCAACCTCAAGACCCAGCAGGCGTCACGCACCATCACGGTGACCCTGCGTGACGCCGGGGTCGGCAACGAGCTCGACGTGGTGCGCGCCGATGCCCGCCTGGCTGGGGTCGAGGCCACCGTGCCGCAGCTGCAGGCCGTGCAGGCGCGGGCGCGTCACCGCATCGCCACCCTGCTCGGCCAAGGCCCGGACGCACTGAGCGTGGACCTTTCGCCCAAAGCCTTGCCGGCCATCGCCAAGGCCCTGCCGGTGGGCGACCCGGGTGAACTGCTGCGCCGCCGCCCGGACATCCGCAGCGCCGAACGCCAGCTGGCCGCAGCCACCGCCAATGTCGGCGTGGCCACTGCCGACCTGTTCCCACGGGTGAGCCTCAGCGGCTTCCTCGGCTTTACTGCCGCACGCGGTTCGCAGATCGGCTCGTCGGCGGCCAACGCCTGGGCACTGGGCCCAAGCATCACCTGGGCAGCATTCGACCTGGGCAGCGTGCGTGCCCGCCTGCGCGGCGCCAAGGCCGACGCCGAAGGTGCCCTGGCCAACTACGAGCAGCAGGTGTTGCTGGCCCTGGAAGAATCGGCCAACGCCTTCAGTGACTACGACAAGACCCAGCAGCGCCTGTTGTCGCTGATGCGCCAGAGCGATGCCAGCCGCAAGGCGGCAGAGCTGGCCTCGGTACGCTACCGCGAAGGCACGGTGGACTACCTGGTGCTGCTGGACGCCGAACGTGAGCGCCTGAGTGCCGAAGACGCCCAGGCACAGGGCGAAGTCGACCTGTACCGCGGCATCGTCTCGATCTACAAGGCCCTTGGCGGCGGCTGGCAGCCGGAAACGGTGGCCAGCGCGCACTGAGCAACGGTTTAGCACCGACTCCTTTGGTTGGACCCTCCCCCAACCGTTTGCCCCGCTGGCCTCGGCCTGCGGGGCTTTTTTATGCGGCTTGCACCCCAGGGCGTTCTGCCCCAAGCTCTCCCTTCCCCCCGCCATGGACCGCCCGATGCCCGCACGTCACCGCTACCTGATCGCTGTCTTGCTGCTGATCCTGGTGTCGGTCGGTATCGTCTACCTGCGTCGGGACACCCCGCCAACAGCGCCAACACTGCCCCCGCACAGCTACGCCAAGGCCTTGCGCCAGGCTCACGACGGCCAGCCGGGTGCGGCGCGGGTGCTCTACCAACAACTGCAACGCGACGACCTGGCGCCGATACGCCGCGCCGCCCTGTACGCCGAGCTGCCCAACTACCCGTCACCGCAAGCACTGAAACTGGCCCAGATCGACCTGGAAAACGATGAGCCCCTGGTGCGCCGCGCCGCCATCGCCAGCATCCGCCGTCTGCTACCCGCCGCGCAACGCAGCCTGGTGCTGGGGCCGCTGCTTGACGATGACGAGCAAAGCGTTCGCTTCGCCGCCGTCGATGCCTTGCTCGGCCTTGACCCTGACGCCATCGGCCTGTACTTCGGCCCGCTGCAGGCCGCACTGGAGCAGTATCAACAGGCGCTGGAGCAACAACCTGACGACGCCGAGGCACAGGTGCACCTGGCGCGCCTTTACCTGCATGAAAACGACTACACCCAGGCCGCCGCTGCGCTGCAGCGCAGCCTTGCGTTGGCCCCCGAAAGCCCTGACGCCCTGGCGACCCAGGTGCGCCTGCTGGAACGCCAGGGCCATCACGACCAATCCCGGCACGTATTGGCCAAGGCCCTGGCACTGCGCCCGGACTCAGCGTTCCTGCAACACGAACTGGGGCTCTGGCTGATCCGCCACGCGCAACGCGAGTACGCCCTGCTCGCCCTGTCGCGGGCGGTCGAGCTGGACCCGGACAATGCCGATTATCGCTACACCCTGGCCGTTACCCTGCACGACCTCGAGCAATCCGATGCCGCGCAGAAGCAGCTTGAAACTTTGCTCAGCCGACAACCGGCCAATCGCCGGGCACGGGTACTGTTGATCCAGTACTGGAAAGAAACCGGGCAGTTGCAAAATGTCCAGGTGCTGCTGGCCGAACTCGAGCGGCAGAACCCGGACGATCCGTTCTTGCAGCAAGGGCTGTAGAAGCGTTGAACCCTGGGTGAGTGCCTGTGGTCCAGTGGGTATCGGACCACTAATGGCATGGCCAAGCACGGCAGTGCCCTCAAGGAGAATCGCATTGGCCAGCTCGCTGTCGCTGGACGAACGTGCCCTGATCCTGGCACCCACGCAACTCGCCACGGACACCTCGAAGTTCCTGGCGAGTGCGGGGATCGATTGCCTGTGTTCACGCGATATCGCCAACCTGCGAGACGGGCTTGGAGAAGGTGCAGGGCTGGCAATCATTGCTGAACACACGTTGAACAGCGGCCAAAGCGAGCTGTTGCAGGGGTTCATTGACCAGCAACCGCCTTGGTCGGATTTACCGATCGTGCTGCTGACCCAAACACCACACGCTTCGGCATCCGCTGATCATCCATTGGGGAATTTGACACTGCTGGCCATTCCGTTCGAGGAAGACCAGTTGCTGGAACTGATCAAGCTCGCCTTGCGCCACCGCCGCCGCCAGTACCTGGCGCGTGACCAATTGCTTGACCTGCAGCAACGCCTGGACGCACGCAGCCAGGTCCAGCAGACCGCCGAACTGGCCCAGCACCAGACCCGCAAAATGGAAGCGATCGGCCAACTGGCCGGGGGTGTGGCGCACGACTTCAACAACTTGCTGACCAGCATTGGCGGCAGCTTTGAACTGATTGACCGACGCCTCAAGCAAGGGAGCACCAAAGGTGTCGATGCCCTCCTGCACATGGGCCAGGAGGCGGTGGCACGTGCAGCCCGGCTCACCCATCGCCTGCTGGCGTTTTCGTCAAGGCAATCGCTGCACAGTCAACGCATCGACTTGCAGGCATTGTTGCAGGCCGGCCGGCTGGAAGCGGTGCTGGAGCATGCTGTGGTGCTGCAGTTGCAGGTGCCCGCGGACCTATGGCCGGTTCAAGCCGACGGTAGCCAATTGCATGAGGCCGTGGATAACCTGCTCATCAATGCCTGCGAGGCCATGCCCAGTGGCGGTGTGCTGCGTGTCGAGGCCAGTAACCGGCAGATAGACGCGCAGCACTGTGCCAGCGGCGGCCTGGCCGAGGGAGATTATGCGTGCCTGAGTATCATCGATGAAGGCCAGGGCATGTCGGAAATCACCTTGGAACACGCTTTCGAGCCGTTCTTCAGCACCAAGCCGGTAGGCCAGGGTATTGGCCTGGGGTTGTCCATGGTGTACGGCTTCAGCAAGCAATCCCAAGGTCACGTGGTGTTGAACAGCCGAATAGGCCAAGGCACCCGCGTGGACCTGTATCTGCCGCGGCATCACGACCAGGCGCAAGCGCAGGCACCCTCACCGCCCACGGTAGCCAAGGGCAATGGCCACAATGTGCTGCTCGTGGAAGATGACCCGCATGTGCGCCAACTGTTGTGTCAGGGCTTGCAGGAATATGGCTTTCCCTGCCGCAGTACCTGCAATGCCAGCGAGGCGTTACAGGTGTTGCGCTCACCGCAGGCGATCGACCTGCTAGTCACTGACGTGGGGTTGCCGGGCATGAATGGCCGACAGCTGGCGGAGATTGCCCGCACCTTGCGCCCACACCTGCCGGTGCTGTTCATCACCGGATACGCCGAAACGGCAATGGCGCGCGAGGGGTTTCTTGGCCCGGGTATGCAGCTGATCTGCAAACCGTTCGAACTCAAGCGTCTGCAGGCACAAGTCGCGCACATGCTCGGTGAGGGCTGAACCGGCTTATTCGGCCAGCATCAGCATGGCCTGATTGCCCAAGGTTGCCAGCTCGAACGGCTTGAGCAGCAGCGCCGTGCCTGGCATCTCGAGAAGCTGCTGCTCCAACGGAGGGTCGGTATAACCGGTGATGAAGAGAATCTTCTGTTCCGGCTTGATCATGCGCATCGCCTTGGCCACTTGGCGCCCGCTGAAGCCCCCTGGCAAGCCGATGTCGGTGATCACCAGGTCGAAGGGGCCATCGTGGCGGAACCGCTGCAGCGCAGAACTGGCATCGGTCACGTCACACACCTCAAAGCCCCGCTCGCGAAGCGACTCACGCATGAGCAAGCGCAGATTATGCTCATCGTCGACCAACAGCAGGCGCTGCCCGTTCGCCTGCGAGGCCTGCGGCTGAGGGGGCGTGGGCGCTGGCGATATCGCCTGGTAACAACGAGGAAACAGCATGCAGACCTTTACCCCCTGGCCTGGCGCCGACTCAAGCCAGATGTAACCGCCGGACTGGCCCACAAAGCCGTGGACCATGGGCAGCCCCAGCCCCGAACCACGCCCCATGGGTTTGCTGGTGAAAAACGGCTCGAATGCCCTGGCCACATCTTCGGCCGGCATGCCATGGCCATCGTCCATCACATGGAGGGCAAGGTAGTCACCGGCGGGCAAGCCGCCCTCGTCAGGGAATGCGCTGGCCAGGCGCGTATTGAACGTACGGATGGTCAGGTTACCGCGCCCCATGCAGGCTTCGCGCGCATTGACACACAGGTTCACCAGGCTGTTTTCCAGCTGGGCTATGTCGAGGCAGACGACCCACGGCTCGACGTCCATTTCCCAGTTCAAGCGCATTTCCGCCCCGAGCGCCTGGCGCAACAGTGGCTCCATGTGCGACAGCTGGCTGTTCATGTCCAGAGGCTTGGGAGCAAGCGGTTGATGACGGGAAAACGCCAACAGGCGGTGAGTCAGGCCCATGGCCCGCTGCACCGAGTCGCGGGCCAGCTCCACATAGTCGCCGATGCGCTCCGTCCGCCCTTGGTCCAGGCGCCGCTGCAGCAGCTCCAGGCTGCCACTGATACCCGACAACAGGTTGTTCATCTCATGCGCCATCCCCCCCGCCAGGTGGCCCGCTGCGTCCAGCCGCTGGGTGTTGCACAACAGGGATTCGGACTGACGCATGGCCTCTTCGCGGTCCTCGGTAATATCACGCCCGACAGCGGTCAGCAGCGTGCCGTCGAAGCTGGTATTCCAACGCAACCAGCGGTAGTGACCCTCTGCATGGCGCATGCGGGTTTCGAAGGGTTCGGCAACCTGATCGCGCGCGACACCGATCACCGCCACTTCCACCTCGGCCCAGTCTGCAGGATGTATCAGTTGCAGAATCGGCAAATCCCTGGCCTGTTGCTCACTCCAGCCCAGAATGCGGTGCCAGGCCGGGTTGGCGGCCTGCAACTTGAGGTCGCGCGTGACGATCATCATGGCATCGCGGGACAAGCGCCACATGTATTCGCGGTCATCCATGTAGCGTTTGATCTGCCGCTCGAAGGTTTGCGCCTGCTCGCGCCATTTGTAATGCGCATCGACGCTGGCGGTGGTTTCGATCACGGTATGCAGAAAACCGCTGACCTCGTGTTGCTCGTCACGGATGGGCGTGTAACTGAAGGCATACCAGGCCTGTACACCGGTTGTCGTGCACTCGATCGACAGTGGCTGATCTTCGACAAAGCTGGAGCGCCCTTCGAGCGCCTTGAATACCCAAGGGCCTATATCGCTCCAGGCACTCTCCCAAAGCGTATCGAACCCCCTCCCCAAGGCATGCTCCAGGCCAGCCAGCAATGTCCTATAGGCGTCATTGTGGATGACGGTCATGCCTGGCCCCCACACCACAGCGCTGGGGAACGGCGACAGCAGCATCATGTTGACCGCGATGCGCAACGACGCCGGCCAATGCGGCAGCGGGCCAGGCCCCGTTTGCCGCCAGTCGAACCGCGCGATCCTGTCGCCCATGCCGCCTGCCCATTCCACGTCAGGGGACAGTTGGACGCCGCGTGGCGGCGGTACATGCGAAATGCCATTAGCGCCCAATGAAGTGATTCCACCTTTGATCTGGGTAATGAGGGGTTGCGCATCATCTGCTGCACGGTACGCCGCCGCAATAACCGCAGTGTGAACAGGCTCGCAGTCAGACACTGAGCATCTGCACGCAAACCGGCCTCAGCAACACTAGCACAGCGCCACCAGTGCATGGCATGCCGGTAAACCACAGCTATGCTGTTTAGGTTTCCCTGCTCCATGGACTGACTTTCCCGTTTGACTACAGACAGGAGTGTAGTGATGAGCAAGAAGATTCTGGTGGTGCTGACCAATACCGCCAAGTATCCGGGCCTGAAACGCGCCACCGGTTTATGGCTGGGTGAAGCAGTACATTTCGTCGATGAGGTGCAAAAAGCGGGGTATGCAGTCGACTATGTCAGCCCCACCGGCGGTTACGTGCCAATCGACCCGCACAGCCTGCAGATGGCTCCAGAGCTAGACTGGCAATACTACGACGACAAATCGTTCATGAAGCGTCTGGGCGCTTCGCTAAGCCCCGGCCAGGTCAAGGCCGACGAATACTGCGCGATTTATTACACCGGTGGCCACGGTGTGATGTGGGACTTCCCCGATGACCGGGCGCTTCAAGACCTGGCCCGCAAGATCTACGAAAACAACGGCGTTGTTGCCGCGGTATGCCATGGCGTCGTCGGCTTGTTGAACATCAAGCTCAGTGATAACCGGCTGTTGCTCAAGGACCGTCAGGTTACCGGCTTTTCCAACATCGAGGAAAAACTGGCCGAGCTGGAGAGTGTGGTGCCATTTTTGACGGAAAATGAGCTGGGCGCGCGCGGGGGTATCTACAGCAAGCATGAAGAATCCTGGGAGTCCTATGTGGTCCGTGATGAGCGGTTGATCACAGGACAGAACCCAAAATCCACTGCCAAACTCGCGCTATCAGTAATAGACGCAATTGGGTGAGGGATAAAACCGACCGTGTGATAGCGTTCAGGGTCCAACGCAATCCACGGGGTAACGCCGCCAAGCAGGTGTGACGGCGCTACCTTGCACTTATTCTACGTTGAGCACGCCGCGGCGCACCTGGTCGCGTTCGATGGACTCGAACAGCGCCTTGAAGTTGCCTTCGCCAAAGCCATCGTCACCCTTGCGCTGGATAAATTCGAAGAACACCGGGCCGAGCAGGGTTGCAGAGAAGATCTGCAACAACAGTCGCTTGTCACCCGGTTCGGATGCGCCGTCGAGCAGAATGCCACGGGCTTGCAATTGGTCGACGGGCTCACCGTGGCCCGGCAGGCGCTCTTCGAGCATTTCGTAATACGTCTGTGGTGGCGCGGTCATGAAGCGCATGCCGTAGCCCTTGAGCGCGTCCCAGGTCTTGATCAGGTCGTCGGTGAGGAAGGCCACGTGCTGAATGCCCTCGCCATTGAACTGCATCAGGAACTCTTCGATTTGCCCCGCGCCCTTGGACGATTCTTCGTTCAGCGGAATGCGGATCATGCCGTCCGGGGCGGTCATGGCCTTGGAGGTCAGCCCGGTGTACTCACCCTTGATGTCGAAATAGCGAATTTCGCGGAAGTTGAACAGTTTCTCGTAGAACCCGGCCCAGTAGGCCATGCGCCCGCGATAGACGTTGTGGGTCAGGTGGTCGATGATCTTCAACCCCGCCCCCACCGGGTTACGGTCGACACCTTCGATGAAGTTGAAGTCAATGTCGTAGATCGAGCTGCCTTCTTCAAAGCGATCAATCAGGTACAGCGGCGCGCCGCCAATCCCCTTGATCGCCGGCAGGCGTAGCTCCATCGGCCCGGTTTCGATTTCGACCGGCTGAGCACCCAACTCCAGGGCACGGGCATAAGCTTCATGGGCGTTGCGCACACGGAAGGCCATGCCGCACACCGACGGGCCATGCTCGGCGGCAAAATAGGAGGCGATGCTCTTGGGCTCGTTGTTGAGGATCAGGTTGATACCGCCCTGACGGTACAGGTGCACTTCTTTGGAGCGGTGGGTGGCTACCTTGGTAAAACCGAGAATCTGAAGCACGGGCTCCAGAACGCCAGGGGTCGGCGAAGCCAGTTCAATGAACTCGAAGCCCATCAGGCCCATTGGGTTGTCGAAGATATCAGCCATGTTCGTGTCCTCATCTGCAGCGAAAAATTATTGAATGCGTGGGATGTGGAACACAAACGGCGGGGCGCACGGGATGCCGCGCACGCTGCGGGCGAGGAAGTCACCAATGATCAGCTTGAACCCATGGTTAGTCATAGGGATCCATTCTCGGTGGAATTGACCCTTCAACGAAGAAGGACCTTATTGTTGTATTCGTAAATCGATTCTACATTGCGTAAATATCTTTGTCGCGCATTAGTTCGCCACCTGTTCCGACAAACGGCTATCCTCAAAACGTCTCCCTTCATGAAGATTAGCCAGCATGCCTCTCACGGTTAAACGGACTGCCCGCTGGAGTTGGCGCGCCCTCCTCCCCTGGGTAGTTGGCGTATTGCCGCTGGTGTTCGGCCTGCTGGTGATCAACTGGCAAATCGAGCGCGAACTGCGCGCCAGCAGCCAGGCCACCACACGTCAGGTAGTGGAGCAGGTCGAACATATCCTGGACAACCTCGCCACGGCTGCCGACGTCCTGCTGCCACTGGCAGGCAGGCCGTGCGAGCAGGCCCAGCTGGCGCTGCGCGGCCAGGTCACGCGCAATGCTTTTGTCCGCTCGACCAATCTGTTCCGGCAAAACACCTTGTATTGCACCTCGTTGTTCGGCGAATTCGATGAACCCGTCGATGCCAGCGACTACACCGATGGCACGCTATGGCTGATGGATGGCAACTCGGTGACGCCGGGCCACGCGTTGCTGGTGTACCGCGCCAGCGAAGGCGACCGCGGCGCCATCACCACCGTGGATGGCGACCATTTGCTGACTGCGCTGCGCTTGATCGGCCCCGACGAGCAGTTGCAACTGCGCGTCGGCAATGCGTGGATAGGCAAAGAAGGCGTCGTGCATCAAGGCCAGCCACCCGCCGCGGTCGTCGCCCAAGCTACCTTGGGTTCCACCCGCTACCCGTTCAGCGTGCAGGGCGGTTATGCCGCCGACAAGCGCGGCGAACTGCTGCGCAGCCATTACCCGCCCCTGCTCAGCCTGCTGCTGTTGCTGGGTGTGGTGGCAGGTACCGTATGCCGCTGGCAGATCCGCCGCGCCAACTCGCCACGCGCCGAACTGCGCCGCGCCTTGGAGGCCGACGAGTTTCTGCCGTACTTCCAGCCCGTGGTGCGCAAAGGCGATTACCGTTGGTCCGGCGCCGAAGTCCTGATGCGCTGGAACCATCCCCATGAGGGGCTGGTACGCCCCGACCTGTTCATCCCCTATGCCGAACACAGCGGGCAGATCGTCGACATGACACGCGCGCTGATGCTGCACACCGCGCAAAGCCTGGCACCCTACGCGGCATTGATGGAGGATGGCTTCCATATCAGTGTCAACATCACCGCCGACCATTGCCGTGACCTGAACCTCATCGACGACTGCCAGACCTTTCTTCGGCAATTTCCGCCCGGGCGTGTGGTGCTGACACTGGAGCTGACCGAGCGCAAGTTGGTCGAGGCGTCCCCGGTTACCCTGGAGCTGTTTGAAAAGCTGCATGAAATGGGCGTGATGATCGCCTTGGACGACTTCGGTACCGGCCAGTCCAGCCTCAATTACCTGCGCCAGTTCAACGTGGATTACCTCAAGATCGACCAGAGCTTCGTGGCGATGATCGGTGGCGATGCGCTGTCGCAACACATCCTCGACAGCATCATCGAACTGTCCGCCAAGCTGGGCCTGGGCATCGTTGCCGAAGGCGTCGAGACCGAAGCCCAGCGTGACTACCTGGCCCGGCACGGCGTGCACTTCCAACAGGGCTATCTGTTCGGTCGCCCCATGCCCGCCGCCGAGTTCCTGCAAGCGTTGGCCACCCGCCCAGGCGTCGCGCGGTTGCCGCAAGACGCGCCCCCTGAGATCATGCGCGGCTGATCCACCCGCTCATCCCCCTGTTCGAGGCATTCGTGTCAAAAGGCATTCTCTGTTCGGTCACGGCGTCCTGCCTGTTCGCCGTGATGTACTTCTATACCTCCCTGCTCACGCCGCTTGATGGCGAAGAGATCTTTGGCTGGCGCACACTGCTGACCTTGCCCTGCCTGACGCTGTTCATGCTGGTCAGCAAAGACTGGAAGCGGGTCGGCGATCTGCTCGGGCGCGTGCGCCAGACGCCCCTGCTGCTGCTGGGCATGGTCGGCACCTCGTGGTTGATGGGGGTGCAGTTGTGGCTGTTTCTCTGGGCGCCGCTGCATGGGCGCAGCCTGGAAGTGTCGATGGGTTACTTCCTGCTGCCACTGGCTATGGTACTGACTGGCCGCCTGGTGTATGGCGAGCGCCTGTCACGCCTGCAAAAGGTCGCGGTGAGCTGCGCGGCGCTGGGTGTGGGCCACGAACTTTACCAGAACGGCAGCTTTGCCTGGGAGACCATGCTGGTGATGATCGGTTACCCGATCTACTTCGTGTTGCGTCGGCGCTGCCGCACCGACCACCTGGGTGGCTTGTGGTGCGACATGTGCCTGCTGCTGCCCTGGGCCCTGTACTTCGTGATCCAGGGGCCGCTGTCGAGCGCCGACCTGCTCCAGCACCCCGGCCTGTACGGGTTGATTCCCCTGCTCGGGGCGATCAGTGCCTGCGCGCTGATCGCCTACGTGCTGGCCAGCCGGCTGTTGCCTTTCAGCCTGTTTGGCCTGCTCAGCTACGTCGAGCCGGTGCTGCTGGTAGGCGTGGCGCTGCTACTGGGCGAGACCATCGGCCCGGATCAGTGGCTGACATACCTGCCGATCTGGGCCGCGGTGCTGGTGCTGGTGCTCGAAGGCTTCAGGCACCTGATGCGTCAGCGTCGGCGTTCGGTGTAAGGCGCACCTGGCGCACCCGCCGCTCCTCCACCGCTACCACGGTCATGCTCCAGCCGTTCCAGGCCAGGCAGTCACCGACCACTGGCAGGCGGTCCAGCAGGCTCATCACCAGGCCCGCCAGGGTTTGGTAGTCCTCGGTGGCGCGGGCGCAGAAACCGGTTCGTGCCTGCACCTGGCTGAGGTTCAGCGCGCCGCTGACCACAAAGCCGTCCGCCTCTTCGACGATGCCGGGGCCTTCGACCTCGCTGGCATCGGGTAGCTCGCCAGCGATCGACTCGAGGATGTCGGTCATGGTCAACAGGCCGGTGAAATCACCGAACTCGTTGACCACGAAGGCGATGTGCGTCGACTGGCTGCGCATCTGTTCCAGGGCGTTGAGGATGCTGAAGCTCTCCAGCAGGTTCAAAGGTGCGTGGGCCATGCGTTCAAGGTCAGGCTGATTGCCCGACAGCAACTCCTTGAGCAGCTCCTTCTTGTGCACGAAGCCCAGCGGCTCATCGATACGGCCATCGCGGATCAGTGGCAGGCGCGAGTACGGTGAATGGGCCAGGGCCTCGGTAATCGCAGCGGCTGGCAGAGCCAAGTCGATGACATCGACTTCGGCCCGGGCAGTCATCACCGTGCGGATCGGCCGCTCGGCGAGGTTTAGCACACCGCTGATCATCACCCGCTCGCGGCGGTCGAACAGCACATGTTCCTCGCCACCTTCGACCAGGTCGGCAATTTCTTCGCCCACCTCGTCAGCCTCGACCCGGCGGCCGCCCAGCAGACGCAAGACAGCATGTGCAGTGCGCTCACGCAGTGGCCTGTGCTGCTGTAGGCTGCGCTTGCGGCGGGCACGGGCCAACTGGTTGAACAGCTCGATGAGGATCGAGAAACCGATGGCCGCGTACAGATAGCCTTTCGGGATATGGAAGCCCAGGCCTTCGGCAGTCAAGCTGAAACCGATCATCATCAGGAAGCCCAGGCAGAGCATGATCACGGTCGGGTGGGCGTTGACGAAGCGGGTCAGCGGCTTGCTGGCGACGATCATGATACCGATCGAGAAGATGACCGCGATCATCATGATCGACAGCTCTTCGACCATGCCCACGGCGGTAATGACCGCATCGAGCGAGAACACCGCGTCGAGCACGACGATCTGCGCCACGATCGGCCAGAACGCGGCATGGCGCAGCGTACCACTGGCCTGGGTGACATGGCCTTCCAAGCGTTCGTGCAATTCCATGGTGGCCTTGAACAACAGGAACACACCACCGAACAGCATGATCAGGTCACGGCCCGAGAAGCTCTTGCCGAACACGTCGATCAACGGCGCGGTCAGGGTGACCATCCACGAGATACTGGCCAGCAGGCCCAGGCGCATGATCAGCGCCAGGCTCAGGCCGATCACCCGTGCGCGGTCGCGCTGATGCGGCGGCAGCTTGTCTGCCAGGATCGCGATGAACACCAGGTTGTCGATACCCAGTACCAGCTCGAGGACGATAAGCGTCAACAGGCCTAGCCAGGCCGTGGGGTCAGCTAGCCATTCCATTAGCGGGTACTCACGAAGGACGCGTCACCAGGACGCTGGAAGGATGGCCGGGACGGCCGAAAACTGGGGGGCTCCGCGAAGGTGCTCATAGGGACCTGAATAGAAAATTGGGGAAATGATCCTACAAGCACAGCAGGTTTTTCTGATAGCGCAAAACTATTACAAAAGCTGTAAAAACGTTTAGGGGACTTTTCTTCAATACTGTGGAATCAGCCCAGGCACACGATGACGGCCATCGTCCTTCACCTGGAATACCCCGATGAGCCTGTCCCTTTCCATGGCTGCATTCGCACTGGCGGCCTCGATATCCCCCGGCCCGGTCAATATCGTCGCCCTTGGCAGTGGCGCGCGATACGGCCTGCGCGCAAGCCTTGCACATGTCGCGGGCGCAACGATCGGCTTCTGCCTGCTGCTGGTGCTCGTTGGCTGGGGCGTGCATGCAGCGTTGACGCGCTGGCCATGGCTGGGCATGGCGCTGCACGGGGGCGGTGTGGTGTTTCTGCTGTACATGGCGTGGAAGCTGGCCAGCGACGACGGCCAGCTGGGCAGCGAGCGCGGGCAACGCGCACCCTCGGCCTGGCAGGGCGCGGCAATGCAGTGGCTGAACCCCAAGGCCTGGCTGGCGGCGGTGGCAGGCGTGGGTGCCTATACCGGCGGCGAGCAACAGCTGCTGTGGTTGTTCACCGGGATCTATGGGCCGATCTGTTTTGTTTCAGTGGCCAGTTGGGCGTGGGCCGGTAGCGTCATTCGGGAATATGTGAGTGAGCGGCGGTATATGCGGTTGCTCAATCGTAGCCTTGCGCTGCTGCTGGTTATCAGTGCCGGCTACCTGGTCATTTGATAATGCCCCGGCGTGGTCGCCAGGTGCTGCTTGAACACCCGCTGCAGGTGCGCCTGGTCGGCAAACCCCGCCTCCAGCGCCACCTCGGCAATCGCCCGCCCCCTGCGCAGTTGCGCCCGGGCGTGCTGCACGCGCTGATCGAGCAGGTACCCATGGGGCGTCAGGCCAAAACGCTGGCCAAAGGCGCGGATCAGGTAGGACCGCGACAAGCCGCTGGCAGCACAGATGTCCTCCAGCGTCAGCGGGTCGAGGCGGTGGGCGCGAATGAACGCCGCTGCCGCCTGCAAGCGCGGGTGCTCGGCAGGCATTTCGACGGGAATGGCCTGCAGATAGCCTGGCAGTTCGTTGAAAAAGCTCGCCAAGCGCCCTTCCCGATCCTTCAGCTCGCCATCGAACAGGTCGGCAAACAGGTGCAGCAATCGGCTGTACAACGCAGGCGAGGTGCTGCAGGTCTGCGTTGGCAGCGCAAAACCAAGCGCCTGTAACCATTGCCAATCGACGAACATCATCAGGTACGACCACGCCTGCCCGGCAATCGGGTTGCAGGTGTGAACCACGCCTGGGTTCATCAGCACCGTGGTACCGGCAGTCACCTCAACCTGGCTGTGACCACTCAGGTAGCTGCTGCGCCCCCCGCTGATCACCCCGATCGAGAAGCTCTCGTGGGAATGGGCGGCATAGCATACCTTGCGCCCATCCCCCACGCGCCGGGCTTCGACGAAGGGCAAGGCCGGCTCCCGCCAGAACCGCGATACCTCGATCATGACCCTGCCCTCACTCGCCGCTGCCGATACTGCCGTGCATGATTACGCATTCAGGGGTGAACCGCCATTGCGTTGCAGATTGTACAGCACCGGTCTGCGCCTCTTTGAACTTCAAGGCGTTACTAAGCACCGCATCGGTGGGCGATGGCAATGTCGTGATCGGCTGCGGCGGCGCTGTCGGGATTACAGCGTCCAGTCCAGGCTCACCATCATCGTGCGTGGCTCACCGTGGTACACGCCGTTATAGAACCCCAGGTTGTTGTAGTAGTGTTCGTCGAACAGGTTTTTCACGTTCAGCGATGCCGACAGGTGCTCGTCGAAGCGGTAGCGCGCCATCAGCCCGACCACCGAGAACGCCTTCTGGCTGATGGTGTCGGCGACGGTGATGATCTTGCCGTCCGCATTGCGCCCTACCGGCCGGTTGGCGGCCTTGTAATTGTCGCTCTGCCAATCCACGGTGCCACCCACGGTCAACGCCGGGGTCAACGTGTAGGTGGTGGAGAACCGCACCAGGTTCAGGGGTTGCTCGGTATTCTTGCGCTGTTTGTCACCCGTCGCGGCGTGGGTGTAGCTGTAACCCAGGCTCATCTGCCAGTCGGGCGTCAGTTCGCCGGCAATCTCGGCTTCGAAGCCTTCGACGACCACACCCTTGCCACCGGATTTGTAGTAGGTCTCGCCATTGGGCCCTGGCGGTACCGAGTCGTCCTGCTCGGCGACGTTGTCCTGCTTGCTGCGAAACACCGCGGTGCTGAGGTTCAAGCGGTCGTCCAGCAAGCCGCCTTTGAGGCCGACTTCGTAGACCTTGCCCACGATGGGTTCCAGGTATTTCTCGTCGACGTCGCGCACGGTCTGCGGGTTGAAGATATCGGCGTAGCTGGCATACAGGGTGTATTCTCGGTCAGGTCATAAAGCACCCCGGCGTACGGCGTCCACTGGTCGTTCTGGGTCTGTTCACTGCGCGTGCTGCGGGTGACCGAAAGGTTGCTGTCATAGGACCAGGACTTGCTTTCGGTTTCCCAGCTGCCATAGCGGCTACCGAGCACGAAGTGCAGGCGGTCGGTCGGGTTGAGCCGCGTGGCGATGTAGCCGGCTTTCTGCTTGATGTTCGAGCGCGATGAGTCCAGGCCAGTGTCGTAGTCGCTGAACTTGACGATGCTGCCCATGTACTTCCAGTCGGCAATCGCGTTGTAGCCAACCGGGTCGTTGCGCCCGGCAAAGGCCGGCGCGCGGTTGCGGCGCTCGGAAACGCCGTAGCCGACCATGAAGTCATGGCTGCGACCGAACAGTTGGTAAGGGCCAGCCAGGTTGAGGTCCAGCGCATCCATCTTCTCTTCGCCGGAGAAGTGGCTGATATAGGCGCCCATGCCGCTGCGGTCGGCGGCGGGGAAACCACTGCCGCCGTAGTAGACCTTGCCGTCGGTATCGCTCTCTCGGTGGGTGTAGGCCGCCTTCAGCAGCCAGTCATTGGCCAACCGCTGGTCGAGGGTGATGAAGGCCGTCTTGTCTTTCAGCGGCCAGGACGACCAGGGCGCCGACATGTTGGTGGACCGCGGCAGGTCGGCCTTGCCGCCTTCAGCGTTCCAATAAGGCACCGTGCCCCACGAGGCCCCCTGCACATCCTTGTTCTGGTAGTCGTAGCCCAGCGCCAGCACCGTGCTGTCGGTCAGGTCGGCTTCGAGGATGCCGTAGGCCACTTCACGTTGGCTAGCGTACTTGTCCATGTAGGACTTGCTGTCGCGGTAGGCCAGCACCGTGCGCCCGCGCAGGCGCCCGTCCCAGCCCAGCGGGCCGCCGACGTCCAGGTAGCTGTAGTAGTTGTCGTAGCTGCCGGCGCTGACCCCGCTCTTGACTGCCAACTGGTGGGTGGGGCGCTTGCGCACCATGGCGATGGTGCCGGAGGGGTCGCCCGCGCCGGTGGTCAGGCCGGTAGCGCCGCGCACCACTTCGATACGGTCGTAAATGATGGTGTCGGAGTCCGACTTCAGCCCGGAGAAGGTGTTGAGCATCCCGTCGATCTGGAAGTTGTTGATCGCGTAGCCGCGCGAAAAATAGGTCGGCCGCTCAGAGTCGTTGCGCTGCACGGTCACGCCGGTGACATGGGCCAGCGCTTCGGACAGGCTGTCGAGCTGGAAGTCGTCGAGCTGTTGGCGGGTGATGACCGAGACCGATTGCGGGGTTTCCTTGATCGACAGGTTCAGGCGCGTGGCTGTGCTCATGCTGCCGGTGGTGTAGGAGCCGCTGTTCTCGGTGGTGCTGCCCAGGCCCTGGGCGAGGATTTCGGTGGAGCCGAGTTCCAGTATCCCCTCCTCTGCCTGGGTTTCGGCCGAGCCGAAGAGGGTGGCACACAGGCCGAGGGTCAGGGTCGTGGAACGGTTGATGGGCGCGAACATCGCTGCCTTACTCCTTGTACGTTCGATGAAAATCCATGGCTGCCGTTGCTTGGCATTCACATGAAAACGAATCTCGTATGGGAATCGTTATCGATTTGTCAGCAAAACGTAAAGAAGGGCGGTGTTCAGCCGCCCTTCTGTGTACAGCGACCCGTCAATTCAAGGCATGACCGGCGGCACATACTGCAATGTCGTGCCCAACGCCCACAGCAGCACCAGCACCAACGGCACGTGCACCAGCAGTTGGACGAACGAGAAACCGATCAGGTCCCGCGCCTTGAGCCCCAGCACACCCAGCAGCGGCAGCATGTAGAACGGGTTGATCAGGTTGGGCAACGCTTCGGCCGCGTTGTAGATCTGCACCGCCCAGCCCAGGTGGTACTGCAGGTCGTTGGCCACCAGCATCACGTAGGGCGCCTCGATGATCCACTTGCCACCACCCGACGGGATGAAGAAGCCCAGCACCGCCGAGTACACACCCATCAGCACGGCATAGGTGTCATGGGTGGCGATCTGGGTGAAGAACAGCGAAATGTGGTGGGCCAGGGTCTGTTCGTCGACACCTTTCACCTGGGTGAGGATGGCGGCGATCGAGCCGTACAGCGGGAACTGGATCAGCACACCGGTGGTGGTCGGCACCGCACGCGCAACGGCATCGAGGAAGCTGCGCGGGCGCCAGTGCAGCAAGGCACCGAGCATGATGAACAGCAGGTTGTAGGTGTTCAGGCCGGAGATCGCGGTGATCGCAGGTTTGGTGGCGAACTCCTGGTACAACCAGCCACCGGCCAGGGCGACCATCAGCAGGATCAGGATCGGGCTGTATTCCAGCCACTCACCCGGGCGAGTGCGCTGGGGTGCGGGCGGCGCAGTGAAGCTGGGGTCAACGCCGCAGTCTTCGGCGCTGCGTGCGCTGTTCGGGCCGGGTGCGGTGGCATAGGCGATCACCAGCGAGACGATGACCAGTGCCGCCAGCATGACCCCGGACTGCCAGAGGAAGATGGTTTCGGTGAACGGAATCACCCCGGTGATCGACAGGATCGACGGCGGCAGGCTGGCCGGGTTGGCCTGCAACTGCGCCGCCGAAGACGACAGGCCCAGCGCCCACACCGCACCGAGGCCCAGGTAGGCGGCGGCACCCGCAGCGCGGTAGTCCATTTTCAGGTCGCTGCGGCGCGCCAGTGCTCGTACCAGCAAGCCGCCGAATACCAGCGACAAGCCCCAGTTGAGCAAAGAAGCCAGCATCGAGATCAGCGCCACCCAGCACACTGCCGAGCGGCCGTTGTTCGGCACCCGCGCCAGGCGGTCGATCAGCCGTGCGGCAGGCGGCGAGCTGGCCACCACATAGCCACCGATGACCACGAAGGCCATCTGCATGGTGAACGGGATCAGGCTCCAGAAGCCATCGCCAAAGGCCTTGGCAGTGTCAGTGGGTTTGGCGCCCATGGCCAGGGAACCGAGGCTCACTAGCATCACTGCCAGGGCGGCGAATACCCACGAGTCGGGGAACCAGCGCTCGGCCCAGTTTGAGCAGCGCAAGGCAAAACGGGCGGAGCGGCTGTCTTGGATATCAGCGGCCACGGTCACTTCCTTTTATTGGTTTTATGGGTTGGAACAGTATCGAACTAAAATCGCAAAACCCTGTGGGAGCGGGCTTTTCCCGCGAATACGATGGTGGGCTCACCAAAGCATTCGCGGGAAAAGCCCGCTCCCACAGGGTCGGTGGAGGGTTTTAGAAGGTCATTTCCTTCACATTGTCCGGCACGATCAGCTTGCCGGCGGTTTTCTCGATGATCTCCTCAACGCTTACCCCCGGCGCGGTTTCGCGCAGGATAAAGGCGCCGTCCTCGATCTCCAGGTAGGCCAGGTCGGTCAGTACCTTGCGAATGCAGCCGGCGCCGGTCAGCGGCAGGCTGCAGCGCGGCAGCAGCTTGGACTCGCCATCCTTGGAGGCGTGGGTCATGGTGACGATGATGTTCTCGGCACCGGCCACCAGGTCCATGGCGCCGCCCATGCCCTTGACCAGCTTGCCGGGGATCATCCACGAGGCGATGTTTCCCTCCACGTCCACCTCGAAGGCACCCAGCACGGTGAGGTCGACGTGGCCGCCACGGATCATGGCGAAGGATTGCGCCGAGTCAAAGATCGAAGCGCCGCGGCGCGCGGTAACTGTCTGCTTGCCGGCGTTGATCATGTCGGCGTCGATGGTGCTCTCGGTGGGGAACTCGCCCATGCCGAGCAGGCCGTTCTCCGACTGCAGCATCACATCCATGTCGGCCGGTACATAGTTGGCCACCAGGGTCGGGATGCCGATACCGAGGTTGACGTAGTAGCCGTCCTTCAGTTCACGGGCGACGCGTTGCGCCATCTGTTCGCGGGTCAGTGCCATGGTCAGGATCTCTTTGTTGTTCTGGAGGACGGCGCTCAGGCCTTGACGGTGCGCTTTTCGATGCGTTTTTCGAAGGTGCCGACAATCACTCGGTCGACGAAGATCCCCGGGGTGTGGATTTCGCTGGGCAGCAGCACGCCAGGCTCGACGATTTCTTCCACTTCGACCACGGTGATCTTGCCGGCGGTGGCGGCCAGCGGGTTGAAGTTTTGCGCGGTGTTGCGGTACACCACGTTGCCGTAGTGGTCGGCCTTCCAGCCCTTGACGATGGCGAAGTCGCCGGTGATGGACTCTTCGAGGATGTACTTGCGGCCCTTGAACTCGCGCACTTCCTTGCCGTCGGCGACCGGGGTGCCGTAGCCGGTGGCGGTGTAGAAGGCCGGGATGCCGGCACCGCCCGCGCGCATTTTCTCGGCCAGGGTGCCCTGGGGGGTCAGTTCGACGTCCAGTTCGCCGCTGAGCAGCTGGCGTTCGAATTCGGCGTTTTCGCCGACGTATGAAGCGATCATCTTGCGGATCTGCCGGTCTTCCAGCAGCACGCCCAGGCCGAAGCCGTCGACGCCGCAGTTGTTGGAGACCACGGTCAGGCCCTTGACGCCACGGCGCTTGATTTCGGCGATGAGGTTTTCCGGGATGCCGCACAGGCCGAAGCCGCCGGCCAGTACCGTCATGTTGTCGGTCAGGCCTTCGAGGGCCTGTTCATAGGTTGCTACGCGCTTGTCCAGTCCGGCCATGCTGATCCGCCTTTTGTAGTTGTTGACCGACGAGGCTGTCGGTGAGCGTGTGCCTGCATCTTCACCGCTGGCGACTGATTTGTTAATTTTGTTTTCATCATCGATTGATAACTTTTTCAAAACAACCGTGAGCCCGCCATGAACGTCAAGCAACTGCGCGCCTTCGTAGCCGTGGCCAAGTACCAGAGTTTCGCCCAAGCCGGTGAGCATCTGCATGTATCCCAACCGGCGCTGAGCCTGACCATCAAGGCGTTGGAGGACAACCTCGGCGGCGCCCTGCTGACCCGCACCACCCGCAGCGTCAGCCTGACCGCCGAAGGCGAAGTGCTGTTGCCACTGGCCCGGCGCCTGCTGGCCGACTGGGACGACACCGAAGAGATGCTGCGCCAGCGCTTCACCCTGCAGCTGGGGCGGGTGTCGGTGGCGGCCATGCCGGCCTTCGCTGGCAACCTGCTGCCGCACACGCTCAAGGTGTTTCGCCAGCGCTACCCGAAGGTCAACGTCACGGTGCACGACGTGATCAACGAACAGGTACTGGAACTGGTGCGCCACCGCCGCGTCGAACTGGGCATCGGCTTCGAACCGGAAAACACCGAAGGCCTGCGCTTTCACCCGCTGTACATGGACCGCTTTGTCGCGGTTGTGCCCGCCGACTCACCTTTGGCGTTGCAAGCCGAAGTCAGCTGGGCGCAATTGCTGGCCGAGGATTTCATCGCCCTGCAGCGCCCTTCGGCGGTGCGCCTGTTGCTGGAACAGAACGTCGCGGCGCTGCACGGCAAACTGGCGGTGGCGTTCGAAAGCCACCAGCTGTCGACCGTCGGCCGCATGGTCGCCAGCGGCCTGGGTGTCAGCGCGGTGCCGGCGCTGTGCATCAACCAGATGCAGGAACTTGGCGCGCGCTGCATCACGTTGGTCGAGCCCGCCGTCGAACGGCGCATCGGGGTGATCGCCCTGGGCGACCACAAACTCTCCACGGCAGCGCAGGCGCTGCTTGAAGTACTGCTTTCCCACACCCAGCCCCCGGAGGTGACATGCGATACGTGAAACTGGCAGGTAGCGAGGTGCCCGCCATTGGCCAGGGCACTTGGTACATGGGTGAAGACCCGGCGCGCAGGCCAGCCGAGGTTGCTGCACTGCAGCAAGGCATCGACCTGGGCATGAACCTGATCGACACCGCCGAGATGTATGCCGAAGGCGGCGCCGAGGAAGTGGTCGGCCAGGCCATCGCCGGGCGGCGCGACCAGGTATTCCTGATCAGCAAGGTGTACCCGCACAATGCCAGCCAGCGCGGTGTGCCTGCGGCCTGCGAACGTAGCCTGAAACGCCTGGGCACCGACGTCATCGACCTGTACTTGCTGCACTGGCGCGGCCAATACCCGTTGGAAGAGACTGTCGAGGCGTTCGAGCGATTGCGCGAACAGGGCAAGATCCGGCGCTGGGGCGTTTCCAACTTCGATGTCGACGACCTGCGCGAACTGCACAACGCCGATTGCGCCACCAACCAGGTGCTGTACAACCCGGCGCAGCGTGGCATCGAGTTCGACCTGTTGCCGTGGAGCCGCCAACGCGGCTTGCCGACGATGGCCTACTGCCCGCTGGCCCAGGCTGGGCGGCTGTTGCAGCACCCGGTCATGGCCGAGATTGCCGAGCGGCATGGGGCAACGCCGGCGCAGGTCAGTCTGGCCTGGGTCACGCGTGATGATGGGGTAGTTGCCATTCCCAAGGCGGTGGCGCCCGAGCATGTGCGCTTGAATGCAGCGGCGGGGGCATTGGCCTTGACCAGCGAGGACTTGAGAGCGATTGATCGGGCGTTTCCGGCGCCGACGCGCAAGCAGCACCTGGCGATGGTCTGACAGTTTTTCAATGGCCGCTTCGCAGGCTTGCCCGCGAAGCGGCCAGTAGGCTCAGTGAAAATCCCGGCTACGAACATCCAGCCCTTGCAGCAACGGGCTGACATCTTCCAGCCGCCGCGCAATCAGGTGCCGAACGCCGTTTTGCTGCTCCAGCCGCCCACTCACCTTGAGCAGTTGCGACCCCACCAGCGCCCGCCGCTGCCGCTCGGCCAGTTCGCGCCAGACCACCACATTGACCATGCCGAACTCATCTTCAAGGGTAACGAAGGTCACTCCACTGGCCGTCTGCGGCCGCTGCCGCCCCACCACCAGCCCGGCCACGGCAAGCGCATCGCCATGCTCGACGTCCGCCAGCTCGCGCGAACTGCGACAACCCAGCGCCCGCAAGCGCGGACGCAACAACGTCAATGGATGTGGGCCGAGCGTCGTGCCCAGGGTTTTGTAATCGGCTACCAGGTCCTCGCCAACGGTCGGCGCAGGCAATGCCACGGCCACCTCAGGTACCGCCTCGACCTCGGCAAACAACGGTAACTGCGCCTGCACGGCAGCCACCTGCCAACGTGCCTGGTGGCGGTCGCGAGCCAGGGCGCGTAAAGCGCCGGCATCGGCCAGGCAAGCACGGGCCCTGCTATCCAGGCTGGCACGCAAGCACAAGTCTTCGACATCGCGCCACGGCCTGACCGCCCTCGCCTCTTCCAACCGCCGGGCATCGGCTTCGGCGAAACCGCGAATCTGCCGCAACCCCAGGCGAATGGCCAAGCGACCCTCTGCGACAGGCTCCAGGGTGCAATCCCACTGGCTATGGAGCACATCCACCGGCCGCACCTCGATCTCCTGACGCCGCGCCTCCTGCAGCAGTTGGTCGGGGCTGTAGAACCCCATCGGCCAGCTGTTGATCAGTGCGCAGGTGAAGATCGCCGGCTCATGGCATTTGAGCCAGCTGCTGGCATAACACAGCAGGGCAAAACTGGCCGCGTGCGACTCGGGGAAGCCGTAGCTGCCAAAGCCTTTGATCTGCTCGAAGATGCGCTCGGCAAAGGCCAGGTCGTAACCATTGCGCAGCATGCCCTGGACCAGCCGCTCGCGGTGTGGCTCCAGGCCGCCATGGCGCTTCCAGGCGGCCATGCTGCGGCGCAGTTGGTCGGCCTCGCCGGGGCTGTAGTCGGCGGCGACCATGGCCAGCTCCATCACCTGCTCCTGGAACAACGGCACCCCCAAGGTGCGTTCGAACACCTCCTTGAGCTTGAGCGATGGGTAGGTGACAGGCTCCTGCTTCAGCCGCCTGCGCAGGTAGGGGTGCACCATGTCACCCTGGATCGGCCCCGGGCGCACGATGGCCACCTCGATCACCAGATCGTAGAAGGTCGTAGGCTTGAGCCGCGGCAGCATGGCCATTTGCGCCCGCGATTCGATCTGGAACACCCCCATGGTTTCGGCGCGGCTGATCATCGCGTAGGTGGCCGGGTCTTCACTGGGGATGGTCGCCAGGGTCAGGTGCCGGCCACGGTGGTGTTGCAGCAGGTCGAAACAGCGGCGCAAGGCGCTGAGCATGCCCAGGGCGAGCACATCCACCTTGAGCAGGCCGACCATGTCCAGGTCGTCCTTGTCCCACTGGATGACCGTGCGCTCAGCCATGGCGGCGTTCTCCACCGGTACAAGATGGTCCAGTGGCTGTTCGGAGATGACGAAGCCCCCGGGGTGCTGGGACAGGTGACGCGGGAAGCCGATCAGTTGCGCCGCCAGCACCAGGATGCGCCGCAACGAAGGGCTGCCTGGCTCGAAGCCGGCCTCGAGCAGGCGTTGCTCATCCGGGATGCGATCGCTCCAGCGGCCGCAGCATTTGGCCAGGGCATCCACCTGATCGGCGGGCAAGCCAAGCACGCGCGCCACATCACGTACCGCGCCGGCAGCGTGGTAGGTGTTGACCACGGCGGTGAGCGCTGCGCGGTGCCGGCCATAACGGCGGAACACGTACTGGATCACTTCTTCGCGGCGGTCGTGCTCGAAGTCCACGTCGATATCCGGTGGCTCGTTGCGCTCACGGGACAAGAAACGTTCGAACAGCAGCCGATGCTCCATCGGGTCGAGTTCGGTGATGCCAAGCACGAAGCACACCACCGAGTTGGCCGCCGAGCCTCGGCCCTGGCAGAGGATGTGCTGGCTGCGGGCAAAGGCGACGATATCGTGCACGGTCAGGAAGTAGCTCTCGTAACCCAGTTCCTCGATCAGCGCGAGTTCTTTCGTCAGCACTTCCCGCACCTTGTCGCTCGGCCCCGACGGCCAGCGCAGCGGCAGGCCACGCTCGCACAGCTCGCGCAGCCAGCTGCCAGGTGTTTGGCCCTCTGGCACCAGCTCACGCGGGTACTGGTATTGCAATTCCCCCAGGTCGAACTGGCAACGCTCGGCAATGCTGAGGGTTTCTGCCATCAAGTCGGGCGGATAAAGCTCGGCCAGTTGTTCCAGTGTGCGCAGGTGGCGCTCGCCATTGGCGAACAGGAAACGCCCAGCCTCGGCGACGCTGCAGTGCTGGCGGATGGCGGTCATGCAATCCTGCAAGGCACGCCGGCCCCGAACATGCATATGCACGTCGCCACAGGCCACGGCGCGGATGCCCAACTGCTTCGCCAGGCCGCGCAGTTGAGCAAGGTGATTGTCGTCATCGCTGCCGCGATGCAGCTGCACGCCCAGCCATAGCCGCTCGCCAAACAAGGCCTGCAACCATTGGCCCGGTGCCGGGTCGCTGGGGGCCTCGGCAAGCCACAACGCCAGCAGCCCTTGGTGGTGCTGAAGCAGGTCGTCGCTGAACAACTGGTAATCGCCCTTCTGCGCACGCCTTCGCGCGCGGGTGATCAAGGCACACAGGTTCTGGTAACCCGTGAGGTTCTCCACCAGCAGCACCAGTTTCGGGCCATCCTGGAGGCGCACTTCACTGCCTACGATCAAGCGCAACTGCTGCGACTTGGCCGCCTGCCATGCACGTACGATACCGGCCAGGGTGCACTCATCAGTAATCGCCAGGGCTTGGTAGCCCTGCTCCCGCGCGCGCTGGAACAACTCCTCGGCGCTGGAAGCACCGCGCTGGAAACTGAAGTTGGACAAGCACTGCAGTTCGGCGTAGCCCGGCGTGCTCATGCGAACCAACCCTGCAGCCACAGCGGGCCGGGTTGCGCGAGGTCGCGATAGGCCCAACCACGTAGGCCTTCGCGGGTTTCGATGCGGTAGTAGTCGCGGCGTACGTCGCCGCCATCCCACCAGCCCGACTCGATGCGCTCGGCCTGCCCAAGCAGCGTGTGGCCGTTGGTATCCAGCGCCTTAGGCTGGGCCAGCAGCCAGCCAGGGCGGCTCCCGTGCACCCCTGGCTGGCTGCTTCGAGCGCCTTGATCGGCGAGCTGCCAGGCGCATTCGGGGCGGTGGTCGGCTTCGGCGCGCAGGCCCTTGACCGCCTCGTCGCCCAGGCGCGCACGCAAGCGCTCGCGCAATTGCTCCCAAGGCTGGGCTTGCTGGGCACGTGGGTCGAACAAGGCCTGGTGCTGGGGCACGAACGGTGGCAAGTCTTCGGCGACCAGGCGCAGATTGCGCACCGGCGCCGGGATGCGCAGCGGTTCCAGACGACCACGTGCCAGCTCGAACAACATCGCCGCATCACGCTCGGCAGCCAGCAGGCCAACCTGCAACAAGGTGTCCGGCCCATCGGCGTGCTCCAGGTGCAGGCAGAAGCGCTGGACGCCGCAATCACGCCCGGCCAGAAAGGCAGCCAGGTCGTTGAGCATGCGCCGCAGCGGGAACAGCAGCGCCTGGTGCGATTCGACGTCGAAATTGAGCGCCAGCCGCGATTCGAAGCGGTCCGGCGGTTGGTAAAAATCCAGCCCCAAGGTGCGCAGGCCAAGCAACTGGTCCAGGTGCAGTTGCACCTGCGCGCAGAAACGCCTGGCCAAGGCATCGCGCGGCAGGGCAAGCACCTGGCCCAGCTGATGCAGGCCCATGCGGGCAAAAGCCTCGGCCGACACCTTGGGCAGCCCCACCCGCGCGATAGGCATCCGCGCCAGCGCAGCGCGGGTTTGCTCGGCACACGTCAGCGCCAGGCCATCATGACCGTTGGCAAGCATGCGCGCCGCCACCGGGTTGGTGGCCAGGACGATGCGCTGGCGCAAGCCAAGTGCTGCCAGCTCCTCACGCAGTCGCGCCTCGAACAACGGCCATGGGCCGAACAGTTGCAGGCTGGAGCCCACCTCCAGCAGCACGGCGCGTGGGTAGTGCAGGCTGACCTGGGCACTGTAGCGATAGGCCCAGGCCGCGAGCAGTTGTTGCAACTGTTCGATACGTGCAGGGTCGGCTTCGACGCAGTTGAACCCGTCGGCCAGCGCGCGCGCGGCCGTCAGGGTTTGCCCGGCGCGCAAGCCGAGCGCTGCCGCAGCCGGGTTGACGGCCTGCAACACCCGACGCTGCACCGGCCCGCCGATCAGTACCAGCGGTGCATCGGCACCGTCGCGCTCGCGCAGGATCGCGTCCAGCGCCAGCTGCGGCAGGAGAATGCAGGCCCAGAGCATGCTGCATCAGCCCCGCCCAGGGCAGGCGATAGCAGTCGCCGGGGGCATACCCCCCCGGCACTTGAGCACACGCCATTGCGCGGGCCGGGTGTCGATGGCGATACGCAGCGCAGCCGGCGAAGGGTTGTGCGCGGCCTGCTGTGGTCGGCAGGCAAACGCCAGCGCCTGGCCCGTTTCAGCCGCCACCTGCAGCCGCCGCAGAGCACGATCATCGGCACGCTCCGGCCAGCACAACACGGCAGCGCAACTGCCAGAACGCAGGCATTGTTCGGCAGCCCAGAGCACGTCGGCCTGTTCGGCATCGACCTGGACCAGCCAGCGCAAATCAACGCCCGCCGCTTGCCAGGCTGGCGCGAAAGGTATGAACGGGGGTGCGACCAGCACCACGCGCCCGCCTTCGGCGGTCAGCCGAGCCAAGGTGGGCCATAGCAATTGCAGCTCGCCGCAGCCGGGACTTGCCAGCAGCAACTCGCTGAGCGCCGCTACAGGCCAGCCGCCGTCCGGCAGCCGTTGGTCAAGCACGGCATGGCCCGTTGGCTGCAACCCGCTCGGCCGCGCCTGGGCCTGCCGTCCGCGCCAGACCTGGCGCTGATCCAGCAGCCGATCGAGATCGACTACCGCGCCCATCAGTCACGCCTCAACAGGCCACAGAACACGCCTTCGATGAAGAACTCGCGCTCGGGCCCGACATCGATCGGCGCATAGGCCGGGTTGCGCGGCAACAGCCGGTAGCCGCCGGCTTGGCGTTGCAGGCGCTTGATCGTGACTTCACCGTCCAGGCGCGCGACGACGATCTGGCCGTCACGCGCATCACCCTGCTGGCGGATACCCACCAGGTCACCGTCGAAGATGCCGTCATCGACCATCGAATCGCCGCGCACCTTGAGCAGATAGTCCGGCGTCCGGCGGAACAGGCTGGGGTCAAGCAGCAGTTGCTCGTGGATCCCCAGGTCGGGGCCGATGGGGGCACCTGCCGCCACCTGGCCGAGCACCGGCACTTCGAGGATTTCAGGGCGGCGCAGTGGCTCGGCCAGGCGAATGCCCCGCGCCTGTTTGGGCGTGACGTCGATGTAGCCGGCCTGACACAGCGCGGTGATGTGCTTGCGCGCCACGCTGCGCGAGGCGAAACCGAAGCGGCTGGCGATGTCGGCCAGGCTCGGTGGCTGGCCGTGGTCGGTAATCCGTTCGCGAATGAACGCGAGGATTGCCTGGCGTTTGGGGGTCAGAGTGCTCATGGAGCACATTTGTACTCTTTTTCGAGCACACTGAACAGCCCCCTTCATCGTCAGGTTTCGCTATCATCCCCAGGCTTTTGTTTCTTCAATACCTGGATACCTGATGCTGACTGCCCTGCTGTTCGATCTCGATGGAACCTTGACCGACACCGACACCCTGCATTTGCAGGCTTTCCGCCAATTGCTGCACGAATACGATGGCCGTGAACTGACCCAGCAACAATTCGATGCCCAAGTCAGTGGCCGAGCCAATGGCGAATTGTTTGCCGAGCTGTTTCCACAAGCCGATGAGGCGCAATGCCAGGCATTGGCCGAGCGCAAGGAGGCGTTGTTCCGTGAACTGGCGCCCGAGCTCAAGCCGATGCCCGGGCTGTTGCGCCTGCTGGACCATGCCCAGGCCTGGGATGTGGGGGTGTGCGTGGTGACCAATGCCCCCCGGTTGAATGCCGAGCACATGCTCAACGCCATGGGGCTGGGGGCACGGTTCGAGCACGTGCTGGTGGCCGAGGAACTGGCGCGGCCCAAGCCCGACCCACTGCCCTACCTGACCGGGCTGCAATGCCTGGAGGCCGTAGCCGGCGAGGCGCTGGCGTTTGAGGACTCGCTGCCCGGGGTGGCTGCGGCGAGCGGCGCCGGGATCTTCACCGTGGGCATCGCCACCACCCAGACGCCGGAGCGCTTGATGGCAGCCGGGGCGCGGCTGGTGGTGAACGACTTCAATGACCTGCGATTGTGGGAACTGATCGAAACCCTGCACGGTTGAGGCCCTCCAACCCTGCACCTGACTGGCAAATTGTTTAAGGCTGGGGCGATACCCGTGCCAGCCTTTTGAAATGGCCATACAGCCAACCACCGTTTGTCGCACGCGCGCTGACGCTGTCGAATCCTTACACTCGCCATTCGACCATGGACTGAACCCCCTCGCGGAGTCAGTCCCATGAGCACCCCCGATGCAAAACACGTTATCGTCTCGCGCGATCAATGGCTGGCCGCCCGCCGCCAACTCTGGTTGCACGAAAAGGCCTTCACCCACCAGCGCGACGAACTGGCCGCTGCCCGTCGCGCGCTGCCCTGGGTCAAGGTTGAGCAAGCCTACCGCTTCCACGGCCCGGATGGTGAACTGGCCTTGGCCGACCTGTTCGCCGGGCGTAGCCAGTTGCTGGTCTATCACTTCATGTTCGCCGAAGGCTGGAGCGAAGGTTGCCCTGGCTGCTCGTTCCTCGCCGACCACTTCGACGGTGCCAACCTGCATTTGGCCCATCACGACGTCTCGCTGGTGGCCGTGTCGCGCGCGCCCTACCCCGAGTTCCAGGCATTTCGCCAACGCATGGGCTGGCGCTTCCCCTGGTACTCGTCGAGCGGCAGCGGCTTCAATGAAGACCTTGGCGTGAGTGTCGGCAACCAAGGCGCGCGGCATTACAACTACGCGCCCTATAGCGGCGATGAGAGCGAACTACCGGGCTTGAGCGCTTTCTACCGTGACCACGACGGCGCGGTCTATCACACCTATTCCACCTATGCCCGCGGGCTGGACATACTGGTCAATACCTACAACTTCCTCGACCTTGCGCCGTTGGGGCGCAACGAACAAGGCACCATGGACTGGGTGCGGCATCACGATCGCTACGAAGGGCAAACCGGGAAGCCGCACTGCTGCCATGAGTGATCGAGTCAGCCCCTCACACCCAGCATGCCGCGCTCGACGATGAAGTCGATCACCGCCTGTAGGCCTTCGCCTTTCTTCAGGTTGCTGAAGGTCCACGGGCGCTGCGGGCGCATGCGCTGGGTATCGCGCTCCATCACCTCCAGCGAAGCACCGACATAAGGTGCCAGGTCGGTCTTGTTGATCACCAGGAAGTCCGACTTGGTGATGCCGGGGCCGCCCTTGCGTGGGATCTTCTCGCCTTCTGCGACGTCGATGACGTAGATGGTCAGGTCGGCCAGTTCCGGACTGAACGTGGCGCTGAGGTTGTCACCGCCGCTTTCCACGAAGATCACTTCGAGGTTGCCGAACTTACGCGCCAGCCCCTCCACGGCAGCCAGGTTCATCGAGGCATCTTCGCGGATGGCGGTGTGCGGGCAGCCGCCGGTCTCGACGCCGACGATGCGCTCGGGCTCCAGGGCGCCGGCCTCGGTGAGGATGCGCTGGTCTTCCTTGGTATAGATGTCATTGGTGACCACGGCGATCTGGTAGTGATCACGCATGGCCTTGCACAGGCATTCGAGCAGCGCGGTCTTGCCGGAGCCGACCGGGCCGCCGACACCGACGCGCAGGGGTTGCTGATAGCTTTGCATGTTGGCAGTCCTCAAGAACGGAACAAACGGGTGTATTGGGTTTCGTGACGTGATGAAGCAATGGCCAGCAGCGGCAGGCCGCCGCCGAGCTGATCGTCGCCAAGGGCCAAGGCCTGATCGATGACCTCGGGCAACGTTTCGCCCAGGTCACGCAGCAGCGTCTGGGCCGCCTGCTGGCCGAACGGCACCAGCTTGACCCCGGCCATCACCGCCCCCTCCAGCCAGGCGAAGGCATGCCCAAGGGCCAGCTGGCGCAGCGGGATCGACCAGTGCACGGCCAGCCAAGCCATGCCGCCCAGCTGGCTGAGTTCGAGGCTGTTGCGCCAGGCCGGGTCCTGGCCCAGTTGCCAACCATCGAGCAAGCGCGCCAGGGCCGCGCCCCGCTGCTGCTCTTCCAGGCGTAGCTCGGCGGTTTCGCGGTTGGCCAGCAGAAAGCGGCTCCAGCGCGCAAACGCCTCGGCATCGTTGGCCTGACAGGCGTAGTAGAGGCGCGCCAGGAGCGGCCAATCCAGGTAAGCGAGGGTGTCGTGCATCTGCTCGCGCTGCCAGGCGCTGAAGCCTTCGATGTCACGCACCCAGCCAGCCTCCACGGCCCACTCCAGGCCTTGCGAGTAGGTGAAGCCTCCCACCGGCAGGCCGGGGCTGGCCAGCTGCAGTAGGCGCAACAGTGCCAGGTCGCTGTTCATCAACCGGCCAGCACCAGGGCGGCACCGGCCAGCAGGCCGCCACCGAAGGCTTTCTGCAGGCCACTGTGGCGGCGCAGCAGGCAGCCGACCGCAAAGCCCACTACCAGCAGCAGACCGCTGACGGTGACGAAGCCGGCGCTGAACAGCCAGAAGGCGCTGGGCGTGGCTTCCACGCCATGCGCCCAGCCATGGAACAGGGCAAATACCGGCATCGCCAAGGCCAGCAGCGCCTGGCGGCTGGGCAGCAGCACAGCGGCGGCAGCCACCAGCACGGACACGGCGATGACGGTTTCCATGCCCAGCACGCCGCCGAACAGGTGGCCAGCCACGGCGCCCGCGAACATGGCTGCCAGGGTCGCCAGCGGCAGGCTCAGGTTGCGTCGGGTCAAGGCAGCCAGCACGCCGGTGCCCAGCAGCATCAGCAGGTGGTCAAGGCCGGTCAGCGGGTGCAGCAGGCCGTCGTGCAGCGGGTTGCTGTCATGGCCTGGGTGGGCGAAGGCCGGCAGTGCGACCATCAGCAAGACAAGGGCGAGCGTCTTTTTCATTGTGGGTTCCTAGGGGCAGTTCAGGAATGGGCTGGCAGGCGCACGAACGGATGGTCGTTGGCGTGGCCATGGCTGTGGCCGTGCGGAGCGCTCTGGTAGGCCCCGGCTTCTGGCTCGAACGGCGCCTGCTCGGCCTCCACGGTCAAGCCCAGGCCCCGCAGCATGTCGTCCAGCACGTAGTCGTGCTGGTAGCGCAGCAGGCCGGGCTCGATCTGCAGCGGTACGTGGCGGTTGCCCAGGTGGTAGGCGGCGCGCGCCAGCAGGTGCGGGTCGCTGCAGCGCACCGTCGACACTGCTTCCGGTGCCGCAAGCACGCGCACCACCTGGCTGCCGCTGGCGTCGGCGAGCAGCTCGCCGCCGCGCAGCAGGTGGCCGCGTTCGAGCATCAGGCCGGCCTCGCGGCCATCGTCGAGGGTTACCCGCAGGCGGCTCTTGATGCGGCTGTCGACGTCCAGGGTCACACTGCCGGTGATCGTGTCGGATTCAGCGATGCGGCGGTTCAGGACAATCATCTTCACTCCTTCAGAACAGGAAATAACGCTGGGCCAGCGGCAGTTCGCGGGCCGGTTCACAGACCAGCAATTCACCGTCGGCACGCACCTGGTAGGTCTGCGAATCGACTTCGATCACCGGTTGCAAGGTGTTGTGGACCATGTCGGCCTTGCGCACGCGACGGCAGCCGTGGGCCACGCCGATCAGGCTCTGCAACCCCAGTTCCTGGGCCAGGCCTCGGTCCATGGCGGCCTGGGGCAGGAAGGTCATGCGCGTGGCATGGCGGGCCGCGCCCAGGGCGCCGAACATCGGCCGGTAGTGCACCGGCTGTGGCGTTGGGATCGAGCCGTTGATGTCGCCCATGGGCGCGGTGACGATCATCCCACCCTTGATGACCAGGGCCGGCTTGACCGCAAAGAACGCCGGCGCCCACAGCACCAGGTCGGCCAGCTTGCCGACCTCTACCGAGCCGACTTCATGGGCGATGCCATGGGTCAGCGCCGGGTTGAGGGTGTACTTGGCGATGTAGCGCTTGACCCGGAAGTTGTCGCTGTAGCTGCTGTCCGGCGCCAGTGGGCCGCGGCGCACTTTCATCTGGTGCGCGACCTGCCAGGTGCGCAGCACCACTTCGCCGACCCGGCCCATGGCCTGCGAGTCGGACGAGGTCATGGCGAAGGCGCCCATGTCGTGGAGGATGTCCTCGGCAGCAATGGTTTCGCGGCGGATGCGCGACTCGGCAAAGGCCACGTCCTCGGCGATGCTCGGGTCCAGGTGGTGGCAGACCATGAGCATGTCCAGGTGCTCGTCGACCGTGTTGACCGTGTACGGCAGGGTCGGGTTGGTTGACGACGGCAGCACGTTGGCCTGCCCCGCCGCACGGATGATGTCCGGCGCATGGCCGCCGCCGGCGCCTTCGGTGTGGAAGGTATGGATGGTGCGGTCGCCGATGGCGGCCAGGGTGTCTTCGATGCAGCCGGATTCGTTGAGGGTATCGGTGTGGATCGCCACCTGGATATCCATCTCCTCGGCCACGCCCAGGCAACAGTCGATGGCGGCCGGAGTCGAACCCCAGTCTTCATGCAGCTTGAGCCCTACCGCTCCCGCGGCGATCTGCTCGCGCAGCGCCTCGGGGCGCGAGGCATTGCCCTTGCCCAGCAGGCCAATGTTGATCGGCAGGCAGTCGGCAGCCTGGAGCATCCGCGCCAGGTACCACGGGCCAGGGGTACACGTGGTGGCATTGGTGCCCGTGGCCGGCCCGGTGCCACCGCCGATGAAGGTGGTGACGCCACTGGTCAGCGCTTCTTCCACCTGTTGCGGACAGATGAAGTGGATGTGCGAGTCGATGCCGCCGGCGGTGACGATCTTGCCTTCGGCCGCGATCACTTCGGTGCCGGGGCCGACGGGGACGGTGACACCCGGCTGCACGTCAGGGTTACCGGCTTTGCCGATGGCGGCGATACGCCCGTGCTTGACGCCGATGTCGGCCTTGACGATGCCCCAGTGGTCGATGATCAGGGCGTTGGTGAGCACCAGGTCCATGGCCTCGGCGGCGAGCATCTGGCCCTGCCCCATACCATCGCGGATCACCTTGCCGCCGCCGAACTTGACCTCTTCGCCATAGACGGTGAAGTCCTTCTCCACCTCCACCCACAGCGCGGTGTCGGCCAGGCGCACCCGGTCGCCGACGGTGGGGCCGAACATGTCGGCATAGGCGCGGCGTGAAATACGGCTCATGCCCTGCCCTCCAGTGCGCCCATCACCTTGCCCTGGAAGCCGTAGACCTCGCGTTTGCCCGCATAGGCCACCAGCTGCACGGTACGTGATTGGCCGGGTTCGAAGCGCACGGCGGTGCCTGCCGGGATGTCGAGGCGAAAGCCGCGGCTCGGCTCGCGATCAAACACCAGCGCGTCGTTGACTTCATAAAAGTGGTAATGCGAACCGACCTGCACCGGCCGGTCGCCATGGTTGGCAACGCTGACGCTGACCGTTTCACGGCCGACGTTGAGTTCGATGTCGCCGGCGGCGGTCTGGATTTCACCTGGGATCATGCTGGGCTCCTCGGCCAAGTCAGACGATGGGGTCATGCACGGTCACCAGCTTGGTGCCGTCGGGGAACGTGGCCTCGACCTGCACGTCATGGAGCATCTCGGGCACACCGTCCATGACCTGCTCGCGGCCGATCACTTCGCGGCCCAGGCTCATCAGCTCAGCCACCGTGCGGCCATCGCGGGCGCCTTCGAGCACTGCGGCGCTGATCAACGCCACCGCTTCCGGGTAGTTGAGCTTGAGGCCACGGGCCAAGCGCCGTTCCGCCAGCAGCGCGGCGGTGAACAGCAGCAGTTTGTCTTTCTCTCTTGGGGTCAGCTCCATGGCGCTCTCTCAGGTGGCCCAGATGCGCGGCGGGCACGCCGGCAGGCCGAGAACGGCCGGCCGCAGCACGTGCCAGAGGCGCTGCAGGGTGTGTTGCAAGTGTTGGTTGTCGTGGTCGAGCAGGCGGATCACCAGCAGCGAACCGAGCAGGGTCGCGCCTGCGGGCGTGTCGAGTTCATCGAGCAGGGGCCGCACCTGTTCCAGTACGGACGGGTCTGCCGGGTATGCGCAAAAAGTCGCGAGCAGCGGGTGCCCGCCGAGTTTGTCGAGTTGGCCGCCGGTGATGCGCAGGCGCTCGTGCAAGCCGGGGTCGTCAGGCAGTTCGATACACAGGCGGCTGTCCAGGGCGCCCTGTTCGAAACGTTCGCCCATTACCGGGCGCCCGAGGCACAGGGTTTCCCAGGCCAGCAAGCGGGCGCCGGGCTCAAGGGTGAAGCGGCTGTCGAGGCTGGCACGGGCGCCGGAAAAGAAAATGCTGTCCTGTGGCAGCCACTCCAGTGTGCTGCCAGCTTGCAGGTGAAAGCGCTGGGTCAGCCATGCGGTAGGGCCAATGCTGCGGTAGAACTTGCTGGCACCCGGCATGGTCAGCAGCGCATGGCTGCCGGGTTCCAGGTGAATATCCAGTTCCAGGCGGTCACCGGCGACGATGCCGCCAGGCGGATGCAGCACATAAACGTGGCACGGTGCGCCTTCTGGGTAGAACGGGCGCTGCACCAAAAGCGGGCCGAAATGCCGACGCGCACCAAGGCGGGTCACGCCACTGCGTTCGACGAAGCGCAACTGCAAGTGGGCGCTCCAGCCTGCGTCCTGTTCAGTGTGTTCGAGGCGCTCTGCCAGCAACATCCTATAGCCCCTGATATTCTTGGCCCGGCGGCCGTTACGAGCATCAGCGCAAGGCACCGATGTGCTGCAGGCCTGACCACTCGATCAAATTCGATTGGCTGGGATATAGCAGTTTGCGGGCCAACTACGCAGGTGAAGGCGCATGAAATATTTTTGCAGAGGCTCTGGCATGGGGCATACCGGCAGATTACGCACGATACGAGGGCGGGACTGGGCCCTGTTTCGGTGCTCAGCCACCTCGGCATCGCCAGACGCCGCACAAGACAGCCAGCCGGCACAAACCGTAGACTGCGACCTCGTTACCTATCGCCCACGGCCAAGGAATCGCCATGCCCCTCGCCCCTGCCATCCCCGTTCTGCGCATCTTCTCGGTCGACAAGGCCAAGGAGTTCTACCTCGATTTCCTCGGCTTCAGCCTGGACTGGGAGCACCGCTTCAGCCCGGACCTGCCGCTGTATGCGCAAATCCACCGCGACGGGCTGATCCTGCACTTGAGCGAGCATCACGGCGACGCCTGCCCAGGCTCGACTGTATTCGCCCGCACCGAGGATTTGCTGGCGCTGGAGCGCGAGTTGCTGGATAAACAGTACGGCTACGCGCGCCCGCAGGCCGAGCGCGTCGACTGGGGCCTGCAGATGCAGATCCGCGACCCATTCGGCAACCTGCTGCGCTTCTGCCAGCAGATCGACGAGGAGGCCACGCAATGAAAGCCCTGGGCAAACGCGAACTGGCGCGCCTCGAGCGCGAACTGGTCGCCTGCCTGACGGATGCCTGCGAAACCGCCAAGGCAGAAATTGTCGGGTTCCGCTGGTTGACTCACCGCCTGGACCCTGACGAATTTCCAACCAGCCTGCGCATTACCTGGGTGTTCGAGCGCGAAGCCGACAAGGCCGCGGCGCTTGCGGGCGACACCAAGGCACGCATGGTCAAGTTGACCTGCCAGGCGCTTGACGAGGCCGGTGTCAGCCTTGATCACCCCGCATGGCATGTGCGCTTTGACAGTGAAGAAGCCTGCGCACGCAGCCACGCCGGCGACTGGAACCGGCGATTGCAGGGGCGCTGATGCCAACAACCCTCGGAAATCCGGCAGATAGCGGCCAATTCGTGACTGGCCGTTCCCGATCCGCGACGGATGTATTATCGTGGCGAGGTGCGCATATAACAGCAGCCCGAGCGATCGGGCACCTGCAAGACAATCGAGGGTGTCATGAGTAACGAAAGCATTAACTGGGACAAGCTGGGTTTCGACTACATCAAGACCGACAAACGCTACCTGTCCGTATGGCGCAATGGTGAGTGGGACAAAGGCACCCTGACTGAAGACAACGTGCTGCACATCAGTGAAGGCTCCACGGCCCTGCACTATGGCCAGCAGTGCTTCGAAGGCCTCAAGGCCTATCGTTGCAAGGACGGCTCGATCAACCTGTTCCGCCCTGACCAGAACGCCGCCCGCATGCAGCGCAGCTGCGCGCGCCTGCTGATGCCGCACGTGCCGACCGATGTGTTCATCGAGGCGTGCAAGCAAGTGGTCAAGGCCAACGAGAAGTTCGTCCCGCCGCACGGCAAGGGCGCTCTGTACCTGCGCCCGTTCGTGATCGGTACCGGCGACAACATCGGCGTGCGCACCGCCCCTGAGTTCATCTTCTCGGTATTCGCCATCCCGGTTGGCTCGTACTTCAAAGGTGGCATGAAGCCGCACAACTTCCAGATCTCCAGCTTCGACCGTGCGGCCCCGCAAGGTACCGGCGCGGCCAAGGTCGGCGGCAACTACGCTGCCAGCTTGCAGCCGGGCGCTGAAGCCAAGAAAGCCAACTTCGCCGACGCCATCTACCTCGATCCGCTGACCCACACCAAGATCGAGGAAGTCGGTTCGGCCAACTTCTTCGGCATCACGGCCAACAACGAATTCGTCACTCCGAAATCGGCGTCGGTACTGCCAGGCATCACCCGCCTGTCGCTGATGGAACTGGCGTCCTCGCGCCTGGGCCTGACCGTGATCGAAGGCGATGTCGAAATCAACAAACTCGACCGCTTCATCGAAGCCGGCGCCTGCGGCACTGCCGCCGTGATCACCCCGATCGGTGGCATCGAGTTCAACGGCAAGCTGCACGTGTTCCACGACCTGGAAAAAGTCGGCCCCGTCACCCAGAAGCTCTACAACGAGCTGACCGGCATCCAGAGCGGCGACGTCGAAGCGCCAGCCGGCTGGATCGTCAAGGTCGTCTGAGCGGCCGCGCCACGCTGAAAAACGGGGCATGCCAGACGCTGGCATGCCCCGTTTTGTTTTCAGGCGGTGGTAGATGAATTTTTCTTAAATCGCCGTTTGGCTATTCTTTGGCACAATCAAGTCTCCCATAGACGCCCAGGAACGAGCATGCCACGCGTACTGACCATCGAAGACGACGCCGTCACCGGCCAGGAAATCGTCGCCGAACTTTCCAGCCACGGTCTGGATGTGGATTGGGCCGACAATGGCCGCGAAGGCCTGGCCAAGGCTATTGCCGGCGGCTACGACCTGATCACCCTGGACCGCATGCTGCCCGAAGTCGATGGCCTGACGATCGTCACCACCCTGCGCAATCTGAAAATCGCCACGCCGATTCTGATGATCAGTGCCCTGTCCGATGTCGATGAGCGCGTGCGTGGCCTGCGCGCCGGCGGCGATGATTACCTGACCAAGCCGTTCGCCTCCGACGAAATGGCCGCCCGGGTCGAAGTGCTGCTGCGGCGCAACAGCGTGCCGATGACCCAGACCCGCCTGCAGGTTGCCGACCTGCAGCTGGACCTGATCAGCCACGAAGCCCGCCGCGGCGAGCAGACGCTCAACCTGCTGCCGACCGAGTACAAACTGCTGGAATACCTGATGCGCCACAGCGGCCAGGTGATCACCCGGATGATGATCTTCGAGGAAGTCTGGGGCTACCACTTCGACCCCGGTACCAACCTGATCGACGTGCACATCGGCCGCCTGCGCAAGAAGATCGATTCCCCCGGGCAGTCGCCGCTGATCCGTACCGTACGGGGCTCCGGCTATGCCATTGCTGAACCCGTCTAAGGGCTGGAGCTCCTCGACCAGCCGCCTGCTGGCGCTGTACAGCTTCCTCTTCGTGGCCTGGAGCAGCATCCTCATGGGGGTGCTGTACTTCGAGGTTTCCAGCTACCTGAACAAACTCACCCGCCACTCCATGCTGCAGCGCCAGCACCTGTTCGCGCACATGAGCGGCAAGCAGCTGGATGACGCCCTGATCGCCAGCCAGGCGTTCGAAGAGCGCGCCTTCGATGCCTACGGCCTGTTCGACGCCCAGCTCAACCCGATTGGCGGGCGCATCCGTGCCATTCCGCCCGAGCTTGGCATGGACGGCAAGGTGCACGAGCTCAAGCGCTGCCTGGATGCCGATGACCCGCACATGCCCCGTGACAGCTGCGACGCAGTGGCGATAAAGGTGCAGGACGGCCGCTGGCTGGTGCTGTTCCGCGACAACGGCTCGCTGTTCGTGGTCACCCGCATCATCCTGCATGCGTTGCTGTGGGGCATCTCACTGACTCTGATTCCCGGCTTTGCCGGCTGGTACCTGCTGCGGCGCAGGCCGTTGAAGCGCATTCGCGCGATCCAGGCCCAGGCCGAGCTGATTGTCGCCGGCGACCTCACCCACCGCCTGCCGCTGTCGGCTCGGCGCGACGAGCTGGACATGCTGGCCGACATCGTCAACGCCATGCTCGACCGCATCGAACGGTTGATGCACGAGGTAAAGGGTGTGTGCGACAACATTGCCCATGACCTGCGCACGCCGCTGACCCGCCTGCGCGCACAGCTGTACCGCATTCGCCAGCAAAGCCCGGTGGACTCACCGCAAGCCGAGGCACTGGACCAGGCCATCGGTGAAACCGATACCCTGATGGCACGGTTTCGCGGCTTGCTGCGCATCAGTGAGCTGGAAGACCGCCAGCGCCGGGCCGGTTTCGTGCAGCTGGACCCGCATGATCTGCTGGTGGAGCTGCACGATTTCTACTTGCCGCTGGCCGAGGACGGCGGCATTCGCCTGAACCTGCAGCAGCCTGCGCAGTTGCCGGCATTGCATGGGGACCGTGAATTACTGTTCGAGGCATTGGCCAACCTGGTGGGCAATGCCATCAAGTTCACGCCTGAAGGCGGACGGGTGGGCATTACGGCGACCCAGGACGATGCGGGGGTGCATATCGCCATTGAGGACAGTGGGCCAGGGATTCCCGAAGAAGAGCGAACTGCAGTGCTGAAGCGGTTCTATCGCAGCGAGGAAGGCCACCGCCATGCGGGGTTCGGGCTGGGGTTGTCGATCGTTGCGGCGATCGTCGACCTGCATGGGTTTGGGCTGGAGATTGGCGAAAGTGAGTTGGGTGGGGCGAAGCTGGTGTTGCATTGCCCGCTGGCTGGGCCCGTCAAGTAAAGCCCGGGGCCGCAAAGCGGCCCCAGCTGCATAAGTCAGTCAGCCAGACGCCAGGTAGTCGCGCCCTTGCTGTCTTCCAGCACCACGCCCATGGCGGTCAGCTGGTCACGGATACGGTCGGACTCGGCCCAGTTCTTGTCTGTCCGCGCCTGCAGGCGCGCCTGGATCAAGGCTTCGACTTCAGCCGCATCGACCTTGCCTTCAGCCCCTGCACGCAGGAAATCATCGGCCTCCAGCTGCAGCACACCCAGCACATCACCCAGCTCACGCAGGCGACCGGCCAGGCCAGCAGCAGCCTCCGGGTCGCTGTCGCGTAGGCGGTTGATCTCGCGCACCAGGTCGAACAGCACGGCGCAGGCTTCCGGGGTGCCGAAGTCATCGTTCATCGCCACGCTGAAACGCTCTACAAACGCCTCGCCACCCTTGGCCGCCACGCGCGGCAGGCCGCGCAGTGCGTGATAGAACCGCTCGAGGGCGCCCTTGGCATCACGCAGGCTGTCTTCGGAGTAGTTGATGGCGCTGCGGTAGTGGCTGGCCACCAGCAGGTAACGCACCACCTCCGGGTGGTACACATCGAGCACGTCACGGATGGTGAAGAAGTTGTTCAACGACTTGGACATCTTCTCGCCATTGATACGGATCATGCCGCAGTGCATCCAGGCGTTGGCGTATTGCTTGCCAGTGGCCGCTTCGCTCTGCGCGATCTCGTTCTCGTGATGCGGGAACTCCAGGTCGCTGCCGCCACCGTGGATGTCGAAGCTCTCGCCCAGGCAGCAGGTGGACATCACCGAGCACTCGATATGCCAGCCCGGACGGCCCGGCCCCCACGGCGAATCCCAGTAGGGCTCGCCCGGCTTGACGCCCTTCCACAGCACGAAGTCGAGCGGGTCTTGCTTGGCTTCGTCGACTTCGATGCGGGCACCGATGCGCAGGTCTTCGATTTTCTTGCGCGACAGCTTGCCGTAGCCGACGAACTTGCCGACGCGGTAGTACACGTCGCCATTGCCCGGTGCGTAGGCGTAACCCTTGTCGATCAAGGTCTGGATCATCGCGTGCATGCCGGCGATATGGTCGGTGGCACGCGGCTCCAGGTCCGGTTTGAGGATGTTCAGGCGGCGCTCGTCCTCGTGCATCGCATCGATCATGCGGGCGGTCAGCGCGTCGAACGTTTCGCCGTTCTCGTTGGCCCGGTTGATGATCTTGTCGTCGATGTCGGTGATGTTGCGCACGTAGGTCAGCTCATAGCCGCTCTTGCGCAGCCAGCGGGTGACCAGGTCGAAGGCCACCATGCTGCGGCCGTGGCCCAGGTGGCAGTAGTCGTACACGGTCATGCCGCAGACGTACATGCGCACCTTGTTGCCATCGAGCGGCTTG
>Ga0213824_1000268_pt1 | contig 44152 bp, 51 predicted proteins | sample MC6MC0906MG_FD_179892 | JGI IMG/M metagenome (GOLD analysis project Ga0213824, IMG submission 179892) | Enriched soil aggregate microbial communities from Iowa State University, Ames, United States - MC6-MC0906-MG | ecosystem: Environmental > Terrestrial > Soil > Unclassified | place: USA: Iowa...
TGGGGGTATACCTTTATGCCCAAAATACATGGGCAGTAAAGTGGAAAGGAGATTTCCTATGAATTACGGCAAACAATCAACAGAGAAAAAGATCCGATCTGCCAATTCAAAAGCAAGGAAATATACCACAAAGGTCTTTCTTGCCTTTTTTAAGAGTCTATTTGTACTATGCTTATTTGGTAGCATTGTCGCTGCCAGCGTTGGTTTTGGCATGGTAAAAGGAATCATAGACAATGCTCCTGACGTGGATATTGCAACCATTGTTCCAAACGAATATGCGACAACCGTCTATGACAGCGCAGGCAACGTCACTGAAACCTTGGTAACCGCAGGATCCAACCGGGAGGAAGCCAGTTATGATGAACTTCCGAAGAATCTCGTCAATGCTTTTGTATCTTATGAAGATTCCCGGTTCTGGGATCACAATGGAATTGATTTACGTTCCATTCTCCGTGCTGTCAGGGGTGTACTGACAGGGGATTCCTCCGCAGGCGGGGGAAGTACCATTACCCAACAGTTAATTAAAAACAGCGTCTTCGGGGGCGGAATGGAAAAAAGCTTCGGAGAGCGGCTGGAGCGGAAGCTGCAGGAATGGTATTTGGCCGTCAAGCTGGATGAAGCCATGTCCAAGGAGCAGATCATAACCAACTATCTTAATACCATTAACCTGGGCAACAATTCCCTGGGAGTTAAGGTGGCTGCCAGAAGATACTTCAATAAGAACATTTCGGACTTAACCTTATCAGAATGTGCAGTCCTTGCAGGGATCACTCAGAATCCCTCAAAATTTAACCCGATCACAGGGCAAAAAGCCAATTCGGACAAGCAAAAGGTCATACTTCAATATATGCATGACCAGGGGTATATTACAAAGCAGGAAGAAGATGAAGCCCTGTCCGAAGATGTTTATTCCAGGATCCAGAACGTAGATACCGTCACCAAGGAAACCTCCACTCCCTACAGTTATTTTACAGATGAACTGGTGGAGCAGGTTAAAAAGGCCATGAAGGACCAGTTAGGCTATACGGATACCCAGGCACATAACATGCTTTACAGCGGCGGCTTATCTATCTACACCACTCAGGATCCTAACATTCAAACCATTGTCGACGAAGAAATCAACAATCCTGAAAACTATTCAGCCGCCAGATATTCCATAGAATACAGGCTGTCTGTCACCCATAAGGATGGAACGACCACCCATTACTCTGAGGAAAATATAAAGCGTTATCACAAGGAAAACGGAGATACGGGTTTTGACGGCTTATATAATACCGAAGAGGCGGTTCAGGCCGATATAGACGGTTACAAGGCTTATCTTCTAAAAGACGGGGATACCATTATTGGGGAAAGCCTTCACAAGACACTGCAGCCCCAGGCTTCCTTTGTTCTCATGGACCAGAAAAGCGGTGAGGTGAAAGCAATAAGCGGCGGACGAGGACAAAAGACTGCCAGCTTAACTTTAAACCGGGCCAGCAACACATACCGTCAGCCAGGCTCTACCTTTAAGATTCTGACAGCCTTTGCACCTGCCATGGACACTTGCGGAGCCACCCTGGGATCTGTTTATTATGATTCCGTCTACACAGTAGGCAATAAGACCTTTTCCAACTGGTACAGCTCCGGTTATCAAGGCTACTCCAGCATACGAGACGGAATTATCTATTCCATGAACATCGTGGCAGTCCGCTGCCTGATGGAAACCGTAACGCCTCAGCTTGGTGTGGAATACGCAAAGAATTTCGGAATCAGCTCCTTAACCGATACTGATTATAACCCGGCTCTGGCCCTTGGAGGTATTACCACCGGCGTTTCCAACTTAGAACTGACCGGTGCTTTTGCCACCGTAGCCAATGGAGGTGTTTACAAAAAGCCCATATTCTTTACCAGAATACTGGATCATGACGGAAAGGTGTTAATTGACAATACACCGGAAACCCACCGGGTATTAAAGGATTCCACCGCATTTCTTTTAACCGATGCCATGGCTGGCTCCATGGAAAGCAGCAGAAAGTTCTCAAGCTCGGGACCAAGTTCCACCAGTGCTTCTGCTCGTATTCCAGGCATGTCAGGAGCAGGAAAAAGCGGTACCACCTCCGCTAACAATGATATCTGGTTCGTAGGCTACACCCCTTATTATACCGCTGGTATCTGGGCCGGCTGCGATGACAACCAGAAGCTTACAAAGCAAAACGGAGGCACCTCCTTCCACAAGCCCATATGGCGGAAGATCATGACCAGGGTCCATGAAGGGTTGTCTGATCCTGGCTTTCCAGTGCCAGACAGCATAGAAACCGCTCAGATCTGCCGTAAATCCGGCAAGCTGGCAGTCTCCGGTGTCTGCAACAATGACCCCAGAGGCAACGCGGTATACACTGAGTATTTTGCAAAAGGTACGGTTCCCACCGACGTATGCAACAATCATGTACGTGCAACGGTCTGCTCCGTATCCCACCGTCTGCCTACTCCTTACTGTCCGGAACGGACCACCGCCATATTCATGGCAATTCCTGCGGGAGAAGAAGGGGCAACGGATGACTCCAAATACGCAATGCCAGGTTATTGTACCATCCATTCTGCCAACTCCATTATCCTTCCTCCGGGAGATAATTCAGATTCACCAAACGGAATTCCGCAGCAGTATGGACCTGGGCATGGGCCACAGAATCCTGGCGGCCCAACGCAGATTCCACCCTGGAGCTATTAAGAAAAAACATAAGGGTGCCTCAAAAACCAAATTGGTCTTTGAGGCACCCTTTTCGTATCGGAACTTTGTTCCTTTCTGATCGTGTCAGCTCTTCATTTTAGGTTTAAATAAAATAGATCCCAGGTAACCGAAAATCAGCGCTCCGGAGATCCCTACAGCGCTTGCCGTAAATCCCCCTTTAAATATCCCCAAAAATCCGTCCTCTCCCATGCTCTTTGAAACACCTTTCCATAAGGTATTTCCAAAGCCAAGAAGGGGGACTGTCGCTCCGGCTCCTGCCCAGTCAGCAAAGGGCTGGTAGATGCCAATCGCGCCCAGGATGCTTCCGGTTACCACCAGAAGTACCATGATTCGTCCGGGCATCAGTTTTGTATTATCCATTAATATCTGCACCAGGGCGCAGATCACTCCTCCGACTAAAAATGCTTTCAAGTATTCCATGGATGTCTCCTTTCTCTTTACTGTTTATGTGTTCAATGTTCGCCATGCCTTTTATAATTTGGCTAATGCATCGCAAGCTCTCACACACAAACAGCACAAATATTTCTGCATGGCTATAGGTTTCCTATATTTTCAATTACAACAGCATGGGCAATCCCAGGGATCGTCTCACCTTCGTTAAAGCTCACAGTAGAAAGAAGGGCACCGGTGGGCACGAATAAGACCCGTTTCCACGTACCGCTTTGAACTTTCGGAAGGATATAGGAGCAAAGGGTGGAAGCCGCACAGCCACAGCCGCTACCTCCTGCATGAGTATCCTGGTCATCGCTGTTAAATATCTCGATCCCGCAATCCGTATGAATCTTTTCTAAGTCATGTCCTTTATTCTTCATAAAATCAAGGAGGATCGTCCGGCCGACCTGGCCTAAATCCCCTGTGATAATTTTGTCATAGTAGGATTCATCCACCTGGAAATCATCGAAATTCTGTTGGATGGTGTGGAAGGCGGCAGGTGCCATAGCAGCCCCCATATTCATGGAGTCCTTGATCCCCATATCCACCATGCGCCCGGTAGTAATTCCGGTTATGGCTGCGATTCCTTCTTTCCTGTGTTTGGTGAGTACCACCGCACCGCAGCCGGTGACAGTCCATGAGGAGGAAAATGGCCTTTGGTTTCCATATCCCAGCGGGAAACGGAACTGCTTCTCAGCCGTTGCAAAATGGCTAGAAGCCATGGCCATGACTTTATCCGCATACCCCCCTGCCACAGTCATAGCCCCTAAATTGAGAGCTTCTCCCATGGTGGAGCAGGCACCGAACAAGCCGAATAAGGGAATTTCCAAATCTACCGTTCCAAAGGAAGTGGCAATCAGCTGACCCAGTAAGTCTCCTGCAAACAAATATCGGATGTCCTTTTTCCGGATATCCCCCTTTTCAATGGCCAGATCAGCCGTCTGTTTCTGAAGGGCGCTTTCTGCCTTTTCCCAGTTGTCCGACCCAAACATGTCATCCTGCTCTACCACGTCGAACAATTTTCCCAGAGGGCCCTGGCCTTCCTTTTTACCGACTATGGAAGCCATGCTTTCAATAATCGGAGGTTCCTCAAATCTAATACTTGCTTTTCCTATCTGCATTTTCTCTCTCCATTTCTCTGACCGGTTCATTCCTACAGCATTTGAAAGGCCTTTAATACATAGGCGATGACTCCAAGGATCCAGGAGCTTAATATCCCGTATAATATGACAGGGCCGGCAATGGTAAAGATTTTACAGCCGATACCGAATACCTGGCCTTCTGCCTTAAATTCCACAGCCGGAGCCACAACGGAATTGGCAAATCCCGTGATCGGTACCAGAGCTCCTGCTCCGCCAAACTTTGTAATCTTAGGGTAAATATTAAGTCCGGTCAGGATAACAGTAGCTGCAATCAGAACCAGAGTGGTCCAGGCAGAGGCCGCTTCCTTTTCCAGACCTGTATTCATGAATAAGGTCGTAATATACTGGCCAAGGGTACATATGATCCCCCCCACCAGAAAAGCCTTTATAATCCCCGGCCATTTTTTGTGTACCGGAGTCACTTGTTTTACATAAGCCTCATATGCTTTTTTGTTTATCTCCATTATTTTCCTCCTTCTCGTCCATGCTTTCCGGGTAATTCTTTACCTGAAGTCATTGTCCAAAATTCCCTGTAAAATAGATCAGAGAACCAATTAATTTGCCAATGCCCAGGGAAAGGATCAAATATTGCAGTCCAACCGCCAGATGAATTCTTCGGCCGATCACCGGCAGGGCCTTTAAAGTCTCCGCAAGGGACATGACAAGGATGCCCACAAAGATTCCTACGGAAAGCCCATATATTCCAAGCGCCAGATTTCCGCCAAACCCTATGGGAATTTTATAGATATCCCATATATTCCCAAGTACTCCGCCAAGAATGATGACAGACTCAAAGAGCAAAATGTGTTTATTCGTGCGGGTCGCTCCGATCAGTCTTGGAAATACACCAATAATTACCAAAAAAGCAAAAACGCCGGCTGCTATAATGCCGCCAGCGCTGAGCCCAATAAAAACAAGAAATACTTCTCTAAGAAACATCAATATCCGACTCCTTTCTTCCATCGTTCTGGATCAGGGTCTTACTGATATTGTCTTCGTAAAGCCGCATTTCCACCTCCAGCGGAGTTGGATCGGTATTGATCTTGTATTTTGCGAAATGATTGAAGAATCCCACAATTCCAAGAGTCAGTCCTACGGAATAACTGACCTCTAAAATTGTGAATCCGCTTGACTCCTGCTTCATGATGATCCGGTAAATTTCCTTGAAAACGTCCGTAACACTGGCGTCATTATTAAAGGTCATAATGGCAAAGGATGCGCCGCAGAAACATACGATACAGACAAAAATGGTTTTGGCCCACTGCCAGGCCCACATGGGAGCTTTGGGCTTGTGGTAGTCTATGATAAAGTCTACTTCACCCACATTATTGATCTGAAGAGTCGAATCCATTTCCATCAGTTTCTGGATTACATCCAACGTTTTTTCAATATACCGCTTGTTGCGGTCCAAATGGATGGTCTTGATCCGAAGGGCTTTGCACTTATTCATAATAGCCGTATCGTCACAATAAACATCTGCCACATCCTTTAACTGGATTTCCTTGTGCCGCACCTCTGTAATCTGGCTGATATTCAAATAAACGGTCTTGCTCATGAAACCATCATCTCCCATCCCGGAATGGCTTCTACAAGCGTCCCTTCTTTTTGTGTTCCATCCGGCATAACAGCAATCATATACCAGATAGCAGCGGCTACTGCAATCAGGCATAATACAAGAAGCGCCATGACAAGCTTATGTTTTACGGATTCCATACGTGCTCACATCCTTTTCTCTGGTTTTCAAAACTAGTATGAGCCGTATAAAATTATTTTATTCTACAATTTTTCCCTCATTTGTTTTAAAATCTTTTTTTCCAGCCTGGAAACCTGAACCTGGGATATTCCAAGCTTTGCCGCAATTTGACTTTGAGTCTCATTATAATAATAACGCCTGATAATGATTTCCCTGTCCTTGTCGGAAAGTGCTGTTAAAAGCTCCCGAAGCACCATGCGGTTTAATAGTTCTTCCTGAGCGGAACTTTCCTCTTCAATTTTATCAATGAGTAAAATGCTGTTTTCGTCATTTTTGTTGACGGAACGGTATAAGGATTCCACTTCCGCTCCCGCCTCGATGGATGCTGCCACTTCTTCCTTACTGGCCCCTATTTCTCCCGCGATTTCTTCCAGCGTAGGTTCTCTCCCCAAACGATACACTAATTGTTCCCTGACGTTTTTCACCTTAAGCCCCATTTCTTTTATGGAGCGGCTGACCTTGATCATTCCGTCATCTCTTAAAAAACGTTTGATCTCTCCTGTTATCATGGGCACCGCATAAGTGGAAAACTTCACCTCATAGGATAGGTCAAATTTATCAATGGCTTTCATTAAGCCAATGCTGCCGATTTGAAACAAATCCTCAGGTTCATAACCACGCCCTGTAAATCTGCGTACAATGCTCCAAACCAGCCCGAAATTGTCGGTTACAAGCTGATCCCTTGCCGCTTTATCTCCTTCGTGAGCCATTTCTATCAATCTCATGGTCTCATCCATAAGGCTCACCCGTTAATCTTCTTTTTCATGGTTACGACAGTACCCTCTCCAGGAGCTGACTTTACTTCCACCTGATCCATAAACGCTTCCATAAAGGAAAATCCCATGCCCGACCGTTCTCCATCCGGATCTGTGGTATACATAGGCTCCATGGCCAGCTTAATATCGGGGATGCCGATACCCGTATCCCTGACGGTTACAGCAATTTCCTGGCCGTCGATCCCCACTTCCAGGTAAATGATTCCTCCGTTTCCCTGATATCCATGGATGACTGTATTTGTAACTGCCTCCGACACGGCTGTTTTTACATCATCCACCTCTTCTAAGGTGGGGTTCAACCTTGCCATAAAAACTGCCACTGCCACTCTGGCAAATTCCTCATTCTTTGACAGGGCTTCCAATTCCATTTTCAGAATTTCTGGTTTATTCTGTTCTGACATACGTTCCTCCTCAACCTGTGACTGCTGCTTCCTTAGAGTCATATAATTTCATTAATTTTAATATCCCTCCTATTTTAAGAATGCGGAGAGCCTGGGGGCCTGCACCGTAGATGGCTATACTTCCCCCACTTAAAGCCATCTGCTTATACCTGTTCAGCAAAATACCGATTCCCGAGGAGTCCATGAATCTGGTCTTTGAAAAATCAAAAACAATGCGCCTGATGTAATTCTCGGAAAGGATTAAATCGGTTTCGTATTTAAGCCCTGAACAGTTATGATGATCCAACTCCTCCGGCAGATGGACAATCAGCGTCTGCCCCTCTGCTTCATATGTAAAGTATGGTTGATTCATATGCAATACTCCTCCATTCCTTATTGTCTGTCCGTAATACCAAAAAAGAACGTAACCCGACCGCCGAAAAACGGCCCGGAAAAATGAAAAAAGACACCACAAAAAAATTACTCTTCTGCAGTGTCTTTTATCAGCTAAAGCTAAGGAAGTTATGTCAAAAACCACGTTCTGATTTCGCCTTAGCGGATAGCTCTTCATCTTTGCTGTTATTTATGATATCGGAGAACAGCCCGTTGGCCTGTTCTTTCTGGTCCATTCCCTTATAAATGACTGCTGTCTTGTATTTTGCCTGCCAGCTGTTCGGTTTTAAATCAAGACATTTCAAGTAATAAGCAAGTGCAGTCTGGGCATCTCCTGCCTCCATCGCCTTGTCCCCTAGGCCCTCCAGAATCGGACAGCCATTCTCCACCATATCCTTTCTTATCTCACCCACGATTGCCTGAACATCGGGAGACGTGATAAGATCCGGATTCAGCCCGGCATAAATCTTCACAGAAGACGGAAAGTCATTCTTTTTATATGCCTGAAGGATTCCAATCACGGCCTGGTACTGGGCCAGAACACTGTCTGAATCACTGGTAATAGAAGCTAAGGAAGCTTCTGCAGTCTTTTTTTCTGTTTCCAGGGATTCAAGCTGTGCCGTCAGGCTGTCAGCTTTCTGGTTGGTCTGGCTTAACTGTTCGCTGTATTTTAATATTTCCCGATTATGCTGTTCATTAATGGATTTTGTATTGGCAGGCATTACCAGGAAAAAGACTACAGCCGCGCCCAGTAAAAGCCCGGCAAGTATGTTCCCTACCGCCTGATCCTTGGTGTTTTCCCGATAGCTTGGGGGAATGATCACATCGTCATCTTCCATCTGCCTGTGGGAAAGCACATTTTTCAGCTTCCTTTTCTCCGGTTCCCGCTCACTTTTTCCATTCCCGGCCGTATCCTGGACCAGGGACTTGTAATAGAGTGCCTTTGGATGATTGCGGTCGATCTGTAATACCTTATAAACGGCTTTACCAGCCTTCTGATAATCCTCTCTGGCTATGCAAAGGAGTGCCAGCAAAAGCTGGGCCTTTACATAGTTAGGCTTGCTTTCCACAACCTTGTTAAGCTGCAGCATTGCCAGATCCTCACTACCGCTTTGAGCGTAAATTAAGGCCTGGTTGAATCGTCTCACGGCACGCCGCTCCGTCTCCATGCTGCCTGACTTTCTCTGTATCTCACCAAGGTAGTTATCTGCCTGGTTTCCTTCCGGTTGTAAGTTCATGCTGATTACCCATTGAACAAGGGCTTCACCCACTTCTCCAACCTCATAATAAATCAGCCCCAGAAGGTTCCTTGCATCTGTCATATACTTGTTAAAATGGAGGCTTTTTTTCAGGCATTCGGAAGCTCCTGACAAATCTCTGAGCTTTGCCCGTTCCAGCCCCATGTTGTAATAGCTGTTTGCAATTACCCGGGTTTTTCTTTCATAATCCATATTTTAACCGCCTATTCCTTGTTGATTTCTTTTATAAGATCCATCATCAGATCATTCATATCCGTCAAATCACTTCTAACAATGGCATCTTCAATTGCATCAACCTCCAGGCTTGGCCTGTAACTATTAATCTCAGCTTCAAAATCTATCATATGTTTTCCTCTTTCCTGCCCATCTTTTCCGGGCATCCAGGTATCCAGGTATCTATGGAATGGAGTTCCTCCTTAATACCGCTTTTATCTCCCCCATCAAGTAAAGAGAACCCACACAAAACAACAGATGCCCTTCATCCCTTTTATGAAGCATGTATAAAACAGCCTCTTCCACTGTCTGAAATCCTTCTACACTGCAACCGCAGGCATTTTGAAACTCTTTTAGCAGGACATCTGTTTCAAGTCCTCTTTCCGAATGAATATGAGCCACCGCCACATGATCAAGAGGCAGTTCCCCTGCGATTTCCTTTATCATTTTATCGTGATCTTTATCGGATACTGACGAGAACAAAAGATCAGCCCGTTTTTTCCTTGTTTCGCACAAACCGGCTGCTGCCTTGGTAAAAGCCTGGATACCACCCGGATTATGGGCGCCGTCTAAGTATACTCCCGGAAGCACCTCTTCCATTCTTCCCGGCCAGTACATGCCTGCAATTCCTTCTTTCACCTGTTCTTCTGAAATCTCCAGACCCATGACCTCCTTAAGCCCTGCCGCCTCAAGAGCTTTAAACGAAAGGAAGGCATTCATCACCTGATATTCCGCAACAGTCGGAACGGTGACTTCCATAAAATCTCCTTCTGCTTTAAAAAATCTGGCTTTGCAGCCTTTATCTTCATATCCAGTTATCTCATATCCCAGCCTGTCCACTTCACAGAACGGAGAGCCCAGTTCCTTTGCTCTGGAGCGAATAACCTGGGAAGCCTGTCCGTTGGTTCCGTCAAAAACTACGGTTACCCCCTTTTTAATAATTCCAGCCTTTTCCCATGCAATTTTTTCGATGGTATCACCCAAATATTCCGTATGATCCAGGCTGATGGAGGTAATCACCGACACCAGAGGAGACTTAATGACATTGGTCGTGTCCAATCTTCCTCCAAGACCGGTTTCCAAAATTACAATATCCACTTCTGTCTTATGGAACATGTCCATTGCCATATAAAACAGAAATTCAAAATAAGACGGATGGCAATATCCTTTCTCCATCATATTCTCAGAAAGCATTCGGATGGTCTGATAACTTTCTTCAAAAACCTTTTCCGATACCATCTCTCCATTTATGCAGAAACGTTCTCTGGTTTCAATCAGATGCGGGGATGAAAAGGTTCCCACCCTGCAGCCTGTTTTCCTTAAAACAGACTGTAAAAATGCACATACTGAACCCTTTCCGTTGGTACCTGCAACATGAATAATTTTCATCTCTTCATCCGGTTCTCCCATCTCGCAAAGGAATTTACGGATATCTTGCAAAGAGTTCTTTTTTCTGGTCCACATCGGAATCCGGCCCAGATATTCTTCTGCCGTTTCGTCATTCTTCATCGTTAGAGTACCAGCTTCCATATGTAATTTCAAGCCTGATTTTCAGAATGAACCCTAAATAAAAAATCGGACTTTCTAATTTATTATAATATATGTCCGTCAATATGCAACCCATTTCTTTCGCAAAAAGCCCTTTATTTCTACAACTGCCCTTCTAATACGCCTTATGTTTACAGAAATACAAAAAGAGAGCATAGCCCTCTGAAACACTGTTAAGCATCTCAAAGTGCTGTACTCCCTATTCTCGTTTCCTTAAATCAAACTTCAGAAACTGATCTGACGATTACTTACCGCAATATGCGATGGCCTCGATTTCAACCAGAGCGTTCTTAGGAAGAGCTGCCACTTCAAATGCGGCTCTTGCCGGGCATTCTCCCTCAAAGAAAGATGCATAAACTTCGTTCATTGGTCCAAACTCACTGATATTCTTTAATAAAACGGTTGTCTTAACCACGTTAGCCATGGATAAGCCTTCGCTTTCTAAAATAGACTTGATGTTTGTCAATGACTGTCTTGTCTGGGATACGATATCCTCACCCGCAAATTCTCCGGTAGCAGGGTCAATAGGAAGTTGTCCTGATATAAATACGTAATCGCCCCCGCGTACGCCCTGAGAATATGGGCCGATTGCTGCCGGCGCTTTTTCTGTTGCTAAAACTTTTTTCATAATGATTTGTCTCCTTTCGTTCATTACTCTTATAATTCTAGATTAGCACACATTCCACAAAAGTCAAGAAACTTTTTAAGGTATTCTTAAAAAAATTTAGTCCTTTAAATCCTTTTCCCCCTTGTCATCTGGTATTGAATACTATATAATATGATATGACAAAGGGGACATCCCTCATGTGCGGCAGCATGCGTACAGAAGGTCGGCCCAAAGGCATGGGCAGGAAAGAGGAAAACATATGAAGACCAACGACGAAAGAATGCAGGACATCCTGAAGCATCTGGAATCCTTAGACCATATCAGGCCGGAAACCATTCCCAATATTGATCTATACATGGATCAAGTCACCACCTTCATGGATGAGCACTTAAAAGATACCAAACGCTATCCGGAGGACAAGGTCCTGACCAAGACCATGATCAATAATTATGCCAAGAACAATCTCCTTCCGGCTCCAAATAAAAAGAAATATTCCAGAGAACACATTCTGCTACTTATATTTATATATTATTTTAAAAACCTGCTCTCTTTTCATGACATTGAGCAGCTCTTTAAGCCTATTACGGAAAAACACTTTAATTCTTCGGACGGAATTCCTTTAGAGGATATTTACCGCGAAATTTTCTCCCAGGTAGAAGGCAATATCGACCGTATCAAGGAGGATATCCTACAAAAATACGAGCACGCCAGTAAAACCTTTGAGGGCAAAGGGCTTCCGAAAGATGATCTGGAATATCTCCGCCTCTTTTCCTGGATCTGCGAGCTTTCCTTTGATGTGTACTTAAAGAAGCAGATCATCGAGCAGATCATTGATGATTTAGGAGAAAACGAACCCATAAACATAAAAAAGAAAAAATGAAAAATGAAAACAGGGGCAAGTACCGGTATCCGGCTTGTCCCTGTTTTTATCAATCTTCTCTCTTTTCTTCTTCCAAACGCTTAAACACCATATCATATCCATCGTTTCCATAATTTAAGGAGCGGTTCACTCGACTGATGGTCGCAGTGGACGCCCCCGTCTTTTCCGCAATCTCCAGATAAGTACGGCCCTCTCTCAGCATCTTTGCTACCTCATACCTTTGGGATAAACTTAACAGTTCATTAACTGTGCATACATCCTCAAAAAAAGTATAGCATTCCTCTGATGATTTCAAGGTTAGAATAGCCTCAAACAGATGGTCTACCGCATCTGTCTTAATCTTTTTATTCATAATATCGTTCATTCCCCTTTTTTCTTGTTTTTGCCCTTAGTAACATTTTACCATACTAAAGTTGTAAAGTCCACCCTTCGCGGACATCATGAGAGCATAAATTTTTCTATCACATGCGCTATTCCGTCATCGTTGTTGGAAAGTGTCACATAATCAGCTGCCTTCTTTACCGGGAGAACTGCATTCTCCATAGCAACACCAAGGCCTGCATATTGGATCATGGACAAATCATTGTAACCGTCTCCGCAGGCAATCATCTCTTCCTTACTCATGCCAAGCTTTGACAGCAGACGCTCCAGACTTGCCGCCTTGTCCACTCCTTTAGGGAGTATCTCCAAAAAATAGGGTTCTGAACGGTAAACGCTGTAATCCCGCCCTAAGGCCGCCTTTACCTTTGGCTCTACCATGGCAAGATAGTCACCTTCTTCAAGCATCATGAATTTAACAACCGGAAACTGTACATAAGCCTCCATATCCTGGATTTCTTTTACTTCCAGCTTATTGATGGCCGATTCCTTTTCTACATATTCATCAACCGCATTGGGAGTGATGATTAAATCATCTTCATAGGTAAGGATGTTCACTCCATGATCCTCTGCCATGCGGATAATTCTGGAATTTGAGGACATAGGCAATTCCCTTGCAAAAACCGTTTCTCCGGTTCTGCAGTCAATGATGCGTCCTCCGTTAAAGGACAAAATGTATCCTCCTGACTCATGAAGTTCCAATTCTTTCGCAAGGGGCATCACCCCGTAAGTGGGTCTTCCGGAAGCCAGTACAATAATTCCGCCCTGTCGTTTTAATTCAAAAAGTGCCTCTTTGGTCTTGGGTGTGATCACCTTATTCCGATTGGTCAGCGTCCCATCCAAATCCAGCACAATCATCCGATAGTCCATTAAATTTCTCCTGTTTTGTAAATTTTACTATAGCAGTATAACACAGTTTCTCTTCTTATTCCATCCTAAAATACAGAAATATATAAATGGACGGAACTGCAGCCTGACCCCCCTCATACAATGCCAATAGGAGATACTAAGAAAGGGTTAATGATATGGAAAAGGCAATCGTTTTATTTCTGGTTGCACTTATGCTGGCTGCCTCCCTGACAAGCTGCAGAACCACGGCCAGGAAGCATATAAGACCGCTTTTTTATCAGGTATCCAGCACGGACACGGTATTATAAAATTTTTTCATAAGACAAAGTACCTTCCCATATTCACATAATAAAATGTAGTATTAAGATTTCCCTAAGGAGGATTTTATGAGAAAAGCCTATCATTTTGTTCTGGCGGCCATACTCACCGGAGCTTCTTTACTTAGCCTGACCGCCTGTGGCTCAAAAGCAAAGGCATCTGAATTAACTCCGGTCACACTAAATGAAGTTGCCCATTCTATCTTCTACGCTCCCCAGTATTCAGCCATTGAACTGGGATATTTTGAGGATGAAGGCATTAATTTAACCTTGGTCAACGGGGCCGGCGCCGACAAGGTTATGACTGCTCTGATATCAGGCGATGCCGATATCGGATTCATGGGTTCTGAGGCCAGCATTTATACTTACGCGAACGGTTCGAAAGACTATGCCGTCAACTTCGCCCAACTGACCCAGAGAGCCGGAAACTTCCTTGTAGGAAGAGACGATCAGCCTAACTTTAAATGGACGGATCTTAAAGGCAAGAAGGTAATTGGAGGCAGAGCCGGGGGAATGCCGCAAATGGTATTTGAGTATATCCTGAAAAAAAATGGCATTGACCCTGTTACGGACTTATCCATTGACCAGAGCATTAACTTTGGCCTGACTGCTGCGGCATTTACCAGCAATGATGCAGACTATACCGTTGAATTTGAACCATTTGCCACAGGACTTGAAAAAGAAGGCAGCGGCCACGTAGTGGCTTCTCTTGGCGTTGATTCCGGATATATTCCTTACACTGCCTACAGCGCAAAGAAAAGCTATCTGGAAAAGAATCCGGAAGTTATCCAGAAATTCACCAATGCAATCCAAAAGGGTCTGGAATACGTGAACTCCCATTCATCGGAAGAAATTGCAAAGGTGATCCAGCCCCAGTTCAAAGAAACCGACGTAGCTACGATTGCAACCATTATTGAACGGTATAAAGCACAGGATACCTGGAAAAAGGATACGGTTTTTGCAAAAGACAGCTTTGAGCTTCTGGAAAATATTCTGGAAGAATCCGGACAATTAAAGGAACGAGTTCCCTATGAGGAGCTTGTAACGACCACATATTCAGAAAAAGCTGCAAAGTAATTCTACCCTTTTTAATCTTATCAATGATGCAATAAACCTAACAGGACCGCATTTACTGCGGTCCTGTTAGGTTTATATGGTTCAGAACGTCACACCCCAATGATTCAGTATGCCGATCGAATCAGACTATCGTTATCTCAAATGGCGATACCGGAAGTCCCGGTACTGCGTACAAGTTCGCATTCCCCGGGTTATTTGACCATGCATAGCGCACTCCGGTAACTGTCTTTCCTTTTTGGACATTCAAAATAACCGTACCCCTCTGGGTCCGGACATCTATGCAATCTGAGGTCCATTCTCCTGATATGCAGACTTCAAACCCGCTCGGTTTACCGTCTGATACAATAAATTCCCTCTCCCCGTGATCAAAGTGAAGTATGATCTCATCGCCCTTCCTTTCAGCACGGGAAAATATAGGGGACAGCCACTCACCCGGCTCATGATATGCAATCTCATACGCCGCCATGGCCATTCTCTCTCCTACTGTCTTCTTATCTGTTGGATGCAGATCATTGTATTCACCGCAGTCAATGGTGACCACCATAGCGCTGTTTGGAAGCGTTGCAAGGCCCTGCTGCATATTCCGAAACCGTACCCAGTTTCCTGCATCTTCAAGATCATAATTCGGTAACTGTACATAAATAACAGGAAATTTTCCCATATGCCATTTTCGTCTGTAATCCTCAATCATACTCTTGAAATACTGGGGATAAAAACGATCATCCTCTGCATTGCTCTCTCCCTGATACCAGCACATACCGCAGATAGGGAAATCATGAAGTGGCGCTATCATAGACTGATACATCCCCATTGGTTTTCTCTCAAAAAAGGTCGGTGGTTTAAGAGCTTTTACACATGCGCCTCTCTTATACTTCCAGCCATCAGAAATAGACAACGTCTCTCCTGTCTCAAAAATCATTTGATGAGACTTTCCTTTGGTGAAGTCCAGCCGCCCGGACACTGCAATCCCACGTATTGTAATCTCATGGTCCCCTTCGTTAAGTCCCTCCAAGTAATATTCCCTGGGAGGGTATCGATATGTGGTATTTCCAATGCACTGCCCGTCAACGTAAGTGCAGTCCGCATCTTTGATGGTTCCAAGGGAAAGACGGAGCGGCTTGCCTGAAAGTTCAGGCGGGATCGTCACAGTCTTTTTAAACCAAACAGAACCGGGTTCTTCAAAATCTTCATTTGCATAAAAATCATCGGTAAGGTTGATCGTTTTCCACGTATCCTGGAAACCGGACTTAAGCCAAGCTTCTAAAATCCCCGCATCTGCCTCATCTAATTTCTTATACCACGAGGAAGCCCTCACTTCATCTTCTTTTTGTATATTCCTGACAAATTTATCTGATTTACATTCATCAGCTGTCTTTGCTTTACCGGAAAAACCCGCAAGCGCTTTTCTGCTCATCCACGCCTCTATAGGCGTACCGCCCACTGCAGTAAGTATAAGACCTATGGGTACTGGATATCTTTCCCGCAATTTCGACCCAAAAAAATATCCTGCCGCTGAAAAATAAGAAGCACACTCCAACGAATAACTTTCCCATTTTCCTCCCGACAGTTCCTCTGCAGGAGTTTTGAAATTCCACTTGATCGGGACGGTGAACTGGCGAATAAACGGGTCTCCGTCTTCACCATACTCCTTTGGGAAACGAAACTTTACCCGATGCATAGGAAGCTGCATATTGGACTGGCCAGACATGAGCCAGACATCCCCTATATAGATATCAGAAAATTCTTTTCTCACACCCGCACACGTGACGGAAATCGAATAGGGGCCCCCTGCCTGCATAGGCATAAACACAAGCTTCCAGTTTCCGTCTTCTTCCGTTAAGGTCTCTTCTCTGAATTCAGCACTCCCATCTTCTTTCGATAGTATCGCTTCTACCCGCGCTCCCGCATCCGCTGTACCTCTTATGGGTATAAACTCATTTCTCTGCAGAACCGCATGATCTGATATGTATGGGGTGACACAAAAGTTTATCATCCTTTCACTCCCGAACTGGTCACTCCCTCTACAAAATACTTCTGACAGCAGAAGAACAGGATCAGAGCAGGAAGCAGAGCCAGGAATGACATCGCAAGGATCTGGTTCCATTCCACGATACCGCTGCTTTGATCGATTGACATCTTAAGGGCCAGCGATACAGGATATTTCGCAAGGCTCGTCACGTAGATCAGGGGACCTAAGAAATCATTGAAACTCCATACGAACTGAAAGATCGTGCAGCTTATCAGAGCCGGTTTCAATGCTGGGAGCAGGATCATCGTCAGAATTCCAAATGAATTGCAGCCGTCTATCGTCGCCGCCTCATCCAAATACGTCGGTATGGAACGCATAAACTGGATCAGCATAAATACGAAAAACGGTTCGTTCGCAAATACGGTTGGTGCGATCAAAGGTACGTATGTGTTTAAAAGTCCAAGGTTTTTCCATAAAATATAAAGCGGAATCCTGGTCACGACCGACGGCAAAAACATAGTCGCCATAAGGATGGAAAAACATATTTTTTTAAACGGAAAATTGAATCTGGCAAATCCATACGCTACCAGTGTACTCGATATCAGGCAAAACAATATCTTAGGTATTACAAAACTGAATGTGTTAATGAAAAATGTGGTGAACGTAAATTTCGTTCTGGTTTTCCAGCCATTGACATAAGGCGTAAAGTCTATTTTGCTGGGTATGAAATTAATTGACGTAAATATCTCATTGTTCGTCTTAAAAGTAGCTCCCACAAGCCAGATGATGGGATAAATCATAACGAGGGCCACTACCGTAAGTAAGGTATATCGGAAAGCAGCACTTATCATGTACTTTCTTCTTCTGCGTCTTTCCACTTCGCTGATCAAATTTGTCCGTGCCATGTTATTCCCCCTTATCCGAATAAAATACCCAGCGATCCTGGGTAGCAAATAACACTACCGTAACAGATACGATGATGAGAAACAGTATCCAGCTGGCGGCGCTTGCGTAACCCATATTGAAAAGCTGGAAAGCGTTGTCATAGATGAACATAGAGGTAAGGTATGTAGAATTTAAAGGACCTTTTTTCGTGATGAGGTAAGGTCCGTTGAATTCCTGGAACGCATTGACCAGCTGCATGACCAAGTTGAAGAAGATCGTGGGTGTGATCAAAGGAATCGTGATCTTGAAAAACGAATAAGACTTCGTAGCTCCATCCACACTTGCGGCCTCGTAGAGATCCTGAGGCACATCTTTAAGGGCGGCCAGGAATATCAGCATGGCCGAACCGAACTGCCAGACTTTTAAAAGAACGATAACAGCCATAGCTCCGGATGCGGAAGACAACCATTTTACAGGGCTCACACCGAATATACCAAGAAAGTGGTTAATAAATCCATCTTGCTGAAATAAAAAACGCCATAATACGGCTACTGCAACGTTTCCGCCTAAAAGGGAGGGAACATAGTACGCCGTCCGGTAGAAATTAATAGCTTTTAATTTAAAATTAAGGATAAAAGCAATAAATAGTGCAAATGCAAGCTGCAAAGGCACTGTAATTACTGTATATTTTAGCGTCTGCCTTAGCGTGCCTAAAAAGTCTTTATCTTTAAATAGCTTTGCATAGTTGGCAAATCCTATGAAATTGGGCTCTCTGACCAGGTTGTAATCCGTAAAGCTGATAAAAAGTGCATTAATAAACGGATACAATGTAAGAAAAACCATTCCGATTATCCAGGGGAGAATATACAAAAGCCCGATCTTGCTGTTTTTCAAAAAAATTCCTCCTAGCTAATAATGACATAGCCACAAAGAGCTATATAGTTAATAAGTTCCTATATCAGATTTGACACTTTTCCGATAAACTCCAGACCTTTCATAAAGTATATTCCCTTGATGGAAATGGGCATTTATCCGAGTTCGGTATTGCGGCCTGCCGCAGGCGGTGAAAGGATTCCGCTTAAACAACGTGAATCCTTCACCTGCTTTTCGGCAGACTTGCAATGAGAAATGAGACAACGTTCTTTCTATTTATTTCCCATATTCTGCTTTCAGCTTTGCAACCTGAGCGGATGCTTCGTCAAAGAATGCCTGAGCCGCTTCGTCAACGGTACTTGCACCCAATTCATATTTCTCATAATTGCTCTCATAGGAAGATGTAAATACGGCGTCCTCAAAGATAGGGGAATTATTTATAACTTCTGCTTCATCTGTGAAGTCATAAGCTTGCTTTACGGCACCTGTAATCTGTCCATCAGCTTCAAGCGTGGCTTTTGCAGATTTAGATGCTACCATACCTCTCTTTGAACCCATAAGCTTCGTGCCTTCCGGATCATTTAAGATATACTGTAAGAATTCTGCTGCTGCTTCCGGGTTCTTGGAGTTCTTTGAGATTGCAAATGTCAGTGACGGCTTTGCCATGGTTCCTTTAAATACCGCTCCGTCAATCGTCGGAAGGGGTGCTACGATCAGTTCGTCTCCTTTATCTGCAAGTGTCTGTGCATTGGAAGCGATGCCGCCGGTCCACTCAAGCACCCCCAAATATCCGCCGTCAATAAACTTTGCATTTTGGGCAATGGATACCGGGTCATTTCCTACATTTTCAAGGTAATCCTGTCTGGAACAGAATACATGAAGATCTGCCAGTTCCTTATACCAGGTCATGGCTTCCTTATAATCCTCTACCGTGTAATTCATATTCAGATTTTCATCGAATTCACCCTTACCGGTCTTCTGCTGCAGGTAATAAACGGCAGCAAAACGAAACGTCGGGCTTACGATCAGATAGGCGTTTGGATTCTGCGCCGTAATGGTCTTTGCAGCTTCCTTGTACGCTTCGAATGTAGATGGGATCTCATTAATACCTGCTCTCTCAAATGCAGATTTGTTTAAATAAACGCCCAGGGTATTCTGCCCGTAAGGAATGGCCTGCATTACACCGCCGGTCTTTCCTGTCTCTAAAAATCCGGCATCATACTGTGAAAAGTCAATGATATCCTTAACTTTGTCTAAATCATAAAAACCGGTGCCGTCCGGACTGTATTTGATGAGCCACGGATAATTGACAGTCATGATATCGGCTTCTGTTCCGCCCGCATAGCGAGTAGCAAAAGTCTCTTCCAGGTTACCGAAACCGGAAGGCTCGCCTGTTACTTCGATTGCGCCTGCATGAGCTGCATTGAATGCGTCAATGGCTTCCTGAGTCGCCTGATGGCGGTCATCATTGCCCCACCAGGAAAAGCTTAACTTGGCTAGTTCACCGGCCGGTGCCGCATCTGATTTTGCCTCTCCACTATTGCCTGATGCCGCTGTAGTAGCCGGTGCAGTGTTTCCTCCGGTGCTTCCACATCCGGTAAAGCTGACTGTTGCCGTTAATACTGCTGCAAGTACGGCTGAACTTTTCTTCCATTTTTTCATAATACTTTTTCCTTCCTTTTCTTTTTTATTTGCAGGGTCTGCAAAACCCTTTACCGCCAATTTTTATGGTGCTTTGTAATACAACATACAGCTGATATTTTTACTCATAGATCTTTCTGCCGTGGGCATCAGGTATTCCTGACTTACGGTAGAAATAGGTATTAATCTGATCCCGCCAATTGATTGCATTTTCTTTTTGTCTTTTTAGACGGTCTCTCACATTACTAAAGCATTCTTCATCTAAGAATGGCTCCAGGCTTTCCCAAACGCTCTCGTACTGCTCTACTTTTTCCACACCCGCAAAATGTGTGTCATATATATGCTGTATCACAGTCTTTCCCGAGCGGAGGATATGGGTATATGGTACATGATGGAAAAACAGCAAAAGTTCATCCGGACAGGAAGATAAATCTTCATATTCTCTGAATCTGTCATCGGAATACTGCCTTGTATATCCGGTACCATTCGCGACCGTACGTTCTCTTCCTACGCCGTTGCGGTCCGCATAATGATAAGTCCCCCATTTGTCATATTCGTAACCGTCTATATCCACTCCGTAGTGAACAGTTGGTTTGCACATAAATCCAACTGCCAAAGGACAGGTATAATCTTCATAAACACCTCTGGAAGTGGTAAGAATCTCCTTGATTTTTGCAGCTTCGTCCCGGGGAAGGTCAAAGGTTAAATTTACCCATTCACCGGCTATAGCATCAGAACTGAGTGAGTTGCCCCATACAAGCCTGCCGTATCCATATAGGTTAGCCTGAGCCAGCTTGTTGCCTGTCCAGTTTGTGTCCATGCCTACACTTCCTACTGCCGCTATTCCGGACCGTTTGGGATCCGGGGAGTTCTTTTTGATCTCATTCCTGATATAAGCATCTTTCCCGTAGCAGGTGTCAAAATCCAAAGTTTCTTTCCACATGGGTACCAGGTAGCAAATATCGATCTGATGCCCTGTGTACTCCTGGGTAATCTGGAATTCCAGTATTTGATTTGTTTTTTTAAGTGCCCCAAACAGCGGAGAATTCGGCTCCCTGATCTGAAAATCAATAGGACCATTTTTAATTTGAAGGATAACATTGTCCTCGAACTTGCCGTCGTGCTCCATAAATATATCATAAGCAGCCCTTGCGCGGTCAAGAGATCTGTCTCTCCAGTCCTGTGCACAGTTGTATACAAAACACCTCCAGATAATGATCCCTCCCAAGGGTTTTATGGCCCGCGCCAGCATATTCGCACCATCTTCGTGGGTCCGGTTATATGTAAATGGGCCCGGCTCTCCTTCAGAATCCGCTTTTACAATGAAACCGCCAAACTGGGGAATCTCTTTGTATATGTCAGCTGTTACGTTCTCCCACCATGCAGCGACTTCCGGTTCAAGGGGATCCGCTGTGTCAAGCCCGCCTACCACAATGGGAGCGGCAAAATTGATAGCAAGATAAGTCCTGATTCCGTATTCGCTAAACACATCAGCTATCTTTCTGATTTCTTTCAGATTTTCGCCTTTGATGAAGGAAGTCTCTTTTCTATGTACATTTACATTGTTGATTGATATGGAATTGATCCCTGTACTTGCAAGGAGTCTTGCGTAGGAGCGAACGATCTCCATATCTCCTCTAAAATTGTTTCTATCATAATAGATTGACTCTCCCGCATAACCGCGTTCAATGGAACCGTCGAAATTGTCCCAGTGGTTTATCATGCGAATGCTCTGATCCGGTTCGCTCTTAAAGGGAAGCGTTCCTTTTGTGATCAGAATGCGGTGCAGACTGAATACTCCATAAAGAAGACCATTCTCTGTAGAAGCTGTTATTCCATAGCCTGTCTCTGTCTTTTTTATCTCATATCCGTCGCTGCCGTCATCACCTGCCAGTGATAAAACCAAAGAAGATCCCGGATCATCCGAGGCTTCCGCACCTTCAAATAAAAGGGGCAGCTCTCTCTCTATGGTTTTCATTACAATGCTGTCTTTTTTATCTTTGATATGATAACCGGATATATCCGACTGATATACTTTCTTTTTCAACCAGCACAGATCCCTTGTTTTTGACATCACTTCAGTTCCTCCTGATTCCCGCTGCCAACGTTCCGTAACGCTGCATGGAAATTCTTTCCGTTTTCAATTATTCCGTTTTTATCATACAAAAGACTATCCCTGCCCAAGGGCAAACGGACCGTCGATTTCGTAAATCCGGATTGATAGATCGCCATAATAACCTCAAGAGCCAATCGGCCATCTGCACTGTCTTCCGGATGGTTCTCACCATTTTCTATAAAGCGGATAGCCCGCTCTATCTGTGCCTCATGCTTCGTCCACTCCGACTTTGGAATTGATTCCCGTACTTTTTCAAGCTCTGCTATGGTATCTGGATCGTCTACGGGAAATCCTGTGTCTGTAGAACGGTTACTCGTGACCTGGTAGGGGGATGAGATACCCGCTCTTTCACACTGAAACGCGAGTCTTTGATACTGGCCATGAGTCACCAGATTTACTGCAAAGGTTACTACTGCCCCGCTTTTATAAGTGAGTATTGCCGCTGATAAATCTTCTGTCTCAGCATTATCATGTGCAACATTTGTCAGAACAGCTGTCACAGTCTCAGGGGGGCCCATGATCCAGTTAAGTAAGTCTATCTGGTGTACGCCGTGATTAATGATGCAGCCACCGCCCTCCTTCTCCCAGGTGCCTCTCCACCAAAGATCATAATAACTGTGACCGCGATACCAGAATGACTCAACCTGACCAAAGAGCACTCTGCCTGCAATTTTACTATCGATCAGTGCCTTTAGTGTCTGATTATCTTTCGTAAAACGGTTCTGGCAGACGACTCCAAGATAAGTGCCAGTCTCCTTTTGGACCGCTATTATTTCGTCGCATTCCGCCAAAGACAAGGCCATGGGCTTTTCCACCAGTACGTGCTTCCCGGCCCGCATACATGCGATAGAAGCAGGCAAATGGGTGAAAGGCGGGGTACATATACTTACAAGATCCAGATCCGGTCTTTTAAGCATCTCGTTATAGTCCTCATAGACTTCCGCTGCATCCAGACCATACTTCTCTTTCATACTTTGCGCTTTCTCAGGGAAGATATCACACAGCGCAACCACCTGGCATCTGTCTGAAAGTGAAAGGTAAGCCTTAAGATGTGTTTCTGCAATAACGCCCGTTCCGATGATACCTACCATAATAATTCCTTTCTTAAAACAGTAAAACTGGGTCTGTCAGCATTTTGATTAAATAAACGTTTATTATGCTTTACATTTTAGCCATATCCTCCAATTATGTGAATGTAATATTAAAATACCATTTGTAATTTTTAAATATATTTTTTACTTTGTATTCTCTATTGCGCATTTTTACAGGACAAGATATACTAAATATACTAAAAAAATCCTACATCAGAAACAGCCACTGTATTTTTTCTAAAAAATTTACCAAAAAACGGGAGGCGCAGCTTATGGAAGTGAATTTTGATAACATGATTCCCGATCTGCACTACTACATTCACAGAAAATGTACGGCCAGTTGGAAGATCGACCCGGATTACATATCTTTCATCGACATCACATATGTCATTGCGGGAAAAGCCAGATATTTCATAGACGGGAAAGAATATATCGTCCGGAAAGGTGATCTGATCTGCATACCCAAGGGTACCCACAGAGCGGCAGTCAGTGTCCCGGAGGATTTAATGGAATGTTACTCCACAAATCTTTTCCTCACAGATCAAAAAGGCAACGATATCTCCCTGCCCATTAACCTCATCAGCCATATTGGCAATGTTCCCCCACTCATATCCTGCTTTCATGAGATCCACGAAGAATGGATTAAGCGTGAGTTCGGTTATAAACTAAAGGTACGGGCCAGCATGTGCCTCATTCTCTACCACATACTGGATCTTCTTTTCAATGAGAACCGGATCAGCAGTAAGGACATCCGTATCATCAACAGCATCCGCTATATGAGCACTCATTTTGCAGAAGATGTAAGCATCGATACCATGGCCAGTCTGTTCCATATCCATCCGGTGTATTACGGAAATCTGTTTAAAAAGGCATTAGGCATGACATTTAAACAGTACCTAATCTCATTGCGTTTAAACCATGCGGAAAATATACTGAGAAGCGGTGAAGCCAACGTGGGCGATGCGGCGCTCCAAAGTGGATTTTCCGATATTTATTATTTCTCAAAACTATTTAAAGAAAAAAAGGGGATCCCGCCTTCAAAGCTGCTCCCGCCGGAAAGAAAGAAAAATATAGAGATATTCAAATAAAGAGGAGATTCCGTATGAAGAAGAAAGCACTGATTATCGGAGGAAGCGGAGGCTTAAGCGGCCGTCTGGCTGCACTGGCGAAAGATGAATATGAAGTTTGGGCAGTTACCAGAGGGCAGCGTCCCTTAGGTGACGGAATCCATCTTCTGAAGGCCGACCGAAACGATACTGATAATTTTAAAAAAACAATTTTAGAAGCGGATACGAACTGGGACATTGTCTTTGACTGCATTTGCATGAATGAAAAACACGCCTTGCAGGATTTAAATGTATTTCCAGGAATCACAAAACGTCTGGTCGTGATTTCCACGGATTCCGTGTATGATCCCTTAAGAAAAGATACTCCGCAGAAAGAAGACGGATATTTCGTCGAGGAAGAAGGCGAGCCCGAAACGCTTACTTATGCGGGCAATAAACGCCGCATGGAGCATATCTTTATCAACAACTTCGGCAGCACCTCCTTAGCCGTTACACTCTTCCGTCCCGGACATATTTATGGACCTGGTTTTCTCATAGGGTGTTACCCGGAGCACAGCAGACAGAAGGAATTGCCCCAACTCATCCTGGATAAGGAGTCCATATCTCTTGTAGGCGGCGGAATCTATCTTACGCAGCCCATATTCGTGGACGATCTGGCAAACGCCATGCTCGACTGTGCAGAAAAACAAGGTACTTATAACCATATTTTCTGTATCGGGGGACCGAAAGCCGTGGAGAACCGCAGATATTACGAGATCATTGGGCAGCTGTTAGACAGGGACGTGAACATTAAGGAAATCCCGCTGGCAGGATATTTCGAAGAACACCCGGAGTACAGCGGCCATCTATGCCATCGGATCTATGATCTGTCAGCCCTTCGGGAGGCGGGAGTGCGATTGCCTGATACTTCCCTTGAGACAGGATTAAAAATACACTTAAAATCACTCGGTTATCTTTAAAACTCATTCTGAACCCACGAATAAATTCTGGAGGTATTCTATGTATTACAAACAATATGGAAACACCGATATGAAGGTCTCCGCCATCGGCATGGGATGTATGCGGTATGACTCTGATGATGTCAAATCAGGTAATCTTGAAAAATGCGCGGAAGTTGCATTGTATGCCCATGAAAAAGGCATCAACTATTTTGATACTGCTCCTTTCTACTGCGACGATAAAAGCGAGATCATCACAGGAATCGCCCTTTCACAGCTTCCCAGAGACAGTTACTATATTTCTTCAAAGACTAACTTAGGCACTGTGGGCGGCAGCTACACAGAAGCAGATTTTCGAAGGAGACTGGAAACCACATTAAGCCGGTTAAAGGTGGATTATCTTGATTTTTATCATTTATGGTGCGTATTGAATCTGGAGTCTTTTTCCGAACAGGTAGAAATCCTTTACTCATTCTTTGAGAAAGCCAAAGCAGAAGGGCTGATTCGCAATATCGTGTTTTCATCCCATATGCAGGGCAACGAACTCGAAACTGCCGTAGCTTCCGATCTATTTAAGGGAATGCTCATTGGATGCAATGCACTCAACTACCGGTTCCGCCAGACCGGCATCAAAGCTGCCTATGACAATGGTATGGGCGTCGTAGTCATGAATCCTCTGGGAGGCGGTCTTATACCTGGGAATCCAGATACATTCCGCTATCTGACAGAAGGAACCGACCTTACCGTGGCACAGGCCGCATTAAACTTTGTGGCATCCCACAAAGAGATAACAATCACTCTCGCAGGCTGCACCACAAAGGAACATGTAGATGATGCCGTGAAAGCCGTGGAAAATTTAGTTGAACGGCCTGCTGCTGAAATCTATGAAGAATATGAAAATAAGGGCATGATCATCAACGACCTCTGCACCGGCTGCGCATACTGCAAGCATTGTCCGAAAGACATCGATATCCCCAAATTCATGGATGCCTACAACATGAAGCTGCTGGGAAATGATATGTATGATCGCCTGAAAGGTCACTGGCAGATATCAAAAGACTCTGCCGGAGACTGTATCAAGTGCGGCAAATGTGAGAAGCTGTGCACACAGCATCTGCCCATTATAAAGAGACTTGCTGAAATAGCTGGATAAAATACCGGCAGCCTGCCATACAGGCTGCCGGATTATTTTATCTCTGAATCAACAAAAGGTCAGGGATTCGCCACATTCACCGAATCCCTTCTTTTTTAATCCTTCAATCAGTGCTATAATAGAGATTGCAGGACTGCGCTTACTGCGGTCCTGTAATTTCGTGCAATGATTGGAGTGATACCTATGAATATCGTATTATTAGAATCCCTGGGCATTCCGGACAGCCTTTTGAATGAATACGCAAAACCGCTGACGGATGCCGGCCACAGCTTCACCTCTTATCCGAAGGATACGGACCCTGAAGTCCAAATCCAACGGGCCAAACAGGCAGATGTTATCATGATTGCCAATATGCCTCTGTCCGGGCAGGTTATATCTGCTTGTGAGCATTTAAAATTTATAGATGTTGCATTTACAGGGGTTGATCACGTAGACTTGGAAGCAGCAAAATCAAAAGGGATCAAAGTCAGCAATGCAGCCGGATACTCCACCGAGGCCGTGGCGGAGCTTACGATCTGCCTCATGCTCTCCCTTCTTCGTAATGTTCCCCAGGTAGAAGCCCGGTGCAGGGATGGGAAAACCAAGGATGGCCTGGTAGGCTGTGAAATTATGGGAAAAACCGTAGGAATCATAGGGACCGGAGCTATCGGTACAAGGACTGCTGAACTCTGTTCCGCCTTTGGCTGTAAGGTTCTGGGATACAAACGGCGCCTGACCGGAAACGAGCCTTCATTTATTGAATTCGTATCCCTTGATGAACTGTTATCCCGTTCTGACATTGTAAGTCTCCATTGTCCTTTAAACGATGAATCCCGCAATTTAATAAACCGTGATACCATTGCAAAAATGAAAAAGGGTGCATACTTAATCAATGCTGCAAGAGGTCCTGTGGTAGATTCTGAAACCTTGGCAGAAGCGTTAAATAATGGTTATCTTTCCGGTGCTGGAATCGATGTCTTCGAAACAGAGCCTCCCCTTGATTTAAATCATCCGCTTCTCAAAAGCAAGAATACCATCGTTACCCCACACGTGGCTTTTGCCTCAGTACAATCCATGGATGCCCGGGCAAAAATCGTTTTTGACAACATCAAAAACTGGCTGGAAGGCCGCCAGTCAAACATTATTCTTTAGAATAAAAGCCGGATAAAAAAATGGTAATTTTTGTCTCTTTTGTATAAAAAATACTTGTAATTCAGAATCTTCGTGCTATAATTTAGACATGGGGATATAGCTCAGCTGGGAGAGCGATGCGTTCGCAACGCATAGGTCACGAGTTCGAGTCTCGCTATCTCCATGTGATGGAAGTATAGCTCAGCTGGGATGAGCGTTCGCCTCACACGCGAAAGGCCATGGGTTCGAGCCCCATTACTTCCAGTCGTATACGCCTCAAGATCCTTGATTTATATAGGGTTTTGAGGTGTTTTATTTTAGCCATTTGAATACACTTGAATACATCAAATATCAGAATGCATTTTTAATCATATCTAATGTTTCGTCCTTTGGTAATGGATTAAAAATATAACCTTACGTGGTTTGTGCGTCGGCATGTCCAAGCAAAGTCCTTATTTCATCAATAGGTACTCCATTTGCATTCAATCTACTTGCAAATGTTTTCCTTATCTTATGTGTGGACTATATTTTTTTCATAAGCAAACTCCCAAATACCTTTGATAATAACTTTTACATTTTGCCATTCTTTTTTAGTCATATTATTATCTTTAATAAGTTCGTTAGCCCATGATTCGAGCTCTACCCTGCTTATGTCGGTCATATCTTTGGTACAGATACTCATTTTCTCGCAATATTTTCGCCAATGTGCTGTATGTCTATATATTGTGTTTTCAGAATTGGTAATGCTTCTTTTGTATGGAAGCCATAATTTAAAAACGTCATTCATTGTATCTGCATCTGAATCTTCAAAAATGTTGTATATTTTTGATAGCCTTTTATACAGTTCTTCTTCCGTTCTTGTTTTTAACAATCTCCTTCCAGTTGGACTTGTTTCATCGAGAACATACGTCTGCCACCGCTTGTCTTTTCTTGTTTCCGATGGTGGTGTAATGGCATAACTGTGAACTTGATGAAAGTGGAATTACCAGATATGAATTGGCAAAACGTATCGGTATTACCTATCAAACCATTACAAATATATATAAAGGCGAGTCAACTAGTATTAAGCTAGAAATACTAGAAGGAATATGTAAAGTACTTAAATGTACCCCAAACGACATTATTGTTTCAGACGATCCAACAGTCAGCCGGCTTCTCTTATATGTTGATAAAATGCAACAAGACGCAAAGAAAGACGATAGTGAATAATCTATCGTCTTCTTGTTAGTTTCGCAAAACGCATTTACTGTTTTTCGTAATATAATGATATTTTTATTATAGTTTTAATAAAAATCGCTATTATAATCGCTGCGTTTCAAAATCATTGGTGTGACAGTACCTTCAAAAAATGGGACTGGATCACCTAAAATATGGCCACCTATATTTGAAACTATTTTTACAGTTGTTTCTCTGGCTTCCATGTAAATCTCATCTATTTCAGATGAAAATAAGTCATCAAATGAATGTTTTGCCAATTTGCGCCCTAACTGTTGTCCTCTAAATTCTTTTTGAACAATAAAGCGACCCCAATGTAATTGACCATTCTCTTTCCATGCTGCTGCAGCGCCTATGATATTTTCATCTAATGTGGCACACCACCATATTGGGCTTTTTTCATCAGATATTCCTTGTAATGCTGCAGGTATCCCTTGCTCATCAGTAAAAACTTCTATCTCCATTTCAATAATTCTATTCATGTCTTCTTGCATAGCTCTTCTAATCACAATATCACTCATTACAAGCGCTCCTTACTGCATCTCATATAAATACAATAAATCTTTAAAATAGTTATTTAATTAAATAATTTATTACCTACATTAACTAAAGGGCAAGGCCTGGATATCACCGATACATACTTCATTGGCAGTATATATTTAGCTTTCATTTATTCTACTTTACCCACAGCAGCAAGGTAAACGACATATTCATTAATACCATCTATGCCAAGTAATTCATCAAAGGCCTCTTGTACATACGCCGCAATTGCACAAGTGCCACATCCGATTCCTTCAGCTGCTAGATATAAATTTTGACATATATGTCCAATATCCAACAACATTAATCGGTGAGCCTCACAATGGTATCGCCATTCTCCACGATATGGAATGCAAGACCATAGAAATACAACGGGTGCTCGCCCAAACCACTTGGATTCGTTTTCATAACCTTCTCCACCATATGCATAAGCAAGTTTCTCTGGTAAACTATCAACATGCTGAATGAAAGCAAGTTTATGTTCTATGGGCATATAAATATAAATGCCTTTTTCCAGACCTTCTACATTATTGATTGCAAGATATGTCTCACTAGAATGTCTTCCACCTGCCGAAGGAACTGGACGTAGTGTTATATGACCTGTATTTTTGTATGCAGGTATAACTTTTTGCACACCTTGAGTTGACCACAACAAAAATGACAATTCTTCTAATGTAATTGGTGTATCTTTATAATTTCGTCTACTTCTACGATTGTTAAAGCAAGTGTATAAATCATTATTCTTAACGATATTTTTATCTACTGTTGGAAGTTCGATGACTTTTAATGTATCATCGATTGTTTTCGTAGCACTTGGTGGTGGCATTCCACGCTCTTGATCAGATGTAAATTCACGTTCAGGAAGATCAAATCCACTTTTCATAAATGCACGATTATCATTAAAATTATCCATATTATGTTCTCCTTATAATCATCAAAAACTCCACGTTGCTCATTCTTACCAACTCATTCAAATTTCACTTTCAATGTATGTTTAATTTTATTCATAAAATAACTACTAACTTAAAGTAGCTTTCTTTGTATATTCATTTTTGAGGCTACACATTAAGAGCATCATACGTTACTTACATGTACAATAAATTAAAATATATATCACAGCCAAACAGCCCAATCGCCGTAATCAAATGTACCGCCACCATGATGAAGGTTACCATCGACTTTCAACTGGAGAAAAGCGTCTCGCATACGGCTTAGAATCTCCGGCTGTATATCCAGACTATGATGAGCCGGAAATGCTTTTTTCACTGGCAGTGCCGCTATCTTTTCAAGCGATGCGAGATATGCCTGCGGATCGGTGGAAGGGTAATACGCAAACAGCGTATCCTTGTAAACAAGGTCACCAGTAAATAAATACCCTCTTTGTAGCTCCCAAAAACACAGATGCCCTGGAGAATGTCCCGGCGTATGTAGTACAGTAATCTTGCGCCCACCTAGATCGATGATATCACCATCTTTTAGTATCCTTGTAGGCATTCCCTGAAAGAACTTGTAAGTGTTGACATCATAACCCTCCGGTAAATCACATCGGTCTATGACCATTTTCCGGATAGTATTCATTGTCAGTGGAAATTCGCCATTCAGCCAGTTTAGTTCCGCCTCATGCGCATAGAAATCCTGGTAGTATTCATGCCCACCGATATGATCCCAATGGATATGCGTTGCTACGGCAGTCACTGGTTTATCTGTAAGCTTTTTCACTTCTTCGGAAATGTTACTGATGCCAAGCCCGGTATCAATGAGCAAACATCGTTCTTCACCTTCAAGAAGGTAGCAGTGTGTTTCCTCCCAATGGCGGTATTCGCTGATAATGTGAGTACCTGTATCAATTTTATCGAATGTAAACCAGTCTTACATCTTAATTCCTCCTTTTCGCTGTGTTATAAAAATAATTTGTTTAAATCTACTTAATAGCTAAAATATTAAGCCTTCAAAATTCAGAGATACTAGATACGTAAAACAATCTATTACTAAAATAAAAACCGGATTTTAAGTTCAGCTTACATGAAAAATTTAATTATCCGGATCGTTAGCAGTCCATGATTACTACAATAAGTTTAATTTACGCGAAGTTGTTGTTTACTCTGTTCAGCAAACCAATCATCAACTGCTTGCTTACTAAAATATAGCCGGTCATTAAGTTGAACATAAGGAAACCCTGGCCATTTTCCTTTCAAAATACTATTTTCTAAATCGGAGCGAAGTTCATTATTCATATTGTCATAGTTATCGCCATAACTTTCGCTATTGTTTTCATCATAAGACGGGTAAATACCTAAATATTGCTTCAAATCATCAATTCCCATTAGGTCTGGATAAGTATTGCTATTCGTTATACTACCGACAAAATTGCCCTGCATAGGACGATCAGCAATAACGTTTGCAAAAATCAATGCTGCAATACATAAAATTAAAGGAAAGCTATTTTTCCAGTCCCAGTTTTTGTCTAACTTCATTTGAACCTCCTAATAAAATCAATCTTTTATTTTATGAACTTTCTTTCCTCCATTCTACCACATTACTTTCCGTATACAAACGACATTCTCTGTTTTCCAGCCTCAATATTTTTCTTTTCCAAACACGCATATCTTTCTGTGATTCGTAGATCACTATGACCAAGCTGACTTGATACCTCCAATAATGCTTGGCTTTTATCCGGTGCATTTGTAATATACTGATAGGCCATTGTTTTTCTAAGCCCATGAGTCCCTATCTTCTGCTTAATACCGGCATCTTTTCTTACGCTCTCCATTATCTTCCACCACTCTTTAGGGTTAATGCTCCAGCCCTTTTGACTTCTAAAGATGTAGGTATCAAGATCCTGCTCCGAATCATAGTTATTCAACCATGACAACCAATCAGATAGTACTATTTCAAAATCATCGTTCCAGGATAGTTCAATGTGTTTGGCCTTGACGATTTCTCCACCATCATCTCTCCTAATCGTTTTTTCAGGTATATAATCAGCCGATGTTTTATAACTCCAATCCTTATCAAAAATATCAGACCATTTAAGGGAGCAAAAATCTCCACCTCGTAGACCTACATTGATAGCGCAGACAAACATTGTGAGGTTCCGCCTTGCAATTTTCTCCTTTGATAAAGAGGAAGCGTTTTCAATTTTGTCTTGGAATATCTTATATATCGCAATGATTTCCTCACGTTCATATAAGCACTCCATTTTGGTAGATTCTCTTGTGCCGGTCTTCATCTTAGAACCAAAACGCAAATCTGGTGTTCCATCCGCTTTAATATGAGGATACTGGATCACGTCTGCACTCTTATTTTCAATTATACTACGGCTTTCCTGCATAGCTAACATATTGACTACCTCCTTATAATTCATGGCACTATAAAAGGCACTGGATTATTATTCTCCAATGCCCTATGTACTACTTATAAGTTCGTGTATAAATCTCCCATTTTATATTCGTACTCTTTTGTTAATTCGATATTCCATCTCATCTTTGTTTAAATTTTCTAATTTAGCTATGGATATAGAACGTCCATTTTTATTTTCCTTGCCTGCACCATGCCAAGCTGTCTTTCCCCTGCCATTATATATTTCTTTTATTTCCTCATTATCAGTCAGCTTTAATACCAATAAATAATCAGGTTCACTGGATATGTTTATTTTCTTTCCCTGGGTGATTTTTATTTGTATATATTTCTCATCTAATGTTATTGCATCATGCGTTTTATATGATGCAGGAAGTAATTCTATATCATACTCATAAGCTGCTATGACCTCGCCTATGCTCCCCATCAAATGACCATCTAAAGTAAAAGAACGGTCGAATCGTTTATTCAAATCTGACGCTATATGCACAAGCTGCTTTACTTGCTTATAAAGATAATTAATATCGCTAAGATCGTACTTTTCACTCACAGTATATCCCCCTAAATCTTAGATTTTATACCTTTTTTATTAGGCCAAAATTCGCTCACTCATTTTTTCTCCATACGCCTCCGGGACATGAAGAAAAACCACATTTTTCATAAAAGTTGCAGTTAGCTTCTTCGAATGTTACTGTTACAATGGAAATTCCCCTTAATTCTGCTTCTTGTAGTAACCTTTTCACAAGTGCATTACCAATACCTTTTCCCTGGTAACTTGAATGAACAATAATATCCTCAAGATATCCGTGTTCTATACCTGGGCCTACCATACAACCAAATGCAATCAGACTATTATTCTTATCCCGTAAACCTGCCCAAAATAAACAATGATCGAATAAAGCGGGATAGTCTTCATCTCTTCGTTCCCAGCCTACAGTTTCTCGAAGTTCGGGAACCTCATGATCTTTGATTTGTAAATTTATCAAAACGTTATAACTTTCCATTTTACAATACCTCTTTATTTTTCATAAGTTACAAATGTTCAATGAAGAACGCGGTTTACTGCCCTGTAGTACATCTGAATTAATTTATACATAAGGCATTCCCGGCGCCTTTACCCTACAACAGGCGAATAGTATTAGTACTTAGCAGAAGAAACTCAAATTTCATCAGTAAATTTTGACCAATCAACACCACAATATTTAGACTTTAATGTATCAAGTTTGCTCCTCATGTCAGATATTTTTACATACGAATACCGTTCCTGTCTTAAGCTTCCATCTTCATATCTTATCAATAATAATATATTTTTATTTTTTCCATCTCTATAGGTTCTACCTGAAATGGTAATATCTCCTTTTTATATAACAAATATTACCGTTAAATATTAATTTTGCTTACATTTCATATAGCATGTGCTTCCTATAGACAAAAACGGAAAAGTTATATACGCTAAAAATCCATTTGAACAAAATAAAAATTAGTTTATTGATCTCTTATTGAAATCCCATAGTTAGCCTAATTTATTTTTTTCTATTTATTTCCTTAATATTTTTTTAGATTATGCTCATATTAATATTGTGTTCAAAAACACATCATTATAAAACGGAGGTGTCAAGCTATGGACGGCAATGCGGAAACAACAGTTTAGCTGTTAGCGAAGTGTTGTTAACAGCTTAACCCTTAGTTCGAAAAATGTCCCCAAAATTAATTTGGGGGCATTTTTCTCTATATCTTATGATTCCAGTACAAAGAAATGATTGTTTCATTAGTTTTCATTCAAATATGGATTGTCTTTTAATAATTTATTGCAACCCTTGGCAAGTAAATACTGCTTCCATTTTAGCCTATCAGTGTTATTCATCGAAAAATTAATCTCCAATCCACTCTCTTTCAAAGTTAATTCATCAATAATATCTTCGTAAGGCTCTTCTTTGGTGCCAAGTCCCCATGTAGTTGTGATATCGCAGTTGATTTCATTCCATTCTTTGTTTCTAACAATATTCTCAATTTTAACTGGTTTAAAAATGTCGGTTATGATAAAGATAATTTCCTCATCAGTTAAACTCATAAAATCCCTATATCTCATATTTCACCTCTTTTCATGAAACACTTATTTTATCAGTAATTTATCAAGTTGTATTATTTTTATCAAATAGAAGAAGCTATGAACCGACTTTTAAATCAGCACATAGCTTCTTCGTTAAAACAAGCATTCCTAAAACATTTAAGTTTAGTAGGGTTGTAAATAAAGTTATATCATTTGTTGTACCTCAGAATTTCATTACTATTACGAAAAATAGATTTACTTATTTATTAATGTATCTATTACATTGTCTTTTTTAGAGAGATACCAAGAAAGACAATACTCTAAATCCATTTTATATTGGTCAGCTATCTTGTCAAATCCCCACCTTTTTTGCTGGTCGGATTCCTTTTCCATTTGGGTTTTAAAATTCTGCTTTTCATGTACATCTTCAGTTTCAAGTATCCGAGAAGCGATTCTCCGGACGGAAGACGGTTCCTCTCCTGGGGCATTTTGTTCCCTTAAATGCACACTCAGCGCTATCATTTCAACCGCAGAGGCATTTTTGGGATTTACATTATTCACATAAATTTTACTCGTAAAATTATTCCCTTGCTTATCCCTTCCTATAGCCAGAATGACAGGATTCTCTTTTGTAGAAGTATCATCATACTTCATATGCAGAGGCTGATTTGTTAGACAATGAACCACGCTATACAAATAATCAGGTCTTAGATTATCCACGTTTTCCTCTGGCCTTATCTCTTTTATTTCCGAAGAAGTATTCATTTGAAAAATATTATCTTCAACCTTTCTGGCAGTTGGATAACTTAGGGGTTTTGTTACATAGTTATTGCCAATGGTTAAGCTCATTTATAAACCTCCAAAATCATATATCGTTTAGTATGTAACTGTACCAGATTTCTCTATAGTATTGTATGGAGAACCATAAGAAGTAACTTTAACTCTAAACGTATGTTTTCCCGACGTAACAGGCCCACAGTCATAATAGCGTTCAAAACCAATCGGCGTGCCGGCATAATTTTTAATTACATCGTACCAAAATTCTTTTGTATTAACATTATCGTATGTGGCAACCGATCCCCCATGGCCCATTGTTCTTACTACAAAATATACATGACCATTCATAGAATCTAGAGCAGGACTTCCAAAGTTTTTATTCCAAACTCCTTTTTCTGTAATAGTCACACTTGAGACCGGTTGCAGCGGCGCCGCAAAAGCAGTCATTGAAAATACCATTAAAATAGAAATCGTGATTAATAATAAACTCCCATAAATATTACCATATTTATCCAATAAGTTCAAGTGTCGGTGTTAGTCGCCAAGCCGTATATAAAAAATCAAACAAGAACCCTTATCAGTTTACGCCCCTTTACAGTCAACCGGGACACAAGACTATATAGAAAAGATGGGAAAATCCTTATAAATTTCTGATTTCATCTGATCCTATTCATCTTCTTCGTTTTCTATTTCTTTAATTTCTTGTTTTGCCCACTCCTGAATATCATTAAGGCGTTTAATTCTTAATTCTTTATATTCAGAATCAGAAGTTGTATCAGAAAGATGATCTATATCATATTCCCCTTCATCATATTTTTCTGGATAATCACACATAATTCTTCGTATTTCATCCCTTACCCACATTGGGATACAATCTGGAATTACATATTCATTTCTGCCTGCATATTCGACTTCTAGTAATCCTCCGTTTACACTCATGCATAGAGCAGCCCCAAGAAGCGCTAAACTCTCTATCGTTCCATAGCTTAACTTATGGTCATGATAATTAAAAGGAAATGTGCATAGACACCCATATCTATAATCATCATAGCCAAATCTCACATATTTTTCCAAACCTAACGGGTATCTTGTTTCTCCCATGGTACTCCTCCTTTGAAGTTGTGGGTCTATTGGTTAACAGATTTCCAATTATCAAAGCTATCTTTTCGACAGTACGTCAGGTATTTCCCTGTCAGGCTGTACACATAAACTGATCCAGTTTTCGGATTTTCAAGTATGTACTTAGTGCCTTTTTTCGGATACCCGCCTTTTCATAATACCAACACTTGCTTATACGATTTATCTCTTAAATTACTCCCCTATATAATCTCACACTAATCTCACATTATCCCTGCAATATAAAGACTATGAATTAGGGCTTGTGTCAAAAAGATTTATATTGAATATTATAATATTGTAAGTAAGTATTTAAGGGGGCGCAAAACTGTTATGAAAGTTCAGGAAAAAGAATTAGAAGAATTGAAAGAGGATGTATTAAGAGATATAGAGGGAAAATCAGATGATGAAATAATGGAAATATTAAGAAAAAATTTTAATATTGATTGGGACATTCCTAGATGCTGTGATCAGAGACCATGTAAAAATTGGTATGCTCAAGTTTTCACTTACTGCAGCACAAGAGAGTTAGAGAGAGAATTAAATTTTTTCTTGTTCTTAATCAACCTTTTTGGTCACATCTTTGGTTTTTGCTTCAACCAAGAGAGTACAGTTTTTTTAGGCTGTACATGCCCTTGTGGTAATAAACAAATCATTCTTTATTATACAATTGTATTTAAGGATTAATAATCTTTCTATTGATGGTGTTTGAGGTTTCCCCTGGTCATTTGCCGGGGGAATACTTTTGTTTTATTGAGTAAAAGTTGAATTCTATAAAAAGCGGGCCCGAAAAACGAAGCCCGCTCTAGACTATTTTACATAATCTTCATACTCTTCATAATCTTCATACTCTTCATAATCATCATACTTTTCACATTCGTCACATTCATTTTCTTTCCGTCTGCATTTTCTGCAACCGTCTTTAAAACCTCTCCAGTAAGCTTCTTTTAGTGCTTTTTGGAACCATTCGAAGTCCTTACCATGATCATGATCACATTCACATTCATGTTTGGGTTTGCATTCACATTCATGTTTGGGTCTGCATTCACATTCATGTTTGGGCTTACATTCACATTCATGTTTGGGCTTGCATTCACATTCATGTTTGGGCTTGGGTTCACATTTCTCAAAACATTCACATCTACATTTAAAAGTATCGCTACTCATATACTTAGACTCCTTTCATGTTGTACTACACAATATTATATGGGACAAGTAGACAAGGTGTGTATTCGGAGAATGGCTTATACAGAAAGTGGACCCAGGTCAAAGCCCCGGAGCCCACTAAAATAAGGAAGATGAATAAATGAATCGCATAGTATATTATATGTAATAGTCCCTGGTTTGTACTATAGGATATGAGTTATTGGACAAGATCGTTAACGATGGATATGAAGTGGCAGACAAACTCAGAAACAACACCTTACTGTTTTAACTTCATATAATAATTACGAAAGCAAAGTTTTCAAAATATTGGAGTTCAGGAGTAAATCAATATGAATGACTATACCCAAAATTGGTTTAATGAGGATTGTTGTTGCGATTGCCATGAAAAGCAGTCACATGTTCATGAAGTTCAAGGAAGTGTACAAATAGCAGAGCGTCAGCAGGATCCCCATAATCATCGCTTTGCTACGGTTTCTGGCGAAGCAATCCCTGCAGGTAAGAACCAGAACCATTTTCATGAAGTAAAATTTAGAACGGATTTTTATGAAGATCATTATCATGAATTTTGTGGTAAGACATCTGGTGCAATTCCTGTTGGGGACAGACATGTCCATTTTCTGGCATCCGTAACAGAAGTGAATGAAGGTCACTTTCATGAATTTAGAGTTGCTACCTTGATTGATGATCCGATCGGCAAAGAAGCCTAAGATTTGTCCACCACATTTCAAACTGCATTTAAATTCTTTTGAGATGTGGTGGCTTAAGTAAAACAATTGTTTTCCAATCACCTCACCTTAAAATATGTGTAAAATAATGACTGAAACCCTGTAACAACTTGCAGTTTAGTGTCGTATTTTCAGACATTAACACCTAATCCACAAATGTTTCCACAACATTGTGGATAAGTGTCACATTGTATATAATAAGTTCAATCAAAAACGCCCATCGTACAAATTCCGACAGGCGTTTTATAAAGGAGGCACAGTATGAACAAATAACTATGGATTATTATGTCGTAGGCATTTAAAACCTTCACACCAATAAGATATAAAACTTCGACATGTCCTGTGACTATCTTTGATATCTTTTTTAAATTAAATGCATTTATACTCTCCACTCAACTACATCTTCCATATTTTTACGGGGGCGAGGTCTGGGGCATTCATCCGAATAACCAAAAGACATGGCTGCGGTCAATGTTCCTTCTGTATTTAACCATCTGCTCAATTCTTCATATGCAAAGTAAATATCACAAATCCATAAACTTCCCAAACCTAATTCTGTAGCTGTAAGTGTCATGTTTTCCATGGCGGCGCCTATGGATTGACTATTACAAATTTCATAAATTCTATCTTCCTGATTAAGATGATCCGATAATTCAATACCCAAAGGATTGGTTACAAATACGGTTATCGGAGCTTGCTCCATAATTTCTAAAGTATATTCAGCCCCTGCCAAATGCTGCTTGCTATTAGGAAGCTGAGGCACGCCTTCTCTCTCCCGTAAAAGGCCTTGCTTCATTGACAAAAGCATATCGTTTTTTGAATGGCCGCTTACAACCGTAAATTTCCAGGGTTGCCTATTCTTTGACGATGGCGCAAGTCTTCCTGCATTTAAAATTTCCTCAATCATTTCTTTCGGAATAGCTGTATCTTTAAACTTTCGTATGCTGCGTCTATTAGATATTGATTTAATCATTTAATCCTCCTATTCATTTTCTACAATGTTTGTACGAAACCTAAAAGGTACTTACAATCGCTTTACGTTACAATAAGTCCCACACTAATTCAAACACTTGCTCCATACCATTTTATCTAAAAAGCCACAAACTATCAATATGCACTTAATTGTATATAACAATAACCTGGGGCTGAGAACGTTTTATCTTAATCATCGGCCCCCCACTGCCCCCCTCCTCCCATGAACGGCAAAAACACCGGGTTTTCTTGTAAATACAAGATTTCCCGGTGTTCTCATCTTTCATAAGATATAAAAGCAGTTCTTGCGGCACTTTTGCCACAATTAATATTTACCCAATTTCATATGTCCTGCAAGTTCTGTTTTTGATCTTTGTTTAATTACCCATGCTTCATCCTTTGCCTGAGTGAAAGCGGATACACATTTAGGATCTAAATTGTCCTCAATTCCTTCCTGGCTTAATGCAATGATTTTTTCTGCTAATGTAATGATTTCCATATGAATGGCATTGGTACGGTCAGAACGATATATTTTCTCCGCATCCTCGTCACTGAGCTCTTCAAATTTCTCAGCACCCATTTTACACTTTGGACATTTTTCCGGTGCAGTCTCTCCTTCATGAACATAACCACATACTGTACATCTAAATAATTTCATAAAAATATACCTCCTTAGTTGAAAGAAAATTTTATACCTAATACCTATTATTTTACCTGCTACGCTATATTTGTCAATCTATATTAGATATATTGTCATTTTTATTTTATAATTCTGTCAAATTTAGATTCTCCTTCCAGCAGTCTAAGGGTTCTACTATAGATGAAATATCGAGAAAATTTCGGCCTCCAGCAGTCAGCAGGATAGACAACCACAATGTCAAAATCTTTAATAGAACAAGAATAAAACAAACCTCTATGCTGCTCATAATAGCACTCCTGCTGCATAATATAAAACAAATGCTCCTTTTGAATCAGACCTGGAGGCTGAAATTTGGAAAAGATACTGGACAATGACTACTTTGATCTTATTATTAACAATGTTTCAATCCCCTTGTATGGTTCCGGGGATAACATTACTACGCTGAATTTCAGGCACTCTCTACTTAATATCCCTAAGACAAACTCAGATCCCTGCAACCTGGGCACTTATCCTTATCACAATTTTCCTACTCTTTATGTGCCAACATCTACTATCAGCATCGAAAAATCAGGAATCGGGACCGTACAGAGAAATCCTTTCTTAGGTTTATTTGGGCAGGGGATCCTCGTTGGGGTCATAGATACAGGAATTGATTACCAACACCAGGCTTTTCTCTATAATGATGATACCACCAGAATTCTTTCTATCTGGGACCAAACCATACAGAACGGTCCTATTCCAGAAGGCTTTACATTTGGTACTGAATATAAGAAAGAAATTATCAATCTTGCCCTGAAAGCAGAAACCCCCTTATCCATTGTACCTTCCGTTGATACCAATGGCCATGGTACGTCTATTGCTAGCGTGATCGCCGGCAGGCCAAATGCCGATGGATCCTTTTCCGGCGTTGTTCCAGAATCCGAACTGGTGGTTGTAAAGCTGAAAGAGGCAAAGCAAAATCTGAAAGAAATTTTTTTTGTACCTGAAAGCACCCTTTGCTTTCAGGAATCTGATATTATACTTGGAATACGCTATTTAATTTCCTATGCGCAAAGCGTTAGCCGTCCTGTGGTCATATGCATCGCCCTTGGCAGCAGCAGCGGCGGGCATGACGGCAGCGGCGCGCTTAGTAATTACTTAAACTACCTGGGAAGACTTCCCGGCATCGGCCTTTCTGTTTCAGCAGGGAATGAAGGGAATAACCGCAGGCATTATTTTAACAACACGACGGAGCCCCCTTTTTACAATGACTTTGAATTAAGAGTCGGAGAAAGGGATCAATCATTTTCCATGGAAATATGGCCTTATGCTCTTGGACGGTTTGCCGTTGACGTTTCCACACCAAACCGGGAATCCACTCAGCTGATTTATCCTACCATTGGCTCTTGCAGAATGTTCAACTTCATTTTTACCCCAAGTATGCTCTGGGTGAATAATTTTATATTTGAAGAGGAAACCGGGGATCAGCTCATATTGCTGCGTTTTAGGAATGCCCTGCCCGGAGTCTGGAGCATCCGGATCCAAAGCATTGATAATGAGCCCATATCCTTTCACTCCTGGCTTCCTGCAGGAGATATTATTTCCAATGAAACCTTTTTTCTCAATCCGAATCCGGATACCACGATAACGTCTCCCGGCAATGGTCTCCATCAGCTGACGATCACTGCCTATAACCAGCTTAATGACAGCATCCTCATCGAATCAAGCAGGGGTTATACAAGAAGTGGACTGGTCAAACCAGATATCGCAGCCCCCGGATACCAGCTTCCCTGCGCTACTTTAAGGAATCAGTATGGAACCATTACAGGAACAGGGGCCGCCGCCGCTCATACGGCCGGCGCCATTGCCATGATCCTGGAATGGGGTATTTCCAGAGGAAATTATACTTCCATGACCGGATACGATGTCAACCGCCTTATTATAAGAGGGGCCCGGCGGGAAGGGGCTAGCACTTTTCCAAACAATGTATGGGGATATGGCCAGTTGGATGTGAACAATCTGTTCCGAAGGCTTACCAATGTTTAATCTGTCTGTCCGGATCGGCATAAGTGTGCCCCCTTCTATATAAAACTAGAAGGGGGCACACTTAAAAATTTGGATTTTATGCGTCGATCAATTCATTAAGGATATGTGATATTTAAACTTCCTGTAAAACTTCCATATAATAACAGCGGGCATACTGAAAAACAGATATAGTGTGGACGCCCCACCTATGATCGCATAAACAACAATCAGTAAAACAATAATGGCATTCATATATCACCCCTCCTTTTCTATCTTTATTTTAGTAAGAATTACCAAAAAAAGGAATAGATGAATGACAATCTTAACACCATCTTAACAACACGAATCCGATATCAGAAGACAGGCATTGCCGTTGACAATCCACATGGCTCTCCTTTATAATAAAGTTAGCTTGTATTGACAATATAAGCTAACTGTTGATGAGTTATTATACGAAAGGATGATAAATATGGCGGAAGTAACAATGTGTCAAAGCTGTGGTTTACCTTTTAACAAAGAACACTCTCATTTCATTGCAACAGAGCCTGATGGAAGTAAAAGCATTTATTGCACGAATTGTTATAAAGACGGAAAATTTATAGATCCTGATCTGACGATGGAAGAAATGACTGAGATGATTGTACCTATCTTAGGCAGGACTTTTGGTGAGGAAGAAGCAAGAAAAGAAGTTACAACTGTGCTGCCGACTCTTATACGTTGGAAAAAATCATAAGCTACGCATCAAAAAGCTGCTGACTTAGTCTTTACGGACAGTCAGCAGCTTTTCTATTTCCAATCATGATTCCATGAGACAAATTAGTTTCTGTCAGAAGCTAATAAGGCATAATAACAGTGATCACATACCCCTTGATTATTACGGCCTGACTGCCGCATTATCCCTTCATATCTCATACCGCATTTTTCCATAACTCCTCCGGAATGGGGATTCTGGGGATCATACCTGGCTTCTATTCGGTTCATTCCTACCTCATCGAATAAATAATTCATGACTCGATTCAGCGCTTCAGAGGTGATTCCCTTGTGCCACCACTTACGGCCTATGCAATACCCTATCTGGGCTAAGGCAATGCTATCATCCCGGTATACTACACCTATGGATCCAATAGGTTCATTAGGGATTTCTCTTAAAGCGATTGCCCACTGATAATTATCAGGCCTGGAATAACCGTTTATCCAGCCATTCAATACCATCCTACTGACAGCAACCTCTTCATGGGGCGGCCATGTTAGATATTTTGTAACTTCGATATCAGAAGCCCAATTTTTATACATTGCTTCCGCATCTTCTAAGGTGAATCTCCTCAATACCAATCGCTGAGTTTCCAAATACTCCGTCCCAATGTGCTTCATGTTTTCCCCTTCCTTCCATCTATAAAATCATAATACCTAAAAAACAGTTGATGGTCAATATGAATCGTTCAACGCAATCCAGCAAACTATTTTTTCTTTCATTCATATTCCTCTTGCCACAAATCCAAAATCTCTGTATAGTAAATCTGAGGTGATGAAAACATGCGCGTAATTACAAGAACAAGAATTGGTAAAGATAAAATTTTTATTGGCAAGGGCGTAAAAGAAATGTTAGATGCCATTGAAGAGTGTAAATCCATTAAAAAAGCAACGGAACAAACAGGAATCTCCTATCCGAAGGCCATTCGAATGATTCGGACTCTGGAAGAAGAACTGGGATTTCCTGTTGTTATCTCTGAAAAGGGCGGAAATGAACACGGAGGAACACGTTTAACTGAAAAAGGAAAAGAAGTCCTTGAGACTTATCGGAGAATTGAAAAAGCCGTGGAAGAATATGCAGAGAAACTGGTGGAACAGGAATTTCGTTTTTAAGAGGCAGGGCTTAATGATCTGCCTCTTAATGATATTTCCAAAAGGTATAATTTTTCAGCCGCTGCGCATACTCAACTCGTGAGGTGATCATATGAAACTTTTGAGTCTCTGCGAGATTATTTTTCGGTGCGCTTTATTTGCATTGGTCGTA
>Ga0213824_1000269_pt1 | contig 44069 bp, 53 predicted proteins | sample MC6MC0906MG_FD_179892 | JGI IMG/M metagenome (GOLD analysis project Ga0213824, IMG submission 179892) | Enriched soil aggregate microbial communities from Iowa State University, Ames, United States - MC6-MC0906-MG | ecosystem: Environmental > Terrestrial > Soil > Unclassified | place: USA: Iowa...
CCCCCATTGGGGGGCGCCAGGTAGTGGTCCCTCTCACATGGACACGGAGACCTGCCGATGCGTTTTCCTCACTTGCTGGCCGCTGCCGCGTTACCCCTGCTTGCCTTGCCTGCCGCGATTCACGCTGAGAACCTGACTGTCTTGGCCGGCGACACCTTGGGTGCCGTGGTGCAGACACCGGCCATCGATGACTTCACCATGACAGGCGGCACGGTTCAGTCACTGAACCAGGGTGAAAGCTACGACACGTTCAGCATGGCCGACGGGCGCATCATCGGTGCCTTCGAAGACGGCGACCGGGCCATTTTCAGTGGCGGGCGCATCGGCCGGGTGGACCTGAAACTCGCCAACAACTACTTCGAAATGTCCCAGGACACAGCCGTAGCGACCCTCATCGATGGCAACCTGGTGAGCGGTTTCGGCAACGACACCATCATCCTGCGCGGTGGCACCATCGGTGGCAACATCAGCACCAGTGGCGGTGTGGATACGATCACCATCAGTGGCGGCGCCTTGCGCGGCAACGTACTGGCCAGTGCCGGCGACGACGTTTTCAATTGGTCGGGCGGCAGCATCGGTGGCCGGGTCGACATGGGCCTGGGCAATGACCAGGCCACTATCAGCAACCTCGACGCCAACACCCTGGTCAACACGCTGGACGGCGGTGACGGCAATGACAGTTTGCGCTTCAGTAACAGCCAGGTGGCAGGCGGCGTGCTGTATCCCAACTGGGAGACGATCAGCCTGACCGACAACAGCGTCCTCACACTCAACGACACGATGACGCTGGGCGATGCCAATAGCGCAACGGGCACGTTGAGCCTTGATGGCAGCAGCGCGTTGCGTTCCCGCCAGGGCACGGTTGCGGCGTTCACCGAAGGGCAACGCGCAACGCTAATCAACGCCGGCACAATTGACTTGAGCGGCGGCAACGATGCCCAGGGGCGCCTCACGATCAAGGGTGATTACCAAGGCAACGATGGCGTATTGCGTGTGAACAGCGTGCTGGCCGGTGACGACGCTGCCTCCGACCGGCTGGTGGTCAGCCAGGGCGCCATCAGCGGCAGCACCCGCCTGCAGGTCAACAACCTGGGCGGCGCGGGTGCGGCCACGCCGCAAAACGGTATCCAGGTGGTCGAAGCCCGCGACGGCGCCACAAGCAGCGCCACCGCCTTCACCCAAACGCAGACATTGTCGGCTGGTGCCTACGATTACCGGCTGTTCAAAGGCGGTGTCACCGCAGGTTCGGAAAACAGCTGGTTCCTGCGTTCCACGCTGGTGGCGGCACCGCCGGTCGACCCCGTGCCGCCAGAGCCGGGCGTACCGGTTAACCCCGGCACTGACCCCACCGAGGAGCCGGCGGCCACGCCGCCGGTGGCAGCACCCGCCCCTGGCCAGGCCGAGCTGCCTGCCCCGGTAGCCGGCGTCAGCACGCCGCTGTACCGCCCCGAAGTACCGGTTTACGCGGCTGCCCCACGCGGCGCCGCCCTTATCGCCCGCCAGGCCCTTGGCACGTTCCACCAGCGCCAGGGCGATCAGCAGTTGCTCGACGGCCAGGGTGGCCTGCCCGCAGCCTGGGGCCAAGCCTATGGCGGCACCTTGCGCCAGCAATGGAGTGGCACGGTCAGCCCGAGCCTGGACGGCGACCTGTACGGCTTCAAGGTAGGCCAGGACCTGTATGCCCGCGTCAGTGACAGCGGTTACCGCCAGCAGGTGGGCATTTACGTCAGCCACAGCCGCCTGGATGCGGATGTAAAAGGCTTCGCCCTGGCCGTCGAGGACCGCAGTGTCGGTGACCTCACGCTCGATGGGGACAGCGTGGGTGCCTACTGGACGCTGGTCGGCCCGCAGCGCGGGTACCTCGATGCCGTGCTGCAGTACACCGACCTGGACGGCCGCGCCCGCTCCCAGCGTGGCGACAAGCTGGACATCAACGGCCACGCCTGGACGGCCTCATTGGAGTCCGGTTACCCGATCAGCGTATCCGAACGCTGGACCGTCGAACCGCAGGCCCAGCTCATCGCCCAGAAGGTGTCACTCGACAGCGCCAACGACAGCATTTCGCATGTTACCTACGACGCCCAGGTGGAGCTGACCGGCCGCCTCGGCGTGCGCCTGGAAGGCAGCTTTACCGGTAGCAGCGCCCGCCTGCTGCAGCCCTACGCGCAGGTCAACCTGTGGCATGGCGACGGTGGCCGCGACACCCTGACGTTTGACGGCGTGGACTCGATCAAGACCGATTACCGCTATACCTCGCTGCAGCTTGAAGCCGGGCTGGTCGCCCAGGTGAACGAAGCGCTGAGCCTGCACGGCGGTGTGCAGTACGCCAGCAACCTGGACAGCCGCCAGCAGGAAGCCAGCGGCGTGAACCTGGGTGTGCGCTGGCAGTTCTAGCGGCGAGCTGCCAGCAACCCTAGGCCAGCGCAGCCCAGCAGGGATGCGCTGGCCCGATTGAACATCCGGCGCGGCCCTGGCTGGCTGAACCAGCGCTGCAGGTAGGAGCCCAGGCCCGCGTAGATGGCGATCGCCGCCCACTCCAGCAACAAGAACAGCACACCCAGGTAGAGGAACTGCTCACCCACTGGCGTAGGGCTGGCGACTGAAACGAACTGGGGCAGAAAGGCGGTGAAGATCAAGATCGCCTTCGGGTTGCCCGCTGCCACCCAGAACTCCTGCCGCGCCAGGCGCCAGCCGCCACGTGGCTGCTCACCTGCGACCACCGCTTCGCCCACCGGGGCACGCCACAGTTGCCACGCGATGTAGAACAGGTAGGCCGCGCCCACCACCTTGATCGCCAGGAACAGGTATTCGCTGGTGTGCAATACCACGGCCAGGCCCATGGCAGCCAAGGCGATCATGCCGCTGAACGCGAGGATACGCCCACCACCCGCCATGCAGGCGGTACGCAGGCCATAACGGCTGGCGTTGTGCAGCGACAGCAGGTTGTTCGGCCCCGGGGCCATGTTCAGGGCGAAGCAGGCGGGGATGAATAGCAGCAGGCTCGAAAGGTCCATATTCTTTTCCTTGTCATCAGCCAGTCATTTCGGCGCTTACCGGCCATCCGGTCAAGGTACAGCCGGAGAATAAAACTGTATGGGCGCCAGCCCAAGCGCCATGCGGGCTCGCCAGTTGGCTATCGCGGTTTGCTTGAAAGCCTGCAAACACTGATAGCAAATCAATATCAACTGGCGATGCCAGGCGATCAATGCAGCAGGTAGGCGCAAGGCCTGGGGAGGCTCCGCCCGGGAGCCTCCTCCGTTTTGCCCCGGTATGGCCGGCGCTGCTAAGCTTGCGGCCCTACCGAGGAAGCCGCAATGTCTCGCACTCGCGCTTTAGCCCAAGCCTCCCTCTGGCGCGACCCCGCCCTGCCCTGGGTGGAAAGCCGCCGCGCCTGCCATAGCCGCGCCTGCTACAAGGCGCACAGCCACCCGACCTTTTCCATGGGCGCTGTGGACGCAGGCTATAGCCACTTCACCGGTGCTGCCCAAGGCCAGCAGCGCCTGACGCCAGGCACCGTGGTGCTGGTGCCCGCGCAGCGGGTGCATGCGTGCAACCCTGCGCTCGGCGAGGCCTGGAGCTACCAGATGCTGCATGTGGATGCGCAATGGCTGGCCGCCATGCGCCTGGAATCCGGCCTTGATGCGGCCGAGCCTGGGGCACCGGCTCGGATCAGCCGGGTACCGGCGTTGTATCACGCGTTTTGCGCGCTGAATGATCTGCTGTTTTCTGCCGCGAGCATCGGCGAGAAGGAAGCCGCGCTGATCGCCTTCATGGGGGACCATGATTTTTCCACCCACCCGCCGTTGGCGCCTGCTCCAGCGCCTGAGCTGGCCCTGCCAGCCTTGAAAGGCCTGATCGAGCATATCGAAGCGCAAGACCCTGCACAGTTGAGCCTTGAAGCATTGGCCCGCCAGGCAGGCCTGGGCCGTTACCAGTTGATCCGGGCGTTCCGCACGGCAACCGGGCTGACGCCGCATGCCTACCTGATCAATGCCCGGGTCAACCATGGCCGGCATTTGCTCCGCCAAGGGCTTGCCCTGGCCGAGGTGGCTTACCGGTTGGGCTTCGCCGACCAGAGCCATTTCCAGAGGGTGTTCAAAGCGCATGTGGGGGTGACACCTGGCGAATACCGGCAGGCGTCGGCCCGCCTGCAATAATCTTCAATACCCGCGCCTGGCCTGCCTCCACACTGCGGCTTTCTCACCTGAGCAAGCCCACCCCATGGAGCAGTTCCTGATCATCGCCCTCGCCCACTTCCTCGCCCTGCTGTCCCCCGGGCCGGACTTTTTCCTCGTTGCCCGCACCTCGATCAATGCCGGTTGGCGCGTGGCCAGCGGTGCCTGCCTGGGCATCGCCCTGGCCAATGGCCTGTTCATCGGCGTAGCCTTCGCCGGCCTGGCCATCCTGCGCGAAGGCAGTGCGCTGTTCATCGCCCTGCAGCTGGCCGGTGCGGCCTACCTGCTGTACATCGGCGCGCTGTTCCTGCGCCATGCCGGGCAGTGCGACCTGGCTGTCGTCGATGCGCGCGGGGCTATTCGAGGTTGGTGGCGGGGGCTGAGAATGGGCTTTGTGTCTGGCATCCTCAACCCCAAGAACGCGCTGTTCTATGCCAGCTTGGCGAGCATGGTCGCCAGCAGTGGTGCTGGCTGGAAGTGGGCCTATGGTGCCTGGATGTTCAGCATCGTGCTGCTCTGGGACCTGCTGGTGGCCGTGGCCATCGGCAATCGACGCCTGCTGCGCCGCTTCACCCATGCCCTGCCCTGGCTGGAACGGGCATCGGGGGTCATGTTGATGCTGCTGGCGGCGGCGTTGCTGGTTCACCTGGTGCAGGGCTGAGCAGGGCCAAGGTGGCCATGTCCATCAAGCTGAAATGGCCACTGGCCCAGCCACCGGTGTCCAGGTGCCAGACGTTGCCCAGCCTTTTGGCCTGCAACACCGGTGTGTGCCCGACCAGCAGGGCTCGCACGCCTTCTACGGCTTGGGTATCACTGCCCTTCAGGCGTTGGCGCGACCACTGGCAGACCTCGCGTACTTTTGCGTCATCGTCGAACAGCAGGCTCTCGCGCAATGCGGCCCAGTCAGCGAAGGGGCTATCAGCGTGCAACAGGCCGATCAACCCGGCCGGGGTCTGAACCTCCATGGCAATCGGCAGTTGGAGGAACTGCTCGACAAACACCGCTTGCTGGTCACTGGGCAAGTCGATGAACCAGCCACCGCCCGCCGCCCGGTACATTTCCAGGTCAAGCCGCCCGCCATACAGGTGGGTGATGGCCAGCGACTCGTGGTTGCCTTGCACCGCGTGGAACCACGGCTTAGCCAACCAGGCCAGGGCTTCTTCGCTGTGCGGGCCGCGGTCAACCAGGTCGCCGACGCTGAACAGGCGGTCCACCTGCGGGTCGAAGCCCACTGCGGCCAGGCACTGCTCAAGGCGCCGAAAATGCCCGTGAATATCGCCAACGGCCAGGTCACGCCCGTGGCTGTTGGCGGCTACCCGCCGAAACCGGCTCATTACAATGTTCCTCTGCTGCCGCACCCTGGCAGGCGTAAAATGGGCGAACAGGCAGCCCGCCCCGGAGGTGCATCATGCGTACCGCTCTTGTCTGTGCCGCGCTGATGGCGCTATCAACCAACAGCATGGCACAAGCCACCCCACCTGCGCAGGTCGAGGTGCATTTCGATCACCCGGAAAAATTCCGCGACGCCAGCCTGGACAGCGCGGGCTACGAACGCGGCGCCGACGCTTACGTGATCAAGACCCTTACTCAATACCTGCACAAGCTTGGCCAGCGCTACCTGCAACCGGGCCAGCAACTGGTCATCGACATCCGTGACATCGACCTGGCCGGCCGTTTCGAGCCGTGGCACAGCCGTGCCTACGATGTGCGCTTCATGCGCGACATCACCTGGCCGACCATCGACCTAAGCTACACCCTGAGCCAGCCCGGCCAACCGAACCAGCAGGCTGAGGAACGGGTCAGTGACAAGATGTACCTCAGCCGCCCGGGCCGGGTGACCAGCGGCAGCGACCGGCTGTATGCGGAAAAAGCCATGTTGAACGACTGGTTCCGCCAGCGCTTCGCGCCCCAGCCAGCCTCCTGAAAATCCCTTCACTGGCACAGGCGATCCTGCCGAGAGTATGCTCGGCCCGTCGATCTGTATCAGGGAAGGGACTCACCCATGAAACTCTGCGCCGTCCAGCTGGCATCACGCAAAGGCGATTTGCCAGGCAACCTTGACCGGCACTTGCGCTGCATCGAGCAGGCCGCAGCGCTGGGCGCCGACCTGGTGGTGTTTCCCGAACTGTCGCTGACCGGCTACGAGCCCACCTTGGCCCGGCAGGTGGCATTGCCGATCAGCTCTGCCCGGCTCGAGCCGTTGCAGGCACTCTGTGACCGGCTGAATATCTGCGTCGCCGTGGGCCTGCCGCTGCCTACCCCAGCGGGCATACAGATCGGCATGCCGATCCTGCGTCCCCGCCAGCCGCCGCTGGCGTACGCCAAACAGCGCCTGCATGCCGACGAGCTGGCGTTTTTCGCGGCCGGTGACCAGCCATTGGTATTCGCGGCCGGGCAGCTGCAGGTGGCGCCTGCCATCTGTTACGAATCGATGTTCATGGCGCATGCCGCAGACGCGCGCGCACGTGGCGCGCAGCTGTACCTGGTGAGCGTGGCGAAGACTGCCAAGGGTATCCGCGAAGGCTACGAGCACTACCCGGAAGTGGCGCGTACCCTGGGTATCCCGGTGTTGATGGCCAACTGCGTCGGCCCTGCCGACAACTTCGTGGGTGCCGGTGGCTCGGCCGCCTGGGACAGCCAGGGCCAATTGCTGGCGGCGCTGGGCGAACGTGATGAAGGCATGATCGTGCTGGACACCCTGGCTTCCTGCGCCACTGGTGTACCGCTGGACGCGCCAGCGGCATGAAATACCTGCTTTTGATCCTGGCCAGTTTTGCCAGTACCTACTACCTGGTAGGGCTGTTGATCCAGGGCCAGTTGGCGGACATTGCCGAAGCGTTGCGCCACCGCCCGGATGCGCCGCCGCCCGGGCAGTACTTGCGGGAAGTGCGGCCGCATGCACGTCGGGCACATCGGCAGTACACGTTGATGGCGGGCTCGGCGGTGGCGCTGGTGATCTGCCTGATTGTCTATGCGCTCAGCTGATGCCGCCGGGCTGCGGGCTGTATCGGCTACAAGTCCAACGCCAGGCTCTGTCGCCCTTCCAGCGCCAACAGGAATTGCTTGGCCGGCAAGCCACCGGCAAAACCGGTCAGGCTTCCGGACGCGCCAATCACGCGGTGGCACGGCGCGATGATCGAGATCGGATTACGCCCGTTGGCCGCGCCCACCGCCCTTACCGCACTGGGGCTGCCGATCTGCCGGGCGATGTCGCTGTAGCTGCGCGTCTCGCCAAATGGAATGGTCAGCAGCGCCGCCCACACCTGGCGCTGGAACTCGGTACCGGCAAAGTCCAGCGCCAGCTCGAAACGTCGGCGCTTGCCGGCAAAATACTCACCCAGCTGGCGCGCAGCCTCGCGCAGTATCGGCTGCTGGTCATCACGGTGCAGCGCGCCCAGGCGCACGCGGTTTTCCCGCTCTTCTTCCCACAGCACGGCGGCCAGGCAATCGCCGCGGGCCACCAGGGTCAGGGTACCGACCGGGGATTGCATGAAGGTGAAGGCGCTGGACATGCGAGGTACTCACTGCGTGGCAAGGTCGGCGCACTGTAGCGCCGTGCCCCGGCCTGCGCACTCGCTTTCTTGCGCCGGTAATGTTCAGGCAGCGATGCGCCGCGCTTCATCCAGGCCGATTCGGGGGATCAACGCCGGGGGGATGCGCGACACGGCAGACAGGTTGTACACCTGAAAATGCTCGTTGACTACGTGCTCGGCCATCAGCGCCAGCGATGGCAGGATGCGGCTGTCCCAGTGCTGGTCGAGCCCGCAAGGTGAACATTCGCCCTCGCCGCTCTCGTAAAAACGGCCCAGCGACTGGTCGAGGTCCACACCCACCATCAGCACCTGCTCGAACCCCAGGTGGTATGCCAGCTGCAGGGCGACATAGGCCACCGTGCGAGCATCGTAGTAGCCACTGGACAGGTCCTTGCTGAAGGCGATCGACCGCGCCCGCTTGCTCCACAGCGCGCGACTGCAGACATGGCTTGCACCATGCCCACGCAAGCCATCGAGTACTCCCGGGTTGTCGGCCTTGTGCAGCGGGTAGCACTCGGTGCCTGCCGGAATATCCGCGCCGGCGAACTGCTCGGGCCACAGGGCCAGGCGCTCGCTGTGATGCAAGGCCGTGGCAAACAGCTCAGGCTGTTGATCACGAAAGCTCTTGTCGGTGCAGACGTAGAAAAACGGCTTTATCCCGCAGGCGGCGGTGAGCGCGACTGAACCATTCATGGCAATTACGGGAAGGTGGGCGAATTCACGCAAGGGGAACTGCCTGGCCGAGGCCCCTGAGGCAAGAATCACCACAGGGCCCTTCTGGGTATTGCGACACGCCTCGAAACTGGAGAACGCCCCGCGTTCAGCATTGAGCTGCGACGGAAGTGTGTTCATCTGTTGAATCATCGGTTTGGACTATCTAGAACAGAGTACCCACTGATGCGTACGTTGCAGTCGGTTTTACCAAAACCTTACACAATCCGACCAACGGGTCGCGGATCGTGCGCCCTGCTCATTTATTCATGAGTTTCCTTGCTGGTTATCCCTTGCGGTACTAATACTTAAGTCTCTGCCTGGGGAGGCACGATCAATGCAACCACGATTTGTTATCGTTCCTGCTGTGCCCATCGAAAGGGAGTCCTTGCGCATCAGTGGCAAATACTGCGCGGCTACGGTGTGCGGGGGCTTCGACATCTATGACAACCACGCGAAGGAGCGGCTCAAACCCAGCTACCCGAGCAAGGTGGATGCGGAGGTGCAATGCCGTCAAATGAACCTGAAGGTTGAAATACGCTAGAAAAGCTGCGGCCCGCCGATGCCGGCGGGTCGGGCTATGGGGCAGTCAATCCAAGCACTCTCTCGCCGCCTGGCGCAGTTTGTTGCCCGACAGGAAGCTGCCTTTATAGAACGTCGCCCGGCTGCCTGCACGGCTCTCCACCACTTCGAGGACTTCATCGGACGCCACTGCGCTGGGCGCGGTCAGCCGATAACCGTGGCTGATGGACTTCTGCGTAGTCAGCGGCGCCAGTGCTTGCCACTTTGGCAAGACACACGCGGCATAGACATCGGGGGATTTGTTGGTCAGCTTGCTGGCGGTGGGCTTACCAGGGTTTGCGCAGCCGGCAAGGCCGACGACCAATACGGAGCAGAAAAGAATGCGAAGTGTAGGCATTTGCAATTAACCCAAATGGACAGGGTGCATTTTAGCCATGCTTTGGCGAATGCACTAATCCACCAAGGTAGAACCCACGATTTGCGGCGCATTCCATATGCGCGGCGGTATTGCTGTACCAAGTTCTACATGGCCCCTGTAGGAGCTGGCTTGCCTGCGATCGGCTGCGCAGCAGTCGTAAATTCTGTATCCGCATTCTGTCTGGCACTGCGCAGATACCAATTTTACGACTGCTGCGCAGCCGATCGCAGGCAAGCCAGCTCCTACACCAGCCGATCACAGGCAAGCCAGCTCCTACAACAGCCGACCGCCGATAAGCCAACTCCTACACTACGATCAGGCTTTGGAGCACATGAGTGCCGCGTCCAGTAACCGCCCGTGGTCATACCAGGCATCACGTTGGTAGGCGGTGAATTGATGGTGCGTGCCGGCGTTACGCAGCTCTATCAGGCCGTTGGCGGTAGTGGGATCAGTACTGTCAACGAACAGCTTCAGCGCGTCACCCGTACCGACTTCATACGTCGTTGCAGTGCCATGCAACTCTTCCTTGACGCACCCCAGATAATCCGGCGGGCTCTTGTCGGTGATGCCAGACGTATAATCGTGGCCATCACGAACATCAGGGTTTTGTGCACACCCCGCAATGAAACTTGTAGCCAAAGCCGACATCAGTATTGCACCTGCGAATGATATTGGGCTCTTCACGCGACACACTCCTGCAGCCCCCTGCAAGTACGTTGCAAAATTGGCGAAGCAGAAAAGCCCCTGTTTTAGTTGTAGGCGTGACTATATTAAACCGCGCCAGCAAAGCGCCAATATTCTTGTTCGCTATATGAACGACTGTGCTCAATCCTGCTCAGTCAGTTCACACACCCCATTCACGCCCCCTTTCCCCGTGTACGACACCCCGAGCGACTCATCGGGGTTGATCGAAATCGAAATGGTCACTCCGCTGCCCTTGGCCTCGTAGTAGGCATCACTGAATTTTTTCAGCTTTGCTTCCTTGCCATTGATATACACCGGCCCGCCCTCGTCCGCATGCACTTCAATGTTGCCCGGGCAGTTAGCGTTCACCAACGGGATATCGGCATTGGCCAGGCTGGCCACGGCAAGCAGAACAGCACCCAACAGTAAGCGCTCCATACAAAACTCCTGATCAATGGTCGCAGTCCAACAAAGTGTAGAACGCCGCTCAGGCATGACAGCTCAGTAAACGACCCAGTGCGCGACAATGCCTTTGACCAGATGCCAGGATTTCCACAAGGAGAAATGCTCGAACAGCCGGTTGGCGTTTCCCATCGCGCCTGCAATAGAGAGGTAGACAAACCACCGCCTGAACAACCGATACAGCTTTCTTCTGGTAAATCGCAACAACCCACACATCCTGAATCGTGTAATTGCCCCATAACGAAAAAACCCGACGTTATGTCGGGCTTCTGCATCACGCCTCAACACGCGCAGGCATGACGGGGTGAGGCAATGATCGGCCAGGCTGCCGTTTAGCGTCAAGCGGCCGTTGATTGCTTTGTTGAACAGCAAAAATCATCAGGGTCAGCTAGAGTTTTGATGTGTTCAAGCACCGTGAGATGACGATCATGCTAAAACAAGAAGCAGACGACGTGATTGAGCGTATCAGGGACGATCTTAAACGGCACGGGGTGCTGATCGGCTATGACCCCGAGTTCACCTCGCCGGAATTCGGCTGCGACCTGGACCACCATGTTGCCCAGGTCAGAGAGGCTCCGGAAAACCGGGTCGTGCGTATCGTGATACATGACGAAGGCCTGTGGACCCAGCTCAGGCAGGGGTCCGTGTATCGCTGCGTCGTCAGCGAATGTAAAGGCAAGCTATTCGGCATGCCGATTATCATTGAACCTCGAACCGATGCGTCCTACACCATTCAATACAAGCTCTAGGTTTTGCCCGAATGGTGTAGGAGCTGGCTTGCCTGCGATCGGCTGCGCAGCAGTCGTAAATGCTATATCCGCATTCTGTCTGGCACTGCGCATAAACCGATTTTACGACTGCTGCGCAGCCGATCGCAGGCAAGCCAGCTCCTACACCAGCCGATCGCCAGCAAGCCAGCTCCTACAGAGACCGCGCCACGCCATCTTTTGTAGAGCGTCCCGCCCACCCCGAACGGTACCTCAACATCTGACGCGCCACAGCTGATCGATCCGCGTGGTGTATGACTGGCTCATCATTTCCCTTCGCATACCCCAGTCAGGGGACACCGGCACGCTGCCCGCTCTCATGGTCCCCCTGCCCCAACGCTCGTTGATGTCGTCCATCACCTGCATCAGCCGGTCACACGCTACCGACTGCTTAAGCGCGAAAAGGTCCTCGGAAAACTCGCCAGGTTGGCGCAGGTCCATCAGCAGTACCTCAGCTTTGCTGTAACGGAAACCCGGCCGGAAGACTCGCGCTACTGCATCGGTGGCCAGCCGGGTCATCAGCAGCGTGTCGCAGGTCGGGTAAGGCAGTTCCACCAGTGCACCTTGGGCATGATGCGCCTCGTCCGGGTTGAACATCCCGGTGCGGATGCTCACGCGCATGCGTTTGCACACCGACCCCTGGGCGCGGAGTTTCTCTGCCGCTCGCCCCACATAGGTGGCCACCGCTTGCTTGATTGGCGCAAGCTCGGCAAGCCGCTTGCCAAACATGCGGCTGCAGCAGATTTCCTGCTTCGGGGGTACAGCTTCGTCAAGCTCCAGGCAAGGTGTGCCACGCAACTCCCGGGCGGTCTTCTCCACGACCACGCTGAATTTCTGGCGGAGCGTCGCTGGGTTCGCTTTGGCCAGGTCCATGGCCGTGCGAATGTCCATCGCCTCAAGGTGCGCTGTCATTCGCCGCCCTATCCCCCACACCTCCTTCACGTCTGTATTGCGCAGCACCCAGTCGCGCTTGAAGGGGTCGCAGATATCGACCACCCCACCGGTTTGCGCCAGCAAGCGCTTGGCGGTGTGATTGGCCAGCTTGGCCAGCGTCTTGGTGGCCGCGATCCCCACGCCCACGGGGATCCCCGTGCATTGAAAGATCCGCGCACGCACCTGCCTGCCAAACTGGGTCAGGTTGCCCTGAATGCCGCGCAGGTCAGCGAAGCACTCGTCGATGCTGTACACCTCGGTCGCCGGCACCATCGACTCGATCAGCGTCATCACGCGCTCGCTCATGTCGCCGTACAACGCGTAATTACTGCTGAAGGCCATGACCCCGTGCTTGCGCAGCCTGTCCTTTGCCTGGAAGTACGGCTCGCCCATTTTCACGAACGGTTTGGCGTCGTACGACCTGGCAATCACGCAGCCGTCGTTGTTGCTCAACACGACGATGGGCGTCTTGGCCAAATCGGGCCGGAACACACGCTCACAACTCGCATAGAACGAATTGCAGTCGATCAGCGCGAACACCTGGTCACTGGGCATGGTCGCGCACGCTGTAGCGCACCACACCCCAGACAACCAGCTCGTCGCCTTCCATGATGTAACGCGGTGGGTAGGCGGGGTTCTCGGACTTGAGCATCACCACCCCGGCGCGGCGGTGCAGCCGCTTGCAGACGGGCTCGCTGTTGACCGCTGCTATGACGATGTCGTCGTGCTCTGCTTCACGCCCGCGGTCTACGATGACGATGTCACCAGAGTAGATGCCCGCCCCTTGCATGCTGTCGCCCTCGACTTTCACCAGATACACATGCGGCGCGCGGAGGTCGAATAGCTCATCGAGGGAAATATGACCTTCCAGGTGGTCTGCCGCAGGTGATGGAAAACCTGCCGGGACATGGAATGAGTACAGCGGTAGCGGTTCGGTACCGCCGGTTGGCGTACCCAGGAACGTGATGGTCATGATGGAAGGCCCGATGCAGACTGTATGCATATACAGTTAATCCGGCATCGTTCGTCCGGTCAATCCTGGGCAGCGAAATTTCTGACAAGCGAGAGGTGCATATGTGTGGACGATACTCGATCTACGAGTCGATGGATCACTACCTTCGGCAGCTGTCACTGGACCTGGTGGTGATCAATGGCTATGACCACGCGTCGATCGACCGCTACAACGTAGCGCCCTCGACGCGTGTCGAGATTATTCGCCAGGTGGAGGGCGGGCTGAGCGTGGACCGGGTCAAGTGGGGCTGGTCGCCGTTCTGGGCAAAGGGGAAGCGCCCCGACCCGATCAATGCGCGGGGCGAGACGGTGGTTACCGGGAAATTCTTCAAAGGGCTATGGCCAGGCGGCCGAGCCTTGGCGCCGGCGAACGGCTGGTTCGAATGGATACCCGACCCTGCAGACCCGAAACGCAAGCAGCCCTACTACATCACCAGCGCCGACGGCGGGCCGCTGTATTTTGCAGCGCTTGCCGAAGTGCACCAGGGCCTGGAGCCAGATGAACGCGATGGGTTCGTGATCATCACGGCGGCTGCCGACCAGGGCTTGGTAGACATCCACGACAGGAAGCCGCTGGTGCTCACAGCGGAAACGGCAAGGGAGTGGCTTGACTCGGCCACATCACCAGCGCGAGCAGTCGCGATCATGCAGGGCGGTTGCAGGCCGGCTGAGGATTTTCGCTGGTATCCCGTCGACAAGGCTGTGGGCAATGTACGTAATCAGGGGGCAGCGTTGCTGGAGCCGATCAATGAACCCGCTCGGCAGGGTGACCTGGAGTTTTGAGCGGGTGCGGCTACGCAACGCTATTCACTGCCGCATAAGGCGGCGAGACGAACAGCTACGTGCGCGCTTGACTAACCAAGTGTTACAATCCGCCCCTTCAAATCAGCGCTCAAGGCGCTGGCCATCCGTGAACGCCGGCAGTACGACACCCGCCACACCTCTGCAACCCTGAGCCTGATGGTTGGGATGAACCCTGCGTTCATCGCAGACCCGCTCGGTCACAGTGTCGAGATGTTGCCCTCTACCTACGCGAAATGGATCAGCTCCTCCTCGGACTGGAGGGAGCTGGAGAAGCTGCCGCCCCGAGTCGAATTGGCCCAGAACTGGCCCAACACAGACAAGAGGGCCTAAATACACCTCTGGAACCCCCGCAGGACAAGCACTTTGATTTCTACCGCTAACATCACCATGCAGTTTTTAAGGGGTGTTTGGCGGTGGTAAAGGGTTGATTTCATTGGGCTCAGCACCCCTCCGCTCCCCCTCAATCCCCCATCAGTGGTATCAAAATTGGTATCGCTTCTTGTACCGCCAACTGTCCGCTATCGACCCATAGCTGCCCTTCGGATGGAGCGGCAGCCGGCCAAAAGCGGTCGGCCAGCCAGGATCTTTGTTCATCGTACACTGCGCACGTGAACATCGGAGGATTGACATAGTTGCCTAAGGCAATATTATTATTGCCAAAAGCAACTAATTGAGAGTTTTCATGACAGCAACCATCAGGGAGCGCGCTGACGCGGTCCGCCGCTTCAACCGTTTCTACACCCGGCAGATCGGCGCACTGCAAGAGCACCTGCTTCAGGCTGAATTTTCCTTGACCGAGGCACGTATCCTCTTTGAATTAGGGGCGGCCAGTGCTGGCCTGAAGAGTTCAGATCTCTGCCATTTGCTCGGCCTGGACGCCGGCTACCTCAGCCGAGTCATCGGTGGCTTCGAGAAAAAAGGGCTGATCAGCAAAGCTCGGTCGGCAATCGACGCCCGAGCCTCTCAAATCCAGCTCACCGAGCCAGGTCGTCAGGTGCTGGCCTCGCTGGAGCAAGCCGCTCGTGAAGAAGTCGTGTTGATGTTGCAAGGCTTGCCTGAGCGCCAGCAAGAGCAATTGATCCAAGCCATGAGACAGATCCAGACTCAATTGGGCGACGGTGATCATTCCTACATCTTGCGCGATCCACAAGCGGGCGATATGGGTATCGTTGTTCAGCAACAAGCGCAACTCTATGCCCGCGAATACGGTTGGAATATGGAGTTCGAAGCGCTGGTGGCGGAAATCGTCGCCAACTACCTTCGTGAGTTCGACCCGTCCTGCGAGCGATGCTGGATCGCGGAAAAAGAGGGCACAGTTATCGGTTCGGTCTTTGTCGTCAAACATGACCAGACGACCGCCAAGCTGCGGATGCTCTACGTTGACGCGAGCGCCAGGGGCATGGGAATCGGCAATCGGTTGCTGGAAGAGAGTATTCGGTTTGCGCGGCTCGCGGGCTACAAGCACATGATCCTCTGGACAACCAGTGTGCTTGTCGATGCCCGAAAGCTCTATCAGAAAGCAGGTTTCCATTTGGTCGAAGAAGAACAGGTACACAGCTTCGGAAAAGACCTCGTCAGCCAGACTTGGGCTCGGGAACTGTAAGTGTCGGAAGCACTGGCCGCGAGGGATCGAATTCTGCCAGTTCTGAACGGCTGCAATGGGTCGATAGCGGCCTGTCGTAAACGGCTATCGACCGATAGCGGCCAGCTGCGAAAGTTAAACTTCCCAGGTTAATCAGGCAGCTCACAATCCAAAGCGCCGCGTAGGGCCACAATGACGTCATCAACGGAAGGCCCTTGTACCGATGGTGGCACTGGGCGCTCACAAAATTCCCGCCAGACAAACAGCATCAGTTCTGCACCATCCGTTTGCAGTAGCGCGCTGTCGATCGAGCCGAAGGTTTGCAGCAGCCTATACCTTTCGTCCAGCCAGAATAATGCTTCCACCCAGTCATACACTGGGATGAAGTGGAAGTGTATGGAGTAACCGGCATCATGCCCAAAGCGACCGATATACAGGCGTTTGGGTCGAAGATCAGCTTCGATGGCGTGCTGGATTCGCGCCTGCAACACGCCCAGTTCTGCTTGCGCTTTGATCGACAGCGCTGCAAGGGAATTGGTCATCTGCTTGGCACTGAGTATCAAATAGCCCGGCAACGCACTATCCATGCGGTGATTGAGAATCCAATACCTGGATTCATGGATGATGAAGCTAGACGGTACGTCCATTGTGCTGCCTTGAGTGGATCAGTAGCAGGGTAGCATTGCGACAGGTCGATGTCCGAGTCTGGCGGTTTGCAGTCCTCCTAGAGGGGCTGCTATGGGTCGAGGTCCGCCGGCTGTAATTGGCTGCTTCCGGCCCATAGTAGACCCCAAGGTAACGGACAGACGCTTTTGTGATCCGAGGGAGTTTTGCTATAACAGCCGGCCATCCCAAAGGAATGAACCTATGACAACCAAATCTGTAATTTTTCTCACCGCTGCGCTTGCTTCAGGTTTCGCCATGGCGGTCGGTGAGGCTGATTATTCAGTGTCAGAAGAGCATTGCACTCCAGAGTACTGGGAGAAGCTACCAGATGGCAAAAAGACGGAAGATCTAATCGATAAGTGCGATGATCTGGAGCCATCCGAGAACGGCGGTTCTGGGCAAAAGGTACGCTGAGCGCGACCCGAAGGATAAGGAGCCCGTAGGCTCCTTGTTTGCCGAGGTGGCTTGTCAGGCTAGATGCTCAGAAATTGTCTTCTGGGCTTTTCTTGAATTCCCAATCGCTCATTTTCTTCGCGGCGAGGAAACTCTTGCAGTTTGCGATGAACTCGGTACGGTTCGACTCTTTCGATAAGCTCGCCAGATTCTTTTCGTACATCTCCGGAGCACAGTTGTCTGCTGTCGGCTCGGGCACTTTTTCCTCCGAGCAAGCTGCCAGAATCATGGCCAATCCCATGGCTGCAGCCAGTCGAGCCAATTTGATATCCATATTTTGATCCTTCGGTCATTGCGTTTAGCGTGGTTACGGACTCCCTCGAGCCCGGCGGTAGCCTAAAACGTGGGGACGTGAAACGCCAGCTTTGACCATTTCCCTCGCCGTACACCAATGGCCGTTTGAGTCGACTCCGCTGCGCCGTGATACATACCGTCCAGCTTTCGCAATCAGATTGGCTGACCGCTATGGGTCGATAGCGGCCACCCACTTGCTGCAGGCTTGGCGCCCGGCAGCGGCTTTCAAGACCGTGACATAAGTGCCCGATCCATGCGGAGCCAGCGGCGAAATCGATTCCAAAACAAAGACGAAACGGCACGGCCACAGGCCGCATACTGCAAGGGTCGCCGGTTCAGTTTTGGAATCGAATTTGGTCTTGATTTGATACGCCAGCAGTCGGTCGGGACGGTGAGGATTTCTCAGCATTTTCAAGATTGCGAGACCGGGTCCAATCTAAGATGATGGCGCATAGCCAATATCAGCTTGGTATCTCACGATGGATCGAAATGAGTTCTCGCGCCGCGCGTTCCTAATGTTGGCCGTTGCCTTGATAAGTGACCAAGCGGCCGCTCGAGGTGGGGGGCGGGGCGGCGGACGATCGCGGGGCGGCGGGCGAGACAGTGGCTCAGGTGGATTGGGCGTGGTGCTATTTATTGCTGCCGTTTGGGGAGGCATATGGGGCTTCGGCAAGTTATTCGGTCGCAGGCCTGATCCCATCGTGAGCAACTCGGTATCACTAGCTCCTCAGCCCTCGGCAGGAACGCCACCGCTCGAGCCCACTTCCAGCGCTGTTACCAGGCCTCCACGGGAAAAATGGGGTGAGCTGGGCCTTTGTCCACTCTGTGGGAGCACGATGCGCATCCGAACCGCAAAGAAAGGGCGGTACTCCGGTAGTACTTTCAAAGGGTGCTCAACTTACCCGCGCTGCAGAGGGATACAAAAAACATGAAGCCTTGCATGCTGAACTGCCAGTACTGCAGCAGTAGTGTGAGAAACAGACCTCAGGCCGCGCAGTTCGAGGCCTATGCACCCGGGCTGTCTAATATGCATTGGCGAGTTTGACCGACTTTCGCCCAGTAAAACCGAGCAGCTTTAGCGCAGTATTAGACAGCTGCAGCACCTTTCCCAGGCGTTCTGCCGACCACGATCCGTCCCGGGTCGTCGCCTTCCCACTCCTCCGCTGCTTCATACATGAACAAGCCGATGTGATAGGCATCCTCGTACTCCATCAGCGCCCAGTATCTGGCAGCCTCAGCTAGCTCAAGCATGTCCGTCAGGTCCTCGGCACTGACCTCCCGCCGGCGATGAGCGGCCTGGGCCATCTCGCCGAGCACGGCGGCTCGGCCGTCTGGATCGGTGATCAAGGCAAATTGGTCGTCAAGCTCGGCCAGCCAGGCCCGCGGCAGTCTGCTCATCATTCCGCCCTGCACCACCACGACTGCGCATATAGCACGCCGTCGATGTCTTCCACCCCATTGATGTTCATGCCGAGTTGGGCCATGCCGTTGACCTTGGCGTCATGCAGGCGCGGAATGATGTCCGGCCCGGGCGTCGGGTTGAACACCCAAGCCTGGGTGGCCACACGGCCTAATGGCTCACTCTGGTGGTCGCCGATGTGGATGTCGGCGCGCAGGGGCTTGATCTTCCTGAGCTGTTCGGAAGGGATGGCCACGCCATTCACGCGGCGGCGCACGAGGAGAAAGTACATGTGACACCGATACTGTATAAAAACACAGTATCGTATAGGCGGGGCCCTCCGCGGGCAATTGCCGATCAGCGGATCTAGTGGAGTGGAGGAAGATCTTTGCCGCGGGCTTGGGCCACAACTCGTAGCTGGTAGTCGGAGACAGCCTGGAACAGCGACTCGGCCAGCAGGTGCAGCCGCTCCACCTCTGCAGCTGGTAGCCCGGCGGCTTCTGCTGCGTGGTACTGCCGCATAGCCTCGATCGCCTGCTTGATGAGCGGCTCGCCCGCCTCCACCAGCCCAATGAACGTCCGTTTCTCCACCACCGTGCTCCGATCAGTTGATCAGCGCATTATAGGACGCTTCGCACGCCAGCCCGGCTATTCGGGCACGGTCATAAGCTTTCGCCAGCTCTCCCGCTCGAGCGTCAGCCCGGTCGCGCAGTTCGGAGAGCACCATTGCGGCGCGGGTGGCTGCCTGGCCTCGGGCGACAGCGGCGGTATCCGTGCCGGGGCAACTGATGGTGGCGGCGAGCTTTCCTGCTTCGTCGCGCAGCCGCTGGCCAGCAGCATCGGCGCCAGTAGCGCCAGCATCAGCAATCGTTCGTTCTTCTTGTGCATGGGCTCGCGCCTCCTCCTGCGCCTGGGCGCGTCGTTGTTCTTCCTGCCGGGCGCCGCGCTCGCCGATCACTTCGGCCAGCCGAACGCCGCTATCTTTCTTGGCTGCAGCTGCTTCCGCACTGGCGCGCTCTACCGCCCGTCCGTGCTGGTACATCAGCCAGTAGGAGCCCAAGAGCGCCAGCAGCAACAATGACCTGATCGCCCATGACTTCATGCCAGCGCCCTCCGCACACCCTCGTCGATGATCGCCGGCGGATAGGGGTTGCCGCCGTTCTCGTGGATGATGATGCTGACCACCATCCCGCTCAGCGTGGCCGGGTCTTTGATGTTGATCGGGTCAGTGGTGCGCACGCCAATACGCTTGGCCACGGCGCCGGCGTAGGCCTGGGTGTCGTTCTCGTTGCTCGGCGCCCAGCGGTTGATGGTCTCGAGCACGGTGTCGATGCCCTTCCCGCCAACGCCGGGCATGCCGTCCTTGCCGCGGTAGTTGATCAGCAGCTTGCCCAGGGCGCGGATGCCGTTCTCGGGGGTGTCGAAGATGGCGAAGCGGCCACCAGGTTCCTTGCCGATCTGGCCCTGCCAGTCGTTGCGCGGGTTGAAGTCGATGTTGCCGGGGTTGCGGTTACGGACGCCGCGTGGAGTGCTCATTGGGCAGCCTCCTCTGCCGGCGCCTCGGGCTCGATGTCTGCCGCCTCCTGGGCCGTTACGCGGACCTGGGCTGAGTAGCGCTTGATCAGCTGCGCGGTCAGCACCTCGGCGCCAGGCTGGGTCTTCAGCAGCTCCCGGGCAGCAGTATCCGCCTCAGCCTCGGTGGCATATTCAACGGTGCGGATCGGGTCCAGGGCATTGGTGCGGTTGATGACGATGAAGGGCATGGGTTTTCTCCAGGCAAAAAAATACCGCCAGGCGGCGGTTGGGGGTGTATCGGGTTTGGTGGCATTTAGGTCGGGGGGACGGGCCAGTCGATTGATTGGGGGTAACCCGGTTGCTTAGGGACCCGGGTCAGGAGAATCCGGTACTGCTTCCATTGGGTGAGCAACGCTTCCTCTTCCGGGATGGCCTCACCGAACTCAACCGCATCGGCCAAGGGCGCGATCGATTGATCAGCTACCGACCTCCTGCTCTGGAGTTCCTGGTTCACCTGAGTCCTCAGCGCCTCCAGCGCCTGGGCTTCCTTCATCTCCTTCGTCACCACCTGACTCCAATAGATGTTGCTCATCTTCGACTACCTCGGGCTCTATATCGTATAGGGGGAGTTCTACGCTACCGTCTTCGGCGACGACAATCGGCACGGGGAACCGCGTCTCCTCCGGTGCGTTGGCGCCCCAAGGCAGACGTATCGTTAAGTGCAGCTCGCCATCGATGCGCGACACATCGCCCGTGAACCAGTCAGAGAGGATGGCCCGACGCGGGAGCGTCGCACCGTCAGGCAACGGGGAGAAGTCGAACTCTTCTCCGTTGACCATAATGACTTCGCCTTCGACGTCGAGTAGCAGCTGCTCGTCCAGTCGGACGGGGGATAGGCTGATTCTCATTTTATTTCCACCTCCCAACGGCAATGTACCCATAGAAAACAGTCCCCTTTGTGCTGTTCAACGGGGATACCGCGTAGATTGAAGAGGGGGTCGTGGCCGTCGAGTCGCCCGCCGCTGAACACCACAGAGTGCCATCGCCAATCGCAGCGATACTGTAGGTCACAGTGGGGGGGCTTACGAACGCAGCGGGGAATGGGTTGAACCCGAGAACCGCAGAGAAGAAGATGTTTCCGATTGCGGCGTTTGTGCCAACCGCGCCAATCGCTGCTCGAATCCAGCAGATCTGCGTACCGTCTTGGAACCTGATGTACTCGCCGTTTGAGCTAGAGCCCCGTTCCATCACAGCGCCCGAAGCGGCAGCGCCCACCACATCCACCACGGCCGCCGAGCCAAGCCCCAGATTAGTACGCGCCGCCGCAGCCGTCGTCGCTCCGGTGCCGCCTCTGCTGATCGGTTGGGTGGCGTTGATCTGCCCCTGGAGCTTGCCTATGGCCCCGAGCAGTGTGTCGGTAGCGGCCACCGCCGAGTTAGCACCCACGACATAGCCGGTCAGAGGGATCGTGCGAATATTGTTGATCTGGGCCTGTAGCTTGCCCATGGCAGCCAGGACAGTGTCGGTCGCAGCAACAGCGGCGTTGGAACCCAAGGTGTAACCGGTAATAGCGGAATCAAGGCTGAGAGATATGCGCCACGCAGTCCAAGTACCTGCGTTGTTCGTACGCGTCCAAACATTACCGTTGGTGGTTACGATTGCAATCTGTGCCGCAATAGTCGCCGTTTGTTGGTTGTGCCATACGCTGCAACCCGACGTTGTTTCAGGGACGTTGGCGTCACTACCCGCAAGGCGAAACATACCGGTGACAGTCGGCGAGTTAGCGTCGGTGATGCGAGTGGAGAAACTACCCAAGCCGAAGTCGCCAACCGTCATTGCTCGCAGCCAATCCGCTACGGCAGACGTAGATCCGCTGTATCCACGGAAGAACAGCTTAGCGTTAGCGCCTTGACCAGACACACCGACTTGCCAGGGTCGCAGTTGTCGCGAACCGTGGATGCCGCCAAATAACACACCGTCTTCTGGAGCGTGAGAGGTCGCCTGTATATCAGTGGTTAGCGATGCAATCATGCACGTCGCCGCAACGTTGTTTGGCGTTGCAGGAAGCATCAAGTATTTACCAGAAGTGCCGGATTGGTCAGCGCCGAATCCTGTATCTTCTGCGGTCGTGGTTTTCTTCCACGGCGACCACGTGTCGTTGTACCGCGAGCGGGTCCAGCTCACACCTGAGTTGTAGTTAGTGTATTGCTGGGTGACGATGTTTGCGGCAGCTGCCTGCACGAGCAGAGTGCCTGCTTGCGTTGCCGGATAGTTAAGGACAAGGGTTGCGTTATTGTTGAGTTCCTGGCCGTACGAGCCCGGAGTCACCATAGTGTTGAGGTCAGTCCCGCTAGGTATCTTGGAGCCGGTCACGCCAGCTGCACCCCAACCAACGGCCCCCAATATTGTAGCGACGGTATCAACGCTGGGGATCTCTACCCATGCGGACCACCCGCTGTTCCACATGGCGCGACGCCACATCCGCGCTTGGTTGGCCACCACAGACGTGGATGGCCACGCCAATTGCAGCGCGCCACTAACCGCACTAGTGCCGGGGAAGTGAAGAAGCGTGTGGCCTGCGGCAATCGGTAAGCCTGACGCCTGAGAGTTGGCAGTGCTGGCTTGGTACGTTCCCGCAACAGTCAGGGCGTTGAAGTCGGTGACCAAAATGCCGGTAGTGCCACCCAAGCCAAAATCACCAACTTTCAGGACACTGTTGGGGGTGTTGTCGGTAGAGGTAGTGGTGAGGTTGGCAACCGCTGCCGTACCGAGGCTCAAGGCAGCTCGGCCCGCTGCGGCGTTCGCGGCGGCGATGAGCGCGCGGCCGGTCGCGCCGGTCGTCAACATCGCCAGGGTATTCGCCCCGCTGGCCATCAACAGCTGGTTGGCCGCCCACACGGAGTTTGCAACGGCGGTAAGTTTAGGGCTGACAGTTCCGCTTGCGCCACCCATGGCATTGTATAACTCACTGAAGTTTTCATTAACTTTAGTAAAGGCAGTGCGTGCGTCGTCGCCGTCTAGGCCCGAATTAGGAATCGTGCCTAGATTTACTGTCTGTTTGGCCACACGGCCTCCTAATCAAAGTTAGAGAGATCCAGCATGAGATATCCCCATGACCAATTCTCGAAGTTGAAAGCGGATACATTTTGTGCAGGGCCTAAGACAATGACTGGGGCCGTCCCGGTCCAAGCGCGCCCGCCATAAGCAGAGAAAACACTTTGAATGATCGAGGCCAAGATCAATGGCGGGTTGCCCGGCAATGCTTCGGACGGGCTCGTCATGAACCTCATGGCCTGCATCACTCCGACCTTTGCAACCCCGTAAATGCGATCAACCGCGACATGATTGTTGCCTACGCCGTAGTTAGTATCGATGATTCGCATGTACTTACAGCGGGAGTCGAAGACCACTTCGCCTGTGGTAGCATTTCGGACCCGAATACCGACTGTACCAGTGATTTTGGCGATCGACATGTTATCGAAGTGATATACCTCGATGGCCGCGCGAGTGGTAGTCAGGATCCGGTATGTCCAAGAATTTCCTGACCTAGACAATAGCGAGAACGCCATTGAATTGGATCCGCCAGGAGTGTGTCCGACAAGAACTGGGTAAATGCCGTATGGAATTGTGAGATCCGTGATGAACATGCCATTGGCATTAGATGCCGCCGATGGATTCACCGTGTATTTAGCAACAAGCGCCGAGTTACGATAATTCCCGTCGATTTGTACGAATCCATTGGCGTTTCTTACTCTGAGCCCAAGCGCCATCAATAAGTACCGTATATGACAAGGACAGAGCGGCGGCCTTGTGGCCAAGGAAACTGGCGATATGACCAACTAATGGTATTGCCGCTCAGTGTCACCTCAGGGGTGGCAGTGTCTGAAGTCACAGCCAAGTCAGACAGAACACTAAGCCAAGCCTGACCGCCAACGCCGTCCGTGATTTGAAAAGAGCCATCCACGACACCCGTTTCAAATGTGCCAATGGTTCTAGTTATGCGGTCAGTGATGTCTAGCATGATCGCCCCCGTATTAGGGTTGCGCACGCGAAATCCTTGGGCCATCAGGAAAGTTCCCCCATCTCAATAAACTTGACGCCGTTCGCCGCATTTTGGAAGAACGTGCCGCTAACAGTGTCGGCCCGATAGTAGTTCACCCCCCGAAACTCTATGGAACCGCTGTTAAAGTTGATGCTCATAATGGGCAGCCCGGCGTAAGGTCCGCTAGAAACGACTGCAGCAGAACTTATGTAGGCCCCCACCACCGCGTTCTGCACGGCTAGTTTGGAGATGAATGCCGATGAAATGACAGTCTGTCCGTTCTCGATAGCGAACATCGCTTGCGGTACACCGTTGATGTTTTGCATCACCGCAAATCGGTCAGCGACGAATACCACCTGCGATTGCATTCCACCTGGGGTGTTTTCGATACCGATACCCATGCCGGCGCCGTAATACACCCCGTTGCTGTTCACGCCCAGCTTGATGCTGTACATCAAATTCAGCTTGCCGTTCGTGCTGGCCTGGGCGCTGCTGATGGTCTGGATGCTCCCCTCAGCATTGCCGACGCGAACGCCAACCTGGCTGATCGACTGGGACAGCGCGCTGTCAGCATTCGCGCGGGTAGTTGCCTCCGTGGCGATGGATGCCTCGGCATCACCGATGCGCGAGTTAGCCAAGGACACCTGCTGGGTCAGGGCGTTGTCGGCGTTAGCGCGGGTCAGCGCCTCCTGGCTGATGGCGGCCTCGGCACTACCTACCCTTGAGCCCATCTGGGTAATGGACTGCGACAGCGCTTCGTCCGCCGTCGCGCGGGTGTTGCTTTCGGTTCGGATCGTCGCCTCCGCCTCACCAATACGTGAGGTAGCCTCGATGATCCGCTGGGTGAGCGCTGTGTCGGCGTCAGCCCTAGCTGTCGCCTCTGTGATGATCGCGGACTCGGCCTGTCCAACCCTGACCCCCATCTGCGTGATGGACTGAGCCAAAGCTTCGTCGGCGGTGGCCCTGGTGGCCACCTCCTGGCTGATATTGGCGGTGTTGCCGTCTACCGTGACCCCGAGCTTCGTGATGGACTGGGCCAGTGCCTCGTCCTCGGTTGCGCGGGCGTAGCTCTCCTGTGATACCGCGGCTTCAACCTCGCCCACGGAGACCTTCACCTCATCAACCTGGCGGGCTATGGCCAGATCTGCATTGGCGAAGGCGGAATACACGGTCCAGGTGCCGGCCTTCACGGCTGCGCCGCCAGCAAACCAATCGTTTCCACCGGCCATATCCGGATTGACTTGGGCCTCAACACCCAGCACCCGAGAAGCCACGGCCGCGAGTTCACCGTTGATCTCCTCGACACTGGTCTCGACCCCGTCCAAGCGCACGGCCAGCGCGGCGACCATATCGCCGATCGAGGCGTAATCCCCGATGTACTCCCAATAGGTGCCATTCGTCACTGGGGTGCCGGCTGGTACGTCCTGCTTGGCCCGATACATCTTGCCGTCGAGTTTGACCAGGGAACCCGCCAGGTAGGACTTGCCCGACTCCCAGTCGGGGGCGCCAGCGATATCTGCGATTTGCGCCTGTAGGGTGTCGAGCTGCCCCTGGAGCGCGTTGTCGCCAACCGTGATGCGCTCATTCAGGTCTTCAGCAACGCCCTCGATCCGCTCATTGATGGAACCAGGCCCTGTACCGGAGATTTTTTCGATCTCGCTCAGCAGGTTCTGGCCCAGCTCGGTTTCGGTGATCTTGCCGGTGATGTAGTCGAGTATCTCGTTGGCGTCGGCACTCGACTGGCCGTGCACCCAATCTGTCCAAGGCCCGATGTTGCCGGTGCGGTCAACTAGGCGCCCACGGAAGTAACGTATGACCCCAGCAGCCATGCCGCTGTGCAGGTAGCCGGATGTGGGGTAGGCCTGAAGGCCCAGTGCCTCCGGATTCTGCCCGGTGTACTCGGATGCCATCTGCAGCTCGGTGTAGGCAGTGTCGCCAGCGCCTTCGGGAAAGCCCCAGGAAAGACGTATGCCGAAAATCTCCGACTTCGTCCGCAGGTAAGCCAGCGCGGGCGGCGCACCTTCTTTGCCTTTGAGCTGAGTGAGCGTCGAGCTTTTCCAAATCGACGTAATGTCGAATGAGCTGACAGCGCGCACGCGGGCCAAGTAGGCGCCAGCATAGATACCAACCACGTCAACCGAAGTGGCCCCGGTACGCTGCAGCCGGATCCAGTTGCCGTTGTCCTTGCGCCATTCCACGTCATAAGCAACTGCGCCCTGCACTGCAGGCCAGGCAATCGTCATGGTACTGACCGCGATGCCTTGGTCCACGGCATAGGCCGAGGTCAGGGACACGCTAGCCGGCGGCTGGACAGTCTTGACCGGGATCACGCTGATCGGGCGTTCGTCCAGCTTGGCGCCGGTGTCGATCGCAGCGAACTTGCTCGGGTTGAACTCGAGCGCGGTGATCTCGTAGTCGCCCTCCTGGGTGCGAGTGGTCTTCAGCACTCGGAACAGCTGTACCGCCAGGTCGTCGTAGTCGATCGCCCACTGCAGCTCTGGCTCCGGCTGAACGCCATACGCGGTGGTAACCGTCACTGCACGACCGGCGACGGACTGCACCGTGCGCGCCTGGGCGGTGCCGTTCGGCAGGTTGAGGATCAGACGGTCACCGGCCTTGATCGGCGTGTCACGGTCCAGGGTCACGACGCGCCCGGCGACTGCCGAGATCCGGCCACCGTTCGGGCGGCCAGCCACCAGCTCGTCAGCCACTGGGATGACGTAACCAGGCAGTGGGATACGGCCTTCCATGCCGGTCTTGAAGGTGACGGTGCGGTCCTGGCTATTGCTCAGCAGCGCCCACTTACCGCGGCGCTGAGCCTCGGAGGCGCGGGTGCAGCCGATGGCCGAGATCTCGATCGGGCGATCGCGGTACCGGCGCTGCAGCGCCAGGTCGGTGACCGGGATGACGTCGGTGTCGTAGTTGTTGGCCGGGTTGTCGTAGCTGACCAGGGCGCGGCTGTAGTGTGTATTGCGCTCGGCACCGCCATAGACGAACTCGCCATCGATGACGTTGGCCCGGGTGAAGATGTAGTCGATGTCCTGCGCGCGCGGCATGTCCGCCTGCATGAACAGCGAACCGTGGGCCCAGTACACCATCCCTCGGTAGATCGCCGACAGATCGCGCAGCAGGGTCCAGGCCTCAGCGCGGCCCTGTAGGTTCATGTCGCACAGGAAGCGCGGCTCCTGACCGCCCTGCCCGTTCGGCACCAGTTGGTCGCAGTACTGGGCGATGCGGTACATCTCCCACTTGTCGACCATCCACGACTTGATGCGCTTGCCCAGGCCGAAACGGTCTTCGACGCACAGGCCGTAGGTCACGAATGCCGGGTTGTTGGTCCAGGCCTGCTTGAAGGTGCCATCCCACACCCCGGTGTAGGTGCGAATCACGGGGTCGTAATTGGCCGGCACCGGCCAACGTTTGGCCTTGCACTTAACCGTGACGGCCGGGATGTTCTGGAACTGCTGGGCGTCGAACTCGATGTACAGCAGCGCGGTGTTGGGATACCGCAGCTTCTCGTCGATGATCTCGGTGTAGCCAGCGATGGTCATGGTGTCGGCCACGGTACCGCTGTTGGCATTCGGGGTGATGCGGCGCACGCGCAGCATCCAGCCGGACGTGGCCTTCGGCAAGTTGACGCGCACTGAGCGCTGGTAGCCGTTGGTGGTCTTGCCATCCACGGCGCCCAGGTGGGCCTCTACATACGCACTGCCGTCAGTGGCAATGTCGATGGCGTACTCGATGCGGTAGCCGTTTGTGTTGCCGCTGCTGTCCTGCTTGGCCAGGCGCGGCCACGACATACGCACGCGCACCGCCGACAGCTGGGTATTGCTGAGCGACCGGGTGAACGGGTTGTCACTGCGCAGCTCCACGTTGACGGTGGTCTCGTTCTCCACCGCAGGGATGCCCTGAATGTAGTCCTGCTCAACCGTGCCGCGGCGCCATTCCCACTTCACCCCCGGAAAATTCACGTTGCCGCTGGCATCCATGATCGGCGTGTTGTCGAGGTGGATATCGCGATCGGTAGGCTCGCCATCAAATTCGCCCTCACCCACAGCCAGCAGGATCTTGGCGATGTTTGTCGACTGCAGGCTGTCCGGTGCCTCGACAGGAGTCTTCGGCTTGCTCTCGCCGCCCTTGGCGCCGGTAATGTCCAAGTGAGCTGCTGCGCCCATGCTTTCCTCCGGGCAATAAAAAACCGCCCGGAGGCGGTCTGTTTGCTGTTCTGGCGCTAGACCTTGTCTTGCGCCTCGATTGAGGCCGAGATAATCGCCCCACCCCACCGCCGCTCGCCGATGGAGATCGGGACGGGGTTGCCGCTGGCTGTGGTGTTCTTGGCACTGCCGAAGGCATACGACGGCAAGTTCTCGGGTGCCGCGCTTTGGGATAACCCCTTGGCTTGGGGGCTGAGCATCTGGATGACGCCACCGGCGACCATGCCAATGCCCGCTCCAATTAAGGGTGCACCGAAAGGGGTGGAGCTCAAGAATGCGCCTGCCACGATCATGATCGCACCCACAATGGTCTGGAGGATTCCACCTCGCTTGCTCCCCCCGACGACAGGCACAATGCGAATTTCCTGGCTACCGCCGCGCTCGAAGTCTTTCAGGCCGATGTTCTTTCCGTTTCGAAATATCGCGAAACGCATGCCGAGAGAGTCTAATTTCTTCACCTCATCCTCAAAACCGGGCAGCGTTGCTCTCAGTGCCGAGAACACCTCCTTGACTGAGCCGCTATCAATCACACGTTGATGAACGCGACCAAAACGACGAAGAAGAGGGCCTGACAATTTGATTGTTGTCAGGCCAAAATTAGCGTTCACAGCGACCATGCGGAATCTCCGGGCAATAAAAAACCGCCCGAAGGCGGCCAGTCAGTTGTAATCGATGTAAGGGCCTATATAGACGCCACTCATGTCCCCGCTTATGCGGTATAAGCTTTCCTCGCCGGCCTGCACTCTCCCTGTGATCGACCGTACGGCCATGCCGCCACATAGACCCGAGCCTGCCAATCCAATTCCGAGATTTGGCTGACCTGGCTGAAGGTAAAAAGTGGCCCGCTGGCCAGAACCAACTTTCGCAGCCTTTGCTCCATCAATGTAAACGACGATGTCGCACCCAGACCCCAGCGCCCCTGAGTCGCGGATCACTGTCAGTCGTCCACTCTCGGCTCCAGTTTTCGTTTGAAACGCGTAAAGCTCATCTTGCGGTACGGGTTCCGCTTGCTGGACTGGAGTGGCCGACGTGGCACATCCTGCTAGCAATGCCAGCGCCACGGTACCGATCAAAATTCGCATGTGATCCCTCCCTGAAAAGTCGGAAATGTACCATCACTTGGCCTCTCGGTGGCGCAATACAAGGCGAGTTCGGTCGAGCCAGGGCCCGCCGAACACGATGATTTCTGATGGCCTGCCGAGCAGGTGGTGCAGCAAGAACGGTCCTGGGCCGAAGACTTGGGCATGCTCCTCCGGCAACTGCGCGTCGGCGCCCAGGTAAATGCCGGCATGATTTGGATGGGCCGTGCGCCCGACGGCCATGACGATCATGTCGCCGCGCTGGGGCTGGCTGACCTGGTAGAAGCCAGCAGCTTCATAGGCCTGCTCGTAAAGGCTAGGACCGTCTGCCTGCTCCCACCATCCCTCCTCTCTGGCGTAAGCCGGGAACTCCAGTCCCCACTCGCGCTTGTACCAGTCCGCGCAAACCTGCCAGCAGTCCCAGGCGCCGTGCACGAAAGGTCGGCCCAGCAGCGCTGTGTGACCGGTTGGCGTGGTAGTGCGAAGATCGCCCTCCGGCCACGACAGGATGTACCAGGGCAACCCTGTCGCCTCACACATGGCGAGATCGCGGGACGAAGGCCTGCTGGTGGCGTCCGGATGCGAGTGCACGATACCGATCACCTGGCCCTGGTCCTCGGCTGCCGCATACTGCTCCGGTGAGATGCGGAACTCCTCCGCCGGATCGGTCGCGGTATTGTCGCACGGTATGTACCGCTGGGAGCGGCCCACGGCAATGATCAGGCCGCAGCACTCGCGCGGGTATTCCGCCGCAGCGTGCGCTTGCACGGCGGAGAGGATGTGTTTGCGCATGGTCAGCTCCGTGCGATCAGGGAAACGGCCGGGAAGCCGCCGAATGGCAACTGGTTGCCCTGGCCAAAGCGAACTGTGCAGCCTGAGTCCAGACAGCCATTGCACTGGTCCTTGGCCGGGTCGTCCGTGGCTTTTCCATCGAGGTCGAAGTAGGGGCCGGTGTATCCGCAGTTCGGGCCACGGTAGCCGGCGGTCATAGCCCAGTGGCAGAGCTGCGTCATTTGCCGACCAATCGTTTCCCCGCCAACATCGCCGGGGCTTGCCAGCTCCCAGGCCACCGTCTTGCCGTTCTCCGAAACCTTCTGGTCGACATACCAGATCTCGATGGCCTCCTCGGCGGGATCTGCTTCGGCGTTGCCTTCCGGAAAATTCACCGCATCCAAGTACCTGGCCATGGTGTGACGCATGGTCAGCTTGAACTCGAGCAGGTTGTCGAAGGCCAGGCACAGCGCCGTGATCCTGCCATTGACGTTGCCAACGCTCAGCGTGGGCCGCACTGCTGTGCCGTCAGAGTTCGCTTCGATGCCCTCAACATGCATCGGCCACGCGCCATACTCGTTGCCTTGCCACCAGATCGACTTCGCGGGTAATTGATCGGCGTCGACGCCGGCAGCTGCCAGCTCCTCAGGGGTGTGCGGTATTGCATGCCCGTGGAACCGCAGTACATCGGCGCCAAAGTCTGAGCCATCCAGCTCAAACAGCAGTACCTCGCTGCCAGGCTCCAGGCTCTGGAGATCCTTGATCAGTGACATGGTCAGTCCTTACGGGTGGAAGGCGCGCTCGAAGGTAGCGGTGACTTTGAATCGGCCACCCCCAACTGGCGTAGGCTTAGGGTCAGCGCAGGTAAAGAGCCCCAGATCACCGAGCGGCGTAGACCACAAGAAAGCCTTGGCACCACCGTGCCGGTCGAAGAACTCCATGACCTTGCGGACCTGGGCTTTCGTACCGGTAACAGTGATTGGGTAGCTGTCTTCCTTGTTGTTCGGTCCGTCGCCTACCACCTGACGGTAGCCACCGCCAAACTTGGACTCACGGACACGATAGGTAACGTCCGGCGTTTCACCGCGCTCGGTGAGCCAGCGAAAGGTTTCAATCGCCATAGTGATCTCGGTAGGATGTCGATCTAAACCGACAATGAGGCACGATATGCAGCTCTCCGTTATGACAATTGGCATCTATGACGACGCACAAGAACCTGGAAAGCAGCGTGTCTACGGGCAAGTTACTGCGAATTTTGAACTGGAAGGGTTGACCGGCGGGGTCGGGGGCGACGTCAACTTCGAGCTCGCTGGTGCGCGAGATCTGACCTATGGCGAGCTTGAGCAAATCATCCTTGAAAAAGCCCGCGCTGCCTTTCGATAGGCGCTAGCGTCGCTGCATGGTCCTACCAATGGCTCCGTCAGGGCGTAGGTCCATGCTCAACAGTTTGCGATACTTCGCCTCAACGAAAGCACCTATCTCCTTGCCGAACTGATCCATCATTGGCGTCGTCGAGTCGACTTGAGTGGAGCCGTCGCTGTTGATGGTGATTGATACGTTGACCGCTGTCGCTCCTCCACCTCCGCTGCTTCCCGACATCAGTGCAGTCGTCGAAGATCCAAGCGGCGTAATGCTGCCACCCTCGTTACCCATCATCAGGTAGGTTTTTCCGCCTTGACTAAGCAGTTCAGGCCCCAGTTCGTTCACCTGATAGAGCGAGTTCGCGGCCACTGGACCGCCTGCAGCCCTCTGCCCTGAGACGAAGCTGTCCATAATCTCGGAGCTGTAGCCGGCCTGGGTCGACCCTGCTGAGGTGGTTCCACCACCGAAATAAGCCGAGGCAGCTGTGGCACCCCAGCTCACTACGCTACTGAGCAAGCCTGAAGCGGCGCGCTGGGTCTCGATGCGGACCATGTCGGCCAGGATCGACTTGGTGAAGTCAGCGAACGAAAACTTGCCGGTCATGGCAAAGTTTACGACCGCGTCCTCCATTGATGTGAAGGCGTTCGTGAACATGGATTTCGTTTGCCCAGCAACGTCCCGCGCTTGCTCCAGGTAATTCTGAAAGGCCGACGACGCCCCGTTGCGCCAATCGCCCTGAGCCACCGAAATTTTGTCGTAGTTGTCCACGACCGTATCTCGGTACCCGTCCTCGGCTTTGCTCAGGATGACCAGGTCGCGCTCATAGTCGTTCTGACTGTACTTGTCGGGCGCAGTGCGTCTGCGATCCAGGAGTTTTGCACGCTCATCGTTGAATCGATCGGTTACACCATCAAGATCGCGCTGCAGGCCCTGCTGACGATCACCAAGGCCGAGATTGTTCGCGGCCCTCGTCCCGGAAGTGGAGAGCGCAGCTCGCTGCCGCTCCAGCTGATCGACATAGGCTTGGGTGGCTGCGGTCTGCTTTGCCAGGCGCCCTTGCTCATTGGTAGCCAGCACCGAAAGCTCGGTGTCGGCGTCCTTCTGGGCCTTGACCATGGCGGCCCGGGCGTCGGCGATCTTCTGGTCCAGCTGGATACGCTGCTGCGCGCTTGTGCTGCCGCGCCCTTTGGCTTCCTCCAAGGCTTTGATTTCGGCCTCATAGGCGTTTGTGACCTCGACCTTCTGCTGCTCAATGATCGCGGCGCGCTGGGCTGCATACGACTCCTGCGAGATCAGACCGGCCTTCTGCGCGGCGTCCAGCTCCTTCTGGTGGTTCTTGTACTCAGCCAGGATGGCAGCCAGGGCGTTCTTCTGGTCGTTGAAGCCGGAAAGGTCGACGGGCGTGGTGCGCCCGCCGGTGTCCTTGAACTGCTTGGCGATGTCAGCCTGCACCCGAGCGATGTTCTCGGGCTTCAGCCGCTCATCATCCGGGTTGACCTTGCGGATCGCTTCGAGAGATTTGGTGTACTCCTTCAGCGCGTCCGCCCGCTTTTCTGCGTTGGTCCTGGCTGACTTCTCCAAAGCGTCGATCTTACCGATCGCCACAATTGCCGCCTGCTGCCGCTGGGCGTCGAGTTCCTGTGCCCTCGCGATGGCTTGCTGCGTGTCTCGCTGCTGGATGAGTGCTTTGAGCTCAAGGTTTGCGTCCGTCAGCTTCTTCTGTGCTGCGGTGTCGTCAGGATCACCATTCACCGCACTCTGCGCCGCTGCCAGTCGCTGCTGCGTCTCGACGATACGGCTCGCTATATCCTGGTCACGGCCGATGTTCTTGACCGAGTCGACTGTTGCAGCGACCTCGCCACGTAGCGCCTTCCAGCCACGCTCCCAGATTGAGAGGTTCTCGGTGACCTCCTTGCTGCGGTTCTTGATGGTGTCGACGTAGGTATCCGTGAGCAGCTTGGCGGCCCCTATGGAGTCGCCCTGCTCCTTCAACGCAACGATCTGCGAGTAGGTCGCAGCGGTGAGGAAATTGTACTGCTCGTTGAGGTCCTTGGCCGCCGTCACCGGGTCTTTGCCGATCTTCACGAACTCAGCGACTGTGTCCTCGACGGCCTTGCCGGTCGCGGTACGCCACTCCAGGGCTGCCTCGGTGATCTCGACGAAGCTGGCAGAGGCTACCTTACCGCTGCTGGCCAACTCGGTGAGCACCTCTGCTGCAGCGCCAGTCGTGCCGACAGTGGCTGCTACCTCACGGGCCATGCCGGAAAGTCGGTCCGATGTGGTGCCGACGGCGTTGCCGGTAGTGATCAGTGCCTTCTCGAACCTGACCGCCTCTTCGCTGCCCGAGTAATAGGCATAGCCGAGTACCCCTACCGCTGCTGCTGCGACAGTGAAGGGGTTAACCAAGCCCATGACGTAGCCGCCCAAGGCCTGGACGGCAGGACCTATCCCACCGAACATGTCCTTCAGCTGGCCGCCCTGCTGGAGCAACACGGTCAGCGGCGCCTGGCCGCCTTGTAGGGATACCACGATGTCGGTGAACTGCGCAGGAACGTTGCGCAAAGCCGCAGCCGTAGCTTTGGCCGTCATGCCCGTCTTGTTCAGCGCTGCATCCGCGCCGCCCAGCGCCGCACGAGCCTGGTCGATCTTGGTCTGGTACTCGCCGAATGTCTCGGCATCGAGCGCGCCACTGGCACGGAAGCCCTTCAGCTTCTGTTCCATCTGATCCAGCCGGCCCATCGCTGCGACGGTTGGATCTATCTTGCCCAGCAGCTCCTCGATTGCCTGGCCTTCCTCCCGGTGCGCGCCGGCCGCCCTCTGCGCGGATTGCGCCAAACGCTCCTCAGTCGCGAGCAGGGCCTGAGCCCGACTATTGATCGCGGCCTGGCGGCTGGCACGGTCCGACAGCACGGCGTTCGCCTGTGAGGTGACTTCGGCGCTCTGTTCGGTCGCCCGGTTCAGCGACTGGACGTACTGACTTGCCTCAAGCGAGGCCTTGGCCACGGCCAGAATTCTGGCTTGCTGCTCGTCAGCAGATTCGGCAGCGCGCCGGCCGGCCTGGGCACCAACATCCGTGGCACTGGTAAGCGCCTCCTGCACCTTGCCCGCCTGTGCGGCCTCGGTCCGAAAAGCCCCCATGTTCGCCGCTGCACTGCTGAAGGCCGTGGATGCGCTGGTAACGGCTCGCCCCACAGTCGCCATTTGCTGCGCCAGCTCTGCCTGCTTGGCGTTGAGCGCCTGCAGCTCCTGCACGATCTGCCGGGTATCACCCTGCAGGCTGCCCAGGGCAGCCTCCCAGGCCCGGCCCGTTCGACCAGCCGACTCTTCGCTGCGCTTGCCGGCATCCGCCAGCTGGTCGAGATTGTCCTTGGCCTCAACGGCATCACCGGAGTCGATCTGAAGACCGAGAGAGGCAATGGTGGTCATGATCTACTCCATGGATTCGGCCATGACGGCCAAGGCCTCGACCTCCATGACGCGGAGATCGGGGAAAATTTCGGTGAGGCAACCACGCTTGATGCCAAGCATTGCTGCCGTCGAGGAGATGGCGGTGTAGTCCAGCCCTGACGGCCCGCCCGGCCCCACCCTCCACTGGGTGCCCATAGCATCGAACAGGCGGAAGGCAGGCCACGCATCCGGCCAGACCTCCACCTCTTCTTCATCGATGTCTTCTGGGGTCAGTCCCAAGACCGTAAGTTGGTCGGCGGTAGGGCCCCGCTCGTAGCAGGCCCGGGCCGCCGCCCTCAGTTTCCCAAGCGGGCCGGGCTGTAGGCAGCCTGGAAGGCATCGATAACCGCCTTCGGTGCACCGGTGCAGGTGCGCACCAGATTGGCGATAGCCTCACCGCTGAACTCGTCCTCCAGGTCCCAGCCTGTGACGATCTCTCCCAGCTGATCGGCCTGTAGAGCGATTTCGCCAGTGGTTACCTCCTCCCACGTCGCCCCGTCTTTCTGGGCCTTCTCCGCCCAGGCGTCGCGCGACTTATTCCAGCGGTCGAACATTGCGGACAGGGCCACGCGGTCCATGTAGCGGAACTGGAACTCCACGGGCGCCGGCTCGCCGCCGATCCGTGGCACTTGCACCATGGCGGAAAAAGTCGGGTTCTGAGCAATCTTGATCTTCGCCATGAGGGCTCCTTACGCGCCAGCCAGGTAACGAAGCGAACGGGCCGAGAGGCCGACGCTGATGGTGCGGGTCATAACGTTGTTCCGCTCCATGGTCGGGTCCGGTGTGATGCTCACGAAGCCTGGATACAGAATCTGGTCGCCGTTGCGGAGCTTCATGCGGATTACCGTTAGCTCTTTCGAGGCATCGTAGCCCTCGACGGTCTCCACGTAGGCAGCGCTAGGCTGGTCCTCGACCACGATGGTCAGGGTCCGGGGGTTGCGGTTGGCCGGGTACTGCTTATCGTCGTCATCCTCGAGGTAGCCGACGGTGGTGTACTGCTGCTCACCGCCTGCGGAGTTGAAGGAGGTGACCTTAGAAATCTGCACCCAGTCGGAGACAGGCAGAACAGAGCCAATGCCCGCGCCTGCGGTGAACAGCTCAATGTCGCTGGTGTCCAGGCCAGCCAGGGAGAAAGCGTCGTCGGCAACGTTGGATGCCTTGACGGCACGGTCGTTGATCATTGCCCAGCCGGAGCTGACCAGCAGCACGGCGCCGTTCTGGACGGCATGGCCGGCAGCAGTAGCCACCGGCGGCTTGGCGTTGGTCAGCGCGGTGAATGGGACAGCAGCGCCGATGACGCGTGCGATCTCCAGCACTGCGCCGTTTGGCAGCGGGAAGCGTGCGGCCATGGTTTGTTTCCTCTTGATAACCCGCCGAGCGGCGGGTGGTTACGCCCCAGCGGGCAGTTGGTCCGCGACACCGCGGTAGGTGAAGCTGGCCGGCACCGTGTAGGTCGCCGACTCGATGATGGTTGAGCCCTGGTCTACCGGCTCGGTGACAAGGCCCTCGAAGCCGTTGCGGCTGAGTGCCGAGTCCACGCGGAAGAGGTTCGAGAGCTCTTCGACCAGGGTCTCGGCGGCAGCTAGCGGCTGTCCCGCCGGGCAAACGATGCTCACTTGGTAGACCCCGGTGTACTCGTAGGCCTCGCCGCCCAGGTAGCGGCAAGTTGTTCCCGCTGGCAGCTGAAACGCCTGCAGATAGGTTTCGTCCGGCCCGGCCTCAAAGCCCTGTTCGAAGTTGGCGACCCGGATCGGGCGCGACGTGGCCCAAGCCATCAGCTTGATCTCGATGGCCTGGCGGGCTCGTGCATGGCTCATACGCTGTTGTTCCTGATGGCTTCGTCGACGATGCGTTGGAGGTTGGCCAGGGTCACCCTGACCATGCCGGCGGGCGCCTGCGTTGAATGTCCGTACTCGAGCGGAATGGCGTAAGGCAGGTTGTTCACGATGTACGCCGTCTGGCCGATGGTCAGCGCCTGCACTTGGGTGATGAGCGCGGTAATGGCCTCGCTGCCGGACGGGTCTATGCGGTCGAGTTCCTCAGTCGCCGGTGAATCGATGGAGAACTGCCAGTTGCCCCGGAACCGTCCGCCGACGTAGCCCTGGCCCGCAACCATCCCGTTCACAGCGAAGTTCTGCACACGCTCGGTCTTGGTCAGCGGCTTCGCGTACTTCACGCCCTTACGCAGCTTGCCGGCCTTGGTGAAGTTGCCCTGGTTCAGGTTGATCAGGGTGTTGCGGACCGCGACCTTGAAGTCGTAGTCGTCGGCGGCTTGATTGGCCTTGGCCCAGTGGGCCACGTTGGCCGCCCACAGTTCCGGATTGCCTACCGGTGACATGCGGATAATGCTGCTGCCGATTTCGATCACGATTTCGCGGAAGGTTGCGTCAAGGGCTTGCTCCGCCTGCTCGGCAAACGCTCGAATTGCCTCAGCGAAGCCGCCCTGCTGGCCGCCGTATCGCTGGGCCATGTGTGAGCCGCGCGCCATATCACTTCCTCAGCTGAACGGTCCAGGTCGCTTGGGCCGGGTCCTGGGACACGTTAAGTGCGCGGTAGCCGCTGACTTGGTCGCCGATCTTGGGCACCGCTGGCACATCGGTAACAGCGCCTGCCTGCCCCTCGAACAGTTCGTTCTGGAGGACCAGCAGCTTCACGTCCTCGGTCTGGATGCGTGTGCCATCGATTTCCTTTGCCAGGTAGCTGCCGAACACGCCGCGCCCGGCGTAATGGATGGTCGAGGCCGGGACAGTTCCGCCTTTCTCAGGGTCGTATCCGCCCTTGACTGTGCGGCTTCCGGCAACGGCCTTCACCGCGTCGGCAAGGCCGTCTGGATCATCGAACGCTTCCGCCAGCTCGGCCTGCAGTTCTTCGCGCATGCCCATGGGTCAGATCCTCTTGAGCATCACGGTGCCTGAACGGCGGGCCCAAGGCGCGATGAGGTCGAGAGCGAAGTTCTCGCCGGTCGAGCGATCGACAGACCCCGCAACGTAGGTCTTGCTGGTGGAGGTGCCAGCCTGGGCTGACACGGTCTTGCTCTGCACCTCGCGCTGGGTGTCCTTGTAGAGCTGGCCGGCCGCAGCCAACTTGGCTACTTGCGCGCCGGCATTCACGATGGCGTCCGGCACCGGGTCTGGCACCGTCCGCTTGATCTTGGCCGTCAGCCAGGCGTTGGCCATTGCGACGGCGAGGACCGCATCACCGTCGCCTGCCCAGCCCTGCCCGAGCGCCTGGTCAACATCATCGACGGTGATGTAGTCGGTCATGGCTTATTCCTTCGAAGGGATCAGGGCCTGCAGTTCGGGCTTGTTGAGGGCTGGGTCGAAGGTAATGCCCTGGGCCGTCAGCCACTCCTTGAGCTCCGGTACCTTCATTTTGTGAGGGTCGGTCTCGGGATCACCGCCGCCCTCCTCCTCGATCGCCTTGTCGATCTCCGCTTGACTGCTAACCGAGGCGTAGCCGTTCGGTGGGTAGGTCGACGCCTTGTAACCCTCTGCCACCCACTGAGCGACGGTAGGGCCATCCAGGCGCAGACCTTCCTCCATCTCGCTCACGCTGATGCCATGGCGCTGGTAGGCCTCGCCGATGTGCGGGGCACTCCCCTGCACGGATACCGAGGTAGCACCGTCGATCACGCCGAAGAACTGATCCAGACGGCGATAGCAGGTATCGCGCTCGCTGCCCGGGTTGTTGGTGTAGATGACTTTCATGCTGATCTCCTGCGCAGGGCGCCAGGCCGGCGCCCTGCATCATGGGGTCAAGGGGTGGCGGTGCCACTGATGACCGCGGCGAACGGAACCTGTTTGCGGTCGAACACGCGCTTCCAGTTAGCCGCGGCTGCGTACTGGGTGGCACTCGGGCTCAGATTGCGGTTCTCGCTGCCCTGCCAGCTGAAGCCGGCCGGCTGGAGGATGTAGGTCTTGCGCTCCCACAGCACCTCGGCACCGCCACCGTTACCGCCGTCCGGCTTGCGCTGCATCTCGACAGGCATGTGCGGGTCGCCCTCGCCATAGCCGAAGGCGCCTTGGCCGAAGAACAGCGACAGGTACTGACCCGGGGCGTAGATCAGGCCGTCATCCATGAACACCGGCTTGCCAAGGTAGGTGGCCAGGATGACCTTGCCCTGCGAGTCGCGCAGGTACTCGATCATGTCCTGCTTCACCATCTGGTTCATCACGACCGAGTGCACGCCGATCGCGGCGAACATGTCGGCGGCGTCACCAGCGGTGAAGGCAGCGTCTTGGAAGGCGTTTGCGCTGATGGATGCGCCCGCATCTTTCACCATGTCCCCGCCGTTGTTGGCGATGTTGGACGCAATCACGCCGCGGGCCGCCCCCATCAGGTAGCGCTGCCATTGGCGGGTCCAGTAGGTGCCGAAGCGGTTGCGGATGTGCTGCATCGGCTCGGAGTTGGCCAGCTCAGCAGTCAGGTCGGATACGCCATAGCCCTTGTTGAGGTACAGGGTGCGGGCACGCATGCTGCCCTGCTCGGCCTTGCCGACGGCCCCCAGGTCATCAGGGTCATCGTTGGAGATGTTCGGCGCCTCATCGGCGTCGAGATCCTGCCAGTAGCTGATCTCGGAAGTGCCTTGGCCGTTCTTGGCGATGCCGTCCAGAGTCGCGGAACGGGTGATGATGCCCGACTCATAAACGGCGGTCTTCTCTGGGGAGTTCACCGGCTCCAGAGTGCCGTAGTAGTCGGCAACGAAGATGTCCGACAGTTGGGTAGATGCCATGGGTTAGGTTCCTCGGGTGGCTTGGAGTTTTTTGTACGCGTCGGGGTTGTCACGGGCGATCGCAGCGCGCTCGGCCTCGGTGTACTCGCCCCATTTCTTCGTGGCCTTGCCACCGTTGTCGCCGGTCTGCCCGGCACCCTGAGCCCTTGGCCACAGGTGGGTAGCGGTTTCGCGCAGCGATTCCGCCCATTCGAGGGGAGACAGCGGGGTCTTGCCGTCTTTCCCGTACACGACTTCGCCGGCACGGTCAGTGGCAACGGGCTCGCCGTCTTCGCTCAGTTTGAAGGTGCCGCGGGCGCGCAGGATGATGTCCTCGGCAGCCTCGGGCAGCGCGCCGGCCTTGATGGCAGCAGCGCGGATGGAATCGGCCAGCACCTTGTCGCTGTACTTGGCGGCGAAGGCTTCGGCCTTATCAGCACGCTCGTTGGCGGCCTTTACCTGCTTGTCCAGGTCGGTGCGCAGTCGCTCGGTGCGGCGGCTGATGACCTCGTCCAGCTTGCCCTCGGCGATCAGCTTGGTTTCTTCGTCCTGGCCGGCTTTGGCCAGCAGGCCCTTGACCGCTTCGATGTCCAAACCGTCGAACTGGCCTTTCAGCTTGTCCAGCTCGGTCTTGATGGCCTTGTTGGAGCCGATCAGCTCGGTGTTTTTGGACTTGAGGCCCGAGACCTGGTCGTCTAGGAATTTCTGCACCTCGCCGCCAAGCGCTGCCTTCAGCGCTGCGGTTTGGGTTTCGTCGAGGGTGAGGCCGTGGGCGGCCGGGTCGAAGTCGAAAGGCATGTGGCTATCCCCTGGGGATTGAAGGACCCGCCTGGCGGGCATAAAAAAACCGCCCGGAGGCGGTTGAGTTGAAACTAGGTGCAGAAATCAAATTTTGGGGATCGCAACTTCAAGCAGCCCCGTGACTAGAGCAACAATCGCTCTACCCTTCGCCTCATTCAGCTCAATGCTGGTGAAGGGCTCGAATCCGTCAATATTGATCGTGTATCCGAAATCGTGATCCTCGACGGTCATTTCATACTGATCGAGAATCGCATGAATCTCAGCGGGGCGAAGCGGTCTTGGCTCCATCTGCTTCGTTCGCTTTCCTGGAATTTCTTTTCCGGAGGGAAATGACAAGCTCGGCCTATCCGACATTTCGTAAATCGAAAATGGCTCGCCGTTCATGAAGCGCAGTGATGGGGTCAGCCCAACTTCCAAGTTCGCCACATACCTGACCAGTGCATATCGGAGTTGCCAACTGGAAAGATCGTGCACTTTGACATTTTTGTATTCGGACATAGCCACGCCTGCTTGCTAAAAATGCTGAGCTTAAAGCCCTGCCCGAGCAAACGCCAATGGCTCCAGCTCTTTGAGCTGGTCTAGTGTCAGCGGCTTGAAATTTTTATCGAGCTGTAGCGCGGTGAAGCGCTCGGCAGTCAGCCCGCCATCGCGGAACAGCTTGCCACGCACCGGCCCCAGAGCAGCGTCATGGAAGGCCGCTGGCTGCGTTTTGAGCCACTGGTAGTAGCTGAGGCTTGCCGACACCTGCCCACCGCCATCAGCGCCCACTGCTGCCCGGGTAGCGCCCTTCCCGAACAACGCCGACAACCTGGTGATCGGCGTTATGGTGGTTCGGCAGTGGATGTGGAACGGGGGCACAGGCCCCTTTCCCATCTCGAACTCGCGGCCATCCAGGCTACGGCACTGCAAGCTGGTCTTCCTGTCCAGAGTGGCGACGATACGATAGCCCGGCACTACCTCGGCGTTCGCCTTGAGGGTTTCCATGCGCGCGGTGGTGGCCACATGCTGGACTGCGGTTTGAACGACTGCTCGAGCGCTCCGGTTCGTGACCGCCAGCAGGCCGTCTGTGAAGTTCTGCGCCGCGGTGCCGCGAATGACCTGGGTGATCTCGGCGTTGGTCTGGCCCTGCACGACACCCATTCGGATGGCGTTGGTTACCCGGTCCGACTCGGTGCGGGTCCAACCGCTCAGGAAGGGCTTCAGCAGCTTGCCGCCATCGACGCCAGCCACCTGCAGGGGCTGAGTGTTGATCGCTGCCCTGAGCAGCGAGTCTGCCGGCATGACCGCATCGACCAGCAGCGCCTTGGCCAGGCTGCGGCCCTCGAACGCTGCCTCGTATTGCGCGATGTCCACCAGGTCGGACTGCATCCGGTCGCTGAAGGCCTTATAGATCTCCAACAGCTTGCCGCCGACCCGTCCCAGGAACTCTTCCAGCCGGCTCCGGCCGTATGTCGTCAGTTCCTTGCGGGTGAGCTGGTCACGGACATGCGTGTCAGCCCGGCGCAGGTAGGTTTCGAACTTCTTGACCTCGCCGGCCTTGAGCCGCTCAAGCAGTACCGAGTGGCGGCTTACCTGCTCCAGCAGCTTCTCGTCCGCCGTTTGCTCCGGTTTCGTCGCCATCTTCGTCGTCCAGGTTTACCCCATCGCCGTGGTCGTCGCCGATCAGTTCGGCCTCTTCGTCGTAGGGTCGCTCCGGCAGCTTGCCGGTGGTGAGGTACTGCCAGTAGGTCTCGGCGCTGATGGTTCCGGCCATGACACTCTTCTGCAGCTCGGCCAGCACCTGGGCGTTGACCTCAGGGATGACGAACTCAGGCTTGACCGTGAAGACCACCTCGTCCGGGTTGAAGCCGGTCCACTCTGCGGCGTAGCGCAGGGCCTGCTCGATAGCCTCCGCCGCCGTGATGACGATGCTGTGGAGGGTGGCGTGCTGGTCGTTCTGCCGGGTCTTGCGCGCCTCGCCCGACTCGGTGCCGGAGACGTCCATGACTTTGGCGCCAGCCTCAAGGGCGGCGTTTTTCTGGTCTTCCATTGCGGTGCGAACGGCCTGGATGCCGGCGCCCTGGAACTCTAGGTAGCCGCACGACCCGCTTGGCCCCAGGTCCCAGGCTGCCGAAGGGCCGGTGACACTCAGCTCAACGCTCTCATCCAGGCCCGACACCCACGGCTGCGGGTGGCTGGTCTGGTGCAGCGCGGTGAAGTAGTCGGCGCTGAGTTGGTAGGACTTCAGCGCAGCCCGGGCCATGGTCAGCAACGGGATCTCGTCCACATCGGGCGAGTTGTCGGTCGAGCCGCAGTAGATGACCGGAATGTAGTCCAGCCCGCGCACCAGGTTGTTGCTGCCGTCGACGGTACCCAGCGGGCGGTCGTCCTCGATCAGCTCGCCGGCCTCGTTGCGCACGCCCGTGCGGCAGATCGCACCGTCCATGTAGAACTCGCGGTAGACCGTCTCGCATTCGTGGCTGTAGCGGTCCTGCTCCTTGCGCCTGAACTCGCGGAACACCGACAGCACCAGATCCTGCCGACCGCCTTGGTCGGCGGTGTCCCAGTTGATGGCGTTGCGCACCGCGTAGGTCGCGAAGTACGGCTGGCCCGCGTCATCTATGTTGACCACCAGCGGCACGCGACCATGGGAGATGGCCTGGCGCACGATCCGCAGGAACAGCTGGGTCAGGCCGAAGCCGTCGGCGGTGGCGTTGTCCTCCAGTTGCTTCAGCCCAGCTGGCAGCTTTACCTCGGGGATCAGCCTGGAGACCAAGCCCATCATCGAGCGCAGCGAATCCCGTACCCAGTGCTCGTACTGAGCCCGGGCGGTGTAGTTCTGGTACAGGTAGGCATTGCCGGCGCCATCAAGCTTTTCGGCCTCGGTCATGCCGCTTGGCTTGGGCAAGTTGCGCGGGCTGCGTTTGATGGCGCCCTCGCCCTCCAGGGCGTCGTCCATCATCCGCCACTCTTCGATGTGAGCGTCGTAGTCTGGGTTGGTGGATTGAACAGGCATTACGCCAAACCTCCGATGCGGCGGGTGCCGGCGGACTGAGTCTTGATCGGGAACCGCTTGGCGATGAAGTAGCCGGCGGCGTCGTTCATGTGGTCGTGCCCCTTCTTGGGGTCCTTGTCCGGCTCGCCCTTGTCGGTGTACGTCTGCCGTTCTAGACACTGGGTGAGTTGCGGGCATTGGTCGATGTTGACCTTCAAGCGCCGCTCGCCGTACGTGTTGAGGAACATGGCGTTGACCGCGTTGATGCGGTCCTTCACACCTGGGTTCTGTGAGTCGACCACGACGGTGAAGCCGGCCTTCTTGAGTAGCGACAGGTCCGACTCGCTGGCGTTCTTGCTGCTGGTGTTCTGTCCGCTGGCGTCTGGGTACACGGAGACGCTGTGACCCGAGAAGCGCACCTTGATCTTCTCGATCATCTCCGGCGTGTCGCGCACCGAGTGGAACTCGTCCAGCGCCAGCGGCAAGCCGTCTCGCACCACGTACACAACTGCGGCCATCTTCATGACGTTGAAGTCCATGCCGATGTGTATGGCCTCGCCTGGCTTGATGCGCTCGCTGGTGCGGCACTCGGTCCGGTCGAAGGTGTAGTAAACGACCCCGGCATAGTTCTCGAACCCGGCCTCGTATTCCTGGCGGAACGTGCGGGGGTCCATCTTGCGCCGGGCGGCGTCCAGCTCATCAGCCGGGACGTTGCCACCCTGCAATGAGGTGTATTGCC
>Ga0213824_1000271_pt1 | contig 43962 bp, 37 predicted proteins | sample MC6MC0906MG_FD_179892 | JGI IMG/M metagenome (GOLD analysis project Ga0213824, IMG submission 179892) | Enriched soil aggregate microbial communities from Iowa State University, Ames, United States - MC6-MC0906-MG | ecosystem: Environmental > Terrestrial > Soil > Unclassified | place: USA: Iowa...
TTTGCTGGAGGCATGTTAGGTGGGCTTACAGCTGGCGCATTAACGGGTGCAGCAGGTGGAGGCTACTATCCAGCACCGTACCCAGTAACATATCCAGCACCATACCCAATGCCATACCCGGGTTATCAGCAAATACCATATCAGTATTAAACTAAAAAAGAGGATATCCTCTTTTTTAGTTTAATACTATATTTATAAAATACTTCCAAAATTAAGGTGAAAATATGTTAATATTTTGTTATTGTAATTCAGTATATTAAATGCAAATTTTGATTTTATCTCGCTATTTGTGGGCAGCAAAACTCCCATCTCAAAATTCAGCTGGAACAAAGAAGTTAGGTGAAAGCCCTGCTTCCCGTAAACGCCCGATTGGTGAAGGTTAATAATCGGTGGATGATGAACAAAACTCCCCACTGATTAAATTTTCACTATATATTATTATTCCTGAATAGTTGCATTTTGTATTTTAATCTCTATTTCATTATGTATCGGCAGTTGGATTTACATCTTAACATTTCATAAAATAAAAGAGATTAGGTGTGAGGCCACATTAATAGGGATTAGAGGCTAATATTGATGAAATTGTCACTTTAAAAATTAAAAGAATGTAAGAGAATACGGTATAATACGTTTAGATAAACAGAGAGATGAGAAGCTTCTACTATCATTAAAATAGCACCATATTGCTTTTTTTTATAAATAATATTATGTTATTTTAATCGGCCTATTTAGAAAAAATTTGTGATTTATGTAAAGGTATATTGTTAGAAAATGAAATATCTCTATTTCTATGAAGAGAAACGAGTTGTGTTTTAGTCAGATAGGAAGCAAGGAGAGGTGCGCATGCTAGAACAAAGAGGTCATGCATTATATGACTCTTCATTGCAAGATTTAAAATTAGCATTAGATGAGTCTTCAATTGTTGCTATTACAGACCGAAATGGTCGTATTACATATGTGAATGATAAATTTTGTAAAATCTCAAAATATAAAAGAGAAGAGTTAATAGGAAAAGATCACCGTATTTTAAATTCTGGATATCATCCGAAAACATTTTTTCAAATTTTATGGAAGCGTATTTTGAGTGGGAAAGTTTGGACGGGGGAAATTCGAAATCAAGCAAAAGATGGTACGTATTATTGGGTTAAAACAACAATTGTTCCATTTTTAAATGAAAAGGGAGAACCCTATCAATTTATTGCAATTCGAAATGATATAAGTAGTAGGAAAGAAGCAGAACAAAGATTACGATTAAGCGAAAGTCGTTATAGGGAACTTGCTTATCACGATGCGTTAACAAGTTTACCAAACCGTTTACAGTTAATTAAGACTGTAAATAAGATGATTGCAGAGAAAATAGAGTTTGGCATGATTTACTTTGATTTAGATCGTTTTAAATTAGTGAATGATACGTTAGGTCATATGATAGGGGATTTACTTTTAAGCGAAGTTGCTTCACGGTTGCATTATGTGCTAGGAGAGAAAGATGTTCTGGCTAGGCTGGGTGGCGACGAATTTGTGCTGTTAACAAAAACTCATACACATGATGAGATGGGGCAGTTAGCGACATCCGTGTTGTCATGCTTTCAAGCGCCATTTATGCTTGAAGGTCATGAAGTATATATTTCAGCTAGTCTAGGACTTTGTTCCTATCCGCGAGATGGAAAAGACGTTGAAACGTTATTAAAAAATTCGGATTTAGCCATGTATAGTGCGAAAGAGCAAGGAAGAAATGCGGCGTGCTTCTTTACAGATGAATTACGTGCGAAAATAAACCGTAGAATGAAAATAGAATTTGCTTTGCAAAAAGCAATTCGTGACGAAGAATTAAAAGTGGCATTACAGCCTATTATTGATTTGAAAACAAAGAAATGTACTGGTATTGAAGCTTTAGTACGTTGTGATACAGAAGAAGGACCTATTTCACCAAGTGAATTTATACCTGTAGCTGAAGAGTGTGGACTTATTATAAAACTAGGAGACTGGGTACTAGAAAAGTCATGTCGACTGTTTAAAACTTTGCCAGAGTATCAAGAGGGACTGAAGTTATCTGTTAATTTATCAATACAACAATTGATGCAAAAGCGATTTGTTTTATCTGTTCGTAGTATATTGAAGCGAACAGGATTTTCACCAAATCGTTTAATATTAGAAATAACAGAAAGTATAGCTGTACGTCATTTTGATTATATTATTGCTACATTACAAGAATTAAGAAGTATGGGGATATTAATCGCTTTAGACGATTTCGGAACAGGGTATTCCTCATTATATTATTTAAAAAAACTCCCACTTGATATTGTGAAAATTGATCGTAATTTTATTCGTGAGTTTCATTATGATCACGCACAACCTGAGCGAACGATTGTAAAATCGGTTATTGAGATTGCCCATAGTTTAAATTTATTAGTGGTTGCTGAAGGGGTAGAAACGGTAGAACAAGAAAGTTTATTACAATCAATGGGTTGTGACTTTGTGCAAGGTTTTTATTATGCGAAACCGTTAGATGTAGGTGAACTAAAAGAGAAGTTATTAACTGATTTTTAATAAAAAAAGAGAAGCGGAATGCTTCTCTTTTTTATTATTTTTTTTGTGAATCTTTCATTAAAATTGGATAAAGAATAAGGCCTAATACAAACAGCCCAATTCCTAAGAAGAACGTTTTTAAATCAGCAGTTCCTGTTTTAATAACCCAAATGGAATATGAAAATGCTAGTGCAGTAATGATACCATCTTTTATTCGAGATCCAGGCATTATATCATACGTTTCCCCCGTAATAACTAATTTTAATTGATACAAGGTAGAAACAAGGTATGGGATTAAATATGCTAATGTCGCTACAACAATAGCGAAATTATATGCTTCTGAAACCGTACCAGAAATCGTTGAAAATAAGAAAATTTGTGTCATTACATTTGTAATAAATAATGATTTTGAAGGACTACCTTTTTTATTTGTTTTTCCGAAAAACTTAGGGAAAAGCCCATTTTTTGCTGCTTGGTAAGGTACTTCTGAGCTAACAACGATCCAGCCTACAGTAGAGCCGAATAAAGATACGAGTGCAAGTAAGGCCATTATATAAGCGCCTTTACTACCAATTGCTAAATTTAATGCATCTACTAATGGCTTTTGAGACTCTTTTAAAACATCTTGCGGAAGAGCGCCCATTGTTAGTAGAGTAATTGCCATGTAAATAAGAAGAGCAATAATTAATCCAAAAATCGTTGCTTTTTTAACATCACGCTGAGATTTTGCACGATTAGAAAGCATAACTGCTGACTCAATACCGATGAACGCCCAAAGTGTTGCAATAGCCGCTGAATTTATTTGTCCGCCTAATGAAATGGCTTGTCCAGATTCATTCATAAATGTTTGACCGTCTCCGAAATTAGAGGCATTGAAAATAAATAATGTGATTACAATAAACATTGTAAATCCGATGATTTTTGCAATGGTAGCAAGAAGATTCATATTACCAGCGCGATCAATATTTTGAGAAAGAATATATTGAATTCCCCATAACATAAGGCTACATACGAGGAAAGTTAACCCTTTTCCAAGTTCTAGTGAAAATCCGTTTGTTGAAAAGAGAATTTGCTTACTTTGTAAAACTGGAAAGAATGTTGATAAATATCCGGCAAAGGAAATAATAACAGATGCTGTAGCAGCCCAGTTAGCAGCCCAATATCCCCAAGCCATACTATACCCTGCAACTTTACCTGCCTTTTTGGATGTAAACATTGCTTGGGCATAACTTTGTGGTCCGGCTTTTAATTCTGGTTTTCGAATTGCTAAATTTCCAAATACGAGTGCAATCATAAATACACCAAGACCTGTAATACTCCATGCAAATGTAGAACCCATTGGACCTGATACGTGTGCTAAGTTTGCTGGGAGCATAAATACGCCACCGCCAACCATATTCCCGATAACAAAAGCTGTTAAAACCCATAATCCCCATTTTTTCGTTTCCATTTTTGTTAACTCCTTTGTAGTAAGTTTTGCTTAAACATCATTTTTTACTAGCTTTTTGGCAATAAAAAAAGAGCCATGTAGATAAAAAATACCTACATGGCTCTTCGCCTAACGTAGGTACAACGGGAATAACCCTTGTACCTACGCGTAATTTTTCCGCTAGGTTTCAAGGGTTAAGTATGATGATGATGTTTTTGTGCAAATGTAACTACAATTGTTGTATAAGTAAGCATAGTTCTTTGCTCCCTTTCTCCTCTGATTTTGAAGTTAGTATACTACATGTTTTTTTGAATGAAAAGAAAAATATAAAATTTTTTATAAAAATACGTATCATTGATTAAATATTTACCTATATTTTTCTTGTACTGGAAAATAAGTGAGAGATTGGCAGAAGAGTGTAGCGTGGTATAATACATATAGAATTAGAAGGTGACAAGGGGCTATTGTAGATGATGAGTAAGTATGAACAAATTTATACAGAAATCAGTAAGTCTATTGATAATAAACAATTAAAAGAGGGATGCAAAATCCCATCAGAAACTGAATTAATGAGGCAGTATGAAGCAAGCCGTGGCACTGTAAGAAAAGCGGTAGATTTATTGCAAGAGCGTGGATATGTTCAAAAAATACATGGAAAAGGTGTTTTTGTTTTAAAGCGAAAAAACATTGAGTTTAATTTTGGCGGTATAGTAAGTTTTCAAGAAGAAAATGAGCGTTTAGGACGTCATTGTATTACAGAAGTCGTGGAAATGGAGAAAGTAAAAGCGACAAAAGAGGTAGCAAAGTTATTAAACGTGAAAGAAAAAACGGAAATAGATCATATTAAGCGTGTACGAAATATTGATGGAGAAAAAGTAATTTTGGATATCAATCATTTTGTATCGGAATATATTCCAGGATTAACGAGTGAAATCGCGGCGGAGTCCATTTATAAATACATTGAGAAAGAACTAGGTCTTCATATTAGTTATTCACAGAGGGTAATTGAAGTGCAACCATGTACAGAGGACGATAGAACGTATTTAGATTTAAATGGAACAGATTATGTTGTCGTTGTGAAAAACTTTACACATTTTTATGATGGAAGTCAGTTCGAATATACAGAATCACGCCACCGCTTAGATATTTTTCATTTTTCAGATGTGGCGCGGAGGAAGTAAAGAGATGGAACAAAATATTGTTTCATCTCTTTTTTTATAAAAAAATCATCAACTCGTATATACGAGTGTTGACTAACTTATATATACGAGTTAATATGTAAGTGTAAACGGTATCAAAAAAAGAAAAGAGGGACGGGAATATGGGGAAAGACTATCGTAAAACAGCGGAAGAAGTGTTGCAGTATATTGGTGGGAAAGACAATATTGAACAAGCTGCACACTGTGTAACAAGGCTCCGTATCGCTTTAAAAGATGAAAGTAAAATAGATAATGATAAATTGCAGTCTGTTTCATTAGTGAAGGGAGCGTTTCATAACGCTGGGGTATTTCAAGTTGTAATCGGTCCCGGGGACGTAGATCGTGTTTACGCTGAATTGATAACGCTTGCAGGTATGGAGGAATCGACAGTAGCTGACGTAAAAGATTCTGGAAACCAAAAGTTAAATCCAGCTCAAAAATTTGTAAAAGTATTTTCAGATGTATTTATGCCGATATTACCAGCGATTGTAACAGCTGGTTTACTGATGGGGATTAACAATTTATTAGGGGCAAAGGACTTATTTTTTGATGGTAAAAATTTATTAGATGTTTATCCGAACTTAGGAGGGCTTTGGGATTTAATTAATATGATGGCCAATACAGCATTCGTATTCTTACCGGCACTTGTTGGTTGGTCAGCGACGAAGCGTTTTGGCGGTAGTCCAATACTAGGTATTGTTATGGGATTAATGCTTGTGCATCCGGCCTTATTAAACGCGTGGGATTATGGAAAAGCAGCGACTGGTTTAGAGGGACAAAAGATTGAGTACTTCGATATTTTAGGACTATTTCAAATTGAAAAGGTAGGGTATCAAGGTCAAATCCTACCGGTTTTAGTAGCGGCATTTGTCTTAAGTAAAGTGGAAATCTTCTTAAAGAAACATGTACCGAATGCGATTCAATTATTAGTTGTACCAATTACAACAATCGTTGTAACAGGTGTGTTAGCATTGGGAATTATCGGTCCAGTTACACGTCATATTGGAGATTTATTAACAGCTGGATTAGTAGGTGTATATGAAACAGTACCAGTAGTTGGAGCAGTATTATTTGGAGCATTATATGCACCGCTCGTAATTACAGGTATGCATCATATGTTTATTGCCATTGACTTACAATTAATTGCACAACACGGCGGTACATTCATTTGGCCGATGATTGCTCTTTCTAACATTGCACAAGGTAGTGCGGCACTAGCAATGTTCTGGATTTCTAAAAATCAAAATGATAAAAGTATGGCATCGACATCAGCAATTTCAGCGTACTTCGGTATTACAGAGCCAGCGATGTTCGGTGTGAATTTACGAAATAAATTCCCGTTCTATGCAGCGATTATAGGGTCTGCTGTGGCAGCGATATTCATTACATTAAATGGTGTATTAGCACCTGCTATCGGAATTGGTGGATTGCCAGCATTTATTTCTATCATTCCGAAATCGATTCCAATGTTTATTGTAGGAATGATTATCGCAATTGTAATCCCATTTACATTAACATGGTTATTTGCAAAAAGAGTTAAACAGAAGTAGGAGGAAGTTAAGCATGAAAGATTGGCATAAAAGTGTAGTTTATCAAATTTATCCGAAGAGCTTTAATAGTTATTACAATAAAAAAACCGGTGATATAAAAGGGATTACAGAGAAACTAGATTATTTAAAAGAACTTGGAGTAGATTATATTTGGTTAACACCGATATACGAATCACCACAAAATGATAATGGATACGATGTAAGTGATTATTACAGCATTGATCCATCATATGGAACGATGGAAGAGTTTGAAGAGCTTTTAGAAGAAGCGAAAGCACGTGATATTGAGATTATGCTCGATATTGTCGTAAACCATAGTTCGACGAAGCATAGGTGGTTTAAAGAAGCGAAAGAAGATAAAAATAGTCCGTATCGTAATTATTATATTTGGCGTGATGAAAAGAATAATTGGCAGTCTAAGTTTGGCGGGTCTGCTTGGAAGTATGATGAAAAGACTGAGCAATATTTTTTACATCTATTTGATGAGACGCAAGCTGATTTAAACTGGGAAAACGAAAAGCTTCGTGAAGAAGTATATGATATGATGCGCTTTTGGCTGGATAAAGGTGTAAAAGGATTCCGTCTTGATGTTATTAATTTAATTTCAAAAGATCAAAGATTTTTAAGTGATGAAGGCATCACGGCTACAAGTGATGGGCGTAAATATTACACAGATGGTCCACGCGTCCATGAATATTTACAAGAAATGAACCGAAATGTTTTTGAAGGGAAAGATGTAATTACAGTTGGAGAAATGTCATCTACGACAATTGATAATTGTATTAAATATTCAAACCCAGAGCGTAATGAACTAAGTATGACGTTTAGTTTCCATCATTTAAAAGTAGATTATCCGAATGGTAATAAGTGGACGAAGGCTGATTTTGATTTCATAAAATTAAAAGAAATTATGTCTAATTGGCAAATTGAAATGCAAAAGGGCGGAGGATGGAATGCGTTATTCTGGTGTAATCATGACCAGCCTCGTATTGTTTCACGTTTTGGTAATGATGAGAAGTACCGAAATGAATCTGCCAAAATGTTAGCGACAGCTATGCATATGTTGCAAGGAACACCTTACATTTATCAAGGGGAAGAAATTGGTATGACGAATCCTAAATTCGAGTCCATCGAGCAATATCGTGATGTGGAATCGCTAAATATATACGATATAAAGCTAGAAGAAGGATTATCAAAAGAAGAGATTATAGGGATTTTAAAACAAAAATCTCGTGATAATTCACGTACTCCGATGCAGTGGAATGAAGAGGTGAATAGTGGTTTTACAACAAGTACACCTTGGATTTCAGTGGCTGAAAACTTTAAAGAAATAAACGTGGAAAAAGCATTAGAAAATGATGGGTCTGTATTTTATCATTATAAAAAATTAATTGAACTTAGAAAAACGTATGATGTAATTACAGACGGGAAATATAATGTTTTAGATGGGAATCATCCTAAAATTTGGGCGTATACACGTACTGTAAATAATGAAGTATTACTTGTTATCAATAACTTTTACGGAGAAGAAATAACGTATTCTGCACCAGTGGATGTTCAATTGGATGGAATGAAACAAGAAGTGTTATTATCAAATTACAAAGATTCAAGTGAAGATATTACCAATCTTAACTTAAGGCCGTATGAGTCAATTGTATATCGTTATATGAAATAAAAGGTTGGATGCCGGTGGGCATCCAACCTTTTTATTTTAAGACGCCGCTATATAAAATCTTTACTTCTACTTCCGGTTTAAATTTTACCTTTGCATAATCTTTATTCCAATTTTTTTTCTTCCATAAATCAGGATGATAAGCGATGAGATGTCTGCCGATTCCGAAAGCATCACAATTTGCTTTTTGGAGTTTGTTTATTATTTTTTTCGCCTCTTTCGTGAGCTGTTTAGACAGTTCTTTATTTAGTTTTTCTCTGTCGTCCATTGTATACAGATTATCTCTCGGAGATTCAATTGCTATAACTTTTAGTTGGAGCTTAATGTGAGCATAAACATTTCCTTTTTTATCTGTTGTTATTTTTAAGTTTCGTTTTAATTTCTGATTGCTCACGTCAATGGTAATGTAGTCAGACGTACTAGATGAATCGCTATTTGTAAGCTTTTGGGTTATGCGAGCGCTCGTTCCCATTTTATCAGTTAGTAATACGAAGAGTACCGATTGTCGTGAAGGTAAAAGCCCAGTTAATTTATCCTTATTAAATAGAGCTATCCCATTGGTTACAACTTCTTTTCCTTTTAGCTTTATAGATGGGAGGGTGAAATCTTTGCCGGGATCTAACATTTTTGTAGCGGCTGTTTCCAAAGTTTCATTTGGAAATATGCTCATGTCCTCTAAGCTTTTAATTTTTTTCTTTAGAAAATCTCCAATTAGTAAATTTCCTACTTTCTTTTTTTCTAGTATTGCAGCTGTTTCACCATCTACTGAAATAAGTTTTACCAGAGCAGTGGGGTTTGTAGGGTCCCGAAAACTAATATCTAAATAAGGTAATATCCCCTTTTTTTGAATTTTTGTTCCCAATAGTTGCACACCGTATTTGAAATAGCGAATATTTCCAGTCACATTTTCTTTCAAAGTATCGCTAGTATCGCGTATGTTACGGCCGGTTGCTGAATGTATTTCATTTTCAAATGAAGATTGTTGGCTTCCTGAACTTCTTACAAGTTCGATGGTTTGTTGAAGTTTATTTTCCTCTGTGATATCAAATCCAAGACTATAAGCCAATCTAGCGTCTCTTAAAGGTTCTTGATCCCAGCAACCAGAAAGAAGTGAGCTTGCACATAAGATACTACATAATTTAACTATTTTTTTGTGCATATGGGGCTCCTTTCTTATTTCTGAATAAGGAATAAAGAAGAAATAAAAAAGGAAGAACGATAATGAAAATATAAGTGAATTTATCAGTGAAATTTGCAATCAATTTTAATTCTTCAGGTGTATCTATAAATAAGGCGATACTAAAAGAAATAATTCCAACAATTGGAACAGATTTTTTATGATTAGCAAGGTTGAATATATGCCCAATACCTATAGAAGCAGCAGCGTAACAACTAGCAATAGAAGCTACGACAGTTATCATCCAAATTGGTATGAATATTAAATCAGTACGGTCTACAATCCTAATATGTAAGGAGCGCAATAAGTAAGCAACTGGCTCTGGAATAAGCTCAATTTGCTTTGGGCTAAATACGATAAAGCAAATCCAAACTGTAAAGGTATAAAAAATTGTAACAAAACCATTGGCGATGGAAATGGCTTTTAGTCTTGCTACAGGGTTCCCGTTTACTTTTGGGAAAGCGATAAGAATAATCTCGAAACCATACATTGCCGTAATTGTTTCTTTTGATGCTTGAATAATATTCCACCACCCAGCCTCTGTAATGGGAAAAATATAAGAGAAGTCAGCTCGCGAAAGCCCTAGGGCGATTAAAAGAGCCATAGGCAAAATGAGAATAGAGGCCATGACATAAAATCGTACAATTACTTTAAAGGTATTATAGGCTACGTAGCAACAAGCTATTGTAAATAATAAGAGAATTGCGTACCAAGGAGTTGCTTGTAAAATCCATACTTTAATGACGTTACATGCATTTAACATAACGGTCATACCGATAAGAGTAAAATAAAAAACATAAGAAAACCCTAATAGTTTTCCAAATTTATTACCAAACATCATACAAGCAATTTCATACATATTTGCATCAGGAAACCTTCTTAATAAAAACCACATGAGTAAAATGATAAGTTGAATTGCCAGCCCCGCGATGAGAACAGAAATCCATCCACCACCTTTTGCTATTGGGTGAAGACGGTTTGGGAGAGAAAGTATACCAACCCCGATTTGACATTGGATAACGAAAAAGGTCAATTGAACAAGTGAAATTTTACTTTGCGTGTTTGTCACCGTTCTCATCCTCTCTCGTTACATGTTGTCGTTGCATTTTTTTTGGTTTTGGATCATGTGGTCGTTCCCAAAATGACCAAATTGGAAGTCTTACAAAGGAATCTTTCATATCTTTTATCCGCATTGGTGCAAGAGGAGAAAGATATGGTGTATGAAAAGAATGAAGTTGACATAAATGAACGAAAGTTATAATTAGGCCGAATGAAATCCCTACATAGCCGAATATAGCAGCAAGAACCATTAACGGGAAACGCAGAATCCGAACTGCTGAACTCATATCATTTGATGGCACGAGAAAAGAAGCAATTGCAGTTAAAGCTACAACGATAATCATTGTGTAAGAAACGAGTCCAGCTTTTACAATTGCATCCCCAATTGCATCCCCAATTACTAAACCGCCTACAATACCGATTGTTTGTCCAACGCGGCTCGGCAAACGAATACCAGCTTCTCGTAATAATTCGAAGATCAATTCCATTAAGAGAGCTTCAAAAATAGGAGGAAGTGGCACTTGTTCTAATGAGGCTTTAATTGTATAAACGAGTTCGAGTGGCAACACATCTGGATGAAAAGCGACGGTTGCGATATATATAGCTGGTAAGAGAAAGGCGATTAAAAAGCTAACGAGCCGAATCATTCTTACGAAAGAACCAACAATCCACCGATTATTATAATCATCAGGTGATTGATAAAAAGCAAATAAAGTGACAGGAACGATAAGTGCTGTTGGATCTCCATCTGATAAAATAGCGACTCGTCCCTCCATTAAATTAGCAGCAGTTCTATCTGGGCGCTCTGTATTTAATTGCTGTGGAAATGGTGAGAAAGACGTATCTTCTATAAATTCTTGTATGTAGCCTGGTGGCATGAGTGCGTCTGTCTTAATCATTTCTAATCTTCTTTTCACTTCTGTAACTAGATCGTCATTAGCTATATTTTGAATATAAGTAATTGCCACTTTCGTGTGCATTTCTTCACCAAGTGTGAAATATTTAACGACGACATTTGGACTTTTTATGAGTTTACGAATAGACGCTAAATGTCGTCGTTAAATCTTCTACGAAACCAGTATGTGGTCCGCGTACAATCCCTTCATTATCAGGTTCTGTTATAGCTCTCTTTAAAGATAATGCTGTTTCAAAAGTACAAAAGCTTTCGACATGTTCATGGAAATATAAAGATTTACCTTGTAATAAAAGTTGTACACCGTAATTTAAATTCGTTTCTTTTTTCATATTTAATGTGGAAAAAGCTTTTTCTAAAGACAAATCCGACCGCGTTAATAATGGCTCAAGAGCCAATTGATGAATTAAATTTGGGTCTGCTAAAGATTCGATATATAAAATTGTTCCTTTTCCGTTTTGAAAAGGGATATCTAATTTTTTTATATCATCTGAATGACAGAGCTTATTTTCAATGTAATTAATATTTTCCGGAAGTGATGGAAACATATGCTTTTTGTTATTATCTTGTTGTGAATTCTTCTGTTCGGCCATACTTTCCATCACCTTTCCATTGAAATCATTTCTGTTAATTTTTGCTTTTTGTGAGAAAATTATGCTTGGATTATTTGAAAAAAGTAGCTTGAAAGTTATGTTACGTCATCTTTTATACTAAAGAAAATAGGATATAGGGGATGGAAAGAAAGCGTATATTAAATTAGCGATATTAATATATATCTTTTGTACTATAGAGGATAAGCCTAGCGGTATGCATAATTACATCGTTTGATGAATAGGAAATTTATGAGAATCGATTTATACTAGTATTGTGTCTTGCCTTTTTAGGTGTAGTACACAGCCGGTGATTGGCTAGTGGAGGTTTTTCCATTTTGCCAGTGCCGGTTTTTTGTTGGATAATAGAGAAAATATATAAGAAGGAAGGGATCGTTTTGAAAGATGTAGATTCTATTTCTATGAGAGAAAAAGTTGCTAGCTTTTATCTTTATTTCATTTCTTTTTTTGGTTTAATTACTATAACTATCTCTTTACTTGAAATTAAAATCCCTTCTCATCTAACAATACTAGTATTGTTAGTACTGTTTATGGGGATCACAGAGTATTTTCCTGTACGATTTTGGAGGGGAGTAAGTTCACTTAGCTTTCCGATTATTTATTCTATGCTTTTGTTGTTTGGGACACATATAACCGCGCTCGCTCTTGTATTTGTTACTTTAATTATTCATCTGCTTCGGCGTTCTCCAATGGAAAGGATGCTTTTTAATAGTACACAGCATGCTCTTAGCCTTGTGTTAGCAGAATGGTTTTCTAGCAAATGTATGGTGTGGTTTTCCAGTGTAATAAATATGGAAGTTTTATATGAGAACTTATTATTTTTACTATTGTTTAGTATATTTTTCTGTTTTTTCAACAATCTCTTTTATGATTTACTAATGGTACTTCTTCCTCAGACATATTCGATACATCGATGGAATCAAAAAAATATATCAGTCTTTTTTTGTGAAAGTTTTTGTCTATTCTATGCCGTTCTTATACACATATTAGATAGCCAATATTCTTTAGAGCTAAAAGGAATTATTGTTTTGTTCTTTTTCTTCCCACTTGTGGCAATCTCTATCATTAGTTCATTTTCTGCACGAATACGGATGGAAAAAGAAAGATTGTACGAATTTTTTCTTATTACGACAGAAATAAGCCGTGGATTATCTGGAGGAAATCTTCAGCACATAAAAAAATCACTTAAAGGATTTCTAGGGATACAAGCATATGTATTATGGACAAAAGACGAGGGAGAATGGAATATACAGTTGAGGGATGGGAAATTGAAAAATGATATAACTGATTATTCCGACGGGAAAGGAGAGTTCTGTGAAATAACTGAAAATACTGTTTTTAATAATTGGAAGGTTGGTACAGCACCAGGAGATGGGGTGTTTGAGGATGTTATACGTTCTTTAGTTTATTTCCCTCTTATTGTAAATAATGAGTTGATCGGGATGTTTGTTGCAGGTAAAAGTAGAGGTGCTGGTTTTTTCCCAGAAGATGTGCAGTTGTTAGCGACATTTTCCAACCAATTAGCTAACATAGTTAAAACAAGAATACTTATTTCTGAACAAGAAAAAAGGATGATTTTAGAAGAAAGAAATCGAATTGCACGCGAGATTCATGATGGTATTGCACAAGCTTTGGCTGGAGTGATATTTCAACTAGAGTCCGCTCAGAAAAAATACCATGATAAACCTATTGATATGCAGCAAGTAGTCGAAAAAAGTATAAAGGATTTAAGGGAAAGCTTAGGAGAAGTTCGCTATTCTATTTACGCTTTAAAGCCGTATCCCACACAACAATTAGGGCTTAAACAGGCGATAGCAAGTAAAATAAAATCTTTAAAACAAGAATATGAACTAGACATTACATATCATGAAAGAGGTCATTCACGTGCGCTCAGCTTTTCAAAAGAAAGAGTTATTTTTGATACATTACAAGAGAGTTTACAAAACATTGTTAAACATGCACAAGCAGAAGAAATTGATGTTTTGCTAAGTTATCAAAGTGAGCACGTGCTTTTAAAGGTTAAGGATAATGGAGTTGGCTTTTCACTATTTGAGTCTATGGTTAAAACGAAGCATGAGCCACATTATGGTATATTACATATGAATGAACAAGCTGAACAACTAGGGGCTACTTTACAGATTGATAGTTCTTTAGGTAAAGGGACAGAAATTACACTGTTAATTCCAGATTCACAAACAAGGGGTGCGTAAAATGATTAAAATATTAGTAGTGGATGATCATGCTTTTTTACGAGACGCAATTCGGAGCATACTAGAGGTTGAATCTGATATGAAAGTGATTGGAGAGGCGAGCTCTGGGGACGAGGTATTGGGAAAAGTAGAGGAATGTAGACCAGACTGTATTTTGATGGATATTAATCTTCCAGGGAAAAATGGAATTGAAGCTACGGGATTAGTGAAAAAAAAATATCCTAATTGCCGAGTACTTGTTTTTACAATGTATGAGCATGATGAGTATTTAATGGATGCGCTTCAGTCTGGTGCTGATGGTTATTTATTGAAGGATTCATCATCGGAGCAGGTAGTGGCAGCAATTCGAATGTTATATCGAGGCGATTCAGTTATTCATCCGCGTATGACTAAAAAATTAATTACATATCATCAGCAAAAAATGAAATTAGAATCAAATGAAAATGAACTGACGGAACGTGAAAAGGAAATTCTCTTTGAATTAGTAAAAGGGCTTAGTAATAAAGAAATTGCTGAAGCTCTATATATTAGTGATAAAACAGTTAAAATTCACATCAATAAAATTTTTAAAAAACTAAATGTAAAAAGTCGATCGCAAGCGGTGATTTATGCTGTTCGAAATCAATTGGTTCCGTTGGATTAAATAAGAGATGTTTAAAAGAACTATCGTGTTTCTTTATTCTATATTACAAAGAATAAAGGGCAAGGTAGTTCTTTTGTACTATTTGGGCATAGAATCATTAGAAAAAAATTACTCCTTTTGTTTAATATTCAGAAAAATCAAAATGTGAAATAATAAAAATAGAATTATTGCTTAACGCTACTAATAATTCATGTTGTAAATCGTTGTAGTTGGAAACAATTTATGGGGGCTTTTATAGAAAGAAGATTAGTAGTGTTGGAGATTCTCGATTATTTTAAATAGATTCAAGGTTGATAGAATTGCCAATGCTAAATAGGAGATCAGAGGATTTATTTTAGAAAAAATAATTTTAATAATAAGGAGATGCGCTATGAAGAAGGGGAAATTCGGAAAAATACTTATCGGAACGCTAACTGTTGGTATGTTAATGTCTCAAGGAATTCCATATAACGTATTGGCCGAAGAGGTAAATACAACTACTTTAACTGGGATTGATGATGCAAATGCTATATTGAAAGGTCTTACAAAGGAACAACGTAATGCCTTAAAAACGTTAGATACAAAACCAGGTTTTGTTATTTCACCAGGCATCAATACAGCAAGTCCTGATAATGTGAATGTGATTGTAGAGTTTAAGCAAGCACCTAGCAAAATCGAGATGTTAAAACAAGCAGCTAAGGGGAAAAAAATAGCCCTTTCAACTGCGGAACAAAAGGTAGAAGCATCTCATAAAGAATTTAAATCAGAGTTTGAGCAGCTTCAAAAGAATAAAGATAAAGGGACGAATTTTAAATCTGCCAAAATAACAAGAGAATATAAGAATGCTTTTAATGGTGTAGCGATTTCGTTACCTGCGAATATGATTGAAGACTTAGTTCGCACTGGTATTGTTAAGCGCGTATGGGAAGATAGTGAGGTCAAAATTGATTTGCCGAAAGAAACAGCTAAGACGGCTGCCGAACCCAAAATGGCAGATAGTGTACCGCAAATTGGTGTGGACAAGCTGCATGATGAAAAAATAACAGGAAAAGGAATTAAGGTAGGTGTACTGGACACAGGTATTGATTATAACCACCCTGATTTAAAAGATGCTTATAAAGGGTATCGTGCAAAGCAAGGTGAAGATGCAAGCAAAATAGATCCGAACTCAATAAAAGGATGGGATTTTGTTAATAATGATGCTGATCCAATGGAGACAACGTATAAGGATTGGCAAAATTCTGGAGGATATCCTGAAATTTATGATGGAAGTGCATACTATACATCCCACGGTACTCATGTAGCTGGGACAATTGCTGCAGACAAACAGAATAGTGTGGATTATGCAGTTACGGGAGTCGCTCCGGATGTAGATTTATATTCATATCGTGTATTAGGTCCATATGGAAGTGGACAAACAAGCGGTATTCTTGCTGCGATTGATAAAGCAGTGAAAGACGATATGGACGTTATCAATTTATCATTAGGTGCGTCTATTAATGATCCTTTATATCCTACTTCTATTGCAGTAAACAATGCGATGTTAGCTGGTGTTGTTACAGTAGTAGCGGCAGGTAATAGTGGTCCAGAAGAAGGTACCCTTGGATCACCTAGTGCAGCAGCACTTCCAATTACAGTTGGAGCAAGTGACGCTGCGATGACTATCCCGATATTTTCCGCCGATGCAGCTGATTTACATGTGGATAAAATGATGCTACTTGGAAAAAGCTTTACTGATAAGATTGAAGACTTGAAAGGTCAATCATTATCTGTTGTATATACAGGTCTTGGGAAAATAGATGATTTTAAAGGGAAAGATGTACAAGGAAAGTTAGCGCTCATCCAGCGCGGTGAGATTACATTCGATGAAAAAATTAAAAATGCTAAGGAAGCAGGTGCAAAGGCGGTAATTGTATATAACAATGTAGATGGTGAAATTACAAGTTACCTTGGGGAAAGTACTTCATCTATTCCATCGTTCCGCTTAACAAAGGCAGATGGTGAGAAATTGCAAGCAAAAGCTGTCCAAGGAGATGTCTCTTTAACATTTGGAGAACTGAGTAACACAAAAACAGAAGGAGATCACTTAGCTGATTTCAGCTCTCGCGGTCCTGCAAGTAAAACAGATGATATTAAGCCGGATATTGTAGCGCCAGGTGTTTCTATTTTCTCAACTGTTCCTGAATATATTAATGATCCAAAGGATGGAGAAAATTATCCGGTAGCGTATGGACGTATGTCAGGTACATCTATGGCAACTCCTCATACAGCGGGGGTGGCGGCACTCATTTTACAAGAACATCCAAACTATAGTCCGTTTGAAGTAAAAGAAGCGCTTATGAATACTGCAGTTGACTTAAAAGAGGCACGCTCTGTATTTGAGGTAGGATCAGGCCGAATTGATGCGTATCGTGCAGTTCATGCAGATACAGCTATCGAGGTTATCGATAAAACATCAAACGTTGTAAATGATGAAGAAGTAGAAATTGAAGAAAAAACAGGGTCTATTGCATTCGGGTATAAAAACCAATTGGGAAATGGACCTATTAAAGATAGTCGAAAAGTCTTAATTAAGAACAGCAATAAAACAGACGAGAAAGAGTTTAAATTAGAAGTAGAGTTTTCACCAACAAGTGTAGGTGTGCAAGATGCAGCGAAGAATGGTGTGAAGCTGAACGTACAAGATTCTATTAAAGTAGCTCCTAGTACATCAGGGGAAATTAGCCCTGAAATTATCATTCCAGAAAACGCTGAATTTGGTAGATATGAGGGATATATTCATATTTCAAATAAAAAAAATGAAAAAGAAGTATATCAAGTGCCATTTGCAGTTAAATTCACAGAAAAAGGAATTGAATTTGTAGATTTGCTGAGAGATGCAATGGCAACAGATACATCTAACTTCCATCCATTTATGGAAAGGCCGAGTTCACCGCTGACATTTAAATTGAACAGTCCACTTGAAACTATCGATGCAGTGGTGAAGGATCGAAAAACAGGAAAGGCATTAGGAATTGTGGGGACAATTAATGCTAGCAGTCTAACACCAAATATTGAATATATCATGTTCGATGGTATGGGTGGCTATGTATTCCCGTTTACAGGAGATCCAAATCATCCAATTGGAGACAAGCGAGTTACGTTGCCTGATGGAGATTACCAACTTGATTTCATTGGATATGACAAAGAAGGGAAACCTTATACAAAAGGAGATAGCGTAATTATTGATAATATCAAACCTGAAATGAAATTTACCGATGTAAAACCTGGCGTTCATGAGGTAAATGAATCTATGTTCAAAGAAGAAGATGGTCAGCGTGCATTATGGGTACATGGTAACATTTATGATTCTACGATAGATGTATTAAAGGCAAAAGGCCTTCAGTATGACCAAAAAACTAATGAAATTGTATATTACCAAAACTCTGCTTTTCCGTCAGGTTGGTTGAATACAATTCAAGCCAATGGTGATTTTAAATTTGGTGTACTTCCAGAGGAAATCAATGAACCGCTTAATTTAAGGTTATTTGGATATGATCTTGCAACTGCATCAAATATGGCAAATGGATTTAAAGATTATGTCTTTGTTAAAGAGGGAACGGAATACGCTGTCCCAAGCTATGACAAGGATAAAGTTAAACTAGGAGAAAAAATTACATTAACTTTAAATCTTAATAATGTGAAACAACTTATGTCAGGTACATTTGAGATTCCTTATAGTAAACAGTTGTTTAAATTTGTAGATGTTAAACCAAATCCAGCACTTGCAGAATATGCAAAACAACATGGATTAAATATTAAATTAGAAGATCCAGTGATAAATGAAGAAGGAAACTGGGAAAACAAGGTGAAAGTTGGTGCATCTTTAGAAGGAACAGAATTTAAAGGTCTAGATGGAGACGCACCATTTGTAGATGTTACATTCGAGATGACGAGTGACGAGTATTTTAATAATTTAACAGCATTTGGAGTAGATAAATTCTCTTATACAAAAACAGGTGCATCAGAAGGCGTTGAGATTCCTGTGTTTAAAGATAAATCCTTTTCTATTATTTCGAAACATGCAATGGTTACAGGATATATTGGACCAGAAGCTTTCTTAACTGAAGAGGGGTATTTAGGTAAGAATGACTACACAAAACTAGGAGCAAAAGTGTATGCAGTTGGTAAGGATGGAAAGAAATATACAGGAACGGTTGATGATAATGGGCAATTTGAAATTCATAGTGTTCCAGTAAGTGATACAGAATATAATATTTTCGTAGAAATGCCAGGTCATTTAAATAGTAAATTAACTACAAAAATAGGGAAAATGCAGGATGGAGAATTAGTGGGACAAAACTTTAGAGCTGATATGGATGACAGCCTTGCAGGTGATGTAAACGGCGATAAAATGGTAGATATTCAAGATGCTAGAATAGCAGCTCTTTCATATGAAAAAGGAAAAGTGGCTGTTAAAGATGGAGATGTCAATCAAGATGGTGTTGTAAATGAAACAGATATTCGTTTTATTGAGAAGAATTTCTTGAAAAAGGGTTCAGATGCCAAAGAAAATCAGAAACCGAAAGAAAATGTAGGGCCAGTGACGTTAGATAAAATCTTACGTTCCATTGGATTAGAGCCAAAAAAATAAGTGGACAAACTTCTAGAGTAAATAAAGCAATAAGACAATGAATATAAAATTAAATGAGATTGGCTAACAAATAACCGGTAATGATTTACGGTAACATTACCGGTTATTTTAAAAGTAATAGTCGTTTGGATACATGAAGTAAATAGTTTAAAGCTAGTTTGCTTTCTTTATGAGACAAGGTAGTTGCTTAATTAATATTGTTTGTGGGCTGGAAATAAGGTTTGTAGTTTAAACTTTAAAAATAGGGGGACTTGTGAAATGAGTATTAAGAAAAAACTTGGTATGGGTGTTGTAACTGCAGCGCTTGGCTTATCTTTAATTAGTGGGGGAACATATGCGTATTTTAGTGATAAGGAAGTATCACAAAATACGTTTGCAGCCGGCACTTTAGATTTGAGCGTTAATCCTGAAGTTGTTATTAATGTCGATAATATTAAACCGGGCGATGAAATGGAGCGCGGTTTTCAATTAGTTAACAAAGGAACCTTAGCAATAGGAGATGTGAAACTTCTTACAGATTACAGTGTAATCGACGCTAAAGGAGATAATGGAAATGCTGATTTTGGTGATCATATCCGTGTTGATTTCTTGTGGAATTTGGATAAAAATGAGGTTCCAATATGGTCTACTACATTGTCAGAATTAAAGGGAGCCACGCAAAATGGAAGTATTCCTGATCTTGTGCAAAAAGGTGTTGTAGACCGAGAAGGAAATGGACTTGCTCCTGGTGATGATGATACTTTCTATGTAATGTTCACATTTGTAGATAACGGGGAAGAGCAAAATGTATTTCAAGGGGATGCACTGAAGTTAAATTGGACATTCAATTCAATGCAGACAAAAGGTGAAGAGAAATAAAGATAAATATTATATATGAGAATGAATTGATGAAGAATTGAGGAATAGAATTTTTAATAGTGTAAAGGTTGATTGAGTGAATCAACCTTTTTTTATTTTGTGAGAAAATTATGCTTAGATTATTTGAAAAAAGTAGCTTGAAAGTTACGTTACGTCATCTTTTATACTAAAGAAAATAGGATATAGGGGGATGGTGTAGATGACTTTAAAATGCATGTGGGGATGGAAAGAAATTTTATATTTATTTGTTTTTGTATTTCTGATTGTACCAGTAATGGTTGAATCTCTTTTTTATGATTATGCTTTAAAAATAATAGGGAACTCATTATATGCTGGAGTATTAATGGGACTTATAATGGCAGTGATATTTACATTTTTAGTTTATCTTTTTTGCATAAAAAGATATAACCTGTCGTGGAAAGACATTGGAATTCGGAAGCTTTCATGGAAAGATTTCTTATGGACAGTTGTAGTGGTTATTTTCTTAATTATAGTTAGTGCTGCTGTATTAATGATAATGGAGAAAATGGGTATTTCCTTTGAAAATAGTAAAACAGAGACGGTCCAAAATAATAAATCAATCTACGCATTTTGTATCGTGGTAATTGGAGCGGCGGTTATATCTCCAATCTACGAAGAGATTTTATATCGAGGTGCTTTTTATACGTTTTTTCGTGAGAGATATGGCATATGGGGCGGCGTACTTATAAGTTCCATAATATTTACCGTTGTTCATATTCCAACATATAACACATTACCGGTGAATTTTTTAAGCGGAGTAGCATTTGCGTGGTTATATGAGAAAACAAATTCTATTTTATCGGCTATGATTGCCCATGCGCTATTTAACTTCATAGCAGTACTTCTCACATTTATGTCGAATTAAGAAGAGATATAGGAGGGATACATATGGAAATAGCGGTAGAACGTGTTTTTACAAAAGAGATTTTAGCAAGAGCAGCAAAGGCATATCATGTAACGGTGGAAGAAAAGCCACTTGGTGATTTTGAAAATTATATTTTTAAGGCGAAGGGTAAAAATAATGAAGATTACGTATTACGCTTAACTCATTCTTCTCATCGTTCTAAAAAAGAGGTAGAGGCCGAACTAGATTTTTTACGGTATGTTGCAGAGCATGGGGCAAAAGTGGCGGGACCTCGTAATTCAATATCTCAAAACCTTGTAGAAGAAATTGGAGCGGAAGATGGCACTTTCTTTTTCGCGTCTTTATTTACATATGCACAAGGTGAGCAAGTAAAAGGAGAAGAATCGCCTTATTGGGGAGATGCTTACTTTGAAGCGTGGGGAAAATCAATTGGACAGCTGCACCGCCTTACAATGGATTATCCTAAAACAGACTACCGTGATACGTGGGAAGAGGATGAAGGTAGCATTGTTAATGGATTAGAAGATGAGAAGGTGAAAGGGATTGCCACTGCATTAATGGAGGAAATAAAGGCTCTTCCGGTTAAAAGAGAAACATTCGGTCTTATGCATGGTGATATTCATCCAGGTAACTTTCATTATGATGGCAAAGAGCTAACAATCTTTGATTTTGATGATGCAGCTTATAATTACTTTATACATGATTTAGCAATGGTTCTCTATTACTCTGTTCTATTTACACCGTGGACTGCGGAAGAGAAGACAAAATTTGCTTGTACACAGTTACAAGTGTTACGAAAAGGTTATGAATATGAGCATAGACTGGCGGATAGTTGGTATGAATCGTTACCGTTATTTTTACGTCTACGTGATATTGGTTTATACGGTACGCTTCAAAAGAAGTTTAAAGGGAAAGATATGCCAGATCATTTCCGAGAATTAGCAGAACAACTCTATGAAAGAATTATAAAGAAGGAAGCAATTGTGAATATATAATACATTCATATCGAAACAAAGTATACAAAATAAATGTATACTTTGTTTTTTTATACAAAAATATGTTTGTTTTATTAAAATAATATTGTTATAGATTCGGTATACACTTATAATTTTATATATATTCTGAATATTCTTTATAAAGAAGGAGGGAGAAAGTTGGAAGCTATCGTAAGTTGGATAAATAATATTGTTTGGAGTCCAGCACTTGTCTATTTATGTTTAGGAGTAGGTCTATATTTTTCCATTCGAACGAGGTTTTTACAAGTAAGACATGTAGGAGAAATGGTGAAGCTTACATTTAAGGGAGAAAAGTCTGATGCGGGTGTTTCCTCGTTCCAGGCGTTAGCACTTTCGTTATCAGGGCGCGTTGGAACAGGAAATATTGCCGGTGTTGCAACGGCTGTTGCCTTTGGTGGTCCAGGAGCTGTCTTTTGGATGTGGGCGGTAGCCTTTTTAGGAGCAGGATCGGCTTATGTAGAATCTACATTAGCACAAATATATAAGACGAAACATCAAGGACAATTCCGCGGTGGACCTGCTTATTACATTGAAAAAGGACTAGGTGTTAAATGGTACGCTTTAGTATTCGTTGCAGCGACAATTCTTGCAACAGGAATGCTGCTTCCAGGTGTTCAAGCGAATAGTATTGCTGTAAGTCTAGAAACAGCTTTTGGTATTAATACTTCCGTATCAGGAGCGGTATTAGTAGCGGCATTAGCACTTATTATATTTGGTGGAGTTAAGCGAATTGTTAACGTAGCGCAAGTTGTAGTACCGTTTATGGCGCTTGGCTATATTTTAGTAGCTTGTGTAATTGTAGCTATGAATATTGAAAAATTACCAGACGCTTTCATGTTAATTTTAAAAAGTGCATTTGCATTAGAAGCGGCTTTTGGCGGGATTATCGGTTTAGCAATTTCTTGGGGTGTAAAACGTGGTATTTATTCAAACGAAGCAGGGCAAGGAACTGGGGCCCATGCAGCAGCAGCAGCGGAAGTATCGCATCCAGCTAAACAAGGATTAGTACAAGCATTTTCCGTTTACATTGATACATTATTTGTTTGTTCAGCAACAGCATTTATGATGATTATTACAGGCATGTATAACGTATTTGATGCAAGCGGAAAAAACTTTATCGTCAATAAATTAAATGGTGCACAGCCAGGTCCTGGTTATACACAGGCAGCAGTAGAATCTGTTTTCCCTGGATTTGGAAACGGTTTCGTGGCAATCTCTCTACTATTCTTCGCATTTACAACAATTATGGCTTATTACTACATTGCAGAAACGAATATCGCTTACTTAAATCGTGATAAAGACCGCCCTTGGATGTCTATCGTACTAAAGTTTGTATTCTTAGGAGTTGTATTCTACGGTAGTGTAAAAACAGCAGAAACAGCGTGGGCTTTAGGAGATATTGGTGTAGGAATTATGGCATGGGTTAACATTATTGCGATTCTATTATTACAAAAGCCGGCATTGATTGCATTAAAGGATTATGAAAAGCAGAAAAAAGAAGGAAAAGATCCAGTATTCGATCCGCAGAAATTAGGAATTAAAAATGCTGATTTCTGGGAGCATGAATACGGGAAAGACAAGAAAGAAGAAGTATCTTAAGAGAATAGAAATGAAGGAGCAAAGGGAAACCCCTTTGCTCTTTTTTATGGACAAAATGAAGCTGAAAGTTATTTTTTTGCCTATTTTTGAATATAAAAAGAATGTACATGCTTTGTTTAGGGGAAGGGGGGAGTATGGTGATAGAGTTTCGTAATGTAAATAAATATTATGGTAACTTCCAAGTTTTGAAAAATATTAATGTGCAAGTGAAAAAAGGTGAAGTGGTAGTAGTTGTTGGTCCTTCAGGATCAGGAAAAAGTACATTGCTTCGGTGTATAAATCAGTTAGAGGCGATTACCGATGGAGAATTAATCGTACAAAATACAGACGTACACAATAAAAAAACAGATATGAATGAATTACGTCGAAATATTGGTATGGTCTTCCAGCATTTTTACTTATACCCACATAAAACAGTTCTGCAAAATATTACACTAGCACCAATTAAAGTAAATAAAACTTCAAAAGAAGAAGCAGAGAAAACAGCGATGTTTTATTTAGAGAAAGTAGGAATTCCGGAGAAGGCAGGTGTATATCCCCATCAATTATCCGGAGGTCAACAGCAAAGGGTAGCTATTGCTAGAGGGCTCGCGATGCAACCGAAAATTATGTTATTTGATGAGCCTACGTCCGCTCTTGATCCAGAGATGATCGGAGAGGTGCTTGATGTTATGAAAGCGCTGGCTAAAGAAGGAATGACGATGGTCGTCGTCACACATGAGATGGGATTTGCACGTGAGGTAGCAGATAGAATTTTATTTATGGATGACGGTCAAATTATCGAAGATACAACACCAGCACAATTTTTTGCAAATCCTGAACAAGAAAGAGCACGTCTATTTTTAAGCCGGGTATTAAATCATTAAAAGGAGGAATTTCATGCTTAAGATGAAAAAGTTGTTTACCCTAATCGTATTCTCATGTTTATTCGTGCTTATTGTTGCTGGATGCGGAGGTAAAAAAGATGAGGCGAAAGAAACGAATACGAAGCAAGGCGGAGCTGTTGAGCAAATTAAGAAGCGCGGGAAGTTAGTAGTTGGGGTGAAGAATGATACGAATTTATTTGGATTGAAAAACCCTTCGACAGGGCAAGTAGAAGGATTCGATATTGATATCGCGAAGGCACTTGCGAAAAAAATTCTTGGTGATGAAAAGAAACTAGAGCTGAAAGAAGTAACGTCTAAAACACGTATTCCGATGCTGAAAAATGGTGATATTGATGCCATTATTGCGACAATGACAATTACAGAAGAGCGTAAAAAAGAAGTAGATTTTTCAGATGTATATTTTAAAGCGGGGCAATCGTTACTTGTGAAAAAAGGAAGCAATATTAAAAATATTGATGATGTGAAACAAGGCGTTAAAGTATTGGCTGTAAAAGGCTCAACGTCTACAAATAACATTCGTCAAAAATCACCAGAAGCAACAGTATTAGAGTTTGAGAATTATAGTGAGGCATTTACAGCGTTAAAAGCAGGTAAAGGCGATGTTTTAACTACAGATAATGCGATTCTTTACGGAATGGCAAAACAAGATTCTAATTATGAAGTTGTAGGGAAAATTTTCACGGATGAACCGTATGGAATTGCAGTACAAAAAGGTGCAGACGATTTAACGAAAGAGATTAATAGTTTATTAAAAGATATGAAAGCGAATGGAGAATACGATAAATTGTATGAAAAATGGATTGGTCAAAAGCAAGAAAAATAAAGTGAAACTGATCGGAATAAAAAGTAAGAATGAGAGGATGAGGGATACTCATCCTCTTCTTATAAAGAAAGAGGGGGGAATATGTGCCTGATTTTTCTATTTTGACGAATAATATTGATATGTATTTAGAAGGATTTAAATATACGGTGATGTCTAGTGTAGTTGCGCTAATAGGAAGTTTTATTTTAGGGATTGTTATAGCAGTGATGCGAATTTCACCTATTCGTATTTTAAATTGGATTGGCTCTGCTTATGTAGAGTTTGTTCGAAATATTCCACTCGTATTAATTGCATTCATTTTCTATTTTGCTTTGCCGGTAATAGGAATTACTTTCAACGGTTTTGTAGCAGGGACAGTTGCGCTTACAGTTTATACTGCGGCTTTTATTGCAGAAGTAATTCGTGCTGGTATTTTATCAGTCGCGAAAGGCCAAATGGAAGCAGCTCGTTCTTCAGGATTAACTTATACACAAGCGATGTATTATATCGTCTTACCCCAAGCTATGAAAATTGTAATCCCCCCTTTAGGAAATCAATTTCTCAATTTAGTTAAAAACTCATCAATACTCGGAATTATTGCTGGTACTGATTTAATGTATCAAGGAGACTTAATTTCAACGAAGACGTTCGTCACGTTTGATGTATATATATTTGTCGGGATGTTTTATTTAATATTAACAATTCCGCTCAGTATGCTAGTGCGTTATTTAGAAAAACGCTTGGCAAAGGAGGCGGTATAAATGGATTTTAAAGGAGCGATAACAGGTGATCATATCCTCTTTTTATTAAAAGGATTACTCATAACGTTAGAGGTAGCGCTCATAGCAATTGTACTTAGCTTTATTATTGGTAGTGTAATAGGAATATTGCGCTATACGAAAATACCTGTCGTCTCACAAATATTAGGCTTTATCGTGGAAGTGATTCGAAATTTACCGCTACTTTTAATTATATTTTTTACGTATTTTGCACTTCCGGAAGCGGGATTGAAGTTAGAAATTATAACAGCTGCAATTGTTGCTTTAACGATATTTGAAGCGGCAATGATATCTGAAATTGTTCGAAGCGGTCTATTATCTATCGAAAAAGGGCAAATTGAAGCGGCGCGTTCATCAGGATTAACATATGTCCAGACACTTTGGCACATTATTTTACCGCAAGCACTTAGAAGAATGGTTCCGCCACTTGTTAGTCAATTTATTTCATTGTTAAAAGATACGTCATTAGCGGTTGTTATATCATTGCCAGAGCTTATGCATAATGCTCAAATTATTAGCGGGCAGAATGTAAATTATATGATTCCGACATTTATACTAGCAGCTTGTATGTATTTCGTTGTAAACTACGGTTTATCAATTTTATCTAGAAGATTAGAAATACGTTAACTCTTACAAAAAAATGTAAGAGTTTTTCCTTATAAATCCTTTTTTACCTCAAATTAGTATCGGAAGCTCCTAATAATTGAATTTTTATATTGTTTTATCAGAAAAGTTTTAATTTTATATAGAAATTGTAATCGCTTTCGTGTATATTTTTATTATCAGAAAATTTTAAAAAGAGATAGGGGTACTTGTAGGGGGAGGATTAAGATGCAGCAAACAACGAATGAGCAATTACATCGTACGATGAAGAGTAGACATTTATTTATGATCGCACTAGGTGGTGTAATCGGAACTGGTTTTTTTCTAGGTTCAGGTTACACCATTAATCAGGCTGGACCAGGGGGAGCCATCCTTTCATATTTAGTGGGCGGATTTATTATGTATTTAACAATGCTTTGTCTTGGAGAGCTAACGGTAGCAATGCCAGTTTCAGGATCTTTCCAAAAGTATGCGACGAAGTTTATTGGACCGGGAACTGGATTTATGATCGGTTGGCTATACTGGATTGGATGGGCAGTAACAGTAGGATTAGAATTAACATCGATCGGTTTAATGATGAAAAGATGGTTTCCGAATGTTGATGTTTGGGTATGGTGTCTTGTATTCGGAGTTATTTTATATGCTTCAAATGCAATATCAGCGAAGAGTTATGCTGAATTAGAGTTTTGGTTCTCTAGTATTAAAGTAGTTACAATTATTGCATTCATTCTACTTGGTGGTAGTGCATTACTAGGATTTTTACCATACGACGGAAAAGAAGCAGCGCCTCTTTTCTCTAACTTTGTAAGTGATGGTGGGCTATTCCCAAATGGACTAGCTGCAGTGCTTCTTACGATGATTACAGTTAACTTTTCCTTCCAAGGAACAGAGTTAATCGGGATTGCAGCAGGAGAGAGTCAGGAGCCTGAAAAAACAATTCCACGCGCAATTCGTAATACAGTATGGCGCATTATGTTATTCTTCATTTTAACAATGACAATTTTAGTAGGGTTAATTTCTTGGAAAGAAGCAGGGGTAATTGAAAGTCCATTCGTAGTTGTATTTGATAAAATCGGTATTCCATATGCAGCTGATATTATGAACTTCGTTATTATTACTGCTTTATTATCTGTAGCGAACTCAGGGTTATATGCAGCAACGCGTATACTATGGTCACTTGCAAATGAAGGAATGGCACCAACTTCTTTCAAGAAGGTAAATAAGCGTGGTATTCCAATTACAGCGCTAGTCGTAACGATTGCTGTTGCGGCATTATCGTTATTAACAAGCTTCCTTGCAGAAGATACAGTATATATGTACCTATTATCTATAGCTGGTTTATCTGCTGTTTCAAGTTGGATCATTATTGCTTTATCGCAACTTCGCTTTAGAAGTCAGTATTTAAAAGGCGGAGGAAAATTAGAGGACTTAAAGTATAGAACACCACTATACCCGCTTGTTCCAATTCTAGCTTTAATTACAAATAGCGTCGTTGTTATTAGTTTAGCGTTTATTCCGGAACAACGAATGGCGTTATATTGTGGTATTCCATTTATCATTTTCTGCTACATATATTATTATATGAGTAAGAAACGGAAGAAACCGATGAAAGTGGAGATGGAAAAAACAAATGAAACTAACAATCAAACACGATGATATGGAAGCAGATTTATCGTATGGTCAATTAGCGATTGGAAAAGAAAACGGGTATTCACCGTTACAATTACTCATTTCTTCTATCGCAGGATGTAGTGCAATTGTTTTCCGAACAATTTTAGAAAAGAAACGTATTACATACGATACGTTTACAATTGAAACTGAAATTGGGAGAAGTGAAGCTTTATCAAAACCAGTTGAAAGTGTTCATTTGCACTATAAAATTAAAGCGCAAAACATTACAGAAGAGCAATTAGACAAGGCGCTGCAACTTGCGGTGAAAAACTGTACGATCGTTCAATCTGTAAAAGACAGTATAAAAGTTACAGAAACAATTGAATTAGTAAAGTGAAACAGAAAAACGTGAGAATAGGGCGCTCACGTTTTTTTGTTTTAGAAAGAGGGGAAAGTGTAATGGGTTGTTTAGGTTGTAAATTAGCAAATGAAGAAGAAAAAATCTATAAAGTATATGAAAATGATTATGTAACTTGTTTTTTAGATCATGCCCCTTTTTATCCAGGGCACACTTTAATTGTGCCAAAGCAGCATGTTTTAGAAGTAGACGAATTAGATGATGTTGTAGCAAAATCAATTATGGATGCTTCTAAGCTTATTGCAAAGGCTATTAAGTCATTATATAAACCAGACGGGGTTACAATTTGTCAAAATGGTGGAATCTTTAATGAACTGACACACTACCATATGCATGTTGTACCGAGATATAAAGAGCGTTCGTTTTCTGAGTTTTATGCGGTGCAGCCAGGAGAACAGCAGAATCATAACTTTGAATAGACAAAGAATTTATTAAAAGATGCGATAGAACAAATAATGTATATTGAAAAGGCGTAAGAGGAGTTTTCTTACGACTTTTTAGTCTCCATACAGATGTAAAACTTCTTTCGCACGTATACGTAAACCATCTATCAATTCTTTCGGTTCTAAAACTCTTGCATCTTTCCCGAGTCTATAAAATAAAGGGGTAATAAAGTTAATTTCACCTTTATCAATTGTTGAATGTATATATCCTGTCCCGTCTGCGTTTACTACCACGAATTCTTCAAGGTAAGGAACACTTTTACATTGGCGCACGCCTTCTGCTGTTAATGAGACATGTAACTGGGTAGGAATATGTACTACGTTAGAGCTCGAGTCGAACCATTCTTCTAAATTCATGAACGTATCTTCATTTTCTTCTGTTGATAATATAGAAAGAATACGATCAACGCGATACAGTAATACTTTTTTTCTATTAAAGTCATAGGAGGGCAAATACCATAAACCGTCGTGAGCATATACACCGATAGGATGAACATGTTTTGTTTTTATCCCCGATTTAGATTCGTATTGAAAGTGTAAATTTTTATTTTCAATAGCTGCGGTTAACACTTCGTTTAAAAACGGTGTCTTAATTGATCTCTTCGGATTCCAAAAAGCGATATAAGAACGTATTTTATCAACTTTAGCTTTCGCATCATTTTGTAGAGAGCTATACAGTTTATGAGTAACAGAATTGATTTCTGTATTAAAAGGTAAGTCTCGGTAGTAGCTTAAAGATTGAAAGGCAAAAAAGATGGAGACCGCTTCTTCTTCGGTAAATAAAATGGGGGGAAGCATGTTGTTTGTTAATACTTTATAGCCTCCGTTACGACCTTGTTCTGCGTAAATGGGTAACCCCATATCACTTAAATCTAAAATATATCTATGAACAGTACGAACAGAAATATTAAATTCATCAGCTATTTCTTGAGCTGTAAATGTTCTTTTCGCAGAAGCGAATATAAGAATGTCTAGTAAACGTTTTGCTTTTGACAAGGATATCACCTTTTTCTTTTTAAACATGACATTAATTGTCATGTTTAAAGGTTAGTATAGTGCTTATAAGATGATTTTATCAAGAGAAGCTGTAAGGAGGAAAAGATATGTCACGTGAAATTGTTTTATTTATTGCAGCTAGTTTGGATGGATTTATTGCGAAAGAAGACGATGATTTAGAGTGGTTAATGGAAACCGAAGGAGAGGGAGACAACGGTTATACAGAAATGTACGAAACGATTGATACGATAATTATGGGGAAGAGAACGTATGATTATGTAGTAGAGCATACAGAAACATTCCCGTATTTAGATAAAAAATGTTATGTGTTTTCTAATTCGGAAAAAGGTTCAAACGGACATGTAGAGTTTGTAAATGAAGATGTAGTGGAGTTTACAAAAAGGTTGAAATCGCAGGAAGGGTCTAAAGTATGGATGGTCGGCGGAGGGAGTCTACTGAGAGAGTTCTTTAAGAATAATTTAATTGATGAATACGTTGTTACGATTACACCTCACATATTAGGTTCTGGAGTTCCGTTATTTCAAGAAAAGAATCCGGAAATTAATTTAATTTTAACGGATACGAAACGTTTTGGACAATTTGTAAATTTATATTATAAAGTAAAATGATAAAGAAACACGACTATTGATGATAGTCGTGTTTCTTTGTAGATGGTAATGAAATTATAAAACAAGACCCGTGATCAATTTCACTTGTTGCAGTAATATTTCCACCGTGTAGTTCTATAATTTCTTTTACGATAGAGAGCCCTAAACCAGTGCCTCCTGTAGCTCTGGAGCGCGCTTTATCAACCCGGTAAAAGCGGTCGAAAATGTGAGGGAGGTCTTCAGGAGGAATGCCTTCACCTTCGTCCCTAATGTTGATGGAAATACGTTTATGTTCTTCTGTAACAGAGATGTGGATATAAGAATGTTCTTTTGAATGCCTATAAGCGTTATTTAAAATGTTCACTACAACTTGTTCGAATCGCTGTTCATCCAAGTTTACTAACAGTGAAGGGGAACAAGTGAAAGAAACTGTAATGTGTCTTTCCTTATACATCGCGTTTACTTTTTCGGTTATGCGAGTAAGGAAGGGGTGTAAATGCACTTCCTTTACTTGAATGAAAAAGTTATGTTTTTCCATTTGAGCGAGTGAAAATAAATCTTGAACTAAGTTTGTAATATAATCAGACTCGTCTTTTATAATAGATAAGTATCGTAAACGTTGCTCAGGAGGTGTGCTTTCTTTTAACGCAATGTCAGCATAACCTCTTACGTACGTTAAAGGTGTTCTTAATTCATGAGCAACACTCGCTAGGAATTCATTTCTTTCAGTTTTCATATAATGTAAATCATTTGCGAGAGTTTGGATAGATTCTGCTAGTTCACCAATTTCGTCATTTCGAGTAGTCGTTAATGAAACTGATAAATCGCCCTTACTCATTTTTTCAGTCGCTTGTTTCATGTGTAACAATGGTTTTGTTAATAAACGTGACAATAGAAAAATGGTGATAGCTGTTAATAGGAAAGTAATGACTCCGGCGATAATGAATTGTCTTGTTAGCCCGTTAACCATTTCTTCGATTGATTCCGTTCCGAGAAACATATATACATAGCCTTCCGTTTTTCCTGCCACTACAATTGGGCTAACTGTACATATATAATTAGATGTTTTCCAATGATTCTCTATAATTGCTCCATCATGATCTGTTCGTGTTTGCATGCCTTCAATATGTTTTTTTATAGTAGTATTTATTTCATTGGATTTTGCTAGCACTTCCTTATTTGCATTTGTAATAATAACAGTTGTTTCAGCTTCGGATTCCATTAAAGCAACATGGGAGATTGTTTGCCTATCAAAATATTTTTCAAGGACATCTCGGTGACTATTTCCGCGCTTTAATAAAGCTGACATTTCTTCATTTACTCTATTGTTTACAAGGCTATAATAAAGCAAGACAAATAGAACACTTTCGATTAAAAGTGTAACAATTAGAAAATAAAATCCGAGTTGAAGAGAAATTCGCTTCATCGTTTTGCTCCTTAGTTTTCAATATCAATCCATCGATACCCTACTCCATATACAGTTTTTAAATGGTGATCAATGGGGAAATTTACTTTTCGTAATTTATCACGTAAATTACGAATATGTGAATCGACTGTTCTATCTTCTGTATTTGTATTTAACCCCCAAATTCGTTCAATGAGCTGATCACGGCTTAATACGTAGTTCACATGACGTAAAAATAATCCGAGTAAAGAGAATTCGATTGGAGTGAGAAGAAGTTCTTCATTATGTACAGAAACGAAATGCTTGGCCTCATCCCATAAAATGCCGTGATATTGGATTTGCGTACGTTGATTCGTTCGCCTTAAAACAGCTTCAATTCTTGCGAAGAGCTCCTCTTCGTGGAATGGTTTCGTCACGTAATCATCTGCTCCAAGTTTTAACCCTTGGATGACATCTACCGTTTGATCACGGGCAGTTACCATAATGATAGGGACGTTACTAAATGATCGAATTCTTTTGCATGTTTCCCATCCATCCATCTTTGGCATCATAATATCGAGTAAAACAAATTTGAAATTTCGATTTTCTATATGTGAAAGAGCTTCTTCTCCGGACACTGCACATACGCAGTTATATCCGATTGAAGTAAGATAAAGTGTTAATAATTCAAGCATTCTCGGTTCATCGTCTACGAGTAGTATATCGATCATAGAGTACCTCCGCATTTGTAGTTATTATTTAAATTGTAAGTCAAAATCATGAAGAAATGGTGCAGATTATCATGCATCTGCATAATTTCTTCAGAATTGCTTGTTATCGTAAAGTTGAAATTCCATTTTAGGTAATAAGATTGGTTCGAAAACAATTACGGGGGCGATATAATGAAAAAGATGACCCGGATTTTTGGGATAACAATAATTGCAGCAGTCGGTCTTGCGGCATGCGGACAAACGAATACAGATCATAAAAATCATGAATCTACAGAAGAGAAGAAAACAGAGCAAAAGGAAATGAAAATGAATCAGGAGGTAACTGCGCCGAAAGAAATGAATCAAGGTGCATCGAATGATTTATTAACGACAAGTTTAAAAAATGTAACGAGATTAAATACAAATGATCCGCTGCAAATGGCGGTATTAACTTCGCAAACGATATGGCCAGCAACGCATAAAGAGAATCAGCCAGGCGCTATTATTTTAGTGCCAGTGAACGAGTGGCAATTAGGTATTGCAAGTGCGGATCTTATTCATCATCCGAATAACGGGCCAATTTTATTTATAGAAAAAGAAGCAGTACCCGAAATGACGTTAAAAGAAATAAAACGATTAAATCCGCTCGGAACGAAAGATGGAACGCAAATTATGGTGATGGGGGATGTAAGTGCATCTATCCTTGAGCAATTAAAAGAATATAAAGTAAAGCAAATAAAAGAAACGGATCCAGCTAAATTTGCTAAAGATGTTGATAAAGAATATGCCGATATAACAGGGGATTATCCAAATAGCGTTATTATCGGTTCATCGGAAGAAGAAGGACGCTTATATACAACACCAGCTGTAAATTGGATTTCTCATATGCCAGAACCGCTTTTATATACAGAAAAAGAAACGGTGCCAGAAGCGACGATAGAGGCATTAAAAATGAGAAAAGATAAGGCAAATATATATGTGTTAGGACCAGAAAAAATCATTTCAAAAGCAGTAGAAAAAGAGTTAAATAAATATGGAAAAGTGACCCGTATTAGCGGAGAGACTCCAACAGAAAATTCGATTGCATTTGCGAAGTTTAAAGATGAAAAAACGAAATTTGGCTGGGGGTTCACAAAACCAGGGCACGGTTTGTCATTTGTTTCAAGTAAAACACCAGACTTAGCAGTTGCGGGAGCACCTTTTTCACATATGGGTAAACACGCGCCTGTTGTATTGCTTGAGGAAGGAAAAGCTTCACAACCAGTTTATGACTTCCTTGCTAGCATTCAACCGAAGTTTAAAGATGACCCGACACTTGGACCGTATAACCATGGCTTCTTATTAGGAAGTACTAGTGATATTTCATTTGAGACACAAGGTATATTGGATGAGCGGTTAGAGATTGTGCAAGAAAGTGGTCAAGGGCATGGTGGACATTAATGAAATGAGAAAAGATGCTGCTAAGGTAGCGTCTTTTCTTTAGGAAACTTTTACATAGCAAAAAATCCTCTACTCGTTATATAATAGCCTTCGTGCAGTCGGCCCTGATTTTCTTACGGAGAAAATCAAATGATAAAGTGAAACTTTAATCAGTGGGGGTTTTGTTCATCCCCCACTGATTATTAGTTGAACCAATCGGGCTTTTATGGGCAGTTGATCCCCACCTAACTTCTTTGCTTCCGCTGAATTTTGAGGTGGGGGTCTTACTGCCCGGCAAATAGCGGGATAAAAGAGTAGAGGAGTGTTACTTTGTTTCAAACTATAAAAAATGACTGGTTCTCAAATGTGAGAGGAGACGTGTTATCGGGGATTGTTGTTGCTTTAGCATTAATTCCTGAAGCGATAGCTTTCTCCGTTATTGCAGGTGTAGATCCGACGGTTGGATTGTACGCAGCCTTTTGTATTGCAGTTACAATTTCGTTTGTTGGTGGAAGAACTGGGATGATCTCAGCGGCAACGGGTGCGATGGCTTTATTAATGGTCACTCTTGTGAAGGATCACGGTTTACAATATTTATTTGCTGCGACAATAGTAACCGGTATTGTCCAAATTATTTTTGGAGTGTTCAAACTGAGCTCATTTATGAAGTTTGTTCCTAAATCCGTTATGAGTGGTTTTTTAAATTCACTTGGAATTTTAGTTTTTACAGCGCAATTGCCGCATTTTAAAAATGCAACTTGGCAAATGTATGTACTTGTCGCATTAGGACTTGCAATTATATATTTATTTCCACGTATTACGACGGCTGTACCGTCTACACTTATTTCAATTATCATTGTGACAAGTATTGCACTTATGAGCGGATTACAGTTAAAAACAGTAGGCGATATGGGAAGTTTACCGAAAGAATTACCGTTCTTTAACATTCCAGATGTGCCTTTTACATTTGAGACATTAGGGATTATTTTACCGTACTCCGTTATGCTTGCAATTATCGGTTTACTAGAGTCGTTATTAACAGCTTCGGTTTTAGACGATATGACACATACGGAAAGTAATAAACATAAGGAAGCACGTGGCCAAGGTATTGCAAACATTGTCGCTGGTTTCTTTGGAGGAATGGCAGGATGTGCAATGATTGGACAATCTGTTATTAACATTAAATCAGGTGGTCGCGGGAGATTATCGACGTTTATAGCCGGTAGTTTTTTAATCGTATTGCTATTTGTTTTAGGTGATTACGTTGTTCATATTCCGATGGCTGCTCTAGTTGCGGTTATGATTATGGTTTCGATTGGGACGTTTGATTGGAACTCTGTAGCGACGATTCATAAAGTACCAAAAGGAAACGCATTTGTTATGATCGTAACAGTTGTGATTGTCCTAATTACACATAATTTAGCATTAGGTGTAATGATCGGAACAGTAATTAGCGCGGTTTTATTTGCATTCAATATGGCAAAGATTCACGTGAAACATTCGTATATTGAAAATAAGAAAATATACGAAATTCACGGCCAGCTATTCTTCGCATCTACGGCAGAGTTTATAAATGCTTTTTCATATAATGAAGATGCGAAAGAAATTGAGCTGGATTTTACTCACGCACACGTATGGGATGATTCAGCAGTAGCGGCAATTGATAAAGTTATAATGAAGTATGAACAAAGCGGTGTGAAAGTAAGGATTACAGGGTTAAATGAACGAAGCTCGAAGATTGTTTCAAATTTAGCTACCTATAGTAAGAGAATTGCTAGTTAGAAGCCTCCTTTTTAGGGGGCTTTATTATATAATACGGGTAGGATAACGAAAAGGGGATTCAGCATATGTACAAACAAATTATATTAGCATGTGACGGTTCTGAACATGCACTTCGAGCAGCTGAGCATGCAACATATATTGCGAAATTTAACGAAGAAACACATGTTGAAGTTGTGTACGTAGTAGATAATAGAACGGCAAAGTCAGATATTATACAAGGACAAACGGATTTAGAAACAATATCAGCTAGTCGAAAAGATAAATTAAAAGAGATTGAAGGTTTATTAAAGAAAGAGAACATTTCCTACAAAATTACGATTCTACATGGCGATCCAGGAGATACGATTGTTCAATATGTAAATACAGGAGATATAGACCTTGTTATTGCTGGGAGTAGAGGACTAAATACACTGCAAGAAATGGTACTTGGTAGTGTAAGTCATAAAATAGCAAAACGAGTGAAATGCCCGGTGATGATTATAAAGTGAAACTTTAATCAGTGGGGTTCTTACTGCCCGGCGAATAGCTGGATAAAATAAGTTGAGTGAGAAATTTTGTAGTGCAAGCAAGACCTTGATATAGTTCGAGGTCTTTTTTGATGTATAAAGGGGGAGAGCATGGACATACTGGATATATAAGTTTAAAGGGAAATTGTTAACTTACAAATTTGTAAGTTAGTTGTCAGCGAAATCGATGTTATGAAAAAATTTCCATTGATAAAATAAGAATATCAAAGAGGATATAGGGAGGATGGAAGATATGAAATCATTTCAAAATTTGTCTTATAGCCAAGGGGTAAGTTTAATTTGTTTGGGTGGATTTGCTGGATCTGTTACGTTAGCTGTTTTAATAAAAATGATTCATCAAATCTTTTAATCTTAGAGTAGGGAAGGAATTGGTTGTTATCAATAGTAAGAAAAGGATTGTAAATAAAAAATAGCTCTTAGCAGTAAGTAAATGCTAAGAGCTATTTTTATGGTTATTTTTCTACTTCTGGCTTCTCACTTGTTACAGTAACGTCTTTCCATTGTGAAGTAATTTGGTTCACTTCAGTGTTGACATTAAAATCTTTCACGCGCTTATTAACACCTGTTAAATCGAATGTATAATGAATTGGAATCATCGGTGCTTCGTCATGAATTAATTTTTGCCATTTATCGTATACTTCTTTACGATATTTTTCATCAGTAGATTTTTCTGATAATCCTGCGTCTAATAACTTCGTATTCTCATCATTTACCCAACGCTGATAGTTGAATCCGGCATTTTTGCCCCATAGGCCAGAAAGGTCAGGGTCAGAGCCAGTGTTCCAAGCACCAGAGAAAATATCAACCTTCGGATCATCTTTTTTAATCATATCACGCATAGCATTAAATTCGTGTAAGCGTCCATCAAGAAGTTCTACTTTTAAGCCGATATCTTTCCAAGATTGAATATAGAATTTTGCAAGTGGTTCACTTGTTTCACTACCGTTACTAGCTAGGAAGTTAATTTTAAATTCATTACCCTTTGGGTCCTCACGGAATCCATCACCATTTTTATCTTTATAGCCAGCTTCATCTAATAGTTTTTTCGCTTTATCTACATCTAAGTTATATGCGCCAACATTGTTATTATGGTACTTTGGCATAGATGGTGGAATTGGAGAGTTAGCTGGAACTCGAAGTCCGTGATATACTTTTTCTCCTAATTTTTCTCTATCAATTGCATATGCCATCGCTTGACGTAAACGAACGTCTTTGAACTTATCGTTATCCATTACAGCTTCGTTCTTTGCTTTGTCCATATGTCCGAACTTAAATCCGATATAAGTGTAAGCAAGAGAAGTTTTCCCTACTAGTTGTGTATTTTTTAATTTACTTACGTTCGGATATTGATCAGCAGTAATTGATGCAATATCAATATCACCTTTTTTCAGAGATGCACTAACAATAGATGGATTTACAACTTTTAATGTTACATTTTTCAGCTTCGGTTTGCCGCCCCAGTAATCATCAAAACGCTCATACTCAACTGATTCACCAGGAACGATTTTTTTCACTTTAAATGGACCGAATCCAATTGGGTTTTGACGGATTTTATCAGATTCTGCTAGTTTTTCAATTGGGATATCACCTAAATATTTTTTAGGTGTAGCGTGTGCCCAAATACCAGTTTTCAGTGAAGGGTTTACCTCTTTGTAAGTAATGGAAATTGTTTTTGGATCAACAACTTTAATACCAGAAATTTTTTCAGCTTTTCCTGCGTGATAGTCTTCCATTCCTTCAATCATTTGCATTTGTGTATCGTAACGGATACCTGTATATTTACTATTCCCAATAATTAAGTAGGAATATTCTAAATCTTCAGCTGTTACAGGGTTACCATCGTGCCATTTTACATTATCTTTAATCTTAATTGTAATTGTTTTTTTATCTTCAGAAATTGTATACGTTGCAGCACCGTCATTTGTAATTTCCCAGTTTTTATCTGTAGCTAATAAACTTTCATCAAAGAAATCCATAATTTCTGAATCTGGAGCAACTTCATACAATACCCTACTTAAAACACCAGCAAAGGGTGAATTTGAAACGAGTCCATAAGTTAATGATCCGTCTTTAATTTCTTTACCGTCATTTTTTACAGTAGCACTAAATTTATCTGTTTCTACTTTTTTCGTATTTGCTTTTTTACTACCGCTATCAGCACCCCCACATGCAGATAGTAATAATGTTGAAGCAGCAAGTGTACTTAATACTTTGTACAATTTTGGTTTGTTCATAACTTCTCCACCCCTTATCCTTTTCTTTGTCTCGCATCAGCCGCACGCTTTAACGCTTGACCAATAAAATTTATACACAGCATCAACACTAAAATCATGATTGATGCGGGTAACCAAATCCACCACTTTTCTTGCAATACATCTGGGTTAGTTGCGTAACTTACAAGTGTACCAAGACTCGGTGTACTTTCTGGTAGACCAAAGCCTAAGTAAGTCAAACTAGATTCAATCCCGATGTTACCAGCAAGATTTAATGTAATATTTACGATGATAATAGAACTTAAATTAGGTAATATTTGCTGGAAGATTATTTTCCAATTTGGTGTTCCTAACGTTTTTGATGCAGATACGTAATCAAGTTCTTTCTCAGTCAATACTTTAGAACGTATCAGCCTTGCTTTTCCGACCCATAAGAAAGCGGTCATTATGAGAATAAATGTCGTAATATTGAAAGTTGGAACGAGTGAGATAAACACGATAACAATCATTAAGAATGGTAAAATCATCATAAAGTCGATAAAACGCATAATGATGTTATCGACAACTCCTCCAAAATATCCAGCAATTAGTCCCATCGTAAGACCGATAAGGGTTGATAAAAGAGTGATAGCTAAACCAACTGTAAAGGAGTTACGTGTACCAATAATTAATTGTCCGAAAATATCACGGCCTCCATAATCAGTTCCTAGCCAATGTTCAGCAGAAGGAGGATCATAAATGGCGAACAGATCGACTCGGACGATATCTTCTTGCTTCATAATAAATGAAGTTGCGTAAACGGCTATTAATATTAAAGCTAAAAAGAATAGAGAAAACATTGCTAGTTTATCTTTACGAAATTCTCGCCACATAATGGAGAAACCAGAAGGGCTCTTTTCGTAATGAATGACTTCAGTTTGTTTTTCAGGATTTGCTAACATAACGTTTCTTCACCTCCATTAATCAATACGAATACGTGGATCAACGATGCTTAGAATAATATCGGAAAGAAGAGTCCCGAGTAGCGTTGCGAATCCAGTAAATAATACAAGAGCAGTTACGACACTGAAATCACGTTGAGTGATAGATTGGAAAAATAGTTGTCCAATTCCTGGGTAGCCAAAAATATTTTCTAGAATAATAGAGCCCCCAACTAAACCTGTAATTTCATATCCTAAAAATGCTGCGATTGGTAAAAATGAATTTCGTAAAATATGTCTGGAATATACTTTAGATTCTGGTACACCTTTTGCTTTTACTGTGCGTACAAAATCTTTATGTTTCGTATCAATAATTTCACTTCGTAAATATTGGACAGTTCCTACAGTTCCAATTAATGCCCCAGATAAAGCTGGTAAAATCATATGATTTAATTTACTTAAATAGTAATCAAATGATCCGGTTGCAACTTGTGGGTCAACGCTACCACTCGTAGGGAAAATTGGGTATAAAAAGCCGAATAAGAATAACATTACTAATCCGAAAATAAACAGTGGTGTACCGAATCCTAAAAAGTTATATAGCGTAATGAGTCGATCAGCCCACGTATCATTCCAACGTCCACTTATAACTCCAAGTGGAATAGCAATTAAGTAAGTAAGAATAAGAATAAAAAGAGCTAACAGTATTGTATTGCCAAGACGTTCCCCAATAATATCTGTTACTTTTATTTTATGTGCGTAAGAAATCCCGAAATCCCCTTGTACGGCATTTGAAATCCACCTTACATATTGAGAGGGAATAGGATCGTTTAAACCTAGTTTTTCACGTTGTTCTTCAATCACTTTTGGATCCGCTTTTGGATTTGCTAGTTCAGCGCCACTTAATGCATCACCTGGCATTGCCTTAGCCAGTGTAAAGACGAGTACGCTTAATATGAATAATTGCGGTATCATAACTAAAACCCGGCGTAATATAAATTTCCACATGTTTTATCACTCCCTTAAGGTAATGCCACCCGGTGAGTTGGCGAGATTGGTTTTAAATCGTAAGCACGTCCATTTTCATTGAAATAATTTTCGTAGGATTTCTCATACTCAGCGCTTACCTCACGACGCAATTTACGTTGTTGCTCGCGGTTTTCTGGACGAATATCAGGAATAGCTGATATTAGACGCTTCGTATAGATGTGCTGTGGATTATTATAAATTTCGGCACTAGTTGCTTCTTCCACAATGCGTCCGCGATACATAACACCGATACGGTCACACATATGGCGAATTACACCTAAATCATGACTAATGAATAAGTATGTTAGCCCGAGTTCAGATTGTAAATCTTGTAAGAAGTTTAAAACTTGAGCTTGTACCGACACGTCAAGTGCAGATACAGGTTCATCTGCGATAATAAGCTTCGGTTTTAATGTAAGTGCGCGTGCAATACCAATCCGCTGTCTTTGTCCACCGGAAAATTCATGTGGGTATTTATAAATAGACTCTGGATTTAAGCCAACTTTATCAAGATAATCTTGAACAGCTCTACGCTCTTCATCAGGTGAGAGTTTCTCAAAATTCCGAAGTGGTTCAGCGATAATATCCATAACACGTTTCTTCGGGTTTAAGGATGAATAAGGATCTTGAAAAATCATCTGAATATCTTTTCGTTGTTCTCTTAGTTCTGAGCGGCTTAATTTTGTTAAATCTCTATTATTAAAATGAATGCTACCGCCTGTCGCTTTCGTTAAGTGCATAATTGCTTTTCCAGTTGTTGATTTTCCGCTCCCAGATTCCCCAACGATTCCATATGTTTCGCCAGGTTGTAGTTCGAAGCTTACGCCATCAACAGCGCGAACGTAATCTAATGTACGACCGAAAACACCACCTTTAATTGGAAAGTGTACTTTTAAATCTTCTACTTTAAGCAGTGCCATGAGTTACGTCATCTCCTTTCTTGTGTTGGAAGTTGAAGTGCTTATAGCAAGTACAACGTACCCAATGGTCTAGTTTTACTTCATGTAAAATAGGATTTTCCTCATGCTGATCAGGTCTAACCCACGGGATTCGGGCTTGGAATCGGCAACCTGTGCGAGGAAGCTTCGCTAACGAAGGAACCACGCCTTGAATTACATGCAATTTTTCTTTTTCAGCATACGCAGATGGAATTGAGTTTAATAGAGAACGAGTATATGGGTGAAGAGGGTTATTAAAAATCTCTTCTACTGTTCCTGTTTCTACAACTTGTCCTGCATACATAACGACAATACGATCAGCCGTTTCGGCAACAACGCTTAAATCATGTGTAATTAAAATGATGCCCATTTTTGTTTGTTCTTGAATAGATTTTAGTAAGTCTAGAATTTGTGCTTGGATGGTTACGTCAAGAGCCGTTGTTGGCTCATCCGCAATAATGAGCGCTGGGTTACAAGCAATCGCAATCGCGATAACAATTCTTTGTCTCATTCCGCCAGATAATTCGTGAGGGTATTGTTTATATGTAAGTTCTGGTTTTGGAATACCAACTTGATGGAGTAGTTCTAAGGTGCGTTCTTTCTTTTCTGCTTTCGAAAGGTTTGTGTGGTAGTCTAAGTTTTCTTCGATTTGTTTTCCAACTGTCATAAGAGGATCGAGTGCTGTAAGAGGTTCCTGGAAAATCATACCGATGTTTGATCCGCGTACTTTATTCATTTCTGCGGTCGACATAGTAAGTAAATCCTTATCTCTATAGTAAAGCTGCCCTTGTAATTTTGTATTTGCTTCATTATGCAGTCGCATAATGGAAAGGGCAAGTGCACTTTTTCCGCAACCTGATTCACCAACTATCGCGACAATTTCATTTTCATGGACAGTTAACGAGACGTTATCAACTGCTGCATGGTATTGATCTTGTATGCGAAAGGAAGTCTGTAAGTTTTCAATGCGAAGAAGTGGATTCTTCATGGCTATCCCTCCATCTTTTCTGAAAAGACTAAATATTTAGTATGTTGTTGTTATTTTAATATAAAATGACAATGTTTGACAAGAGTAAATATTCAAAAATCTTTTTATATAGAGATGAGATGCAGTAGTATAAGGGTAAAAACCCTTTTAAAGCGCTAATAATTATGGGTTGGATTGATAAATTATTTGTAATAAAAAAGTACTATATGTAGAAAAAAAAGAGGCGTTCTGGAAAGAACTGTCTCTCTTTTTTTTGTAAGTATAATATTAGTGTTTTAAGCTTGTTTTGGTTTTGCAGATCCTGTATTTAAAGTAAGAGCAAGGAAGAACATTGCAAGCACACAAGAAGCAAGGAGTAAAATGAACCCGCCGTCCCATCCGAATCCATCTACAATAAAGCCCATAGCTGCGCTAGCAAAAGTAGCTCCGCCTAGATAACCGAAGAACCCCGTTAAACCAGCGGCAGTTCCAGCAGCTTTTTTTGGTGCTAAGTCTAGTGCGTGTAGGCCGATTAACATAACAGGTCCATAAATTAAAAATCCAATGGAAACAAGTGCGATACTATCAATGATTGGGTGACCGGCAGGGTTTAGCCAGTAAACAAGAACTGCGATAAATACACCGACCATAAATAAAATACCAGCAGGTGCGCGGCGTCCTTTAAATAGTTTATCACTCATCCATCCGCAAAGAAGCGTGCCTGGAATACCAGCCCATTCATATAGAGCGTAAGCTGTACGTGAGCTACTATGGGTAAAGCTTTTTTCCTCTACTAAATAAGTAGGAGCCCAGTCTACAACGCCGTAACGAACGAAATAAACAAAAACGTTAGCGATAGCGATGTACCATAAAAACTTATTGTTTAATATATATTTAAATAAAATTTCCTTTACTGAAAGTTCGCGTTCGCGATCTTTTACTTTTTCATCTGATGGGTATTCCCCA